>Ga0137407_10003125_pt1 | contig 10988 bp, 11 predicted proteins | sample CZOMad2_2_16fung_FD_108410 | JGI IMG/M metagenome (GOLD analysis project Ga0137407, IMG submission 108410) | Vadose zone soil fungal communities from Angelo Coast Range Reserve, California, USA - CZOMad2_2_16fungal (Illumina Assembly) | ecosystem: Environmental > Terrestrial > Soil > Vadose...
ATTGTTTTCGTTCTGATCGCGTTCGTGCTACTCGTGTTGTTTGCCTACCTGGCCACCCGTCGCGCCAGGGACTTGCCTGACCTCGATCGAACTATCGCGGCGATTCGGGCGGTCGACATGGAGGCGTTTCGAAATCTGGTGGATCCTGAAGAGGAGGACTTTCTGCGGGCCAGCCTGCCCGCCCAGACATTTAGAAGAATAAAGCGTGAACGCGCCCGGACAGCTCTTGTCTACGTGAAAGAATTATCCAGCACCTCTCTGCAATTCGCACGCTTCGGCGACGCGGCCCAGCGGAGTCCGGATCCGGTCATCGCAGCGTGGGGAAGACAGATCGCCAATAGCGCGATTTACCTGCGTTTGCGTGCGCTGGATGCGAGTGCACAGCTGATCTTGTCGGCGACCTTTCCAGGATTACGTCCGCGCCCCCTCCGCTCGCTGCTTGAACACTACGATCGTGCCACCGGCCTCGTCCTTAATCACAACGCGCTAAGGCGCACGCACAGTCAGGCGTCCTAGCTGTTTTTCTCGCTCGAATGGTGTTGGAATTGGCTGACAACGATTTTTTGGTTTCCATGCGATAAGATTCCCATAATGGCACGAGGTTGGGAGAGTAAGTCAGTCGAACAGCAACAGGACGCGATGTCGGAGCGGAGCAAGCCTGCTGGTCCAGCACTCTCGCCCGAACAACGCGAACGCGATCGCAAGCGCCAGGGCTTGCTTCTTTCGCGCAACCATTTGTCCCGCCAGTTGGAAACGGCGGTAAACGCCCGACATCGCCAGATGCTGACCGACGCAATTGCGGAACTCGATCACCAACTCTCATCTCTTGAATAGTTTACGCGATCCGAAGCGCCCCGGCCGATAGCTCCTTTCGATGCTCGCCATAACAAAAACCAGAGTCGTGATCAGGTTCGCCTCACGTATAATGGGCTTGTTCATGAAGGCCTACGTATATGTGTCGCTGAAGAAGAGCGTGCTCGACCCGCAGGGTAAAACCATCCAGGGCGCTCTCAATAAGATGGGCTACAAGGGTTTACAGGAGGTGCGCCAGGGTAAGTACTTTGAAATCTCCCTGAACGGCGGCCTTTCCAAAGACCAGGCTCACGCCGAGGTAGAGCGGATCGCGCGCGAAGTCCTAACTAACCCGGTGATTGAGGAGTTCCGTTTCTCCCTCGAAGAGTAGTTACTCGCTCGGCTTCCTTGCGAGTCTAGAGTACGTCAATTCGACCCGGCACGATCCGGTTCCCCCACCGAGCGAGCGAAGGAGTTCATAAGACATGTGTGGCATCGTCGGATACGTGGGGAAGAAACAAGTCGTCCCTGTCATCATCGAAGGCCTGAGGCGGCTCGAATATCGAGGCTATGACTCGGCGGGGATCGCGGTCGCCGGCAATGGCGAAGGATTGCAGATCCGGCGCGCCGAGGGCAAGCTGCGCAATCTGGAAGAGGTCATCCGCAATAAGCCGCTGGATGGCACCTATGGCATCGGACATACCCGTTGGGCCACACATGGCCGCCCCACCGAAGAGAACGCCCATCCCCATCGCGACTGCACTGGCCGGATCGTCGTCGTGCATAACGGCATCGTCGAGAATTATCTTTCGCTCAAAAGAAAGCTCAAGGAAGAGGGTCACAAGTTCACGACCGAAACCGATACTGAAGTCATCGCCCACCTCATCGAGAACTATTATCTGAAGACCGGCAACGGTCATCGTCCCGCCCTCGAAGAAGCGGTGCGCAAGGCGGTTAAGGAATTGACGGGCGTGTTCGCGCTGGTCGTGATCGCCATTGACGACCCCAACAAAATCGTCGCGGCTCGCAATGGCCCTCCCGCCGTCATCGGGCTCGGAAAAGACGAATACTTTGTCGCCTCCGACGTGCCCGCAATCCTCTACCACACTCGCGACTTGTTCTTCCTCGCCGACGGGGATCTCGCCGTTATCACGCAACAGGGAGTAAAGCTCACCGATTTCGACGGCAAGCCTGTCGAGCGCCATGTACAGCATGTGACCTGGGACCCCATCATGGCGGAAAAGGGCGGCTTCAAGCATTTCATGCTCAAGGAAATCTACGAGCAGCCGCGCACCATCCGCGACACCACGCTCGGACGAGTCTCGCAGGATAGTGGCCAGGTCTTCCTCGACGAGATGCAGGTGACACCAGATGAGTTCAAGGCGATGAAGAAGCTCAACATCACCGCCTGCGGCACCAGTTGGCATGCCGGCTTAGCCGGCAAGTTCATGATCGAAACGCTGGCCCGCGTCCCGGTCGAAGTCGACTATGCCAGCGAGTGGCGCTACCGCGATCCCATCATGGGCCCGGACACGCTCACGTTGCTGATCTCGCAGTCCGGAGAAACCGCCGACACCATCGCCGCCCAGCGCGAGGCCAAAGCCAGGGGCTCGAAAACGCTCGCTATCTGTAACGTCGTCGGCTCGATGATTACACGTGAAGCCGCCGGCACTATCTATACCCACGCCGGCCCCGAAATCGGCGTCGCCTCCACTAAGGCCTTCAGCGGACAACTTACTGCGCTCTATCTGTTCGCGCTCTACCTCGCGCAAGTGCGCGGCACAATGACGCCCGATCAAGCCAAGGCCCTGGTCCAGCAGCTCACTCACATCCCGGGTAAGCTGGAACAGATCCTCACCCACGACGAAGCCTGCAACGAGTTGGCTAAGATTTATGTCCGCGCCCAGGATTTCCTCTTCCTCGGACGCGGCATTCACTACCCCATCGCCCTCGAAGGCGCCCTCAAGCTGAAGGAAATCTCCTACATCCACGCCGAAGGCTATCCCGCCGGAGAGATGAAGCATGGTCCCAACGCGCTGATCGATGAGAATCTACCGGTAGTGATCATCGCGACGCGCGACGTCAACAGCCCCGCCTCAATGACCCGCTACGAGAAAACCATCTCGAACCTGCAGGAAGTGAAAGCGCGCTCCGGCATTGTGATCGCGCTCGCTACCGAAGGTGACCATCAGATCAAGGAAGACGCCGATCACGTCCTCTACATTCCGCCCGCTCCGGAAGAATTGTCAGCGATCCTGGAAATCGTCCCGCTGCAACTACTCGCCTACCACATCGCCGTTCGCCGCGGCTGCGACGTGGATCAACCCAGAAACCTGGCCAAGTCGGTGACGGTGGAGTAGCGGCGCCCGCACTACGCACCTCGCGTCGAACTCGGTCCATCACTGGGTCAGCCCCGTACTCCTCATCTTTCTGTGTACTCGTGTTCCTCTTCAGTAGGCTCTTCGAATGATCAACTATCTGTGATTCTGCCAAACTCGATCCTCGGTTGACGCACGCCCGAATCGCCAGCTAAGTTAATGCGATCATGGAACCAAATGCATTCGTAGCCGAGGTGTATCGCCGAATGTCTTTGAGGCACGCGGCGGAACGCCGGAAGCCGAGCTTCGCGGAAATTCAAAATGATCCGCGGACCCTGGTAGCTATGGTTGAATACGCTTCACTTCTACCCTCCGATAAGACGTCCGCGATCTTGGACATCGGCTTCGGAGGCGGCTGGTTCCTGGGAGCCTGCCTAGAACTCGGATACACCAACCTTTCCGGTGCCGAATTCGGAATTGAGAACAAGCGTTACGTCGCCGACTGGAAGAAAGGAACCATCACTCTTCACGAAATCGAATCCGATATCGGCACTTTTCTCAGCCATTACCCCGAGCAATATGACTTCATCCACATGTCTCACGTTATCGAGCACATTCCGAAATACTCTTTGCTCTGGACCGTGGATGCGCTTTACCGCGCCATCAAGCCCGGCGGGATACTACTGTTGCGAACACCCAACATGGAAGGCCCGACACCTAATTCCAGCCTGTACGTCACGCTCGCGCATGAATACGGATTCTGCGGCTCGAATCTGCAATCGCTTCTGCACATTTGTTGCTTCGACAATATCCAATACCACAGGGTAGCGGAACCCCACCTGACGATTCGGCAACGAGTCGGCGCTCTTCTCCGGTGGCCATATCTGCAGGAGAATCGGCTCCGCCATCGACTCTTTGGTGTGAACACCGGGGGACAATTTGGGACCGAATTGGTTGTGTCTGCCCGCCGGGGCGATCTGCCACCATTGTTCTCCCCCGAATACAAGTAAAAGCCAGCTGCACGCCGTGAGGCTAAGCGAAAAAGACCCCTCATATATGGGCATCCAAAAGTTGATCATGTTCCTATTTATTTGCTTGACACATGCAACTATTTAGGTTTATTTTTATTCTCATGTCGCCTGAGACCACCAAATCCCAGATCCAGCAATGGTGGGACGAACTGGAGCGCCTGGCTCGCATCCTCGGACAAGTCGGCCCCGATGAGGTCTGCTGCGATGGACTCAGCCAGCGCCAGTGCTCCATTCTCCGGACGCTCGTCGCCCAGGAAGGCGCCCGCATCTCCGACCTGGCGGCCAGTTCCGGCATTACTCCCAGTGCTATGACCCGCGTGCTGGAAAAGCTTGAGGCTCGCCAACTTGTAGAGCGTGTCCGGGGCACACAAGCCGACGGCCGCGCCGCCACCGTGAAGATCACCGCCGCCGGACGTAAGGTCCGCGAGCAACTCGACGAACTGATGCGCGAACGCACTCGCACCATCATCGCTACGATTCCCGCAAAGCAACGCGTCCAGGTTCTCGCGTCTCTGAAGCTGCTCAACAACGTCATTGCCTCCTCCGGATGTTGTGGCCTGAACGAGCCGGTGGAGTCTTCACAACTTGTAACAAAGATCGGTTTGGGGAAGGGCGTCAAGTCAGTCGTGCTTTAGAAGGCGGGCACAACCCAATCCCGGATAAGGCGACCTGGAGTAGCCCAGCGCTTCAGCGCTGAGAAGAGCGAAGAGAGTGACTAGGTCCCGGAGGGACGGCCCACTTGTCTTTCTGCGGGACCTCAAGAGGACGAACGAGGATCGCACGATTCATAAATCCGTAATCAACGAGGGAGGCACCATGAAAGCAGAAGCCATCACCAACGCGGTCGAAGAACACTATGCGGCGGTTGCGCGCGGCGAAGCCTCATGCTGCGGCGCGCCTGCCGTAGACGTAGCCCGCAGCATCGGCTACAGCGACGATGAACTGGCCCTCGCCGGCGACGCCAATCTCGGCCTCGGCTGCGGCAATCCGCTGGCCTTGACCGAAATCACGCCGGGTATGACCGTGCTGGACCTTGGCTCAGGCGCCGGCTTCGACGCCTTTCTTGCCTGGAACCAAGTCGGACCGGCAGGCCGCGTTATCGGCGTCGACATGACCGACGAGATGCTGGCGCTCGCGCGTGGCAACGCTGAAAAACGCGGCGCCGCCAATGTCGAATTCCGCAAAGGAAGAATCGAACAGTTGCCCATCGACAGCGGCACAGTGGACTACGTGATCAGCAATTGCGTCATCAATCTTTCTTCCGACAAACCCGCCGTCTTCCGCGAAATCGCACGCGTGCTCAAGCCCGGCGGACACTTCGCGGTCAGTGACATCGTGCTGCTCCGGGCGCTGCCCGAGCAACTGGCCAGCGACATCAGCGCCTATGTCGGGTGCATTGCCGGCGCCAGTCTACTGACAGAGTATCTCAGCATCGCCGTAGCCGCAGGCTTGCGCGACCTGAGCGTGCCCCGCATTTCGCTTGGGCGCGACATGGTCAAACTGCTCGCGCCCGAAGGCTTCAAGAGTGGCACGCAGGCATCGTGTTGCGGTTCGACCGTGTCGGTAGCATCCATTGACCAACCGCAAGATCTGGTCCAGCAAGCCGCTGAAGCCCTGGCCTCAATCAAACTCCACGGCCGGAAGTAGAACTGGTTGTAAGCTTCTAGAACGTTTTTGGGAGGGCACGGCTTTAGCTGTGCCGATGGAGTCAGAGGAATGCCGGCTTCAGCCCCTGAGGGTCGACTTTGCGCCGACAGCAATATTTCTGAATATCTTCCCGGCCGACGACGATGTCTACTAGCTGCGTTCAGCGGACTATAATTCTGTCTCTCTCAATCCATGCCCTTTCGCTCAGGAGATCCGACCTTGTACGTTCCCGAAATCAAACGCTACGACTCCATGCAGTACCGCCGCTCTGGACGCAGCGGCATTCAACTTCCTGCCATCTCTCTCGGCCTCTGGCACAACTTCGGCGGAGTAGACAATTTCGAAAACGCCCGCGCCATGTTGCGCCGCGCCTTCGATCTCGGTATCACGCACTTCGACCTCGCGAATAACTACGGCCCGCCCTACGGATCGGCCGAAGAAAATTTTGGACAAATTCTGAAGAAAGATTTCGTTCCCTACCGCGACGAACTGATCATCTCGACCAAAGCAGGCTGGGACATGTGGCCGGGGCCCTACGGAAATCTCGGCTCGCGAAAGTACATTCTGGCCAGCCTCGATCAGAGTCTCAAGCGCATGGGGCTCGAGTATGTCGACATCTTTTATCATCACCGCCCCGATCCCGACACTCCGATGGAAGAAAGCCTGGGAGCGCTCGACACCGCGGTCCGGTCGGGCAAAGCGCTCTACGCGGGGATCTCCGCCTACAATGGGAAGCAAACTGCCGAAGCGGTCAAGATCATGCGCGGCCTTGGAACGCCCTGCTTGATCCACCAGCCCAAGTACTCGATGCTGGTCCGCGATCCCGAGCAGGGCCTGCTCGATGTACTCGGGAAGGAAGGCGTCGGTTGCATCGTGTTCAGTCCGCTCGCGCAAGGGTTGCTCTCGGATCGCTATCTGCACGGTATCCCGACCGACTCCCGCGCGGCCCGCGACTTCTTCCTGAAGAGAAACGATATCGATGAGCGCAAGGTAGCGATGCTCCGGGAGCTAAACGCCGTGGCGCAGCAGCGCGGACAGTCGCTCGCCGAGATGGCAGTCGCCTGGGTGCTGCGCGATCCCCGCGTGACCAGCGCGCTGGTCGGCACGAGCAAAGTGGAGCAGGTCGATGACAACGTAGCCGCACTGAAGAACCTGGCATTCTCAGCGGAAGAGTTGCGGAAGATCGACGGCATCCTGGCCAGCAAGCAGTCCGCCGCGTAAAGACTCTCGAGTAGAGACGCGGCTTGCCGCGTCTCTGATGGCAGCGGAATCGCTGACTGTCAACTTCATCGCCGCTCGCGGCAAGAGACGGGGCAAGCCCCGTCTCTACCACAGATCCCCAACGAGTTTGATGGTTCTAGCCGCTGGGCTGCGTCATCCATATAACGAATGGCACAATTTCAAACATTGCAGGCATCGCTGGCTCAGTCCCGGCACCTCTCCGAAATCACCAGCCACCTTGAGTTTGAGGTGAAGGGTGTTCCTCGCTTAGGCTTCGTTCCGGGTCAATGGCTTTCGCTGAAAGCGTCGACGCCTGACGGCGAAGAGATCACGCGTGCGTATTCGATTGCGTCACCTCCTTCCGAAGACGGCCGGTTCGCCTTTTGCCTCAACCGTGTGCAGGACGGATTCATGTCGAACTATCTTTGCGACATGAGCGAGGGTGCGGAGATTACATTTCAAGGTCCATTCGGCGCCTTCATCTTGCGTCCGCCCCTGCGGGACACGGTGTTCATCGCGACTGGAACCGGAATCGCTCCGTTCCGGTCGATGCTCCACTGGCTGCTCGCGGATCCGTCGCGACATGAAGGACGTCAATTCTGGCTCCTGTTCGGCGTGCGTTACGAACAGGACATCTACTATCGCAATGAGTTTGAGCAGTTGGCACAGGAGCACTCCAATTTTGATTTCTTGCCGACGCTCAGCCAAGGAAGTCCGGAGTGGAAAGGGCTGCGCGGGTACGTGCAGCACCACCTTCCTGGAATTGTGGGCGATCGCACCGACATGCATGCTTATATCTGCGGACTCGACAAGATGGTCAGCGCCAACCGCGAGTTGCTGAAGTCGTTGAGTTGGGATCGAAAGCAGATTCTCTATGAGAAGTACGATTGAGAGTCTTGGCCACTTAGCATTGCCTCACAGTAAAATGAAAACATCTGAGAATCCGGTGCGTTGCGGGTGGGCGAAAAACGATCTCGCGATCTCTTATCACGACCGCGAGTGGGGCGTCCCGCAACACCACGACCGCATGCTCTTCGAACTTCTGATCCTGGAGGGCGCGCAGGCCGGCCTCAGCTGGGATACGATTCTGAAAAAGCGAGAGAACTATCGCGCCGCCTTCGACGGCTTCGACGCGAAGAAGATTGCCCGCTATGATCGGCGAAAGACGCAAGCCTTGATGCGCGATGCCGGCATCGTCCGGAATCGCCTGAAGATTGCAGCTGCTATACAGAATGCGAAATCATTCTTGGCAGTGCAGAAAGAATTCGGCTCGTTCGATCGCTACATCTGGCAATTCGTCGGAGACAAGCCGCGCGTGAACGCGTGGAAACCTCGCCAGCAGGTTCCGGCGAGCACCGCCGAATCCGACGCGATGAGCAAGGACCTCAAGAAGCGCGGATTTACTTTCGTCGGCTCGACCATCTGCTACGCGTTTATGCAAGCGACCGGAATGGTGAACGATCATGCGGTCGAGTGCTTTCGTTACAAAAAGTTGGCCACCGAGCGTTAGCCGGTTTTCGGTTCCCGGCTCTCAGTTGCCAACTGGAGCGCCGGCAGTGAAGCGAGTTCAGTCGTACGAATAATCTTAGCCTCTGGCGCTCGAGCAAGCTTCTCCCTCAAACGCAACATCGGTTGTTCGACCAGATAGTAGGAGAGGCAGGCCGCCCCCAGCGCGAGCGCGGCGAGGAAGTATCCCTGAGGCCGCGCTGGATTCGAACAAAATACTTCCTGCCACAAATAGAGGCTGTAGCTCACCTTCCCCAGCCATGCTACCGGCGCCCAATTCAGCGCGCGATAGGGCACCTGAATCACGTGCAACACAACACCGGCGATCGAGACATTGAGCAAGGGCTTGAGAACAAAAAGCATGAGTAGCGTGCGCATCGCGCTGGTGGCGGGAAACCACGGGATGAAAATCATTGCCAGCGCCATCAGCAAGGCCCAGTGACCCTTGATCCTGGGGAGGCGAGGCGCGAAGATTGCCAGTAAACATCCGATGGCGAGTTGGTCAGCGAATACTGGCAGGCTTCCGGCGAGTCCGTTATGTACTTTGAAGGCATAGAGTACCGCCCGAAACAGCGGCGTAGCCAGGAAGACGCACAGCAGAAATGCGGTCTTGTGACGATGCCACTTCTTGAGCGCCAGCGGCCAAAGCAGATAGAACTGTTCTTCAATACTGAGAGACCACAAGTGGCCGAAGATCCAGGGCCGCGCAACGTCCATGTTCGCCACATAGAACAGTGCGGCTGCGAGGTGGTACCAGCGAATATCGTGCCAATACAAAGCGGTAACGATCGCCAGGAAGACCAACGCTGCCGGGAAAATACGGAAGGCGCGACGAATATAAAACTCGCGCAGGCTGATCGTGGAAGTCCGCTCATGCTCCCGCAGCAGAAGATTTGTGATGAGGTATCCGGAAAGTACAAAAAAAATGTGGACACCCAGCGCGCCGTAACCTTCCAGGAGGCCGAGTGAAACATGCTTCCACTTGATCAGGTGGCTCAGCACGACCAGTGAGATCGAGATCGCCCGCAAGCCGTCGAGAGAGGGTATACGTTGCATGTTTCCGACTTGATTCGCTGCACAAAGGGACGATTCTGCTGAACATAGCACGGCGGGCAGTCTTTGCGCATGGCGGACTGATATTATCTACGACTCATCCCCGGGCGCTCGGACCGGATGGAGGAAACCAATGAACACAATCGTTCTACTGTTTGCGTTGGGAATTGGAATCGTTGCGGGATTGCGAGCCATGACCGCGCCGGCGGTGGTGGCGTGGGCTGCTCACCTCGGCTGGCTGAATCTGTCGGGATCCTATTTTGCGTTCATGGGATCGAAGTGGGCGGTGGCCATCTTCACGCTTGCAGCGTTGGGCGAGTTGGTGACCGATCAACTGCCGAAGACGCCCGCCCGGACGACGGCGGGGCCTCTTACGGCGCGCATCGTGATGGGCGCGCTCACGGGCGCGTGCCTGGCGGTTGCGGGAGGAGCCTCTCTCATGGTGGGGGCGCTGCTGGGCGCGATCGGCGCGGTGATTGGCGCGTTTGCGGGATACAAAGCGCGTGTCGGACTGGTCAAGAGCGTGGGCGTGCCGGATTTTGCGATTGCCATTCCTGAGGACATAATCGCGATCGGGTTGGCGCTGTTGCTGGTCCGGCGGGGTTGACTCACTGGTCTCAACGCCCATTTTTCGAGAGATAGTGCGAAACGTTCCACGTGGAACATTGTACTGGTGATATTGTATGTACACAGATATGAGGGCTTCATCGCCAAATGAAACAACGTAAACGAGTTGCGAAGAATCGACGGGTCGCCCGTCTCAAGGCGTCCGCGGGGAAAAGGCGTCTCGCTTACTTACCGGCGGAACTGACTGGGATGTACCGGCCGTTGAAGATGCCGGTCACGCTCCGTCTGGATGCCGACGTGTTGGCCTGGCTCAAGAGGCAAGGGCGGGGCTATCAGACGCGCATTAATCAGGCATTACGGAAGTTGATGATGGAGGAGAGGAAGAAGTCCGGGGAGTGATGCGAGTACGTCTCGGTTCCTGGTTCCCAGGCGCTACCATGTTTTGTGTATATGAGACAGTTCCCTCGATGGGCTAACATTTCCATCCTGGGAGTTTCAATGCATATTCCCTCCAGCGGAGCCCACTACCTGGGCATGCTAGTGCTCGTATTTCTCAATCCCGGAGTTAATAGGCAAACGACAATCGACGAGGTTCCCGCTGTTGCTGCTTCCATTCCTGCTCCTACTCACGTGATTGTGGTTATGGAGGAGAACCACGGTTACGCGGAGATTATTGGGTCTGGCCAAGCCCCTTATATAAATACCCTCGCTACGCAAGGTGCGTTATTTACGAATTCGTTTGCGATTACACATCCGAGCCAGCCGAATTATTTAGCTCTCTTCTCGGGATCGAAGCATGGAATCATCGACGATTCCTGCCCGCACACATTCACAGGGCGATCTCTGGAGAGCA
>Ga0137407_10003128_pt1 | contig 10981 bp, 14 predicted proteins | sample CZOMad2_2_16fung_FD_108410 | JGI IMG/M metagenome (GOLD analysis project Ga0137407, IMG submission 108410) | Vadose zone soil fungal communities from Angelo Coast Range Reserve, California, USA - CZOMad2_2_16fungal (Illumina Assembly) | ecosystem: Environmental > Terrestrial > Soil > Vadose...
GGCGTCTCGAAGGAAGAGGACGGCGACGGCACGACGGTCTACCGGATCGGCGGCTACCCCGAGTGGGATCTCCAGCCGGGGAGCGACATCACCGCCTTCCGCGAGGGGAACATCACGATCACGCCTCTGCGCATCGACCTCACCGACGAGGCCGCGATCGCGGGCGTCGCGGGCTGGAAGCTGCCCGTTCCGGAGGGGGAGCCGCCCGCGGTCGAGGATGTGACGCCTCCGTCCGGCCGGCGCCGATGAGCCTTGGCTCCCCGGACGACGCCGGGCTGTACGAGATCCGGCGCGGCAAGATGGTCGACCGCCAGATCATCCCGCGCGGCGTCCGCGAGCCGCTCGTCCTCGAGGCGATGCGCGAGATCCCGCGCGAGATCTTCGTCGAGGAGGCCCTCCGCGGCCGGGCGTACGCCGACAGCGCGCTGCCGATCGGCTACGGCCAGACGATCTCCCAGCCCTACATCGCGGCGCGCATGACGGAGCTCCTCGCGCCGATGCGTTCGGACATCGTGCTCGAGGTCGGCGGCGGCACGGGATACCAGACGGCGCTCCTTGCGCGAATGGTGAAGCGGGTTCTCTCGCTCGAGCGGATCCCGGAGCTCGCGGAAGCCGCGGCGCGGAACCTTCGCTGGCTCGGCTTCGACAACGTCGAGATCCGCGTCGGGGACGGATCGGTAGGGTGGGCCGACCGCGGGCCCTTCGACGGGATCCTCGTCGCCGCGGCCGCCCCGTCGATCCCTCCGTCGCTGCTCGCGCAGCTCCGGACCGGGGGGCGGCTCGTCGTCCCGGTGGGGGACGCCCGCGGACAGGTGCTGACGTGCGTGACGCGCTCGGCGGCCGGATACGTCGAGAGGCGCGACGAGCCGTGCGCCTTCGTTCCGCTCATCGGGGAGGAGGGGTGGCCGGAGAAAGCGCCGTGATCGTTCACCGTTCTGACGTGACCGGTCCCACGACGTGAATCGGCGTCGGGGAGGAGCGCGATTCGCGTGGCGCCGATTGTCGGGTGCAGGAACCCCCGCAGTTCTTGCACGGCACACCCCCGCGGGCGATGGCCACACTCTTCTTCACGTCGATGCAGCTCTTCGTGCACTGGACGGCAGACCTGCATGAGACGCAGTGGTATTTCAGAGTGTGCGTGTTGAACGTGACGATCTCGTCGGTTCCCGTCCCGGCCACAAGGAACGACGCGACGCTCGCGACCACACATAGAAGCAGGGCCAAAGAGGCCATTTTTCGTTTCACGGAAACCTCCGGTTGTCGGGGGAAGGCAGGGAATCGAACGATAGCCCATCGAGGTTCCTTGACTCTCCCCGGGGCATCCGGTAGCTTTTGATTCCTGACGGCCGATACATCCCCGCGCCGTCAAGGGTCCCGGGTCGGGACGTAGCGCAGCCTGGTAGCGCACCTGCTTCGGGAGCAGGGGGCCGGAGGTTCAAATCCTCTCGTCCCGACCATTTACAGCCACCTGGATCCGTCGAGTGTCCACCGGCGTGACCACGGGCTGATCGAGGACGCGAACGGCGTCCGCGAGATGCGAACCCGCGAGGTGCCCGTACCTCTCCGTCATGCTCGCCGCGGAGTGTCCCGCGACCTTCCCCACGGCGTAGAGCGGCGCGCCGGCTTGGAGCATCCATGAGATCGCGGTATGCCGGAGCGTGTGCGGCACGACGCCCTCAAGGTCGGCGAGGCCGTGACGGATCCCGGCCCGCTTGCACGCGGCCCGAAACTCCCGCTTGAACCCGCGGCGCCGCCCATCCTTCGCTCGGCCGGGAAACACCCACTCCTCGCCGTTCCGCTTTTCCCGCCTCGCCTCGATCGCGGCGATGGCCTGATTGTTGAGCGGCACCCACCGGGGCCGGCCGGTCTTGCTCGTGCTCACGAGGAGGTGAGGGGGAGTCTGGTCAAGATGGATGTCGCCCCACTTCAACGAGAGCGCCTCGCCAGATCGAAGGGCCGTGTAGAGCATCAGCCGGACGATCTGCTCGACGTCGCCGCTGCACTCTGTGGTCAGCTTCGCGGCTTCGTCGCCCGTGAGATACCGCTCGCGCGCTTCACGAGGGCGGGGAGTCTTCACGGCCTTGACCGGGTTCGTGCTGAGGTATCCCCACTCGACGGCGCGGGCGAAAACATTGTGGACCGCTCGCCGATGATGCCCGAGAGTCGTACCGTTCGTGACGCTTCCGGCGTCGTCGCGCTTCGTCAGCCGGTTGATGTACCCCTGCACGCGGAAGGCCGAGACGTGACGGAGCGGCGTGTCGCCGAACTCCGCGATCATGGATGCGGTCAACCACGCGAACCACTCGGGGCGCCTGCGGGTCGCCGCGTGCTTTTCCAGATAGACCGCGACGAACTCACGGAACGGTGTCGCCGACTTCCGGTTTCGGTCGAGCGATCCTTCTGAATCCTCGCCGAGCCGTTTCTGTAGGAGCCGCTTTGCCGCCTCGCGGGAGTAACCCGCCTTCTCCCGGACGCGCGATCCGTCCGCGGTGCGGTAGTCGATCATGTAGACGATCACGCCGTCCGATTTTCTGATGCGCTTGTGGATCGCCATCTCACGCCCCCTTGCCCTTGCCGGGCTTCGACTTCTCTGCGGTCGCCGTATCGGCGTCCAGCATCGTCTTGTTCATCCCGTCACCTTCAGCGCCCGGGCGACATTGAGGATGACGAAGCCGATCAGGACAGAGACGAACGCCACGACCAGCGCCGCAGGGATCGCTGCGACGCAGAGTTTCAAGAGGAAATCCACCATCGAGCCTATCGGCATCTTGATGTCTGTTACGACGACCTCGCGAGGCGCGGTCTCTACGTGCACCGGATCTTCACCAAGCTGCAACACGCTCATCGCTTCACCCTCCCTCCGGGATTCGCTTTCGTTTTCACGCCCCAATAGACGAGCGCCTTCCTCAGCCGCGCCGGGGTCGGGTCGCGGCCGAGGTATTCGAGTACCTTTTGTCGGACGGTATCACCACGGCGCACACTCTTGACGACGTAGTAATAGGTCGCCTTCCGCTTAGTTACCGTACGGATGAACGCCATACCGCCCTAGGGTATCACTACATTACGTTGTGTCAAGCCGCGTCTGGCACGGGATTGAGCCCGCCATCCGTCCCAGCTATTGCTTCGTGGTGCTGATCGGTGCAGTATTTGACCGCCCGTCCCACGACAAGGAGGTTTGTAGTGAAACAATTTATCAAGGTTCTCGTGATTGTTTTCGCACTTCCCGCCCTCGCTGCCCCCGCCGGTGGCAAGGGGCAAGGAGCTATCGTCCTGCGCGACGGAGCACCCGTCTACAAGAAGAGCGGCGGCGAGGAGGTGACGCTTTCCCTCAAGCGCGGCGACTCTGTTGCGGGATGGAAAGAATTCATGGGAGCACCAGGCGGCATTCTCTGGCAATTTGGCGAGAAGGACGGGCGAATCGGCGTCGCCTACCATCCCCCCGATGCCAAGGGCCATCGACTCGCCTGGATGGATCCGAAAGACGTCGCCCGCTTCACCTACGATGGGTCTTGCGAAAAGAACGCCGCGCCGGAGACCGGCAGAGACTGGAATGCCTGCTTCCAGGAAGCGCGAGATGCGAAGTTGGAGGAGCTGAAGGCGAAGTGGGCCGCAGAAGACGCCACAAAGAAAGACCCTCCCCCAGCCGAGCCGAAGCCCTAAGTCCGAGCGCGAATCGCTTTGCGTCAAGTCACACCCGTCGCGCGCGTGCGGCAAGTACCACCAGTACCAGCGCTCCGGTTCGCTGCCCGTGTCACAGTTCACCCGTTCCGAAGTACGCTTGAGCCCTCGGACACCCCCCGCCATCGGAGGGAACATGCGAATACTCGCGGTCTTCTGCGCCGTCCTTCTGTGCATGTACTGCGCCATCGGCATCGCCCAAGCCCAGGGAAGCCTTCTCATGCAGCAACTTGAGATTCTCGACCCAACTCTTTCCGCTTCCGTTGTCGCGAGTCAGCAATCCGGAGAGTGCATCGCAATTCCATTCGAGACGTGGCAGACCCCCGCAGGGTCGGTCGCGTGCTCCGCGTGGGGGACGAGCCTCGGGACGGCTGTAGCGGCAGACGGCACCGTGATCAGATGGTTCGAGGACAACCAGGGCTCCGACCCAGCGTGCCCGGTTCTCCAACGAAACGCCGTTCGCGTCCTCGTGACGCGCCCGGGTGGGATTGCGCGAGAGGCTGTGCGCGTCTACACCTTTCGAGGTTTCACCTGCGGGGCGAGTGACTGCGGGACTCGCTTCAGCGGCACCGCTCGGGTCATCTACGACGTGACGAACGGCGTCCTGTTCATTGACCGGGTTCTGACGCTTTCCGATTGCGCCACGAGTCAGTATCTCGCGGATGATCGCGGTGTTGTAGCCGTCGCGGGGTTTCCAAGCCTTCTCGACGTAATCCTCTCGTACCAGCCTCCCGCGATCCTCTCTTTCAAAGTCCCGGTGCATCCCGAAGGCCTCCCCGGCGTTAACTCTTTCTCGGTCTATTCCGGCAACGCGAGAAAGGCGTCCGATCTGTCGCTGGCCGTTCCGGTTCAATGCTCGCTCCCAACCGGCCGCGCTCCGATCCCCGGCGAGACGCTGACGGTCCTCGATCCACTTCCCGATCCGATCGTCGGGCAGGGGCGATACTACGTCGCGACTCCGAGCTTCCAGGGTCAGCGCCGGGCGGGTCAGATCCAGATCGACGGTGTCCTCCGGGGAAGGAACGTCGCGACATTGCCGATGTGTCAGTAGATGATGTGCTCATCCGATCAGGCGCCCATGAGCTGAGAGGGCAGCGGCTCAGCCTTCGATACTTCCGGCTTCCAAGTGCGATCAACCGTACCGTGGCTTGTTCAGTCTCGCGAGAATAGACCGATCTTTGCGACACGCGTACGCGCGACTCGTCGCCCCCGAGAGAATCGTATTCCGGAAGAGATGGTATTGCTTCGTCGTTGCTGGGAGGTACGCCCTGTCTGGAGCGGCCATGTTTGAAATCAGAAGGGTGAGTTGCGAATCAATCGGCATCATGATGAACCCTTCGTTCTTGTTGAGCCCCAGGGCGAGCGGATGAAATGCCGGGTTGTCGGTAGTCGGAAACACGCACCTGCCGCCCACGAAATAGAACTGCCACGTCATTGACGCCACCTTCTTGACGATGGTTTGACTGCGTCGAACGACTCCTTCGAGCAGAAGCTGTCGCTTGAGTGCTGCGACGTTTTCCGGGCGGCTTGGGTCGAGCTTCTGGGCAAGGTCGAATCGACCTTCTTCCGCCGCCTTCCTCGCCAAGAGATCCCATGGATATTCTTGCATCGCACGCTCGACGAACTGCGCGGCGTGAATCGCTCGCGATGGGACGCGGTCCATCATGAGATCGATGTAGATGCTGAAGACGATTTTCTCCTCCAAAGAAATCGGCTTGCGGGAACGGAGCTGCTCCAGAACTGCGAGGCCGAGAGTCTCCTGCTCCGTGATCTTCTTGTCGTACCCATCCAAGATTCGCTCACCCGTAAGTGTGGTTGTACTGTAGTAGCCGCGCTCTGCCCCAGCGCTCTTGATCGCCTGAAGGAACGGGTTTTGGGGATTGCGTCGCGAGCCTTTGGAGTAGCTCTGACCTTTGTTGTACACCCAGATGTGTGTATCGCGTTTGGGATCTGAGAAGCCCCGCAAGTAGTGTTGTGGTACGAAGTGCTGCGTTGGCCCCAGATTCTTTTCGTTTGTCACTTTATGACCCTCCTTCGCTTGAATCCTTACCATTGTGCCCGTAAGCGCCCACTCAGTACAGGGAGAATACGCGTTGATCAGTAGGGCACCGGCCCCCGTCCCGAAGGAGTACGGGACGCGCCCGAGGGGGCCGGTCGCCGATCGAATCGCGATCGACGTTGGACGCTGGCGAAGCCGCCGATGCGGGCAGGAAGTCCCGCCTGCCAGGCGTCGCCTTCGTGGCAGCTCATCAGTCAGAAACTCTGGTTCATGACGTGATCTGGGTGCGGGCCTCGTTCCCGCAGGGGTCGCTCGACGTCGTGGAGCATGTAGCCGCCTCGCGTCGCCGCGACCTTCCCCTCGACAATCTCCGCAACCTCCTCGCCGCACGCTCTCCAGAAGTGCGCCATCCCGAGGTCCGGGCGCGTCCGGTCGAGCGCGACCATGATCGCGTTGACGCGCTCGGCCCGAGCGTTCAGGGCGAGCAACTCATCGGGCGCCCGATGCGGGAAGGCGATCAAGAACTCGGGATCGCTCGCTCTCACTATCCCGGCCGCACGCACGCCAAGACGAGCCTCGACGTTGGCGAGACTTCCGACCAACGCGACGTAAGCCTTCGCCGTCGCCGTCTGGAGCTGGTCGTTGAGCGCGTCGAATCTCTCGCGCGCGGCGAGCCACGCCGCCCCCGTCGTGGAGACCTCGCGCTCGGCGTCGAAGACGGACCGCTCCCACCCATCGGGCGCCGGGAGGTGAGCGCGGCGGTACGGTTCGATTCGACCGGCCAACTGCTCGTGCGCGCGCGTCGCCTGCTCGTGGGCCGAGCGAAGCTCGGTGTTATCCACGCCACCCCAGCTCTCGGCCGCCGCGATCATCGCGCTCAGACGTTTAATCTCGGCCGCCTGCTTTTCGTTGGGCATCGCCCCCGCGGAAGTCTTCGCCCGGAGAAGAGAGTCCCGCCACTCGCGAGGCGAGCCGCCGAGAAGGCGAACCGCCCAGGCAAGAGGCCGGAGCGCGGCGAGTGACTTCCGAGGCCCGGAGTCGTCGGCCCCGTCCGCGTGGATCTCGGCGAGACCCCGGAGCCACGGGCCGGCGAGCGCGGTGAACTCCGAAGGCGTGAACTCGTCCGGGACGGGCGGAAGCTCGGACGACTTGGGGGTGAGACTCTTCGCCTGGCGCTTCAGTTCGGCGACGCGCGCGGCTTCCGCGGCGTCATCCATCGGAACGAACGGGGGCTTCATCGCGCACCCCCGCCGTCAAGCTCGGCCTTGAGGCGGCGGTAATCCTCGACGCTGTGACACTCGTCCATCCTGGCGATCAGCTCCGGGGAGTGTCCATGCCGGCGCAGCTCGGCGGCCTCACGGTCAGTGAGATGCAACGGGCCGTCCGCCCGGCGCTTCTTCTCCTGCTCCTCGGCGACGGCCGCGGCGACCTTGGCGGGATCCTGGCCGCAACGGCGGATGAAGTCGTCCTCCTCCTGCGTGAAGCGCACGCCCGCCCCCTCCGGCTTCATCCAGCCGACGAGCCCGGCTCGATCACATCGAAGAAAGGCAACGTCCTCGCCGGCCGCGAGGGCCGCGAGGTCGAGCGCGAGCCCTTCCCGCTGCCCGTGACTCAGGCCGGCCAGGTGGGGGAGGATCTGAGCTTTCAGGGATTCGGGAATCATCGTCAACCTCCTGCCGCTCTCAGGCGGCGGAACCGTCGTCAACGTCGGCCGCGAGGCCGTCGTCATCTCCATCATCCGAGGCCGCGGCGATCGCGCCGGGGCCGTCGTCGTCAACTTCGTCCGCGGCCGGGTTTCCTCCGGACGGCGCGGGGCCGTCTGGATCCGTCGCCTCGGGGCGGGCCATCGTGAAGACCGAGGCCGCCCCTCCCGGGCTCCGCCGGTGGCCGCTCACCCGCCCGATCGTCCCCAGGAGCCGCAGAGCCCGAAGGCTCCGCACCACCTCGCCGAGCGCCCGGGCGCAAGTCACCGCGTCCTGAGAGGCGAGTGAACGGGCGTAGAGGCGGATGGCCATCGCCGCCGCCACCTGCTCGAAGATCCCGAACCCCTGCTCGTCGGCCTCCACCATCGCCTGCCGGCAGATCGCAAGAAGGTGCGCCTTGTGCTCGGGCTCGACGTCCTCTCCGCGGCCCCATGCACGCATGAGACGCCGCAGGGGAAGCCGTTCGTCATCTCGTGGACGCACCATCAACGAACCCCCTCATAACGACATGGCCACCCCCGAGAAACTGGTGGGGAAGCAAGGCGCGCGCGGCCGATCGGCAGCAGTTGAAGTGATAACCCGGGGCGCACGTGCACGGAACGGGAGCGTGGCGTCGAGGGCATTTCTCCCGGCTCCGGGTTCGTGGGGGCCCGCCCGTGGACACCTCCCGTCTCGGAATAGAGCATCGCGCGCAGAATGAGGAGCTTGCGCGAGGTCGCCGTTGCTGAGATAGCAACCGGCTTCCCATCCGCGCGGCCACCGCCACCAGGGAGTCGGCTACGGCGAGAGGGAACGGACAGCGGGGTGTCGAGGCCGGGGAGGCCGTCGAGGGGATGCCGGCGGGCGCGGCAACGTCGGGGCGCTGTGGCGGACGGCGAATCCGTCACGAACTGCGTCAAGTGCGTCAAGAGTGTGTCAGCGGTTTGGGTGACAGGCTTCGCCGTCCACGGCGGGGCGGGAGACGACGTAAGGAGTCTCCACCCCTCCGGGAAGTGTGTCACCTGTACCAACTCCCTATGGGGTGGTGAGACACTTCGTCGGCCAGTCGAATCGCCCTCATTTCTCAGCGGTCGACGCCTCCCACGAGTCAGAAACCGCGTCCGTCTCGAACGAAGTGAGTCAGGCGCTCCCCCCCGCTCATTCGCCCTCAAGGGACACCCCCGTGTGCACGTAGATGGGGCTCCGGCCCTTCGTACGGCCTGCCGCCCGCCAGAGTCCGGCGTCAGTGCACTCGGTCACGGCCCGGCCGATGCTGGCGCGCGAGATGCCGGCCCCGTCCGCAATCTCGACCTGCGACGCCTCGGTCCGGCCGCGGAGGAAGGCGTCGGCCTTCTTCGCGCTCGGGCTCAGGCTCGACCCCGCCGTGGCCGCGCCGTCGTAGGTGAGGAGGAACCCGTTGGGGCCCCACTCCCGGGTCAGGAGGAACGGCTTGAGAACACGTCCGTCGCGATTCTTCTCCTGGATGACTTTCACCTGGTCCCTGCCGCCGTCTCGTTCCGGCACCAGGCCGAGTTGAACGTCCGCGCTGGCCCACCAGTCGGTCGGGCCGCGGTAGCCTTTCGCGACATCCCGGCCGCTGTGGTGGACCAGGAAGAGGTCGACGTCGTGCTGGCGGGCGAGGCCGCGGAGCATGAGGCACATCTCGTTCGCGGCGTCGTTGTCGATGTCCCACCTCACCTTCTCGCCGTTCACGGTCTTGGGGCGGAGGCCAGTCAGGGAGTCCAGGACGATGGCGTCGAGAGGGCCGTCCGCCTCGAGGATTGCCGGCAGGTCTTCGAGGGTCAGCCGATGCCCCGGCTCGGGCGCCCAGCGGTGGAGGAGCGTGCCCTCGAGACGCGCGTCGCCGAGACCGCGGAGGACCGCATCCACCTTCGAACGGAGGATCCCCGCATCCTCCTCGGTCCCGATCCAGAGCACCCTGCTATACCCGGCGTTCACGGCGAGCTCGGGATGCCCGCTGAGGTGGGATGGGGTGTTCGCGAGGAGCAGTTCGAGAATCCAGCGGAGGAGGAACCAAGTCTTGCCGGCGGAGGGCTGCCCCCAGATGAGATGAAGCCCGCACTTCCGGATGAAGTTGGCGACCGTGAACTCGGGCGACCTCGGGGGCACCTGGAGGAGGTCCGCCGCGGCGCTGATGCCGCGCCCGGTTCCCTTCACGTAGGCCTCGCGCGCGCGGTCGATCAAAGTGATCGCCTGCGCCGGGCTGTAGCCATTCCGCAGCTTTTTCGGCAACTCTTCGAAGTCGCGCATGGCCCTCGCGCGCTTCACCGTCCGCGCGTACTCCTCGAAGTTCGCGGCGCTGTCCACGGAGCCGAGCAATCCGTTGAGGTAGTTGGCACCGCCTGCCGCTTCAAGCTCACCTCGTGCGATGAGGTGCTCCTTGAGAGTGAACGGTTCGATCGGAGTCCCTTGTTCGCCAAGGCGGATCATCGCGCGGATGATCGGACGATGTGTTACGCCCTCGAAGTCGAGCGGACCGACAATTGAGAGAATCCGGGGCAGGATCTCGTTGCGCACCATGATGCAGGCCAGGAGCTTCTGCTCGGCCTCGGACGGGTAGAGCAGTAGCTCGTTGTCTTCCGGAGGGGGGAGGGGCGTCGCCTGCCGAATGTTCATCTCATGCGCCCCCTCGCCGGCGAGCTCGCGTGCATCGCTCACGGCTCGCGCCGCTCCGCGAGGAACCTCAGGACGTCAGAGACTGCGAACCTGAGGCCGCCTTTCCCGTCGCCGAGCCGATAGCCCGGGAGTCGGCCCGCGCTGTGCGCCTCGTAGATCGAACTCTTGCCGAGTGAGAATGCGCGGGCGATGTCGCTGACTCTGAGGAGACTCGGGAGCGTCTCGACGGCGCGCTCGTCGCGCGGAGGAATCTCTTGGCGGGGGACGGCGGCGACGGTCTTCACGTGCTGGCCCCGCTGCGGCGCTCGCGGTCAGCGAGCCAGCGTTGGACGGCGGTCCGCTCGAATCGGATGATGGGCCGCACCCGGCCATCCGCTATCGCGACGTGCGGGAGGGCGCCGCGCGCCGCGAGGTCGTACACACTCGAACGGCTGAGGCGCAGGATCCGCGCGACGTCAGTGGCGGTCAGTAGGTCGGTAATCGCTTCCATGAGGCGGACACTACACCCCTCCCCGGAAGCGAATCCGGGCAATAAATCGGTCTCCTATGCGATCCGGACGGGCTCCGGTCGGTTGGCGCGGAAACTCTCGATCATGCTGAGCGAATGGTGCATCTGCCTGGAGTCGCACGGCGGGACGCAGACATCGGGGGGCAGGATGTCCGCCGGGCATCTCACGAGGAAGGCACGGACGGCCCACAAGAGCACGCGGCGCTCGCCGTAGAGCTTCGCACGGTGTTTCGACGTGAGGCGCCAGAGGGCGCGGTATTTCTTCAGCGTGCGCTCGCTGATGGGCTCGCTCCGGAAGGCGCGCAGGATGTCCTGGACGCGGCCGCTCGGATTCTGCCGCGCGTCGCGAATCAGATCGGCCTCGCACCCGAGATCAGCGGCGACCACCTCGGTGCTCTCGCGCGTCCGGCGCATCTTCCACGCGAGCATGAGTGCAGCGAAGCCGAGAACGGGATGGAGATCATCGCTCGCGTACCA
>Ga0137407_10003130_pt1 | contig 10976 bp, 9 predicted proteins | sample CZOMad2_2_16fung_FD_108410 | JGI IMG/M metagenome (GOLD analysis project Ga0137407, IMG submission 108410) | Vadose zone soil fungal communities from Angelo Coast Range Reserve, California, USA - CZOMad2_2_16fungal (Illumina Assembly) | ecosystem: Environmental > Terrestrial > Soil > Vadose zone...
CTTGAAGCGCATCGCAGACATCGGCATCGATCTCTTCGTCGGCCTGTGCGTATTGTCGCGGGCGACGGCCGCGAGTAAGGCGCCCGGCGAGCAAGGAGCGCAGGCCATCGGGATCGCGCGCGTCTTCGCTCAACAGGCGAAGCGGCGGATGGCGAACATCGTGCGGAGAATCACGCGCAATGAGGATGAGGAGATGAACGGCTTGGCCGGTTTCATCCTGGACAAGGGAAGCTATCCCTGGGATGTCGTGTAATGAGTGCATCGAGTGAGTTCCCCCAAACGATTGCTCCCCCGCTCGCGGGCCGGCGCAATCTGTGGGTGACGATAGCGATCGGGACCGCCGTCGTCGCCGGGGTGGTTTTATTGGCCATCCGGCTGACCCACGCGCTGGGGACGAAGATCGTTGCCAACAAGGTTCCCGTTCCGACGGTGTCGGTAACTGAGATCGGCGTGAGCACTCTGCCGACGACCGTGAGCATCATCGGTACCATTGCGGCGCGATATGACATGCCCATCGGTGTCGAAGGCGACGCCGGACGCGTCGCCGCGATTTATGTCGAGGCCGGCGACCACGTGAAACGCGGGCAGGTGCTGGCGCGTTTGAATGTCTCGGTGCTGGAGCCGCAGGTGGCCAATCTCGAGGCAGGGCTCGAGCAGGCGCGTGCCGAGGCTGAGCTCGCCGAAGCGGAGTACCGCCGGGCACAGGCGGTCGGCGCTTCGGGCGCCTTGTCGGCCGAGGAGACGCAGCGCCGCAAGTCCGCCGCATTGACCGCCGCCGCCAAGGTCAAAGTCGCCGCCGCGCAGCTGGCGGAGGCGCAGGCGCGTCTTGCGCGCGCGGCCGTGCGCGCACCGGCGGACGGGATCATATTGACTCGCAACGTCGAAGTGGGGCAAACCGCGACGCCGGGCGGCGAGGCGCTGTTTCGTCTGTCGGAAGGCGGTGAAGTGGAGCTGCGAGGACAGGTCTCCGAGCAAGATCTACCTCTTCTCAAGGTCGGTCAGTCCGTCAACGTGCGGTTGACCGGCATTACCCGCGTTTACCAAGGCCACGTTCGCCTGCTCGGCGCCGTCATCGACCCGCAGACCCGCCTAGGGCAGGTTCGAGTCGCCCTGACTCCGGACGCGAATCTGCGACCCGGCGCATTCGCGCGCGCCGACGTGACGGTGAGCAACGCCGACCGCGCGGTTCTGCCGCAAACCGCGGTGCTCACAGACGACAAGGGCAGTTATGTCTTCATCGTGAACGCGCAGCACAAGGTCGAGCGGCGTGCCGTGCGAGTCTCGGGAATAGTGCAAAACGGTGTGACCATCTCCGAAGGGGTGGGCAGCAAGGACCAGGTCGTCGCCACCGCCGGGGCGTTCCTGCAGGAGGGCGAACTGGTCAATCCGGTCTTGAAAGATTCGGGCCGGTCATGAAAAACATTTCGGCTTGGGCCATCCGTCATCCGGTCACGCCGGTCGTGCTGTTCGTCGTGCTGTTCTTTCTAGGCGTAGTCGCCTTCATTCGCCTGCCCATCAATCTTGATCCCGATGTGACCTTCCCCGTGGTCAACGTCGGCATATCTCAGCCGGGCGCCGCGCCCACGGAGATGGAAACACAGATCGCACAAAAGGTGGAAGGCTCGATATCGAACATCGGCAATGTGCGCAATATCACGACCTACATCGTCGAGGGCCAAACCACCAGCTTCGTGCATTTCGAGATCGGCACCCCGATCGATCGTGCAGTAACGGATGTCCGCGACGCCGTGGCCAAAGTCCGCAACGATCTGCCGCAGGGAATACTCGAACCGCTGGTGACGCGCGTCAACATCGACGGCGGCGCATTCGCCTATTATGCGGTGACCACCACGAGCCTGACGCCCGCGCAGCTCAGCTGGTTCATCGACAACACAGTGACCAAGCGCCTGCTCGCGATCCCCGGCGTTGCACAGGTATCGCGAAGCGGCGGCGTCGACCGCGAAATCCGCGTCGAATTGGATCCCGGCCGGCTGCAGGCCCTGGGCCTCACCGCCGTTGAAGTCAATGAGCAATTGCGGGCGCTCAACATGGATGCCGCCGGCGGCCGCGCCCAGGTAGGCGGCGGCGAACAGGCGATCCGCGTGCTGGCCGGCGCTAAAACGGCGGAGGCGCTCGGGGACACCCAGGTTATCGTTCCCGGCGGGAAATCGGTGCGGCTGCGCGAAATTGCCGACGTGCACGACGGCGTCGCGGAGGTGCGCACCATCGCGAGGCTCAACGGCCGCTCGGCCACCACATTCGGCGTGTTCAAAGCCAAGGGCGCCTCGGATGTCACCGTGGCGAGGGCGGTGAAAACCGAGCTCGACAAGATCAGGGCCGAGAATTCCGCCGTCAGCATGACGGCCGTTTTCACTACGGTCGACCATACCATGCGCACCTACCATTCGGCGATGAGTGCGCTCGTCGAAGGATCGGCGCTCGCGGTCGTGGTCGTCTGGTTATTTCTGCGCAATGTGCGCGCAACGGTGATCTCCGCGCTGGCCATTCCGCTGTCGGCGATACCCACCTTCGTCTTCATGCAATGGATGGGCTTCACGCTCAATCAAATCACGTTGCTCGGCCTCTCTCTGGTCGCGGGCATACTCGTGGATGATGCCATCGTCGAAATAGAAAACATCGTTCGCCACATGCGCATGGGCAAGAGCTGCTTCCAAGCGGCCATCGATGCCGCGGACGAAATCGGCCTCGCGGTGGTGGCGACGTCATTCACCATCATCGCGGTATTCCTGCCGGTAAGTTTCATGAGCGGCGTGAGCGGCCAATACTTCAAGCAGTTCGGTCTGACCGTCGCTGCGGCCGTCTTCATCTCGCTCATGGTCGCGCGGCTCATCACGCCGGTATTGGCGGCCTACGCGCTGCGCAGCGACGCCCTCGTCGTGCACAATGCCGACGGGCCGATCATGACGCGCTACTTGAGGATGTTGCGTTGGTGTGTCGCGAACCGTTGGAAGACCATCGCGGCGGGTACCCTGTTTTTTGTGCTGTCGGTGGCTTGTCTTATGATCATTCCGACGGCGTTCATCCCGCCGGAGGATTTCGCCAGCGCGGAGCTGGATATCGAACTGCCGCCGGGCGGCACATTGGCGGATACGTCGCGGGTCTCGGCGGCTGCCGCCGCAATCCTCAGGCAATCGCCCGAGGTGACCGACATCGTGGAATTCGTGGGCGGCGAGGACGGTGAGATTCGCAACGGCACGACTTATATCAGCCTCGTGCCGCGTTCAGAGCGCGCCATGAGCCAGAAGCAGTGGGAGCAGAAGATGATGCCTCGCTTGAGCCAAGTGCCGGACGGACATTTGAGCTTCTCCGAAGGCGGCGGCGGCCGCGACATTCAATTGTATTTGACCGGTGATGATTCGCGGCTGGTGGAGCAGACGGGCCGTCGAGTCCTGGCGGAAATGCGTGCGTTGCCGGAGGTCCGCGATGCGCGGATCAGGGGGGATTTGCCGCGCCCGGAAATCGTGGTGCACCCGCGCCTGGATATCGCGGCGCAATTGGGTGTCAGCGTGCAAAGCATCAGTCAGACGATCCGCATCGCGACACTGGGAGACCTGCCGCAGAATGGCGCGAAGTTCTCTTTGAGCGATCGGCAGATCCCCATCCGCGTCAGTCTGATCGAAAGCGCGCGGCGCGATCTAACGACGCTGGAGAATCTCCCGGTGCCCACGGCCTCCGGCGCCAGCGTGCCGCTCAAATCCGTCGCCGATTTGAGTTTCGGCCAAGGTCCCTCGGCCGTGCGCCGCTACAATCAAAGCCGGCGCGTATTTCTGGAAACTGACTTGAGTCCCGGCGTCGAGCTCGGCACCGCTCTCAAGAAGATATATGCGCTGCCCACGATGAAGCATTTGCCCGAAGGCGTGCACTTGGTCGAGACCCAGAACGTCGAGTTCATGAACGAGCTGTACCAGAATTTCGCGTTGGCCGTCGGCGCCGGCATACTCATGGTGTTTGCCGTTCTGGTTCTGCTGTTCGTGCGCGTGCTCCAGCCCATCACGATTCTATCCGCTCTGCCGCTGTCCTTGGGCGGCGCCGTTCTCGCGCTGCTGCTCACCGGCCTGCCGCTATCGCTCCCTGTGGTGATCGGTGTTTTGATGTTGATGGGGATCGTCGCGAAGAATTCGATACTGCTGGTCGATTTCGCCATCGAGGAAATGCGGGCCGGGAAGACGCGCGTCGAAGCCATCCTCGAGTCCGGACACAAACGGGCGCGGCCCATCGTCATGACGACGGTTGCCATGGTGGCGGGTATGTTGCCGGTGGCCGTCGGATGGGGCGGCGACAGTGACTTCCGCGGACCGATGGCGATCGCCGTGATCGGCGGGTTGATCACTTCCACGGCGTTGACATTGGTCATCGTGCCGGCCGTATTCACCGTCCTCGACGACATAGAGCGCTGGATTGCGCCCAAAGCCGGCAAACTGCTGGCTGAGTCTCCCGCGCCATCCGGGGTCGAACCCGTCATTTGAGTCGAGCGGCCGGGTCATGGCATCGAGTCGATGATGCCTTGCAAGCGCTCCAGTAGTTCTGTGGCTGTGAGCAGCGCCGTCGAGTCCATGTTGGCCAGCAGTTCCCTGCGAAACGCGGCGGCTTCCGCGCGCACCTTGTCGTACATCAGATTGCCGGCCTGGGTCAGCACGACGCGCTTGACTCGGCGGTCGGTGGTCGAGGGTTCGCGTATGACGAGTCCGGCCTTCACCAGACGGTCCACCATGGCCACCATGGTGGCGCCTTCAACACCTAGACGATGGGCAAGTTCGGACTGCGACAGCGGCGCGCGAGCTTTGGCGGCCACCGCAATGGTCATCCAGCCCGCCTGCCTGACACCCAAGTATTTGAGCCTGCGATCCAGGGCCTGGCGCCAAGCCCGGGAGGCGTTGTGCAGGGCGCCGTTGAAGCGTTCTTCAAGATCGATCATTAGCCAGAGCCCTAATGGTTAGTGCTCTAATTAATGTAGCACGCGGCTGAGAAAAACTGAAAAAATAATCCCAAGAGATCTTGTACACCGCCCCGGCCGCGCGTAAGTACACGGGGAACCCCCCGGTAGCCTCGAGGGTCTAGGTTTTATGCAAGGCGCATCGTTGATACCGACGACGAAATTCCGCGAGGCCGTATTACCCCGCCGCTCGGTCGCCGACGGACAGTTCCTGGATCCAAGCGACCCGGCGATCCATGCGATCACCGATTTCACGCGGGAGCACCCGGTCACGGTCGACGAAGAACGTCAGATCGACGACGCGTTGCACGACATGATTCATCTGGGCGTTCGCGCGATGTTGGTGGTGCGTGAGCAGCGCGTCGTGGGCTTGATCACCTCGTACGATATCCAGGGCGAGAGACCGCTGCAGTTCTTGCAGACCTCCACTTACACCCGGCACCAGGAGATTCGAGTCGGCCACATCATGACGCCGTGGGACAAATTATTGGCGGTGGAGTGGGAGAGCATTCAATCGGCACGCGCCGGCGACGTACTGCACGTGTTGGAAGAAGCCGGGATCACCCATTTGTTGGTGATCGAGGCCGGAAAGAAAAATACCACGCCGATCGTGCGCGCATTGGTGTCGCGGGCGCGCTTGACCCGGCAGTTGCGAGGATTGCGGCGCGCCGGCTAGGAGCCTGTCAGACAGGCTCCCAGGGCCCTAGCCCTTGAACCAGATGACGGTGGCGATGCCGGCGAACGTCATCAACAGAGAACCCAGCAAATGGGCCGCCACGGCGCCCAAGGCCCAAGCAGCGCGGCCTGACTGCAGCAGCATCACGATCTCGGCGGAAAAAGTCGAGAACGTAGTCAAGCCGCCGCAAAACCCGGTCGTCACGAACAGCCGCCATTCCGGCGCAAATGTGGGGTATGTGGTGAAAATGGCGATGGCCACTCCAATGACGTAGCAACCGACGAGATTTGCCGCCAGGGTACCCGGCGGAATCGTCGGAAAGTAGCGGTTGAGAAATATCGCGAAGCACCACCGCAACAGGCAGCCGAGCATGCCGCCCACGGATACTGCAATGAAAGATCGCCACATCGTCATGCCTCAATGCCGCTTGCAGGGAATGCCCGCCTGAGGATAGGCGCGGCTCGATCCTGCGAAGCCCAAGGCGGTGTCACCCATCGCGATCTTTTGTTGTAACCGTTGACAGATCGCATCCCGCAGATCGTAATCGGTTCGAGTATGCCATCGCGAAAATCAGAAACCAAGAGCGCGCCGTTCCACTCCACCCACGCTGGCGCGGGGATTGCCGCGCATCTCGATGAAAAATTGCGGAGTATCCCCTTGATTCCGGAAAGCTCGAGCGTCTTGCACGGCTGGTGCGAACTCGGGCGGGCGCTCGATACAATGAATACATTACTGGGGGAGTTGGACTGGAAATGAAAAAGCCGAACATCAAGACCGATTTGCCCGGCCCCAAGGCTCGCGAGCTGCTTGCGCGCGATGCGCTCGTCGTCTCGCCGTCCTATCCGCGCGACTATCCCTTCGTCATGTCGCACGGCAAGGGGGCGGAAATTTGGGACGTCGACGGCAACCGCTTTTTGGATTTCGCCGCCGGAATCGCGGTGTGCAGCACCGGCCACAGCCATCCGGCGGTGGTTCAAGCGATCAAGGATGCCGCCGATCGTTTTCTGCATATTTCGTCCGACTACTGGCACGAAGGGCAAATCAGGCTGGCAGAGCGGCTCAATGAGCTGTCGCCCATGAAGGAGCCGGTCATGAGCTTCTTTGCACAGTCGGGGACCGAGAGCGTGGAAGCGGCGTTGAAATTGGCGCGCTACACCACGGGGCGCGGCCGGTTCATCGGGTTTCTGGGCGGGTTCCACGGCAGAACCATGGGTTCGCTGTCGTTCACGTCCAGCAAGTACACCCAGCAGAAAGGATTCTTCCCCAGCATGCCCGGCGTGACTCATGTGCCGTATCCCAACAGTTACCGGCCGCTGTTTGCGGGTGCGGATCAGGGCCGCGCCGTGCTGCGGTATATCGAAGACGTTCTGTTCGCGCACAACGTGCCCGCTGCCGAGGTCGCGGCAATTCTGGTCGAGCCGATTCAGGGAGAGGGCGGCTACCTCGTGCCCCCGGACGGATTCTTACAGGGCCTGCGCGAGCTCTGCGACCGGCACGGCATTCTGCTGATTTTCGATGAAGTTCAATCCGGCATCGGCCGCACCGGCAAGATGTTTGCCGCGCAACATTGGGACGTCCAACCCGACATCATGACGCTGGCCAAGGGACTCGGCTCGGGTCTGCCCATCGGGATGGTCGTCGCGAAGCGCAGCGTCATGCAGAAGTGGACCCGGGGCGCGCACGGAAATACCTTCGGTGGAAATCCTCTGTGCTGCGCCGCGGCGCTCGCAACCATCGATCTCGTCGAGCGGGAATACTGCGCCAATGCGGTCAAGGTCGGCGACTACTTCATGCGCCGATTGAGGGGATTCGCCGATAAATTCGCCGTGGTCGGCGAAGTGCGCGGCAAGGGATTGATGATCGGCGTCGAATTGGTGAAGGACCGGGCGACCAAGGAACCGGCCAAGAAGCTCTGCGATGCCTTGATCACCCGCGCGTATCACAACGGCCTCATTTTGCTGTCATGTGGGCAGAGCACGGTTCGCTTCATGCCGCCGCTGGTGATCGATGAAGCCGACGTGGATGAGGCGATCGCGTTGCTCGACCAGAGCTTGGCCGAGGTGCTGGCGAGCGAGCGCTTCCGCTGATCAACGCGTGTTCGGAGTGGGAAACCATGGGCAGCACACAGCATCTGGTACATATGGCGAACGATATTGGGAATTTCTTTCGCGCCCAGCCACGGCATGAGGCGATCACCGGCATCGCCAATCACATCAGGAGTTTCTGGAGCCCCCAGATGCGCGAGAAGCTCATGGCGGAGATGGACGCGGGGGGAGTCGGACTCGATGAGTTGCCGCGCGAGGCGCTGCGTTCCCTCCGTGAGCATCCTTCCGACAAACCGAACCAGCCGCCGGGTGGCGACGCGGGCTAGTGTTCTGTCCCACAAATGACTCGCTCGATCCGCCCGCGGACAGGACAGCCGCGTACGCGGCAGATCAGGTACCGAGGCGGCCGTATTTTTTGAGTACCGCGCGCAGCGCTGCATGCGGCAGGGCGATGACGCGGTGGTCGTCGGCACCGGTCATGTCCTGCGCAGCCACCATGGCGTTGACAATGGCCTCTTCGGTCGCCTCGACCGTGGCGCGAAAAACCGGATCCAGGGAGTCGTTCGGCAGCATTTTCAGATCGACCACGTGCGCGGGCAGGGCGGCCCCGGAATTTGCGGTGGAGAATGCAATGAAAATATCGCCGGAGCCGTTGCCCGAAATGCTGCCGTTGCGCCCGAGGCCGAGAGTCACCCGGTGCGCAAGGCGTTTGAGCTGGTGCGCGAGCAGAGGGGCGTCGGTCGCCGCCACGACGATGATGGAGCCGCGCTCGGCGCCATCCGATGGCATGAAAGCGTATGGTTCCGGCGCGGGAATCTCGCGTCCGACCGGAATACCGGCGATCCGCAGATTGTCCCGAGTGCCGTAATTGCATTGCACGAGCACGCCGACCGTGTAGCCGCCATCCTTGGGAAGGAGGCGGCGCGACGAACTGCCGATGCCGCCCTTGTAGCCGTTGCAAATCATGCCCGTGCCGCCGCCGACGCTGCCCTCTTCGACGGCGCCGGCATGCGCGCTGTCCAGGGCGTGCAGCGCATGTTCCGGCTTGACGTGAAAGCCGTTGATGTCGTTCAACCAGCCATCCCAGGTTTCGGCGACCACGGGCAGCGACCAATAGAACCCGGTGGCATCCGCTGCTGCGTGCGCCACGCGCCATTGGATCACTGCGTCGCGTACCACGCCCACGCTATGGGTGTTGGTGATCATGACGGGTCCTTCGAGAAATCCGGATTCTTCGACCCACGCGGTGCCCGTCATCTCGCCGTTGCCGTTTTGCGAGAACCACGCGGCGAATACCGGATTGAATAGGGAATCTCGGCCGCGGGGCAGCACCGCGGTCACCCCCGTCCGCACCGGGCCATGGCCCACCTGCAATTTGCCCGATCCCGAAATCAATGTCGTGTGGCCGACGGTGACACCGGCCACGTCCGTGATCGCGTTGAACGGTCCGGGGGTGCCGTCGAACGGAACCCCCAGATCGCGGGCGCGCGGCTTCTGCGAAGGATCGCCGGCGATGCCGGTGGCCGGAAACGCTCCTGTCATCGATACCAGCGCGAGCAACAGGATATGCGACCGGCGAATTTGAGACCGTCCGATATGAGACGAAGGACTGGAACCGCGCAAATTATTCTCCCTATCCGCGTGCGGTCGCCGGAGCGCCGCACACCAGAGCTGCGATGGTAAACTAAGTGGATGGGATTCAGTCGAATTCGGGTCGCCAATATACTGCTCTTGCTGCTGACGGCGCTCGCGACGGTCGGCGGAGTCAAGGCGGACGCCGCCGAGGAGAAGCGCCTTTTCATCTACAATTGGACCGATTTCATCGGCCACGACACCATCGCCGAATTCGAGAAACAGACCGGAATCAAAGTGACCTACGACGTCTATGATTCCGAGGAAACCATGGACGCCCGGCTATTGGCGGGAAGCTCCGGTTATGACGTGGTGATTGCGTCCACGGAATATTTCGGGCGTGAAATCAAGGCCGGCGTCTACATTCCGTTGGATAAGTCCAAATTGCCCAACTGGACGAATCTGGATCCGCGAATTCTTGCCATCCAGCAAGAGCACGATCCCGGAAATGCACACGCCGCGCCATACATGCATGCCATTACCGGATTTGCCTACAACGTCGACATGATCAAGGCGCGCATGCCGAACGCGCCGATCGACAGCCTCGATATGATTTTCAAGCCGGAAATCGCGGCGAAATTCGCCGATTGCGGCATCACCTTCCTGGATTCGGCGGAGGACACTTTGCAGCTGGCTCTGCAATATTTGGGGTTGGATCCGAACACCACGAAGCAGGAGGACTACAAGGCTGCAGAGGCGCTGCTCTTGAAGGTGCGTCCGTACATTCGTTCCTTCGATTCCGCCGAGTACTTGAACGGACTCGCGAACAAGGAGATTTGCATCGCGATGTCATGGTCGAGCGATTACGCACTGTCCAGGGCGCGCGCACGGGCGGTGGGCGTGGATGTCAACCTTGCCTTTACGGTACCGAAGGAAGGAGCGAACCAGAACTTCTCCTCCTTGCTGATACCGGAGGGTGCACCCCACCCGGAGGCGGCACATCAGTTCCTCAATTTCATGCTGCGGCCGGACGTGATTGCAGAAATAACCAACGAGATTTATTACGGCAATGACAATATCGCCTCGCGCTCGTTGATCAAACCCAGTATTCTCAACGACCCAACTCTGTATCCGACACCGGAAATCGAGGCTAGACTGTTCAGATCCACTGAGGCAAGCGCCGCGACCGAACGCATTCGCACGCGGACCTGGACTCGCGTAAAGACCGCCAAATGACTGACACAATCGACCAAAGAGCCGCATCCGACGCCGGCGTAGTGAGCTTTCACCGGATGGAGGACGGCACCCGCGAGGACTACGCGCTGCTGGACCGTGCCGAGCGCGCATATGTCCGTGCACTGCCGGACCGGGTGCTCGAGGCGCTGCGGAAATTGGATCATTCGCTGCAGGGATATCCCGTGAGCCGGCTGGATCACTCCTTGCAAACCGCGACCCGCGCGCTCAAGGATGGCGCGGATGACGAACTCATCGTCGCCGCGCTCATTCATGACGTGGGCGACGATCTAGCGCCGTACAACCACTCGGAAATTGCCGCCGGAATCATACGCCCCTATGTGCGCCCCGAGGTCACGTGGATCGTCGAACAGCATGGTCTCTTTCAGACCTACTATTACGCGCATCACTATGACCGCGATCGTAACGCCCGCGAAAGATTTCGCGAACACCCCTGGTATCAGGCGTGCAAGGACTTCTGCGCCGATTGGGATCA
>Ga0137407_10003134_pt1 | contig 10969 bp, 11 predicted proteins | sample CZOMad2_2_16fung_FD_108410 | JGI IMG/M metagenome (GOLD analysis project Ga0137407, IMG submission 108410) | Vadose zone soil fungal communities from Angelo Coast Range Reserve, California, USA - CZOMad2_2_16fungal (Illumina Assembly) | ecosystem: Environmental > Terrestrial > Soil > Vadose...
GCCTCGACCGGCGTTCGCGTCAACGCGGTGGCCCCGGGACCGACCGATACGGGCATGCTCGACCGCTTCACCGGGACGCCCGAGAACAAGAAAGCGCTCATCGGTGGTGTGCCACTCGGCCGAATTGGCAAGCCCGACGACATCGCCAACGCCGTGCTCTTTCTGGCTGCCGATGCTTCGTCCTTCGTAACCGGTCAGATTTTCACCGTCGATGGTGGCAAGACAGCCGGTTGAGTACTCAAAGACAAAAGAAGGTCGGCATAACGATCAATGCATCAACCGCTCGGAGTTCGCATATGCTGCTATCGTCGCTTGCCGCACACGCCTCGGTTGGCGCGCTGTCCGCCTACGCGGCTACCAAGGGAGCCATCGATACCTTGGTAAAGCGCTTTGCCTCCGCCCTGGGCGAACGTGGCATTCGCGTCAATGCCGTTGCGCCTGGTGGGTACCGACCGACATGTCGAACTTCGCCAAGACAGAATCGGGACGAGATTTCACGCTGGGCATCCAGGCGCTCAAGCGGATGGCTGCACCCGACGACATTGCTGCAGCGATCACTTTCCTTGCGTCCGATGAGGCCCGCTGGATAACCGGCGACTCCTTGCGTGTCGATGGCGGCTCGAAGCTCTGATACTCGTCGACGCTAGATACCGTCCGAGCAGCTGGCTCACGCACACTTACACATGAAGATTCGGAGATTTTTCCATGACTGACAAAACGATGAAGCTATATCAGAATGCGGGCTCGCCCAATTCGCGCCGGGTGCGAATTTTTCTCGCCGAGAAGGGTCTGTCGATACCGCTCATACCGATCGATTTCAGCAAAGGTGAGCAGCATTCCGACGCGTATCGCGCCATCAATTCGCGTCGAGTGGTTCCTACCTTGGTACTGGAGGACGGCACGGCCATCGGTGAAGTGCCGGCAATCCTGCGCTATCTCGAGGAAATCCATCCGCAAATACCGTTGCATGGTGAATCCGCGAAGGAGCGAGCATTGGTGACGATGTGGGAGCGACGCGTTGAGCAGGAGGGGTTCGCATCGGTAATGGAAGCCATCCGCAATACCGTGCCCGCGCTCAAGGGCCGCGCAATCGCCGGTCCCCATGACTACGATCAGATCCCGGCGTTGGTCGAGCGTAGCAAACTGCGGGTGAAAAACTTCCTCGCCGATCTCGATGCACGGCTGACTGAGGTGCCCTTCGTAGCGGGTGAGCACTATTCGATCGCCGATATCACTGCGTTGGTTACAGTTGACTTCGCAGCGAAGGCGATCAACGTTCCGCTGCCTGATGAGCACACAGCACTGAGGCGATGGTACAGATTAGTATCGCAGCGTCCGAGCGCATCGGCCTAGGTTGCTAAAGCCGTGACGGGGCTCCCAATCATGTCGGCGCCCGATGTCGCCAGCGACCGCTTTATGCCGGTCCAATCTTCACACCTACCGTCCCGATATTGGCCGATACCCGTCACTCTGTCCGCTCACGGACTAGCGCCCCGGTTGTAAATTTATAAACTCGCGCGCTACTACGCAAAGACTGGTGCCCGGCGTACACTGTCCTGGCCTTTGCGAATCAAAAAAGTAATACCGGGATGAGGGCATATGCATCGTCGGGGGCCTGCTGTCCGCCTCGTCCGTATTGCGTCTGCAGGCCTCCATCCGGCGTTTCGCTGCCGAATACGAGCAGTTGGCCCATCAGGATGCGCGCCTACCGTTTGAGCAGCTCAACAGCTGTTCCGCAATTTTCGCGTTGCGCGCCTGGGAATTCTCCGAGATTTCGAAACTTCGCCGCGACAAGACGGCCCGAGGTTCAAAAAACAAGCGGAAGGCGTAGCGACACCGCATTAGGTCCCTCCAGGGAAAAGGAAGCTGGTCTCGGTATCATGCCGCGATACTGTGACGCTATCGGGACGCTACTGCCGATTTTCGGGCTACCTTTCAGACTTACTCTCAAGCAAGCTGACGGTGTAATAAAAGGATTCGCTCTCAGGATGGAATCTATGCAGCAGCAGCTATTTCGATTGCTCTTTACGTTCAAATCTCGCCTCGCGCGCTCACCGTTCTGGTGGGCTTGCATCGGATGCTGGGTGGGATTCGCCGTGCTCTTTGTCTTTCTGGCGGCCAGTCTCGGCAGGCCGAGCACCTGGATGCTCTATCCACCCTTCGCGTGGATGCTCGCTTCGCTCCTCGTAAAGCGTTTGCATGACCGGGGCTCCAGCGGTTGGCAACTATTGTGGGTGCTAATCCCTGTCCTCGGTCCCCTGTGGCTCGTGTACGTGCTGGGCTTCCGCAAGGGCACCGCTGGAGATAATCAATATGGTCCGGATCCGCTTCTGATTAATGTGGACTACCTGAGGGTCGACACGCCGTGAGCCAGGAAACATTGATAATCAACGACGTCACCAAGCTCAACCCGATTCCGGTGTGGGGCGTCGCAAAACCCACCTCTGTCGAGGAAGTTCAGTCCGCTCTCGCACGCACCGATGTACCGATATCCGTAGGCGGAGGTCATTTCAGCATGGGCGGCCAGACGGCGAGTCCCGGCAGTCTGCATCTCGATATGCGCTCGATGAACAAGGTGATCCTGTTCTCGCCCCTCGAGCGGACGATTCGCGTGCAGAGCGGCATTCGCTGGTGTGACATCCAGAAATTTATCGATCCGCACGGCCTTGCGGTCAAAATTATGCAGACGTACGCCAACTTCACGGTGGGCGGCTCGCTAAGCGTCAATGTGCACGGACGCTATATCGGCCTCGGACCCTTGGTGCTATCGGTGCGCAGCATCCGGGTGGTGCTGGCGAACGGCGATGTGGTCGATGCCAGCCCCGTGCAGAACTCCGAACTTTTCTACGGCTGCATCGGCGGCTACGGCGCACTCGGAATCATCGTCGAGGCAGAGCTTGATCTGGCGGAGAATCGGCGAATTCAACGCCGCAGCGTCACCATGCCCTTGCGCAGCTATCCGGACCACTTCAAGAGCTCGATCGGGAACGACCCGCAAGTCGTTTTTCACAACGCGGACATCTATGCGCCTCATTTTTCGAGGGTGCGTGCCGTCACATGGACCGAGACCAACCGTCCTGTGACCACGGGCACGCGGCTGCAGTGGCAGCATCGCAAGCACCTCATCGAGAAGTATTTCTTCTGGGCCATCACTGAGACCCCTTTCGGCAAATGGCGCCGCGAGCATATCGTCGATCCGCTGATTTACTCCCGGCGAGCCGTGCACTGGCGCAATTACGAGGCCGGCTACGACGTTGCGGAACTCGAGCCGGTGGCACGCACCGCCTCCACGTATGTTCTGCAGGAATACTTTGTGCCAGTGGAGAAGTTCGAACCCTGCGTTGCCGCAGTGAGTGAAATCCTGCAGCGACACCGCGTAAACGTCATCAACATTTCCATTCGGCATGCGCACAAAGACCCAGGCACGCTGCTGTCCTGGTCGCGAGGCGAAACCTATGCTCTTGTTCTCTACTACAAACAGAGAACTCGGCACAACGCACGCGATCGCGTGGGTGTATGGACCCGCGAATTGATCGAAGCCGTGATCCGACACGGGGGCACCTACTACCTCGCCTATCAGTTGCACGCGACCGCGGAGCAGTTTCATCGCGCTTATCCGCAGGCGCGCCAGCTGTTTGAGCTCAAGCAACGGCTCGACCCACAGTATCGACTGCGTAACGCCTTATGGGACAAGTACTATGCGCCGACGATCGGGGTCGCGGTGGCGCATCCATCGCGCATTGGGGCAGCGGCTGGCGCGCCGCTGGCGTCACGCGCCGACGCGCAGGGGTCAGACTTTCACGCCGTGATGTCAAAGACGGATTGGCACGATCGAATCTACGGATTCTTGCACAACGTGTTCCGACTGTATCCGGAGGATCGGTTCAATCTGTTGATCAAAGAGGCCTGCGAGCGCTACCCGACCGACGAGGGGGTATACCGCTACTTGCAGCAGCAGTTGCCCCAGATCAAGCCGTTCCTCGGCGATCTGCGGCTCTCGCTGCCGGCCCTTTTCAAACAAAAGCAGGAGATGCGACGCCAGACGTTAGAACTGCTCGGAGAGCGCAAGGCAGTTCACGGTTACGTGGAAATTGGCACGACCGGACGCTATGTGAGTGCTCTGCGGGGCGACATCAAATTCTCCGGACCGCTTATCCTCGCCAACGAGGTCCCGCCGAGTAACTCGCCCGTGGAGTTCCTCGAACGCGGTGGTATCGCCAAGCTGGGCACTTATCTGCCAATGAAAGGCTTTGCGCCGTTGCCTCCCGAGGTCATTCCCGACGCATCGATCGAGATGGTCTCTTGCTACGTCGGGCTTCACCACATGACGCCGGCGACCCTAGCGCTGTTTCTGGCATCGATTTCCCGAGTGTTGAAGCCGGGAGGCCTCTTCATCCTGCGGGATCATGATGTCGACTCCGACGACATGTTCCGTTTCGTCGGGCTGATTCACACCATTTTCAACGCTGGCACCGGCGCCGGCTGGGAGCAGAACCGTGACGAGCTGCGCCACTTCGTCTCGATCGAGGAATGGGTAAAGCGGTTGCGTGCGTTTGGCTTGGTAGACCGGCGGGCGAGACTGCTACAGGCCCACGATCCGTCCAATAACGTTCTCATGGCATTTACGCGTGAGGCGGGTACGGCATGAAGATCCGCTTACTTCTTGTAGTAATGATCTCATGCGCGTTGGTGGGGTGGCGCGCCACCGCGCTGGCCTCCGACAATAGTGCCGGGCATGTTGTCGCGGCACCCGTCGATCGGCGCGGAGAGGAGCAGACTTTTCTGACCTTTCCAGAGTGGTTTTTGGTTTTCAGCCCCGCCGAATACGCTGAATTCGTCCGCACACATACCCCCGATGAGTTCTGCTTCTGGGGGCACATCGGACAACTGTGGTCTTCCTACGGCCAGGTGATACACCAGACTCGCGCTCGCGGTGAGCCGACCAACTGGGGATATCACGTCATGATCATGGTCATCGGCATCAGTACGACCGCCGAATACGCCATTCGATCGGCGTACGAACAGCTGATCGGCAGAGTCAGTGCACTCTCGGGCGGCCGCACCGCAGAAGACGACTTCGGCGCCCAAGTGGCTCAGGAGTACGTTGACTTCATTCGCGTGCGGCCGTGGTATGAATTCGATTTCACGGCACGGCTCAAACGACTGTGGACGCAAACGAGCCTTTCCGGCCCTCACCTCTTCCGCAAGCTGGAGCGCCGGTACGCGCTAACAACCGAATATCTGGTGAAAGCCGTCTACGGCAAGATCATCGAAAAGGCCACGCATACTGCCTATGAGAAACCGATTCTCACCACCAGCGTCGTAGTTGGACCTTGGCTAGCGTGCGAACGGCTGCCGCCAGAGGTCACTTTGATTTCGCAACCGACAGGAGATGAGGCGCTGCTGTCACTGCCCCGCTACCAAGACTTCATGACTCCCGCGATGGCACTGGCGAGTTGCGGGGCTGAATTCAAGGAAATCGCAGGCAACCGCAGCGTAATTCTCGTGAGCGTGCTAGGACCGCTCGGCCAAGCACAGCCCTCGGGCACGGCAGTGATGATTCGCCAGCCCATCATTACGCAGCCGGGCAAAGAGCGAGAGGTTCTCGTCATTCCCGTTACCAAGCTGGCCTCGGTCCTGCGCGGTCTAAGCGCGCAGGGGTTGACGCTCGATCATATCTTCGACTACTAAATGCCCGCAGCCCGCACGCGGTCGATTTTAGTTTTGCTGCTGAAATGGACCTTATTCGGCCTGCTTGGCGTGGCGCTAGTTGCTCTGCTCGCGCTGATGTCGGCCGCATTCAGAGAGCGCGGGGAGCGAGTATCCAGCAGCCCTCCGGCGTCCAGTTATGTCGAGGCGCTCGACACGCGCGTTTTGGTGCAGCGGCGGGGATCTACCGACGCCCCGGCAGTCGTTTTCGTGGGCGGCACGGGTGGGTGGAGTGGCCTGTGGGATCGGTACATGAGACGGACGGTCGACCTCGGTTTTCAGGCGATCGCCATCGATCTTCCGCCGTTCGGCTACGCGCTGCCTGCGCCAACGGGTGACTACTCCAAGGCGAGGCAAGGCCAGCGACTCCTGGCCGCGATCGATTCCCTGAAACTCGAGCACGTGGTGATCGTCGCGCACTCCATCGGGGCGGCGCCGGTCATGGAAGCCGCCTTTCAGAACCCCCCTAAGATTCGGGCTCTCATCTTGATCGATCCCGCGCTGGGCCTCGATGGACCTCAAACGGACGGCTCGGATTCCACATTGCAGGCAGTGTTGCGGCATGCGTGGATCAGCAGGCCCGTGACGGCAATCCTGACCAATACGCATCTCACAGCAGCGCTGCTACGGAGAGTCATCACCGAAAAAACACAGGCAACTCCAGAGTGGGTGAGACTTTACCAGCAGCCGCTGAGCCTGCAGGGCACCTCCAAGGCCATTTCCGAATGGCTTCCCGAGGTGTTGAGCCGCCGCGGACACGCCGCTAGCGACAACTTGTCTGCCTACGCCACTCTGCCCTTTCCTGTGGAGCTGATTTGGGGAGAGACCGATAGCATCACACCGCTGTCGCAAGGCAAACACCTGCAACAGCTGTTGGCTGACAGTTCCCTTGTGGTGATTCCACGAGCAGGTCATGGGCCTTTCCTCGAGGAGCCGGATTTGTTCGAAGAAGCCTTGGCTGCCGCACTTTCGCGTCTGCAAACGTCATCCACACTCAAATAGAGGCTCGAGACTATGTTTTTCGGCACATGCACGTTTAAACACCGCCATCCTGGTCTAATGTGCGAAATGGAGCATTTTGATCTTCGCAAGGGAGTGCAATCGGCCGCCCACGTCCATGAAACCTGACACACCCCCATTGGGCCGTCGCCTCGCGAGACGAGTTCTCCAATTCGTTACGCGCGTCTTATTCCGTGTACGGGTATATGGCGACACCAGCAAATTCTTGAATGAACGAACATTGATCGTTGCCAACCACGAATCACTCATTGACGGTCTCTTGCTTGCGGTCTTTCTTCCCGTTCAGGCCACGTTCGTCGTCCATACGACCGTGGCGCGCAATCCGCTGAACGCGTGGATGCTGCGTTTCATCCCGCATTTGCTCGTCGATTCGACCAGCCCTTTGGCGATGAAGATTATCTGCAAGCTGGTTGAGACCGGAACGCCGGTTGTGATTTTCCCCGAAGGCCGCTTAACGGTGACCGGCTCGCTGATGAAGGTCTACGACGGCGCGGCGTTTATAGCTGCTAAAACTGGCGCTACGGTTGTGCCAACACACATTGATGGTGCAGGCCGCAGCTACTTCGGGCGGTTAGCTGGAATCTATCCACTCAAGCTCTTTCCCAAAATCACGATTACCGTGTTGCCGCCGCGTAAAATCGCGATGCCCGACCTGCCCTCGTCCAAGCAGAGACGTCGCCGCGCGGGTGAAACCATGCGGCGCATTTTGCTCGAGATGCAAGTCGTGACGCAGCCCCCGAGAACTCTGTTTCAAGCGTTTCTAGAGGCAAAGTCGACCTTTGGCGACGGCTACAAACTGGTAGAAGACGTTCGCTTAGAAGAAGAGTCGTGCGGGTCCTTGCTGCGCATGTCATTGGGATTGAGCCGCTTACTCGCGCCGATGACCAAGGTCGACGAAATTGTGGGCGTGCTGATGCCGAACGCCGCCGCGACGCTTGGCTTATTGCTGGGGCTCTCGGCCGCGAGGCGAGTGCCGGCCATGCTTAATTACACCGCCGGCATCGACGGAGTGAAGAGTGCCTGTACCGCGGCCAACATTCGCAAGATCGCAGCGTCTCGCGCATTCATTGAGAAAGCGCGACTTGAGGTTTTGGTGGCGGGCCTGTCCGGACTTGAAGTGATCTATCTGGAGGATCTCAAGACGCGCTTAAGCCTGCTCGACAAACTATGGATTGTACTGGCGCAGAGATTCCCCAAAATGGCCATCGTGGCTCAGGAGCCAGGTGATCCGGCCGTAGTCCTCTTCACGTCCGGTTCGGAGGGAAAGCCGAAAGGGGTGGTGCACTCCCATGTCTCGTTGCTGTCGAACATTGCGCAGATTCGAAGCATCGCGGACTTCACGCCACTCGACAAATTCATGGTCGCACTACCGCTGTTCCATTCCTTTGGACTGGCGTGCGGCGCGATCATGCCGCTGGTGTCCGGTTGCAAGGTTTTTTTATACCCGAGCCCTTTGCATTACCGCATCATCCCCGAGCTCGTCTACGACCGGAACTGCACGGTTCTTTTTGGCACCTCAACGTTTCTCGCGAACTACGGCAAGTACGCACACCCTTACGATTTCGGCCGGCTGCGCTACGTCGTGGCAGGCGCAGAGAAGCTGACCGATGAAGTGCGTCAAGCATGGCTCGACAAATTTGGTATCCGTATCTTGGAAGGCTATGGCGTCACAGAATGTGCGCCGGTCATCGCGGTGAATGTGCCCATGGCTTGTCGAATCGGCACGGTCGGGCAACTAGTCCCCTGCATGGAGTACTCGCTCGAACCCATCACAGGAATCGAGCAAGGCGGAGCGTTGCACGTCAAAGGACCCAACGTCATGAAGGGCTATCTGTTGTATGACAGACCGGGCGTGCTGCAGCCACCTAATTCCATCGGTGCAGGCTGGTATGCCACGGGGGACATTGTCGAGGTTGACAGAGACGACTTCGTTCACATTCGCGGGCGCGTGAAACGCTTTGCGAAAATCGCCGGCGAAATGATCTCCCTCGAGGTTGTCGAGCGAATTGCCGCCCAATCCGCACCAGGCTTGATGCATGCGGCATCGAGTCGCCCCGATAGTGCCAAGGGAGAGGCCATTGTTCTATTCACGACGGATGCATCGCTGCGCCGCGAGGGCTTAAGCGCAGCGGCGAAGATCTTACAGGCGCCGGAACTCGCGGTGCCTCGGGACATTCGTGTCGTCGATGAGATCCCGCTCCTGGGCACAGGCAAGACTGACTACCTGCGTTTAAAAGAGTGGGCCGCGCAGACCGTGGACAGGCTTGAGGCGAACGCATGAGTGCAGTCGCGACGAACATCAGCAGCGCCCGCATCCAGTCGCAAGGCCTTTGGTCCCGCGCCTTGGTGGCAGTCCTTCTCGCGCAATTCCTCTCTGCCACGGCGGACAATGCGCTGCTGTTTGGCGCCCTCGCCTTGCTACGCAGCGAACACTACCCGTCCTGGACCGCGCCGCTACTCCAGGAGTTTTTCGTCGGCGCGTTCATTTTATTGGCGCCCTTTGTCGGGCCCTTTGCCGATTCGCGCTCCAAAGGGGCAGTCATGCTCATCGCCAATGCGGTGAAACTGATCGGATCCTTGGGAATGTGCATTGGCCTGAATCCCTTCCTAATGTACGGCTTGGTCGGTGCGGGCGCCGCCGCATATTCGCCGGCCAAATATGGAATCCTGTCGGAACTGACCTCCGCCGATCACCTCGTTAAGGCCAACAGTCTGATCGAATCCTCGACCATCGCCGCTATATTGATCGGCGCTGTCGCCGGTGGCACGCTTGCGGATTGGAGTGTGCCCGCGGCTTTGGCGATCGTTACAGGATGCTATGCAGCCGCTGCCATGGCCAATCTGCTCATTCCGAGACTGCCGCCCGCACGCATCCTCGAGCGTCTTTCAATCTCCGTCATTCTGCGAAGCTTTGGCGGCGCCATCACCTCTCTGTTGAAAATACCTGACGCCCGCTTCAGCATTTTCGGGACCAGCCTTTTCTGGGGCGCCGGATCGACGATGCGCTTCCTGCTGGTCGCTTGGGTACCGCTAGCTCTGGGTATCACCAACAACAGAATGCCCGGTTATCTAAATGCTGCAGTGGCGGTTGGAATTGTAGTCGGTGCGGGACTCGCCGCACGCTTCATTTCCCTGGACCGGGTGCAACGTTCCCTGCCTGCTGGCATCCTCCTTGGAGTCGCGGTCTGCTGCCTTGCGTGGACGACAAACTTACCGATCGCCTTCGCGCTTATGGGCGTAGTCGGCGCCTGCGGCGGCTTTTATGTTGTTCCCCTGAACGCCCTGTTACAGGACAGGGGTCATCGAAGCGTAGGGGCCGGACGCGCGATTGCTATCCAGAATCTGTCGGAGAATGCCTTTATGCTGCTGATGGTCGGTTTGTATACCCTCACCGACCGCGCCGGCGTGGGTGTGAATACGACCACGATCGCATTTGGCCTCTTCCTCGCTTCCTGCATTGCTGCGTTATGGATTTATCGCGCGAAAGCGGTTGCTCGAAGGGCGGGAATTCAATTGGAAGAGAAATCCACGCAACATGACTGAGGAGATAGATTTACCTGTAACCGACTGCTGACAGATTGGGCGTACTACCGGTTTCGACCCGTTGTCGTCATTGGCGACCGCCCCCAATCCGGCAACAAAGAAACCCGAGTTATATTTCCTACACCCTCCAGTGAAATCGAAGCTCGCGCTACTTTACAGAAGGAAGGACGCGGTTTAAGAGTCGTGCCGCAACGCCGCCAACGATATGAATGAACCAGAATCCCGAAATAGCTGGCAGTAGGAAACAGTCGGCTTTTTTATTTTGGCCTAATTCGCTCGTAAGGTATTGTTTTTACTAGGATTTTTTGATGGCGGAGAGGGAGGGATTACTCGTCGCTCCGCTCCTCGCCCCTTCGGGGCCGCCCCGGCGGGCGTTATCCCCGCTTCGTCGCTGTCGCGGTAATCTGAACGAAAACGTCGAGAATTTACTGGCCGACTGGCGGAGAGGGAGGGATTGACTCGGGCCTTCGGCCCTCGCCCTTCGGGCGACGCGTGCGCGTCGTCCAAAATCGCCTTCGGCGATTTTGTCGAACCCCCCTTTTCCATATCTCGGGTTCGAATCCCCGCTTCGTGGCTGCGACAGTAATCTGAATGATAACGTCGAGAATTTACGTGCCGTGTGGCGGAGAGGGAGGGATTCGAACCCTCGATGGGCTTTTGACCCATACGCCCTTAGCAGGGGCGCGCCTTCGACCAC
>Ga0137407_10003135_pt1 | contig 10966 bp, 9 predicted proteins | sample CZOMad2_2_16fung_FD_108410 | JGI IMG/M metagenome (GOLD analysis project Ga0137407, IMG submission 108410) | Vadose zone soil fungal communities from Angelo Coast Range Reserve, California, USA - CZOMad2_2_16fungal (Illumina Assembly) | ecosystem: Environmental > Terrestrial > Soil > Vadose zone...
ACGGCGGACTGCTCTGGGTAAAGCCTCCGGACCTGCGCAAAGCGGCGAAAATCCTGGGTGTCTCGAAGGCAGGAACGCGTCCAACGCGCGATATCGTTGACGAGTCCTCTGAAGAGTCATTTCCGGCAAGTGATCCGCCATCCTGGACATTAGGGCGTGACAAATCGAAGCTTTCGGCCTGTCCTGGGAACTGCGCGGAACCAGAGAAAGCTCAAACTGCCAAGGCCGAGCCCAAGGACGAGGAACAATGTTAATCCGTCGAAGTTTTGGTTGTCCGCTTAGCGCGTTACGCTCCTACGGCTTTACCGCCACCTTGAGCACGCCATCTAGTTGCCCGCCGAAAATCCTGTATCCTTCAGTGATTTCGTCGAGCGAAACGGTGTGCGTAAGCAGAGGCGTGAAATCAACCCGGTGGGATCTGACTACCTCCATCAGCCTTCGCATCCTCTCTTTCCCGCCAGGGCAGAGAGTAGTAACTATCTGGTGATCGCCCAGTCCGGCGGCAAAAGCGTCATAGGGTATTTGGAGTTTGCCTGAATAGACTCCGAGACTCGATAGCGTGCCGCCCGGCCTGAGACTGCGGAGAGCATTTTCAAAAGTTTGTTGCGTCCCCAACGCCTCGATCGATACATCGGCGCCGCCGCCAGTGACTCGCTTCACTTCAGCAACGACGTCCACCTGCCGGTAGTCCAGCACCACGTCTGCGCCCATTCGCCGTGCCATCGCGAGCCGATTCTCGTAACCATCAACTGCGATAATCAGCGCCGCGCCCATCAGCTTTGCCCCGGCAGTCGCGCACAGGCCGATAGGTCCCTGCGCAAAGACCACTACTGAATCCCCGATTCGTATTCCTCCCGATTCTGCTCCGCCGAATCCGGTCGACGCAATGTCGGACAACAAGACAACCTGCTCATCAGTCAACCCATCAGGGATGCTCGCCAGGTTCGCCTGCGCAGATGGCACGAGCAGATACTCCGCTTGTGCGCCGTTGATGGTATTGCCGAAGCGCCAGCCCCCGATGGCTTCATATCCCTGCCCGTGACCACATTGTGAAAGGTGTCCCGATAAGCATGCGTGACACTGACCGCAGGGAGTAATCGCGCCAACGAGCACTCGATCTCCAATCTCGTAGCCTGTAACGCCCGCCCCTTGTTCCTCGACCACGCCGACCGGCTCGTGACCGATGATGAGACCGGGCTTCACGGGATACTCTCCGCGCACAATATGCAGGTCTGTGCCACAGATAGTCGTCAAGGTCACACGGATGACCGCCTCGCCAACGCCGGGGCGGGGTCGCGCGACTTCCTCAACCCGTATGTCGTTCACTCCACGAAAAACCGTCGCTCGCATCTTTTCCATGACAGTGTTCATAATTAAATCTCCTCAAGTCTCCCCCTTTAGCTGAGATTCCATTTCCAATTTCGAATTTCCGGCATATCTTCGCCGTACCTGCGGATGTAGTTTTTGTGATCGAGCAACTTGTCGCGGAGAAACTGTTTGGCGTAAGCGGCACGCGCGCCCAATTTGCCTACACGATCGATCACGTCGCCGACAAGGTGAAACCGGTCGAGGTCGTTGCGAACCACCATGTCGAAAGGCGTGGTCGTTGTGCCCTCTTCCTTATAACCTCGGACGTGCAAGTTCTTATGATTGGTTCGCCGGTAGGTGAGACGATGGATCAGCCAGGGATATCCGTGATAGGCAAAGATGATCGGTTTGTCCTTTGTGAACAATACATCGAAATCCTTGTCGCTCAATCCATGAGGATGTTCGCTCTGCGATTGCAGCGTCATCAAATCCACCACGTTGACGACCCGGATCTTGACATCCGGCAAGTGCTGCCGGAGCATTTGAACCGCGGCGAGTGTCTCCAACGTCGGCACATCGCCCGCGCAAGCCATCAACACATCGGGGTCGCCGTTCTCGTCGTTGCTGGCCCATTCCCAGATGCCGAGCCCGGCGGTGCAATGTTTGACAGCCGCATCCATGTCGAGCCACTGCGGCTCCGGCTGCTTGCCCGCAACGATGACATTGATGTAATTCCGGCTGCGCAAGCAATGGTCGGTCACGGACAATAACGTGTTGGCATCTGGCGGCAAATAGACACGGATGATGTCCGCTTTTTTGTTCACTACAAGGTCAATGAACCCCGGGTCTTGGTGGCTGAATCCATTGTGGTCCTGATGCCAGACATGCGACGTGAGCAGATAATTAAGCGATGCGATGGGACGTCGCCATGGGATCTCATGCGTCACCTTGAGCCACTTGGCGTGCTGGTTAAACATGGAGTCCACGATATGAATGAACGCCTCATAACAGGAGAATAGTCCGTGGCGGCCGGTGAGAAGATAACCTTCCAGCCAACCCTGACATAAATGTTCGCTCAAAATCTCCATCACCCGGCCGTCGGGCGAAACATGGTCATCGGTGTTTAAAATCTCTGCAGTGAAGACACGGTCGGTAATGTCAAGCAGGTGCGTCAAACGGTTCGACACTGTCTCATCCGGGCCAAAGACACGAAAATTGCGACGTTCCCAATTGAGTTTCATTACGTCACGCACGAACGCTCCCATGACCCTCGTAGCCTCTGCCATGCTCGAACCGGGCCGGGGAACGGGCACGGCGTAATCCCTGAAATCCGGCATCTTGAGGTCACGAAGCAGAATGCCACCGTTCGCAATGGGGTTGGCTCCCATCCGCCATTCGCCTTTTGGCGCGAGTTCCGCTAGTTCCGCGATGAGTTTGCCGGTCTCGTCGAAAAGCTCTTCGGGCTTATAACTTTTCATCCACTCTTCGAGCATCCGGAGATGTTCAGGCTTGGTAGCGATTTCCGAAAGCGGGACCTGATGAGAGCGAAATGTCCCTTCCACAGGTAAACCGTCGACTTCTTTTGGCCCCGTCCATCCTTTGGGCGTGCGGAATATGACCATTGGCCAGTGAGGCCGCTTGCTGAAGCCTTGGCTGCGCGCTTCAGCCTGAATGTCCTTAATCTCAGCGACAACCGAGTCGAGTCCGGCCGCCATGAGCTGGTGAACCTGCTCCGGATTATCTCCCTCAACGAAATACGGGTTGTAGCCATACCCTCGAAAGAGCTGTTCCAATTCTCCGTGGCCGATGCGAGCCAGTACGGTCGGGTTGGCAATTTTGTAGCCGTTAAGATGGAGAATGGGCAAAATGGCGCCGTCGTGGATGGGATTCAGAAATTTATTCGAATGCCAACTGGTTGCCAACGGCCCCGTTTCCGCCTCGCCATCACCCACCACACAAGCGACAAGCAAGTCGGGATTGTCCAACGCGGCTCCGTACGCGTGCGCCAGGCAATAGCCGAGTTCGCCGCCTTCGTTTATCGAACCCGGCGTCTCCGGCGCTACGTGGCTGGGGATACCCCCGGGAAAGGAGAACTGGGTGAACAATCGTTTCATGCCGGCTTCGGCCTGCGAAACTTCCGGGTACAATTCGCTGTAGATGCCCTCCAGATATGTGTGTGCCACCACGCCGGGCGCGCCGTGCCCCGGGCCGATGACATAGATCATATTCAAATCATATTTATTAATGATCCGGTTGAGATGAACGTAGATGAAGTTCAATCCCGGCGTTGTGCCCCAGTGGCCAAGCAGACGTGGTTTCACATGCTCCAACTTTAATGGCTCTTTTAGCAGTGGATTGTCATATAGATAAATTTGGCCAACCGACAGATAGTTGGCCGCCCGCCAGTAGGCGTTCATCTTTCGTAACATTTCCGGAGAGAGAGCGATTGGTCCATCAGAAGGTTCGCCTCACCGCTGCCACAGGATACGAGGGGCTTCCAGGGGAACGGCCATAGCGGAACAGTGTGGAATCACTCGCGGCGTAAAGTGTGTCGCCGGGCGTGTCGCAGGCCCTGCTCCCGCCACACCGTCGTGGTTGGGGGACACGTGGAAGGAAACCTTACTGGTCGGTCGCTTTGCCTCTCGGACCCCTGCCGGAGTGCTCTTCTCGTCGAACGTTGCAGCGGTCGGTACCAAAGCAAATAGGAGCGCAAATGAAAGGCCAGTCCGAAGCCTGTGAAAAACAAGCGCGAAGTGGAATGGGTCATTGTGAGGCATCGTAAATTTGCGGATTTTCGTGAGCATTGAGCATCACCCTTGGCGCGCCCTTCGACTTCGCTCAGGACATGCTTTGCGCCTTTGCGCTGATATGGTTCTTATCCGATTTTTATATTTGATCGCGCTAAGATGCCAAGGCGGCAAGTAGGCTCAATTATGGTCCTTCAGCCCCTTCATCCGCATCCTACCGTCGGCGACTATATTCCTCGGGCCATCAATAATGCGAAGCTGCTGGCATAGCTGTTGCTCCCTTCACATAACAAGAAAACAGAGGGGCTGGACCATCTACGGAGGAATTGCGGTGGCGACAATCAAAGAGAACCGTATTGGGTTTATTGGGTTGGGCACAATGGGCAATCGGATGGCGCGACGGCTGCTGGCCGCCGGCTACCCGCTCACGGTCTACAACCGGACACGGGCAAAAGCCGAACCGCTTGCCGCGCAGGGCGCGACCATCGCAGAGACGCCCCGAGCGCTCGCCGCTAGCTGCGAGTACATCATGACATCTCTCACAGATGATGCCGCGGTCGAGGCGGTATTCTACGGACCCGAGGGAATCCTTGCCGGCGCGCGCTCAGGCGCGACCTGTATCGAACTGAGCACCATTGCGCCGGCTAGTTCGCGGCGGATCGCCGAGACGGCCCGGGCGAAAGCAATCGATATGATCGACGCGCCGGTGTCAGGCAGCACGGCGCAGGCGGAGGCGGGCACGCTCATCATTTTCGTTGGCGGCGACGAAGCGACGTATCAACGCAGTCAATTCGTTCTAGATCTGCTCGGCAAATCGTTCTACATGGGATCGAACGGCATGGGAGCGACCATGAAGTTGGTCGCCAATGCGCTACTCGGGGCCGGCATGCAGGCGCTAGCGGAGGCGATCGTGCTGGGAGAGAAGGCTGGGCTGGAACGGGATCGACTGCTCGATGCGCTCGGGCAGACGGCGGTGGTCGCGCCAAGTTACAAGGGAAAACTGGAAAACGCGCGCCGCTCGGCATACCCGGTCGCCTTCGCGCTGCCGCTCATGTACAAGGATTTCGGGCTTATTCTCCGTGAAGCAACGCAGCTGGCTGTCCCCATGCCAGCGACCACCGTCGCTCAGCAGCTCTGCGCCGCCGAATACGCGCGGCAGCGAGAGGAAGACTATTCTGCGGTCATCGGCCTGATGGAAGATCTGGCGGGGATGAAACCCGCGCCACGCTCCGACACGCCGATGGCGAGTGCGCCTCATTCACTGCGAAGTCGTGTGCCCGTTCCCGAACTTTGAACCGAAGGCGGCCCGCTAACGAAAGAGATCTTCGATCAATCTTATGAGCTAGAAGAAACCCGGTAGAGGAAACCTTGAACATCGACAAGAAACGGCTTGCCACGATGGCGACGCAGCAAGCTCAAGTTGAGACCGATGCATATTAGGCGCATTGGAAAGGAGATAGAAACATGGCTAATGAGAACCTCCAAGGAGTAAAGGTTGCAATTCTAGTCGAGGACGGCTTCGAGCAGGTGGAGTTGACCGAGCCGCGGAAGGCGCTCGAGCAGGCAGGCGCCGAGACACAGATTGTCTCGCCAAAGAGTCACACCGTTCGCGGTTGGAACTTTACGGAATGGGGCGACGAGTTCCCGGTCGATGTGGCCCTCGATCGGACGGAGCCGGAAGATTTCGACGCGTTGCATCTGCCCGGCGGCGTGATGAATCCAGATGCGCTGCGGATGCAGCCGAAAGCGGTCGAGTTCATAAAGGCCTTCTTCGATAGCGGTAAGCCGGTGGCGGTGATTTGCCACGGCCCGTGGACCGTCATCGAAGCCGGCGCGGCGCGCGGGCGGCGGATCGCCTCCTGGCCATCACTCAAGACCGATCTGCGGAACGCCGGCGCCGAGTGGATGGATCAGGAAGTGGTAGTCGACAACAACCTGGTGTCAAGCCGCAAACCCGATGACCTCCCGGCGTTCAACCGTGAAATGCTCAAATTGTTCAGCCGGGCGCATGGGCAGGCGCGGTCCGTAGCGTGAAAGTGTCCGAAGACATGAGAGATGAGCGAGGATGGAGATTAAAAATCGCCACGCTGCGATTGTTGGCTCGCAAAGGAAAGAAATCTAGCCACAGATATTCGAAATTTTCGGCCGAGGAAATTCCGGCGCAGTAAAACTTTTTGTGATCTTGACGACCCCCAGTAAATCTCCCCGACCACCCTCTTTTTGTCCCCCTTGCTAAGCGGGAGATGCAGAGGCTGGAGTTTTCCTGATGTGGCTGTGGGCGGCGTTCATTATCTTCGTTCTTTCGCTGCTCGTGCTGGATCTTGGCGTCTTCCACCGCAAGGCTCACGTGATCACCTTGAAGGAAGCGCTGACCTGGAGTGGCGTGTGGATCGGCGTGGCCCTTGTCTTCACTGTTTTTGTCTATCTTGCCTATGAGTACCACTGGTTTGGACTCGACATTCCGGAAGACGAGCCGGACGGAAGAACCGCGGCGGTTCTATTTTTCACCGGATATACCGTCGAGAAATCGCTCGGCATGGATAACGTGTTCGTCATTGCGATGATTTTTTCCTACTTCGGCATTCCGGCGACGTATCAGCATCGATTGCTCTTCTGGGGCATCGGCGGCGCCCTGGTCATGCGCGGCGTGATGATTCTAGCCGGTGTTTCGCTGATCCAACGTTTCAATTGGATCCTGTATGTGTTCGGTGCCTTCCTGATCGTCAGCGGGCTGCGAATGGCAGTGGCGCCGCACGCGCCGGAGCCTGAGAAAAATCCTGTCATTGTGTTGGCGAGGCGGCTGTTTCCCGTCACCCAGGATCTCGCCGGAGAGCGCTTTGTCGTGCGGATCAACGGCAAACCGGCTCTCACACCGCTCGCCTTAGCGCTGATCATGATTGAGACTAGTGATTTGATTTTTGCGATCGATTCAATCCCCGCCGTCTTCGCTATTACCGACGATCCGTTCCTCGTGTTCACCAGCAACATCATGGCCGTATTGGGGCTACGCTCGTTGTATTTCGCCTTGGCGGGTATCATCCAGCGGTTCTATTATCTAAGGCTTTCGCTTTCACTGCTATTGGTTTTGATCGGCGCCAAGATGCTGTTGAAGGACATTCTTCACGCGCTGCCGGACACCACTTATTACACGTTGGGTGCGATTTGCCTTATCCTCGCCGGTGGCGTGATAGCCTCAATCATTCGGGCACGGCGGACACCTGAATCCGGCAAGGTGGAAATCCCGGCTCGTCAAGAACGGGTCGTTAAGGTGCACCCATGACGTTGGTCACTGAGAAGACAGCGCCGATTCCGCGGCAACGGCCGCGGAACCCGCTGGATGAATTGCCGGCCGGAGCCAAGGCGCGGCTTCGGAAGGTACCGCAACCCACCTGGGTGGCGCCCATGCTGGCGACACTCACGGACGAGCGTTTTTCGCGCGAAGGCTGGTTGTTTGAGCCGAAGTGGGACGGGGAGCGCTGCCTCGCTTTCCGCGACGGCGGGGATTTGCGCCTCCTTTCGCGCAACCGGAAGCGGCTGAACGACAAGTATCCTGAGATCACGGCGGCGTTTCATCGGCAGAAGACGGGTTCCTTCATTGCAGACGGAGAAATTGTCACGTTCAAAGACGGGCTCACCAGCTTCGCGAAGCTTCAACAACGCATGCAGGTCGAGCACCCATCGGCCGATCTTCTCCGCAAGGTCCCGGTATGGCTATATCTGTTCGACTTGCTCTATCTGGGCCAACATGACACCCGGCAGATCCCGCTCCGATACCGGAAGGAAGTGCTGCGGAAGACGTTCGAGTTCCGGGATTCGTTGCGGTTCACGGAGCACCGGGAGACGGAGGGCGAAGCCTACTATCGAGAGGCTTGCCAAAAAGGCTGGGAGGGTGTCATCGCAAAAAATGGCGACAGCGTGTACGTCTCCAGAAGGACGCGCGACTGGCTGAAATTCAAGTGCGTGCAACAACAGGAGTTCGTTATCGGCGGTTACACGGACCCGCAGGGGGAGCGGATCGGATTCGGAGCGTTGCTGGTGGGCTTTTACCGTCGGGGAAAGCTGGTGTATGCGGGCAAGGTCGGAACCGGGTTCGATACGGACACATTGCGGCGCCTAGGCAAGAACCTTGCGCAACTGGAGACGGCAATCAGCCCGTTCGCCGGCGACGGGCTGCCGCGACGCGGCGTGCACTGGGTCAAACCGAAGCTCGTTGGCGAAATCGGCTTCACCGAATGGACGCGCGGGGGCAAGCTGCGGCACCCCCGATTCCTCGGCCTGCGGGAGGACAAGAGACCGGAAGAGGTCGTGCGGGAGGGCTGATGCTGGCTGTTCAAGAAGAGCTTGTCCGAATCGACCAGCGCGACGTCAAGATCACCCGTCCGGAAAAGATCCTGTTTCCGGAGGACGGTATCACGAAGCGAGACTTGATCGATTATTACCGACGCGTCGTTTCCTGGATTCTGCCGCATCTGCGGGCGCGACCGATCGCCATGGAACGCTACCCCGATGGGATTAATCAGCCCGGCTTTTTTCATAAGACAGCGCCATTCTATTATCCCGGCTGGATAAAGACGGTGACGATAAAAAAGAAGACGGGAGGCACGGTAAGACACGTCGTCTGCGACAATGCCGCGACGCTGGTGTATCTCGCGAACCAGGCTTGCGTGACTCCTCACATCTGGCTCAGCCGAATAGACAAGCTCGATTATCCCGATCAGATGGTATTTGACTTAGATCCTTCCGAAGATAATTTCGATCCGGTGAAAGCCACGGCGCAATCGCTCAAGGAACTCCTGGATCAGCTCGGATTACCGGTGTACCTCAAGACGACCGGCTCACGCGGTCTCCACGTGGCCGTGCCGCTCAAACGTACAGAAGTGTTTGATTCAGTACGTGCCTTTGCCAGGGAGTTGGCAGGGGTCGTAGTGAGCCGGGAGCCCACGCAACGGACCTTGGAGCAACGGAAAAGCATGCGCCGCGGCCGCGTGTTTGTAGACACGAACCGAAACGCTTACGCGCAAACGGTGGCTCCTGCCTATGCCGTGCGGGCCCGCCGCGGCGCTCCTGTATCGGTCCCCCTCGACTGGAATGAGCTCAGGAGAAGGGACCTTCGTCCTGACGGCGTGACGATCCGGAACGTCTTTGACCGGTTGGAAAAAGTGAGCGATCCCTGGATCGATTTCTGGCGGCGCGGCGCCTCGCTGACCGGAGCGCGGCAAAAATTCAAGAAACTGAATGCCACTCGAAGAATACCGCAGGAAGAGGAAGTTCACTGAGACGCCGGAGCCGGTAGGGCGTGTCCGGCGCAGGGACCAGGGGCGCATCTTCGTGGTTCAAAAGCACGACGCCAGTCGGCTGCACTATGATTTCCGGCTGGCGATTAACGGAGTCCTGGTATCCTGGGCGGTCCCCAAAGGGCCTTCCATGAACCCTGCGGATAAGCGGCTGGCTATCAGGACAGAGGATCATCCTTTCGAATACGCCGACTTTGAGGGTGTGATTCCGGAAGGTCAGTATGGCGCGGGACCGGTGATGGTCTGGGATAAGGGCACATACGAGCCGGAAGGGGACATCCCGCCGGACAAGCAGCTTGCCCGAGGCAAAATTGACGTGGTGCTCCAAGGGGAAAAGCTGCGCGGAGGCTTTACCTTGATCCAAACCGGAAGGCGCTCGGCTGGTTCGAACGAGAGGAAGCGCTGGTTGCTCATCAAGCACCGCGACGAGTACGCTGATCTGTCGTGGGACATTGACAGCCCGGAGCTCGATCGCTCCGTTCTCACCGGCCGTACGCTGAACGAGATTGCAGAGAGCCGTCCGAAAAAAGCGCCGATTCGGATAGCCAGGCAGCAAGCGCGAAGTCAAGATCGACTCGTCGCGCAGGCTGAAAATTCTGGTCGCAGGCTGCTCAAAAAGATCTCAGAGGCGAGGCGCGCGAAAAATCGACGAGCGAAGGCGTACTTAGCCAGTACGTTGTAGCGAGGCGATTGAGCGCAACGAAGCATATGAGTCTTTTTCAGCAGCCTGCTCGGAGGACACATTATGATTATGGGTTACGAACGCTTGAAAGAGTTCCTGCGCCGGTCGTCAGGGCTCAATATCGACAAGAGCGACATGAAGCAATTGACCGAGCTCATCGGCAACAAGCTGAATGATCTACTGGTAATCGGTGTGCGCAATGCCAGCTACAACGACCGGGATATCGTTATGGAACCAGACCTGCCCTTGACCAAGGGTTTCCTCGAGCACATGCAAGAGTTCCGTAGTTACGATGAACAGCTTGAGTTGAAGCCGATCCTGGACCAGCTAGCCACGTATTCCCCGCTGGAGCGCTCCCTAAGCGCGGACGTCGAGGCGATGCTGCCGGAGCTTGCGGGAACGCTGGCCATGCTCGCTGGACACGCCATGAAGATCCTCGATCCCGATGTAAAGAATCCCGACGACCTTATGTGGGAAAAGGTGGTGTGCCTGATGGACTTGTTGTTGTGAAATCCGGTGCAAAGCGCCAAGACGGTGCAAGCTTCCATCGAATATGCAGAAGTCAAGCTCAAGAGAAACATTGGACGCGAATTACGAGGGAGATGAAGTATGACCGGCGCAGAGCTCTTAGTGCGTTGTCTCGAGAACGAGGGGCTCGAACATATGTTCGGCGTCCCCGGCGAAGAGAACATCGCTGTGCTCGAGGCCGTGCTCGATTCCAAGATTAGTTTTCTCCAGACGCACCACGAGCAGGGCGCGGCTTTCATGGCCGATGTCCAGGGCCGGCTCACCGGCAAAGCGAGCGTTTGCATGTCGACACTCGGACCCGGCGCGACGAATCTTCTCACAGGCGTTGCCGACGCAAACATGGACCGGGCGCCGTTGGTGGCGATCACAGGACAAGTGGGAACCGAGCGTTTCCATAAAGAGTCGCA
>Ga0137407_10003137_pt1 | contig 10960 bp, 3 predicted proteins | sample CZOMad2_2_16fung_FD_108410 | JGI IMG/M metagenome (GOLD analysis project Ga0137407, IMG submission 108410) | Vadose zone soil fungal communities from Angelo Coast Range Reserve, California, USA - CZOMad2_2_16fungal (Illumina Assembly) | ecosystem: Environmental > Terrestrial > Soil > Vadose zone...
CGGCCCTTTCCAGCAAGAGGCGCAACGGCGGCGACAGCAGAGGCACGCCCAGGAACTCGAACCCCAAGGTGAACGCGAAGCCGTAAGCGAAACGCTCCCAGTATTTCGAGGGATTCGACCAACCCTTGCAGCGGGAATAGGTCAGCAGGTCTTGCGCAAATAGATACGTGGCCTCCATCGCGCCCACGCCGGTCGCCGTTACCACGCCACGCAAGCCGAACACGATCCACTTGGTCGCGACCTCGCTGACGAGTTCCCGCGCGACAATTTTTCCGGCGACGAAGCCTCCGAGACCTTTCGTCACCCCGGCGAGGAATTTAAAGCCGACCGCGTCTAGTTCACCCTTGAGCACGGCCGTCAAGTAACCTTCCAACGTGCGATCCTCGACGTCGGTAGTGAAGCGGTAAACCACAACCTGCACGCTGACGAAGAATAGGAGTTGGCCAAGCGTAGCAATGCCCAACTCGATGATCATCACGGCCCCGAAGACAGCTGTCTCGGCCAGCGCGAAGACCGTCAGCGCGGCCATCTCGTGCTCGACGTGGTAGTAGAGCAGGCCTCCCATTTCAAAACCAAGCGGTGAATCTTTGATCACTTTCCCGTCCGGTATCCACGGGTTGTCGCCGATCTTCCGCACGCGTTGGTAGTGGACATAGATTTCCTCCACTCCATGCTCGACGGTACGTTCAAGCTTCAGGACGCGGAGTGACTTACGCTCGGTGACCTTCACCAGGTCTTTTTCTTCCAGCGGCGGTAGCTCTTTGGCGGCTTCCCGCGTGGCCCTTTGGAGCAGTTCCTCTTGGGTCAGCTTCTCTCCGGCCTCACATATCATCCGACCAATGATCGCGCTGACTTTTTTCCGGGTTGGCTCTCGCAGCCGGTCCAGAATCTCGGGCTTGGGCTGTGGGATGCGCGCAGTCACGGAATAGTACGGCTCAACCAGTGCCACTACCCCGATCTTGTCGTCGCTGCTCCCATTCGCCGGCTTGACCACCTTCATCGGGTCGCCGTCGATCCAGATTTCCTGCGCGTCCACATCGTATCTGCCCTTCCATGTACTGCGTGCGAGCGTCTCGATCTCATGCACCCAAGCGATGATCCGCGGGTCTGTCGCGTAGGCGCTGCCTGCAGCTTGCGCCAGCACTCGCCGCTTGAGATACGTATCCCACCAAGGCAAGCTGCGAACGGCATTGAGAAACGCATCTAGCGCGCCGCGCCGTTGCAGTTCATCGAGTAGGAAACCGAAAAGCTTGGGTGTATCCAAGCGACCCCAGTAGAAATTGATGAAGCGTTCTAGTGCGGGGTCCCGGTCGACGCTCCAAATCGTGTTCTTTAACGTGAGAATGCGCTGCACTTCGTCAGCTTGAGACGAGATCAACGCGGCGTTGGCCTTCCGGAGAACGCGGTCCACAAAATCGTTCAAAAAGAGCGGGGTGATATTCACACCCCGCGTTCCTGGCTGCCAAAAGCCGTTTTCGATTTTCCCATGCTGCTTAGCAGGGTTCGTATTGGCGAGCCCTTGAAGGAACGGCCCAAGAGTAGGTCCGATCTGTTGGAACGCGGGTCCGAGCAATGGCAGAATTTGCCCGAGCCGCCTTACTCCCTGCGTGTGACGCCGGTACTGCTCGAACAGGGCGGCTAAGGCACGCTCGTGTACCTTGCGCCGGACGGTGAATACCTCGGCGACCACAGTGACAGTGCAATCCGGCGCTTCTTTCTCGATCTGCGCCAAGTCGAGACCAACCTCGGTCTTGAAAACTTCCGGCGCAATTAGAATGGAAGCTTCGCTCAGGGGCACATCAATCGTCTGGGGCGTCTCGAGCACGACCAAGTCGTCGAGCTTCAAACGCGGCAACGGCAGAAACACCGCGAAGATCCATGCACCGGGTCGGAGGATAAGCTGCGTCTCTCCGTCGCCCGGACCGGGTCGACTCTCACTGAAGCCGCGCGTCGTAAACTCGGGAACGCGGCGGGCAATTTGGCCGTCCTGGTCCGCCTGCACGATGGGTTTTCGGAGATTGCTCCATCCGGCGACAGACCATACAAACTCGTTGCTTGTACGGCTGACAGCGAAACGGTGAAAGACCTCATCCGCCAACGTAACGAACTCGTATTCACGCAGCGTCTCCACTACCCAGGCAACCGCAGGCTGCCGTGTGTCGAGCAGTGGGTAGTAAGCTTCCATCGGGTCGACCTCGTCTTCCATTGGGCGAAGCGAAGGAAGATTTTTACGAATCGTGAAGAACTCACGCGGTTTAATGTGAAAATTTACCTTGATGCGAACACGCCATGGGACGTCCAGGGTTTTCTTCGCCACAGCCTGGCGCACGGGCGCAATCCTCTTCGGCGGCGGATGATATTGCGCAGGGACGAACGGCAACGCCGGCGACGCGGTGGCGGCCTGGGCTGTGAGCGCGCGCGCGATCCCGGCTTCGATCGATTCAGCGACACGCTTTTGCAAGTCTTGATCGAGCGGGTCACCAGTGAAGATGAGTTTTGGTGCTGCATGGATCTTATGCCACGCCGGCCAGCCCTCATGCTCCGAGATTGCGTGATCCGCAAACAGTAGCCGGCGCGAGAACCCCTGGGTAATGGCGTCGGTTAGCTCAACGAGCCGATCAATATTGGGAATCCCGCGAAACCGGACAAGAAGAGGAAGAATGCAGTTATACTCGGTCACGCTATGGAATTCCAGCAAATCTGTCGTCGCAGAAACCGATGAAGTTGCTGTTAAACTGGCCCATGGAACCTTAGGTCACTCGTTCGAGTGCATCTCCCAGACTTTCCCAAATACGCGCTTCGATGGCCGCCTTTTCCTCTTCGGGAAGGCTGCCGACGATGACAACTTCGACTGGGAAGTAATAATTTACCACACCTTGTCCGGTCATATGGGCCGGTTCAATCTCCGCCTCCGAACCGGCGGCTGGCATGATGTATTCGCCCTCATGCACGACTGCTAAGCCGGTTTCCTTCACGAAGCCGCCTGATGCAAACATCGGCAGCTCTTTTCCGCCCTCGAGCTCGAAGTTATTTGCCATAGTTGCCTTCCCTATTCATTTGGCCGAGAACCGAAATGGCTAACAGACCGAACCGCCACCAAGTCAGGCCGCCAATCTCGTTTACCAAAGCTTTCTGCCATGACAGTCGCTGAGCGGCAGTTGTTTATTTCTTGCGTAGGTACCACCAGATCCCGAGAGCAATGAGGATGACGATAATTAGGATAATAAGCCACCAGTAAAGGCCGTGCGGCGGGGGGACCACATCCGGGCTGCTGCTGGCTATAAACAAACCTCCCCAGCCCGTCGGGATATACTTAGCCACGACCTGGTGCTTGCCACCCGGCAGGCTCGATGTACTCCACGACGCTTGACCATTTGGGTCGAGCGTGACCGGATTACCGACGTTACTGCCGTCGAGGATGAACTGCACGGTCCCGGTCGGGGCGCCCCCGCCTCTTGGCAGTTTTTCCTTCACGGTTGCCGTGAACGTCACGTTTGCTCCATTCCTTGTCTCTTTCACCGTGGTCTCGGTAATACCGGGCTGGAGTTGCTCCGTGAGCTGATAGGTCTTCGCGAAACCAGTATGACCTGTCACGCTTACATCGAAGATGCAGTCGGCCTTCATGTTCTTGTCGACGATCCCCTTACAGGCCTGCTCGGCGACGCTCACGTCAACGCCCTGCGCCGACGGTTCTCCTCGAATGACGCATGGTCCTGGACTCTCCCTGGGCCAAGTACGATCTGTGAAGGTTGCAGTGGACGTTCCTGGCGTCGTTGAATCAGGCTGCCGGTAGTCGAAGAGGCTCGTGGTGTCCGTCACGCGCCAGGCATCGGCGAACTTCTCGTAGAGGTCCACGTAGACTTGATGCAACGATCCCGTCGGCTTCGGTCCAAGCGACGTGCCGTCGGGGAGGGCGGGCAACCAGCTGTCCTTCGCGAGCTTACCAAAAATCCCCTCGGTCGCTGTTGTCCCGTACACGTTTACGTTGAGGTACCACTTCTGCTGGTCAGGCCACCAAGCCGGTGTGACGACCAGCAGGGTGCCATCCGGGTAATGGATTTCGATGCCGTCACCGGCCGGGGACTTCACGATCCGGCCACCGGGGGTAAGGTGGGTAGCGAGGCCGCCCCCGCACGAGAGATCGATTCCGTTGGGGCCTAGGGTAGTCAGCTGGCCGTCCACGCGGAGCTGCAGACCGCTGGGATCCGGAACGCCGCTGATGTTCGGCTGATAGCTTACCCGATGATTGCATACACGAGTTGCGACGGCGCTGTAGACAGCGACACAGGTAGCGAGTCCCGTATAGGGATTCGCCCCCGGAAGGGACGTCGTCGCGACAGGTGTTTGGCGGGTTTGGATTTCCAACCCGTCACCGCGCAGGGCGGTGAACTCGCCGGCGCTCTGAAAATCGTAGTGGACACCGTCGACCGTGGTGATGTGCGGGTCGCCCCAGCCACCGCCAGTGGCTGTTCTGTGAAATGTGTAACTCCTCTCACAAAACTTATTGCTATCGGCGAAGTCCGTCGCCTTTACCCTAAAAATTCCAACATCGGGAGTCGTGCCGCTGATGATTACCGGTGAGCCCACAGGAGCCGACATCCCAGGCGGGGCTGGAGCCTTGATGGTCATGCTGCCGCAAACGATCGCCGCAGGATCCGTAGTAGATTGGATGCAAAATGTATCCGGCCCTAAATCCCACTTCACATTCGCTGTTCCAGGGGGAGGAGGACAAAGTGCAATCTGGTCATTGATTGTCTGTGGGCCCGCTGACGCGTATGTCGCGGGTTGCTGCGTAGCGGGACATGTCAAGTCAATATCTCGTTTCGGGTTCGGCGTATCGGGACATTCACCCGACGCGTGACCACAGAGGAGCAAGGCGAATAGCGGCACCCAGAAGCGGAGCCAGCGAACGTTGGGAGCCACTGAAGGGAACGTAATCTTACTGCCCGTGAGAGTTTTCCTGTTATTGAAAAATTTTCCCGGCGGTGCATGTCGACTAATGGGCAGAGTTCCCGGCATGGGGACGGTTTGGCTCATGGGCGTCAGCGCAGGCTCGGCCCCGGATGTCCCGTCGGACCCGCGTTCCTTGTGGGCTTCAGCGAGCGCCTGTTCCAACTGTTCCACCTTTCCCGCCAGTTCTTTCACGGCATTGACCAGCACAAAGGGGAGGGCCGAACCGTCGTAGATCCGGAGGTCCTCCACATCAGGCTCGCCGTCCAGGCCACCGGGCACCCGCCGGATCATTTCGGGAAAGACCTTTTCGATTTCCTGGCCGAGTACGCCGACGCTCTCTTGCCCCGCTGGGGTGCCGGCCCGGCCGTTGTAGCGGAAGCGCACCGGCCGCACTCGCCGCAACTGGGCGAGCCCGGCTTCTAGCTCGCGTACGTCCTCCTTGAGCCGCGCGTCGGAAATCACAAGCCATGACGCGGAGCCGGCGAGCTTAAAGGCGTCGCCTGCGACCTGCAGCAGCGCTGTCCCAGCACCGGGCAGATCGCTTTGGCTGCCCACAACCACATTGCCGGCGGGGGAAATTCCCAGACGGACGCTTTGTCCATTCTGGCGAATGCTGACTGGCTGCCCGGTGGCGGCATTTATGTTGACGTCGCCGTTGGGACCCTGCCGCAAGGCGTAATTGCTGTCCGAGGCATGATTATTATGAGAAAAGACTGCGTACCCTGTGAAGCCACCTCCGGCGCCGCCGTTGCTGCATACCACGTTGCCAAAACGCACCTGTTGCGCTGTCCCGGAGTTGGCGGCGAGGGTTACCTCCAATCGGTACGTTGGCGGACTCGCGGTAGAAAAACCACTGCCGATACCTACATTACCGCCGGTATAGGCCACCTCGCCGGCGACACCCGCGCGCTGGAAAGCCCCGAGTCCCGCGCTGACCTGGGTAATCACACCAGATATATTGTCAAATTCCGTTTCGAGAGCATGGAACTTTGCGTTGAATCCTTTTTCGCCTCCAGCCTGGACAACGTCTTCGTTATCAATCCAGTCCGCATGTGTAAAAGTTCGGTTATAGGTGATGTTTGCCATAGTTAGGTCTCCTGTTTAGCTGAACGGTACTTCGGGGTCATTGTTACGAATTGATCGGAATCGGAAGTTTAGGTACCTGGAAATCGGGGTAAGTATAAAATGGAAACGCTCTCAGTGGGTCTTGATCCAATTCCACCACGTGCTTCCGAATATTTGCGGTCAACACCTCGACTCCAATCGGATGAAAGTAATTCAGTATGTTCATGATCAGATCATACTGGTGTTTGGGAATGATGGCGTTGGCCGCCTCCAGTGCAGGTTTAAGTCTGATTTCAAAGGTGTACGGGAGCGTGCTGCTGCCACTCGGGTCGTTTTCGAAGTAATTGATGTTGAGAACGACCAAGCCTGCATGGTTCGGCGTAAAGGTGGCCTTGGGCCGTAGCACAAAATCAAAAGAGCCGTTACCCAACCCAATACGATTCAGGTTCCAAGTGAAAACAGGGGATCCTGGCGCGGGAGGGGTTGCGGGTGCCGGCAGATTTTCCGGGCGAACCTTTAACTGGACTGCAGTTCCCACTACAAGTTCGTCCAACAAAGGCGGGAGAGTGGGATCGTGAACAATTTCAATCTTCTCGCCGGGGGCGACGGAACAGTAAATCTCATTGGCGTCCCGTCTTACAAAGCCGAATCCCGCCTGATGGGCGAGAGCCCCCAGCTGATCCGGAGTGATCGCATTGTGTGAGATCCGCAACGCCCGGCCCGCCTTGTGCAAACCTGGATCGGCTGGATCGAAGCTTTTCACTACTTGGAGTCCTGCGGCCAATCCGGGCTGCGTTTTCAGCAGGGCATTGAATCCGCGCTCCAGCGCAATCTGCATTTGCTTATTCTTGAGGTCTGCACCGTAGTTAACCCCGGGAGCGTTGCTGGTAATCAAGTAGATTGGATTGATCACTTCTCCTAGCGACCCAACGGCCTTAGCCTCAGATATGTTCATTTCGCCGCTGGCCGCGATCGTGGCGTGATCGGCGAGATTATTAAGGCCGATCGTCAGCGTGCGAGTTCCGCTCACCACGTGACGATGAAAGGTGTACTCGACACGTAACGTAACTTCGCCTGGCGCGTCAGCTTTCAGACGTAAACGGGGACACGCCGTAAGAGCCATACGCAAAGCCTGAAACACCACTGGAGTCCCGCTGGCATGGATAGCTGCTGTCGTACCGTCTACTCCGCGGGTTACTGTCAAGTTGTTCCCAGCGATCGCGGTAACGTTCATTACCTCATCATCAATGCGAATTTTGAATGGCGGGTTGGGAGGGAAAACCAAGACGCTTGTGACTGTGATTGTAGTCGCAGCAGCAGTCACAGCGCCCGATAGAGCAGTCTGCCCATACTGCTCGAAATGCGCGCGGCCGCCGCCACACCCGATGAGTGTCCATTTGATCTGCCCGGTACCAGGCAATGAGTCAGGAGCGACGTGAAGATCGATCGTCTGCCCGGTTAACATGTCAATGCCAGTCGCCGCCGGTGCCGTTTCGATGATAATCTCAAGCTTCTCACCTCCAGTGACCGAAGCATAGATGTTCGTGCCATCGTTCTCGACGAAGTCGAACCCTGCCCGGTAAGCCAAAGCTCCTAATTGATCGAGCGCAAGGTTTTCGTGACGCAAGAGGAGAGCGCGCCCGACCTTGTGCAACAGCGCCGAACTTGAGTCGAAGGCTTTACCAACAATCAGTTTTCCCGGAATCGCCGGAGTGGCGGCAGCGAGAAGATCAAGTAACACATCAAGGCACACTTTGGTGGCCGACTGCATCAGTTGATTATTTAAATCTGCGCCGTAATCGACCTTTGCAGGGTTGTCGTGCTTCAGCAGGAAGATAGGATCGAAATCAAGATCGACTTCCGGCGTCCCGGAAATATCATTTTCTTTTGTCAGCGGGCTCCCGTCGCGATCAATGCTCTGTCCGGCTGGCAATGTCGCTGGAAAAACGCGGATTTGTTTGCTTGCACTCGCTCCAAGCCGATCCTTTTCGATTAAGACAAAGGAGTCCGTCTGACTGTTGAGTTGCACTGCGTCGTTGATCGTTTTTAGTAACGTATCGGGAGTTGGTAAAAGCCAGCGTCCGAACAAACCAAGACGCTGGCGGTACGCTTCATCGCCTTCCCCCAAGACTGGATTAAAATCCTTGCGCGCCACTTTCGACAGACGCACCTCGTCGATTACACCGGCGAATTGGTGACCAGCGCTGCTATTCCCAACGCGGATGGCGTCGGCATTGGAGATAGTCCCGAAAACGCCAATTTCGGCGCTGGCCCGTTCTTCGCCATCCACAAACAGTCGCGCTTTCTTACTATCACGATCGACGAGAGCGGCCAGGTGGTGAAAACGTCCGTCAGCAAGATCGCGGTCGGCGAAAAGGTTGACCACGTTCGCTCCTTCCTTGACTGTCCATCGCGTGTTATTATTGAACCCGCGTTTACCTCCCACTAGCGCCAAAGACCAGCCAGTGCCCGCCAGATCACCTCCAGCAGTGTGTTGGCCTTTGGCTAGCACCACGCGCGGAGTGACGTTAACCACCGCAACATTCGCGGGATGAGCAGCAGCGATGGTTCCGTCAGCGCCGCGAACCACAGTCAGAACATTATTGGCAACCGCTGTGACCCCCAGGATCTCGTTTTCCAGCTGCACCGTGAACGGCACAGCTGGGAACCCAAAGACCGAGGCAACCGTAATCGATGTCGCAGTGGAATTGGTGGGGGCAGTCATCGTTGTATTGGCAGCAGCCTCGGCATTGACAAAAGCTTCCGCGGTAAAGCTGCGACTGATCGGTAGATCGAAATCAGTGTGGCTGGCGATTTCGATGAAGCCTTTGCCACCAGCTCCAGGGAATCCGAATCCAGCAGCAAACTTTCCCGTAACACCGTTTTGCGCGCCCTTGTTGGTGCCGGGATGACCTGAAAGGCCCAAGCGCTTGACCTCGTCAGCTACTTCACCGCCATCACTCTTGTAGGTCACGGGCTGTCCGACCACGTGTGGGGCAGCAACTGTTCCGCTGACACCGCGACCCACTGTCCAGACGTCTGCAGCAATCACCGTGACATTGAGGATTTCGGCTTCAATTTGAATAAGAAAAGGTAGGCTAAAAGGAAAACCGAAATTAGAGGTGACAGTGATGGTTGTGTCAGCTATCGCAACCTTTGCCGCCAGCTTAGTGACGAAGTTATCACTCAAGTGATACAAAGAAATCGTATCCGAATCGGGAGAATGTTCGCGAGGCGGAAAGCGAGGTGCACGTAGATCGCTGCCTAACAAATCCAAACTGAAGCCATGGGCCAAACTCCAGTGGCGTTGCTGTCGTACGTCACGGAGATGTTGTCGAATCTGATCTTTCTCCCAGCCAACGATCCAGACGAGCTTCGAGATGTTTCCGAGCAATGCCAGAATCCCCAAATTGTCCGCACCTGTTCCGGCTAGCGCGACCGGCCCCTGCCGGACTCGCTGCAATCGCAAGGATGGATCAGTCGGCACCGGTATGAGGAAGGATGCTCCGGCAAAGCTGCGAGAAGGGAGTTTCAATGAAGCAGGCGGACCAGCCCCTTGCGACGAGAAATCGATCTCGATTTCCAGTGGATCGCGACCAATGTCGGTTTTTAGAAATAACACGTATTTCGGTTCGACAGGATCCACCCCGTAACGCGCCCGGTATTCCTTGAAATCGTACGGGTCCACATTGGTGCCATTGGCTCCGTCCGCGCCTAACGGAATGGCCAATGTCTCTGCGCCGCGCCGATACGGCGCGGTCAGGAGGTCCACCATGGGCTGAACACTCAGAAGCTGGACCTGCGGGCTATTCATCGGTCACTTAACTCCAGATCCATCAGCTGGGAATCCACCTCAAAAATCGCAATCTCATCTCTAAGCAACGGCAGGTTCTCACCAACGGCCATTTCGATGACCTGAGCTTGAAAGCTTTCGCTCCGGCCGAATGTGATCGTGGCAAACAGCGGCGGACAGCGGCGTAGGTGAAGTTGCTGGACATCGATGACGCCGGTCACCTCCATGCAATCGCGCATCACTTCCGCAAACAAAACAGCGCCACCAAGGCCGAGCGCATTGACTCTCCTTTCGAGCTTCTCCTTAATGAAGGCCGCCACGGCACCTTTGTCATGGCCCGACTTGATAACAATACGCGCGCGGATTCCAACAAGGACATTGTTAGCCAGGCGCAGATTGGGAAAGATGGATATCGGGCGAACCTCACGGATAGCGTCCTCAATATCGTCCCGGACCCCGCGCACCGTCGCTTCCGTCTCCCAAGCCAATCCCGGATAGACGGCAGCCATGATGTCAAAAAAATAAGGCGTTCCCGGAAATCTCTGTGTTCCGAACAAGCGCCCGCCAAAAGCGAAGAGCTTGAAAATGCTTAGTGACACATCGACGCCACCAAGTGGATCGAAGACCCGACAGTCGCGGACGCCGTCCAGAGCCTTGACCACACTCAGCACGGTTCCCAAGGTCCAGAGCGTGCGAGGACGCCCAAGCAGCAGATCGCGATACGGAGTGTCACCTTCCTGAATCTCTCCTCCTGTCGTCGGCGCGTCATTGTTCACGGCGACTTGGGCGCCACCCAAGTTCAACCTGACGGCGAAAGTCGCGTTGATCTTGTTAATGGCGCCGGCGACCACGTTACCTCCCGGGCCGCGCAATGCTGCCGCAACATCGACCTCCACTTCTTTGTTCTGACTAGAAAGTGCCACCAGTTTGGCTGTCCGGAATTGTTGGATCGGAGCACCGGTTTCCACCAAGGTGCCTATTGGAAAGCTGTAGAGGCGTCCGGGAGCTTCACCAGACAGCTTCAGCTTGATCTTCCCAGTTGCGTTTAAGAACCGGCGATTCACGCCAACATCTTCACCGAGCCGGTCCAGGGCGTCTCCTGAAGCCGTGGAAATGAAGTTGCTGTAGTAGAACCCTTCCATCTGCTTC
>Ga0137407_10003143_pt1 | contig 10951 bp, 8 predicted proteins | sample CZOMad2_2_16fung_FD_108410 | JGI IMG/M metagenome (GOLD analysis project Ga0137407, IMG submission 108410) | Vadose zone soil fungal communities from Angelo Coast Range Reserve, California, USA - CZOMad2_2_16fungal (Illumina Assembly) | ecosystem: Environmental > Terrestrial > Soil > Vadose zone...
GCAGGTGCGTAACATCGCTGAAGTCACGACCGCCGTGGCTCGCGGCGACTTGTCACGCAAAATCACGGTGGACGTCAAGGGCGAGATCCTTGAGCTGAAGAACACCATCAACACCATGGTGGATCAACTCAATGCCTTCGCTGCGGAAGTGACGCGCGTGGCCCGTGAAGTCGGTACGGACGGCAATCTTGGAGGTCAGGCCAAAGTGCCGGGCGTGGCCGGCACGTGGAAAGATTTGACCGACAACGTCAACGTGATGGCTGCCAACCTTACCGAGCAGGTACGCGGAATCGTTAAGGTCGTGACCGCGGTTGCGAACGGAGAGCTTACGCAGAAGTTGACGGTCAATGCCAAGGGTGAAGTCGCGGCATTGGCCGAGACCATCAACAACATGACGGACACCCTGGCCACGTTTGCCGATCAGGTAACTACAGTCGCGCGCGAAGTGGGCGTGGAAGGCCGCTTGGGCGGCCAGGCCAGCGTGCCAGGGGCCGCAGGCACGTGGAAAGATCTCACCGGCAACGTGAACCTGCTGGCGGACAACCTGACCAACCAGGTGCGAGCCATCGCCGAAGTAGCGACTGCTGTTACCAAGGGCGATTTGACGCGGTCGATTCAGGTGGAAGCCAGCGGCGAGGTTGCCGACCTGAAGGACAACATCAACACCATGATCGACAACCTGCGGCTGACCACGGACCGCAACACCGAGCAGGACTGGCTCAAGACGAACCTGGCGCGTTTTACGGGCATGCTGCAGGGGCAGCGTGATCTGGCCAGCGTGGGACGAATGTTGCTGTCCGAGTTGGCGCCGCTGGTTGACGCTCAGCAAGGCGTCATCTACCAGATGGAGTCGGAGGAGTCCGCGAGCATGGTCCTGCTCTCGGCTTTCGCCTCGGACGGACCGGATGGGCAACTCCGCCGCTTGAAAGTGGGCGAAGGCCTGGTCGGCCAATGCGCTGCGGAAAAACGGCGCATGCTGATCGGTAACCTGCCGGAGAATACCATCCCGATTCGCTCCGGCCTCTTTGAAGCAGTGCCGCGCAATGTGATCGTGCTGCCGGTGCTCTTCGAAGATCGGGTCAAGGCAGTGATCGAGCTTGCCTCATTGAGTACCTTCACCGCCTCGCACCTGGCGTTTCTTGAACAACTCACGGCAAGCATCGGCATCGTGCTGAATAGTATTGAAGCGACGATGCAAACTGAAGGGCTGCTGAAACAGTCGCAGCAGCTGGCCACTGAACTTCAAACCCAGCAGAAAGAGTTGCAGCAAACCAACGAACAGCTGGCGCAAAAGGCGCAACAGCTGGCCGAACAGAACGTCGAAGTCGAACGCAAGAACCAGGAAATTGAGCAGGCGCGGCGCGCCCTGGAGGAGAAGGCAAAAGAGCTGGCGCTGACTTCAAAGTACAAGTCAGAGTTCCTGGCCAACATGTCGCACGAGCTGCGCACGCCTCTTAACAGCATCCTGGTGCTGGGCCAGCAACTCACCGATAACCCTGACGGCAATCTAACTCCCAGACAGGTTGAGTTCGCGCGCACCATTCACGGCGCGGGTACGGACTTACTCAATCTGATCAGCGACATTCTCGACCTGTCGAAGATCGAGTCCGGCACGGTCTCGGTAGATGCCGAGCAAGTCTTCTTCGTGAGCTTGCTCGATATGGTGGCCCGCCCGTTCCGGCATGAGGCTGAAAACCGGCGGCTGAGTTTCGAAGTGCACACCGATCCGCATCTCACGCGCAGCCTGGTCACCGACTCGAAGCGTCTGCAACAGGTGCTCAAGAACCTGTTGTCCAACGCGTTCAAGTTCACCGAACACGGCGGCGTACAGCTTTCCGTGTCGGTGGCCGCCGGTGGTTGGAGTAGTGAACATCCGATTCTGGGAAGCGCCGCATCCGTCGTGGCGTTTGAGGTCGCCGATACTGGCATCGGCATTCCCTCCGAGAAGCAGAGGATTATCTTTGAGGCGTTTCAGCAGGCAGACGCGGGCACCAGCCGGAAATACGGCGGGACCGGTCTGGGGCTGGCCATCAGCCGCGAGCTTGCCAGTCTGTTGGGCGGCGAGATTCAGTTGCGCAGCGCGCCCGGCAAGGGCAGCACCTTCACATTGTATTTGCCGCAGACCTACGTTGGTCCATCCGCGCCGGCGGCTACGCTGGCGGAACGAAGGACAGGTCCTTTGCCTCGGCAGTTGTCTCCGGTCTCGGCGGAGATGACCATCGAGCGCATCGCGGACGACCGGGCCAACCTGGAACCTGGCGATGCGGTCTTGCTGATCGTCGAAGACGATCCGCACTACGCCCGCGTTCTGGTTGATTTGTCGCACGACAAGGGATTCAAAGTGCTGGTAGCCATGGGCGGCGCGGAAGCGTTGGCTCTGGCTCGCGAGTTCCATCCAACAGCAGTATCGCTCGATGTCTTCCTGCCCGACATGCTGGGCTGGACCGTGCTGAACCATCTCAAGCAGGACCCTGCTACAAGGCACATCCCGGTACAGATGTTGACGCTGGATGAAGACCGGCATCATGGGCTGACACGGGGCGCATTCGCCTTCGTAACCAAGCCGACTACGCCCGAGGGACTCGAATCCGCGCTCGACCGCATCAGGGAATACTCGAAACCACGCCGCAAACATCTGCTCGTCGTGGAAGATAATCCCGCGGAACAACTTAGTATTCGGGAACTGCTGGGTCATGACGACATTGATGTTTCGGTCGTCGCTACTGGCACCGAAGCACTTTCCGCCGTCAAGGAACAACCGTTCGACTGTGTCGTCCTTGATTTGCGCCTGCCGGATATGACGGGCTTCGAAGTCCTGGAGCGTCTGGGCGACTCGCCCGAGCTCATCGACTTGCCCGTGGTGGTGTTCACCGGAAAAGAACTCTCGCCGGAAGAAGATTCGCGGCTCCACAGTCTGGCGCGCAGCGTGGTGGTGAAAGGCGTTGAGTCTCCGGAAAGGCTGCTGGATGAGACCGCATTGTTCCTGCATCGTGTGGTCGCCGACCTTCCGCTGGAGAAACAACGGATGCTTGACCGCCTGCACCGGTCTGACGACGCGCTGGTGGGAAAGAAGGTGCTGGTGGTGGATGACGACGTTCGGAATATCTTCGCGCTGAGCAGCGTACTGGAACGGCGCGGAATGAGCGTTCTCACTGCGGGAACCGGACGGGAAGCGATTGCGACTCTGGAATCGACTCCCGAAGTGGCAATCGTCCTGATGGACATCATGATGCCGGAGATGGATGGATACGAGACCATGCAGGTGATCCGGCAGAACGTGGCCTTTCGGCGTTTGCCCATCATTGCGCTGACTGCCAAGGCAATGAAGGGAGACCGGGAAAAATGTCTCGAAGCCGGCGCTTCTGAGTACTTGGCCAAACCAGTGAACACCGAGCAGCTTCTCTCGGCACTCCGGGTATGGCTTCACAGGTAGCCCGATTTCGAGTCGAGGCGTCTCGCGGAAAACGGCGCAGGAAGAAGACGGGAAAACTCTATGGGCACTAAAAGCAAAGTCAACATCCTGATGGTGGATGACCAGCCCGCGAAGCTTCTGAGCTACGAGGTCATACTCAGCGAGCTTGGTGAAAATCTGATCAAGGCCACCTCCGGGCGCGAGGCGCTGGAGCAATTGCTCAAGAATGATATCGCCATCGTGCTCATGGATGTGAGCATGCCTGAACTCGACGGATTCGAGTTGGCAGAAATGATTCATCAGCATCCCCGCTGCCAGGACACTGCTGTAATTTTTATCTCAGCTGTCCACTTGACCGACCTCGATCAACTGAAAGGATATGAGCGCGGCGCGGTGGACTACATTTCCGTGCCGGTCATTCCAGAACTTCTGCGCGCCAAGGTCAGCGTATTTGCTGAATTGCGGCGGAAGTCGCGTCAACTTGAATCTCTGAATCGGGAACTGGAGCAACGGGTCGCGGAAAGAACCGATGAATTGGAAAAAAGGGCGGGGATCCTGCAGCAGTTGAATTCCGAATTGGCGCGCAAAAACCAGGACCTTGATGCCATCGTGAAGACTGCTCCCGACATCATCTTCAGCCGCAATGCGGACGGTTCCCGGGACTACATGAGCGACCGATTTTACGAATACACCGGGGCCACGGCAGATTCCGCCAAGGGATTCGGGTGGCTCAATTGGGTGCATCCTGACGACAAGGAGCCCAGCGTGGCGCAGTGGGCACACTGTGTCGAATCGGGCCAGAATTATGAATGCGAGTATCGCTTGCGGGGCCAGGATGGGCAGTATCGCTGGTTTCGCGCCCGGGCCGTACCCATTCGCGATAACACCAACAAGGTCATACGATGGTACGGAACCTGCTCCGACATCCACGACAGCAAACTGGTGGAGCATGCCATGCGCGAAAGCGCTGTCGAACTGGAGAAGAAAGTGGATGAAAGGACGGCCGCCTTAAGGCGCCTTTCCAATCGTCTGATGACCATGCAGGATGATGAAAGGCGCCGCATCGCGCGGGAGTTACATGACGGATTGGGACAAGAAATGGTCGCACTCAAAATGCTGCTGAACGGGATTGCCCACAGTCCCCGCTCGCTGCAAGACTACATCGGAGACGCCACCAGCGTAATCGACCGTGCTACACAGCAGATTCGCACTTTGTCCTACCTCCTTCACCCGCCCTTGCTGGATGAGGTAGGCCTTCTCTCCGCGCTACGCTGGTACCTGGAAGGTCTAACCCAGCGCAGCGGAATCGAGACCAAACTGGAGGTGAGTCCGACCGACTTTCCTCGCCTCGCCCTCGAAGTGGAAACCGCAATGTTCCGGATTGTTCAAGAAGCGCTCACCAACGTCTTCCGCCACTCGGGCGCGCGTCAAGCATGGATTAGCCTGACGCAACGAGAAGGCACGGTGATCGTCAAGGTTCGGGACGACGGAAAAGGGGTCACCGACGGGATTGTGGAATTGCGTTCCGGCACGCCCGGCGTCGGCATTCGAGGCATGAGTGAGCGTGCCAAAGAACTTGGTGGGCAGTTGCTGGTGGCAAGAGCTCATCCCGGCACGATTGTGGAGGTCACAATCCCGGTTCCAGCTTCGGTCACTTCCCTTCCCGAGAGACCTGAGGAAAAGGTACCGGTCTCGGGGACAAATGGTAATCCAGTCGCTGGCCGGGCTTCGGTCGGCCAGAGATTCTAGGTTGATCTGAGCTCTTCCGGATCGCGGAATGTTGCGGCCGGCCAGTTCGACTTCTCTCTCCGCTCTCTCCGCCTACAGGATTTTGGGAGATCAAATTACCGCGTAAACCGGATGGCGCGTCCGGCCTCGCGTGACTATTCTGCTTGCCATGCTTCTTTTATTTCTCCCTATTGTGGTCCCCAACCCAGGCGGGCGCTCAGTTCAGATGAGCAGGGTGCCTGCCTCTCGCCTTCCTCATTCGTTCTAGAAGCTGTCTGCCGGCGAGAGTGGCCGGAAGACTCTACCTCCGAGCAGGCCGCGGACATTGGCGTTCCTAAGGACGACACATTCTTGGTACCGGGAGCTGCTGAAACGCGGCCGCTCGCTGGTCATCGCCAACGTTGACGATCCCGACCTGGCTTCGGTGGCAAAGGCGGTTTTCGAACGCCAAGGCTCCGAAGACATGGATGAAGCCCGTAAGAAGATCCCGCCCGCAGCCTAAATCTTGCTTTCGACGCTGTAATTATCCCCTACATGATCTCCTGGGCTTGCTATCAGGTTTCTGCGGTATGGCCAACCAAGTTGGTTTGTTGCAAACTTCCTTGTGTCTTTGTTGCAACCTTCCTTGTGTCGAAGGGAGATCGGGCCATGTCGTTGGAGAACGCGCAACGTCTCGAATCCATCAACCATTACCCTGGACCCAGAAAGGAATATCGCATCAAGGACGGGAAGGTCGAAGCCCGGGTTCTTGATCGCGGCACCGCCCATGACGACGTTTGGTCGGAGCTTTCTCCGGAGCAATTGAGCAGCCACGTCAGAGGTAATACTCCTGTTGCTCGCTGGTTGGAGCGGAGTTTGGGCTGGAGACGGCTTTTGCGGGCGTGTGTAGGCCAGTAGTCGTCCTGAAATGCGTGCCACGCGTTCAAATGTGAGTGGTACGCCCCTTGTCAGATGGGGATCAAGGACTTCAGAACAGCTTTTTAACAATACAAGCTTAGCCCTCAGCCCAACTCGAGGATCCGTCGTCGGAATAGAAGAACATATCGTGGCGAAGCAGAGCCTCAATACCCTTTAAGACCTCGTCGCCACCGCTTTTCGTCACAGCGCCCCTGTAACCGGCGTTGCGAGCTTCCCAGGCAAGCTGCTTGGAGACTTCCTGGACACTGATAAGCAGCATTGGGAGTTGAGGGTGGACCTTCATGATTTCAGGTGCGGCCTGCAGTCCGTTCATCACAGGCGTGGCGAGATCCATAACCACAATATCGGGCGCGAACTGCTCGACTCCTTCGATGGCCTCAATCCCGTTGCTGGCCTCGCCGCATACGTGCCAATCTTGCTGCTTCTCCAACAAGCGGCGCAGCAATAGCCGGATGTTGGGGTCGTCATCAGCGATCAGGATGCGGATTGACATTGGCGTTTCTCCTGGAGATGGGTAATTCATCGTCTGCCAGACCTCCGCTTGCCAGGCCAGCCTTAGCCCTGAGGCCGCGAGAAGGGGCCAGGCCGAGACCACTAAATTAGGCCACATTCGCATCAACCGATCAATACAGCAAAAAACCGATATCGCGATCGCTGCATTAACTATTGCGAAACCTCCAAACACAATGCAGCTCCGTTCGCACACCACGAACCAGAAGCGAACGAAGGCCGGAATATTCGGCCCTCATTCGTTTCCCTGCCTGACCGCTACTTGCACGATTCGCTGACCATTTTCACTGCGGTCACCTTCAAGTGCCCATGTTCGTTGTCGCTCTTCGTCATTCCGCTGTCCTTAGCGGCGCCTTTCGCGTCTTCCTTCATATTGTGCATCGTGGCGTTTGAGACCACGCCGGTCGCGGTCACTGTGTGACCCACATGGTCAGCCAGCGCAACTTTGCTGCTGCGCACTTCCCAGGTGCTTCCATCAGTCCCCGTCAACAGGAATTCATTGGCATCGTCGCCTTTGGACAAGCAGCCAGTGATGTCCCGCACGTCGGCTTTATCCTTGGCCAAGCTCAAGGGGGCGCTGAAACACGCGAGAATCACGCATAGAAGCAATTTGTTGATTTTCATGAAAATTCTCCTCAAAGTGGTGTTCTTGCCTCGGCTTCGATGTTGGCGCCCGCAAATACGCTGTCCACCCCCAGGAATAGTTCATACAGTATCGAGGGTAGGACGGCAGTGAACATGATTTCGATCGGCTCGAACGCGAACAACCAACGCGAACAACCTCTCAGGCGGGACGGACAATCTAATATTCGGAAGCTGGTACCGCTATGCCTTCTCTTATCTATATCGCCCGCATCCGAAGTGTTTCTGAAGAACTTGCGCGGAGTCTACGGTCCGCAGGTTGTCAGGTCGAATTGTTCAAGCCCGGCGACATCACACAGGACGAGTGTTTGCTGGCGATGACACCTGAGGCGGCCGTTCACCCCCAGCGGGTCATGTCCGAAACCGGTCGAAACCATGCCGGCACATCTGCTCCTGGCATCAGCCAGCAACGTCGACCCGACGCCGCTGTGTGGGATTGCCTTAAGGCAGCCGTGGCCAAAGAACTCCGAGTGAGTCGTGAGTCAGTCCGTCCAGCCACTTCCAGCGCCGGAACCGAGGCAAAAGAATCCGGCTTCGTTGTCGCTGAAGGCGGACGACGTGACGTGTCGAGCGGGCAGGGAAAGGTGAACAAACCGATGGCGCCAACTGAGCCGCCGCCGATTACCGCTGCTTCATCCTCGGAGGCCCCCCATGACCAGAAGAATGGTCAACTGGCATTAGAAAAGTGCCGCCGGGTATTCCGTAGTCCGCTAAGCACGGTTGCCGCGGTATTAGCTTTCGCCGTGGTCTACCGTGGTCTGCCATCGATGACCGCATCGCCCGGACGAACCGCCGATCGGGCAAGTTCAGCACTTGCCGTTTCGGCGGAACCTTCGCGCCGGGAGGTTGAACGTATGCAAAAGCAGGTGTCCCTTGACGGTTTCGTGGCCGAAGACTATACCAATCATCCCGCCTTGCACGCGCCCAGCGACGTGACCCAGCGAAATATCGACCTCAGACATCTGCCAAGAGTCTCAACTCCTAAACGTGTAGTGGTTGATTGAGCCCTGAATCGTTCCGGCCGAAACCGTTGGGATTGGGCTTGGAGGACCTAGTTTTTGGCTGGGATCCGATCGCCGCACGGTGTCCGCGTCGCGGACAACGAGTGAAAGAAGCATGGCAGCTCTCGGACTCACGTACATGATTGTTCCAAGTAAACCTCGGGTCTCTACCCGATTTTGAGGAAATCGCGCCAAGCGTAACGTCAAAGTGACCTCAACGATTGACCTCAAAACTGGGAAGGGGGGCGCCGTCCGAGGGGGCGGCGTCCCTCGTTTTTAGAGGACTTAGAAGGGGTTATGACCATCCTTGCGTTTCTCGTGGTTGCGCTACTGACCTTTCTCCTGGCGTTTCGGCAAACCTCTAAGACCGGAACACGACTGTAGGAATAGCATTCGATTAGAGGGAACTGGCAAGACAATCTACGCGGGCCTTCTTGCTGCTTCGGGCGTCTCTCGCGATGCGGCGTGAACTGCTCGCCATTCGCCGGGTGAGGTTCCTTCCCAGTGATGGAAAGCTCGAAAGAAAGAATTCGAGTCTTCGTAGCCCAACAGGTACGCAGTCTCGTTTAGTTCCAGCGATGAGTGCAACAGATAGTGCTGGGCCAACTCGCGGCGGGCATTTTCCATTAATTGCTGGAACGTCCCACCCTCATCCGTGAGCCGACGCTGCAAGGTACGCGTGCTCAGGTGCAGCTCTCTGGCCACATCCTGCAGCGCCGGGCGCTGGCCGGCCAGCAGCTTCTTCACAGTCCCTTTCACCTGCTCGCTGATGGTTTTCTGCGCCAGCTGCTGCTTGAGCTCGGCCTCCAACTGGGGCGCAACTATCGCGAGTAAATCGGCGTTATGGGTGAGAAAGGGCCGTTCCATGTCCGCTTTGCTGAAGACGAGAACGTTCTGCTTCGCGTCGAACTTCACGGGGCACCGGAAGTGCGCTTCGTGCATTTTGCGATGTTTCTCGGCTCGCCGGAATTCTATACGCTTCGGATTCACCGGAAGGCCGGTGCCGCGCCGTCCGATGCTGACAATCCAGGCAAAACAAGCGTCAACCAGGAGGGTGGGTTCCTCCTCGTCGGCCAGCAACCAAATGAACTGGACAAGGCATTCTCCCCCGCGTTCGACGAGACGTACTTCCTCCGGACAGGTCAGCTGTTTGTAGCGCGCCAGCCGATGCAGTGCGTCGCGAAACGACCGCGTGTAGAGCGCGGCGATGGCAATCGGATCGTAGCGCTCCACACGTGTTTCGGTCCCAAGTTTGAGTCCGATGGCGGGGTCCCTGCTGACTTCAAAGACTCCCCGGTACAGCGAGAACATCTCCTCGGTTGTAAGCAGGATCTTTTCCTGGTCAAACAATCCCAGCGGAAGTCCCGCTTGCCGGAGCACAACCACCGGGGGAAGGCCCAACTCTTCGAGCCTTCTTGGCAGGGTGCTGGAAACTCTAAATCGGTGGTTCATAGCTGCTTAGCCTCTACCTAAGAGAATAGCTCCACGTGTCATCGCACGACCACTGCCTTTCCCCGATGCGACTTACCTCAGCGAAGCCATGTCAATGACGAAGCGATATTTCACGTCGCTCTTGAGCAGACGCTCATAGGCTTCGTTAATCTGCTGAATCCTGATCAGTTCAATGTCAGCGGTAATTCCGTGCTCCCCACAGAAATCCAGCATCTCCTGGGTTTCCTTAATGCCACCGATGGCCGAACCGGCCAAGCGCCGTCGCCCCATGATCAGATTGAAAGCATCGACAGCTGCCGGTTTGTCAGGTGCGCCGACCAGGGTCAGAGTTCCGTCGCGTTTCAACAGCTTCAGATACGCATTGAGGTCGTGGTCAGCCGACACCGCGTCAAGAATGAAGTCGAAGGTGCCGGCATGTTTCTGCATCTCTGCTTCCTTTTTCGAGATGACGACCTCGTCTGCCCCGATGCGCAGAGCATCTGCGGTTTTGTTCGGGGAAGTGGTAAACAGTACAACGTGGGCCCCGAAAGCATGGGCAAACTTCACGCCAATGTGTCCTAACCCGCCAAGCCCTACGATTCCGACTTTCTGCCCTTTGCCCACCTGCCAATGACGCAGAGGCGAGTAAGTCGTAATGCCAGCGCAGAGCAGCGGCGCGGTGCCGGCCGGATCCAGTTTGTTAGACACGCGTACGACGTACGCCTCGTCGACCACAATGCTATCGGAGTAGCCACCGTACGTGACTCCGCCGAGAATCTTGTCCTCGCTGTTGTAGGTCAAAGTAAAGCCATTCTCGCAGTACTGCTCGTCCCCTGCTCGGCAGTTGGCGCAGACGCGGCAGGAATCCACCAGACAACCGACCGCGGCGATGTCGCCTTCCTTGAATTTTTTGACCGCGCTGCCGACATTCACGACGCGTCCGACGATCTCGTGACCGGGAACGCAAGGATAGACAGTCGGCATGACGCGCTCCCACTGGTTACGCACCTGGTGAAGGTCCGAATGGCAGACGCCGCAGTACATAATCTCAATCTGGACGTCCTGCGGACGTGGCGAGCGACGCCGAAGCGTAAACGGCGCCAGCGCCGCGGTTGCGCTGGGGGCCCCGTACGCCTCGCGGTGAAAGTCTGTGGTTTAGAAGAGCTGTCCCCTTGTGTTGCGGACGTTGGTTGAACTGCCGTGCTCGTGTCCATCTCTATTCTCCTTGACCTCTACGCCACTCTACCCGGTGCGCAACGATTCAGTCACTAGCGACAAGCGCCAATGTACTTGCAAATCGCGCCATCGC
>Ga0137407_10003146_pt1 | contig 10947 bp, 9 predicted proteins | sample CZOMad2_2_16fung_FD_108410 | JGI IMG/M metagenome (GOLD analysis project Ga0137407, IMG submission 108410) | Vadose zone soil fungal communities from Angelo Coast Range Reserve, California, USA - CZOMad2_2_16fungal (Illumina Assembly) | ecosystem: Environmental > Terrestrial > Soil > Vadose zone...
ATGAGTGAACTCGCCGTCCGCTCGCAAACCGATGCGCAAGCCAATCGGCACTTCCACACGGCCGACATCGCCTTTCACGGCGCGATCTTCCGGGCCTCCGGGCGAACAGTCAAGGAAGGTTGTAGCATCGGCGCCATGCGCGTCGTGCTCGTCTCCGGCTGCTCCACCGGCATCGGCCGCTCGCTCGCCGATCGGTTCGCGCGGCTCGGCGACACCGTCGTCGCCGGGGCGCGGAACCCGCGCACGCTCGACGATCTCGCCGGGCGCCACCCCGGCCGGCTGCACCCGATCGCGTGGGACGTCGCCGACGCCGACTCGAACCGGTCGGCGGTCGCGACGACGCTCGCGCGCTTCGAGCGGATCGACATGCTGATCAACAACGCGGGGTACGGGCAGATGGGACCGATCGTCGAGCTGTCCCGGGAGCAGTGGCGCCGGCAGCTCGAGACGAACGTCGTCGGCCTCGCCGACGCGGCGGCGCTCGCGGCGCGCCTCCCCGGGGGGATGATCGAGAGGCGCTCGGGGCGCATCGTCAACATCGGGTCGATCGTCGGACGGGTCTGCATCCCCTTCGGCGGCGCCTACGCCGCGACCAAGCACGCGGTCGAGGCGATCTCCGATGCGCTCCGGATGGAGCTCGGCCCGTTCGGCGTCGACGTCGTTCTCGTGGAGCCCGGCCCCATCGAGACGGCGTTCACCGAGACCGCGAGGGGGAGCATGGCGGAGCTCCTCGCGCGCCGCGGGACCCCTTACGATTACCTGCGCGACAAGCTGGCCGAGCGCGCCGCGAGCGGCCGCCCCCTATCGATGTCGGCCGAGGCCTGCGCCGGGGCGATAGTCCGCGCCGTGACGCGGCGCCGCCCTCCCACGCGGGTCCGGATCACGCGCCTCGCGACGCTCATGTTCTGGCTGCGGCGATTCCTCCCCGACAGGGCGATCGACTCCATCCTCAAGCCCCGGTACGGCCTTTCGGGGCGCGCGCCCCGGTAACCCCCTCAAGTATCCCGGCGATCCTCCGATTCCCGTACCGCATGCGCATCCTGATCGCCGATGACGACCGCACCTCCCGCCTCGTGCTCGAGAGAACCCTCGCGGGCTGGGGGCACGAGGTCGTCGTGACGGAGGATGGCGCGACGGCCCTCGAACGGCTCACGGCCACCGACGCGCCTCACCTCGCCATCCTCGACTGGACGATGCCCGGGATGGACGGCGGCGAGGTTTGCCGCCTCGTCCGGGAGCGCGGGGATACCCCGTACATCTACCTCATCCTCCTCACCGGGAGGGACGCCAAGGACGACGTCGTCGAGGGGCTGGCGACGGGGGCCGACGACTACGTGACGAAGCCCTTCCATGCCGCGGAGCTGAAGGGACGGGTGCGGGCCGGCGCGCGGATCCTCGATCTCGAGGCGGCCCTGCTCGAGAAGATGCGAGAGCTCCGCGTCGCGGGGGAGCACGTGACCCAGCTCCAGGGTCTCCTCCCCATCTGCATGCATTGCCGCCGCATCCGCGACGACGGCGACACGTGGAAGAAGCTCGAGAGCTACATCGAGCAGCACACGGGAGCGCTCTTCAGCCACTCGCTCTGCAGTGAATGCCTCGCCACTCACTATCCCGACATGGACGCCCGCATCAAGTCCCAGGTTTGACAAGGGGCCAAGCCCCCGGCTAGCCTCCCCGTCGATAGTTCAAACCTGAACTAAACCACAGGCGGGCTCCCCCATGCCGATCGACGACCCGACCGGGACGGCGGGCCGGGCTTCCCCGATCTCGACCGCGCTCGTCACCGGCGCCGGGCGCGGCATCGGCCGGGCCATCGCGACCGCGCTGGCGCGATCCGGCGTGCGCGTGGCCCTGGTGGCAAGGGGCGTCGCCGAGCTCGAGGCCGCCGCCGCGGACATCCGATCCCTCGCGGGCCCGCAGTCGGCGTTCGCCTTCCCCGGAGACGTGACCCGCCCCGAGGAGGTCTCCCGCGCGGTCGCGGGCGCCGTCGCGGCGTTCGGAGAGATCGACGCGCTCGTCAACGCCGCGGGGGCGGCCGAGAGCGCGCCGCACGCGCGCACGGCGGACGATCTCCTCGAGCGCCTGCTTCGCGTGAACCTCTTCGGCCCGCACCACACGATGGCGGCCGTTCTCCCCTCCATGACGGCGAGGCACCGCGGCGCCGTCGTCAACATCGCCTCGACGGCCGGCGTGCGCGGGTACGCGTACGCGTCCGCCTACACCGCGAGCAAGCACGCGCTCGTCGGCCTGACGCGCGCCGTCGCGGCGGAGCTGGCCGACTCGGGGGTGCGGGTGAACGCGCTGTGCCCGGGATTCGTCGACACCGCGCTCCTCGAGCGGAGCATCGCGGCGACCGCGCGGAAGACCGGCCGATCGCCCGACGCGATCCGCGGGGAGATGGCCGCGAGGAACGCTTCCGGCCGCCTGCTCCAACCCGACGAGATCGCGGGGGCGGCGATGTGGCTCCTCGCGGGCGCCGGGGCCTCTCTCAACGGCGAGGCGGTCGTCCTCGAGGGGCTCGCTCCCCCGGACGGCTCCCTGGAGGGGCTGCCGATCCACGCCGAGGCGCTGGGCGCCGCCTCCGGGTACAGCCACGGCATGCTCTTCCGCGCGGGGCGGACCCTCTTCGTCGCGGGCCAGGTCGCCTGGGACGGGGATCACCGCCTCGTCGGCCGCGGCGACTTCACCGCGCAGTTCGACGCGGCGCTCGGCAACGTCCTGGCCGTCGTCCGCGCGGCGGGCGGCGGCGCCGGCCAGATCGGGAGGCTCCGGATCTACGTCTCCGATCGCACGGCGTACCTCGCGTCGCTGAAGGAGGTCGGCCGCGCCTACCGGCGCCACATGGGGGCGCACTACCCCGCCATGGCGCTCGTCGAGGTGAGCCGGCTTCTCGAGGAAGGGGCGCTGGTGGAGATCGAGGCGGAGGCGATCCTGTGAGCCGCCCCCCCTCGCTCGCGCTGTCTCTCTGGGTGCGCCTGATGAAGACGCACGGATTGATCCTGAACCGCGTGCGCCGGACCCTCGACGGCCGGTGCACGCTCCCGCAGTTCGACGTGATGGCCCAGCTCCACCGCTCGCCGCTCGGGCTCACCTCCCGCGAGATCTCGCGGCGACTTCTCGTCACCGCGGGAAACGTCACGGGGATCGTCGACCGGCTCGAATCGGACGGGCTCGTGACGCGCACCGTCCTGGCCGAGGACCGCCGCTCCTCGCGCGTGCGTCTCACGTCCCGCGGGAGGGCGTTCGCCGCCCGGCTGATCGAGCGGCACCGCCTCGACGTCGAGAGGATCCTGGCCGGCGTCCCCGCGCGCCGGCAGGCGGCGCTCCGCGCCCTTCTCGAGGACGCGGCGCGCCGGATCGAATCGCCCACGGACGGGCGCGCGGACCCGAGGCGCCCCGCCGGGAGGAAAGGAGGTCGTCATGCGCGAGCCCAAGACGTTTCTCTATGACGAACGCCAGCGAATCGCCCGCATCACGCTGAACCGCCCCGACCGGCGGAACGCCCTGACGTTCGAGGTCTACGAGGAGCTGACCGCCACGCTGAGAGGGCTCGCGTCGCGCGACGCCGTCCGCGCCATCCTCCTCGAGGGGGCGGGGCCGGCGTTCTGCTCCGGCGGCGACCACGACGAGATCATCGCCCCGCTTCTCGCCGCCGACGCCGCCCGGCGCCGCGCCTTCACGCGGCTGACGTGCGATCTCATCCTGGCGATCCGGAAGCTCCCCAAGCCGGTCGTCGCGGCGCTGCACGGCGCCACCGTCGGCGCGGGGGCGGTGATCGCCGCCGCCTCGGACATCCGGATCGCCGCCGAAGACCTGAGGCTCGGCTTCGTCTTCGTGAAGGTGGGCCTCTCAGGCGCCGACATGGGGGCGGCGTGGCTCCTCCCCCGCCTCGTCGGCCTCGGCACGGCGACGCAGTGGCTCCTCACCGGAGAGATCGTCGACGCCCCGGCCGCACGCCGTGCAGGATTCCTCCACGAGGTCGTCCATCCCGAGAACCTCGCAGCGCGCGCGTGGGCTTGGGCCGAGAAGCTCGCGAAGGGGCCGGCCGGCGCCCTCGCCGTCACGAAGGAGAGCCTGAACCGGGAAGCGTCGATGGATCTCGAGACGGCGTTGAGCCACGAGGCCGAGGCGCAGGCGGCCCTCATGGGAGAGGGGGCCTTCGCCGAGGGGTTCCGCGCTTTCAAGGAGAAGAGGGAGCCGCGGTTTGACTGACGAGAGCGCCCTGGAGGCCCTGAGAGAGCGGGTCCTCGCCCTTCCGCTCCAGGACGAGGGCGCCGAGGAGCCCCGCACCTTCGACGAGGAGGACGCCGAGGCGCGCCGCCTCGTCGCGCTCCTCGCCCGCGAGGGGCTGCTCCGCCACGAGGAGCTCGAGAACCGCGAGGTCTGCGCGATCCGCGAGGCGCTCGCCTTCAGGTCGGGGATCGCCGACGTCGCCTTCGTCATGCAGGGGCTCGGCTCCGGCGCGATCGCCCGCGCCGGCACCCCCGAGCAGAAGAGCGCCCACCTCCCCCGCCTCGCGGCGGGGACGTCCATCGCGGCCATCGCCCTGACCGAGGCGGGGGCCGGCTCGGATCTCACGCTCATCGCGACGCGCGCGCGGCGCGACGGCGACGCCTACGTCGTCGACGGCGACAAGACGCTCATCAGCAACGCCGGCCTGGCCGACGTCTACACCCTCTTCGCCCGAACGGGGGACGATCCCCGGCGGGGGCTCAGCGCCTTCATCGTGCACGGGGACGACGCCGGCTTGCGCGTCACGGAGCGCTTCCGGGGCCTCGCCCCGCACCCGATCGGCGCTCTCGCCTTCAGCGGCTGCCGCCTCCCGGCCGCGCGGCGCCTCGGCGACGAGGGAGAGGGGTTCGCGATCGCGATGAAGGTCCTCGATTTTTACCGCCCGACGGTCGGCGCGGCAGCCTTGGGCATGGCGCGGCGCGCCCTCCGGGAGACGATCGCGCACGTGAAGGGGCGGCGGCAGTTCGGCGCGCGCCTCGCCGATCTCGGCGGCGTGCAGGCGATGATCGCCGACATGGCCGTTTCGATCGACGCCGCGGCGCTCCTCGTGGAACGCGCCGCCTCGGCGATCGACGCCGGGAAGCCGCGCACCGCGCTCGAGTCGGCGATGGCCAAGTACCGGGCGACCGAGACGGCGCAGACGGTCATCGATCGCGCGGTCCAGCTCAGGGGCGGGATGGGGGTCGTGAGGGGGGCCGCGGTCGAGAGGCTCTACCGCGAGGTCCGCGCGCTCCGGATCTACGAGGGGGCGTCCGAGGTCCAGAAGAACATCATCGCGCGCGAGATCCTGAGGGGCGGGGGGGGGGCGTGAAGCTCCTCGAGCCCTTCGAGATCGGGGCGGCGCGCCTGCCGAACCGCGTCGTCCTCACCGCGATGGTGACGCGCCTGTCGGGCGAGGACGGGCACGTGAACGCCGCCATCCGCGACCGCTACGTCCGCTTCGCGAAGGGAGAGCCGGGGCTCATCGTCCTCGAGGCGATGGCGGTGCACGAGGCGAAGTCGGGGCCTCTCCTCCGCATCGGCGACGATCGGTTCCTGCCGGGGCTGACCGATCTCGGCAGGGCGATCCACGACGCCGGGCCGTCGAAGGTCTTCCCGCAGATCATCCACTTCCTCAAGATCTCCCGCTCCGGGTGGCGCCAGAAGATCCAGGACCTGACCCAGCCCGAGCTCCAGTCGATCACGGACGACTACGCGGCGGCGGCGGAGAGGGCGCGCCGCGCCGGATTCGACGGCGTCGAGCTGCACATGGCGCACGCCTACACCCTTTCGTCGTTCCTCTCGGCGAGGAACGCCCGCGGCGACGCGTACGGCCGCTCGCTCGAGAGCCGGATGCGCCTCCCCACCGAGGTGATCGCGGCGGTCCGCCGCGCCGCCGGCGAGGACTTCCCCCTCGGCGTCCGGTTCGACGCCGAGGAGTGCATCAAGGACGGCTACACGATCCTCGACTCCCGGCAGATCGCCCTCCGCTTCGCGCGCCTCGGCGCCGACTACCTGTCGCTCTCGGCCGGCGGGAAGTTCGAGGACGCGATCCACAAGGCCGGCGATCCCCTGTACCCGTACACCGGCTACTCGGGGGATCGGTGCATGCCGCCGGACTCTTACCCCGACGGCGCGAACAACCACCTCGCCGCCGGCGTCAGGGCATTCCTGAGGTCCCGGGGGATGCCGACCCCCGTCGTGACGAGCGGCAAGATCCGATCGCCGCGCGCGGCGGAGGAGATCCTCGAGCGGGGCGACGCCGACCTGATCGGGATGGCGCGCGCCCTCCTCGCCGATCCCGACTGGACGAGGAAGATCCGGGAGGGGCGCGAGGGGGCGATCGTCCGCTGCATCTACGGCAACGTCTGCAAGAACCTGGACGAGAACTTCAAGAAAGTCCGCTGCGTCCTGTGGCCGGCGGGGCACCTCCAGGCGCCGGAGAGCCGCGATTCCGCCCCCCCCACCTGGCCGTCGGGGCGCGAGCTCGTCGCGACGGCGAAGGCGGGGCGCGTCAGCCTCTTCTGGAAGCCGGCCGCGGACGGCGAGGCCGTCTACGGGTACGAGATCCTCCGCGCGGAGGCGGGGGCCCCTCCCGTCCACGTCACCACCGTGAAGGGGTGCTCGTACAACGATTACGACGTCGTCGCCGGCGTTCCGTATACCTACACGGTCCGCGCCTACGACCTCGCGGGGAACCGGAGCGACGAGACCGAACCCGCCGAGGCCGTTCTGTCGTACCCTGAGGCGGCTCGGGAACGCCTGGGCGGGAGGGTCTCTTGATCGTCAAGCTTCTCGATTACCGCAAGGAGTTCCCGATCCTCGACACCTGCACGTACATGGTGTCGCACTCCCTCGGCGCGATGCCGCGAGGCGTCCACGCACGCCTCGCCGAGTTCGCGAACCTGTGGGAGTCGCGCGGCGTCCTTGCCTGGAGCGACGCGTGGTGGCGCCTCTCCCTCACCGTCGGCGACACGCTCGGCGGGATCTTCGGAGCCCCGCCGGGCTCCGTCTGCATGCACCAGAACGTCTCGGTCTGCGAGTCGATCGTCGCCTCGTCCCTCGACTTCTCGAGGAAGCGCAATAAGGTCGTCTACACGCAGATGAACTTCCCGAGCGTCATGTACGTGTGGGAGGAAAGGAAGCGCTACGGCGCGCGGATCCACGTCGTCCCGAGCGACGACGGCATCCACATCGATCTCCAGCGACTCCTCGACGCCATCGACGAGGAGACTCTCATCGTCCCGATCTCGCACGTCCTCTTCAAGAGCGCCTTCATCGTGGACGCCGCGGCGGTCGTCGACAAGGCCCACAGGGTCGGCGCCCTCGTGATGCTCGACATGTACCAGTCGGTCGGAACCGTTCCGGTGAACGTCACCGATCTCGGCGTGGACTTCGCGACCGGCGGCTCGGTGAAGTGGCTCTGCGGCGGCCCCGGCGCCGGATACCTGTACGTCCGCCCCGACCTCCAGCCGCAGTTCACTCCGGCCGTCACCGGCTGGGCGGCGCACGCGCAGCCCTTCGCCTTCGAGACGGGGCAGCTCCGGCCGGCCGACGGGATCGCCCGCTACCTGCACGGCACCCCCCAGGTCACCCCCCTCTACCAGGCGCTCCCCGGCTACGAGCTCGTCCTCGCGGCGGGCGTCGCCCACATCCGCGCGAAGTCGATGCGCCAGACGGCCCGGATGATCGAGCAGGCGCTCGCGCGGGGATGGAAGATCAACTCGCCGATGGATGCGGCGCGCCGCGGCGGGACGGTGGTCATCAACGTCCCCCACTCCGAGGCGGTCGCCGCCGAGCTCGTCGCGCGGAAGTTCATCGTCGACCATCGCCCCGGCGCCGGCATCCGGATCGCCCCCCACTTCTACACCACCGACGACGAGTGCGACGCGGTGATCGCCGAGATCGGGACGATCCTCGACACGCGCGCCTACGAGCCGCACCTCTCGGCCGCGCGCGCCGGGCACTGAGGGGAGGCGACGTTGGAGAAGAAGAAGGCGGAGTCGTACGGGGCGTACCTCAAGATCCCCGAGCTCCTCGCGCTCCAGCAGCCCCTTTCGGATCCTGCCGAGCACGACGAGATGCTCTTCATCGTCATCCACCAGGTCTACGAGCTCTGGTTCAAGCTTCTGCTCCACGAGGCGACCGCCATCCTCGGGGCCGCGGGGCGGGGCGAGACGCGCCGCTGCTCGCGCCACTTCCGGCGGATCATCGAGATCCAGCGGGTGCTCTTGCAGCAGATCTCCGTCCTCGAGACGATGACTCCGGCCGACTTCCTGCGCTTCCGCGATCATCTGAACCCGGCGAGCGGCTTCCAGTCGCACCAGTTCCGGGAGCTTGAGTTCCTCTCGGGGATGAAGGACACCTCCACCTTCCCGCACCTGAAGCTTCTTCCGGAAGACCGCGCGCGGCTGGAGCGGCGGCTCGTGGAGCCGGACCTACGGGATGCTTTCGATCAGCTTCTCGGGATCGCGGGGTTCGTGGTCTCCGAGCCGCGGCACGATGCGCGGATTGCCGCGCTCAAGACGATCTACAGCTCGCCGTCGTCCCACCACGACCTCTACGACCTCTGCGAGGCGATGATCGAGTACGACGAGAACTTCCAGCTCTGGCGGTATCACCACGTGCTGATGGTCGAGAGGATGATCGGCCACAAGATCGGCACCGGCGGGAGCGAGGGAGTGGGTTATCTCACGGCCACGCTCAAGAAGCGATGCTTCCCGGAGCTGTGGGAGGCGCGGTCGCATCTGGGGAGCGGGGGGTACGGGGGGGGTTGAGCCTCGCTCTCCTCCAACACAGCGCTACGTGAGAATTGCGGCGCCGCAATTCACCCTCCCTACGTGTCCGGCGAGTTCCTCGGTCTCCTCCGACGGTAGAACACCAGCGCAACAACACCGCTCAGAAAGAACCCCCACGCGGCGATGAGGCGGACCGTTGTCGGTGGATTCCCTATCCATACCGCCGCAGAGGCTAGCCCAAAGAACCAAGTGTAAAGTGACAGCAAACTGCGCTTGAAGAGAACCGCTTCCGCCCAACCGATGAGGAAGATCACCGCCAGTAGCAAGACGCGCGCTGTCATCGGATCTCCGTGAGGTAGGGCCCTCGAATCGACGTCCACGAAGTCGATTATCATTGAACGTCGCCGCATTGCTGCCTCGCCCAATACTCCGCAGCGCTCGAGAACAGGGTGAGCGCCCCCGACACACCAAGGAGCCCCGCTCCGGTCGTCACACCCGCCGCCTTCCAGGCGAGACCCTCCTCCAGCAACTCGGCGCTAGCCGATGCCTTCCAAGAGTAGTCTGCCAGAAAAGTGCCCTGACTGCCGAGAAACTTGCCATAGGCAATTTGGCCTGATGAGAGAGCGGCCTTCAAGCCAAGACTAACGGCGACGCCAACCCCGACCGCCTGGAGGTTGTTAGCGACGGAGTAGACACTAAATTCTGGGATGACGACATCTGCCACGAGGAAACCAAACTTGTCTTCCAAGAGATTCTGGACGCATTGCTCCTTCGTTACCGCGTGCCGACGAACGTTGCGCCGTCCGCCACCCCCCCCTCCGGCCAATCCTCCAGACTGATCGGAATCGCCCCACCCGCCGGACCAACTGAAAAAGCTACACTCCTTTTCGTCAGTGAGCGGGCTTCTGACACATTCCCCCCAGACGTCCCATCCTCCCCCCCCTCCGTCACGCCAGCCTTGGCTCAGGGTTAGCCCCGTTGGGTCCCAAAAGTTGACCGGATTGTCTCTTACGTACGTCGCGAGATTCCAAGATTGAGGATTAGCTACGAAGCCGCCCACGCTGTCCTGACTCAGGAACCGCGCTTGCCACCCGGCGTGGTACCGCGCGCGCATGTAGTCCATCCCCGTCTCGGAGTCTCGCTCGTGCCCTGTGAACAAATGAGTGTTCTCGCCGCCAGGCTGAGGCGCGATCACCTGCCCGAACGGATAGAAATCCCGCCGCGCGGCCATGAACCCAGCGTGGTCGGTTTCGACGCGGACCGACCCCAGGTGGTCGACGTGCAGGAACATCGGCTCCGCCGTGTCGAACTCCACCGGGGGAATGTACGGCGACTCGCTGCTCGTCTCCGTCGAGATCTCGACTTGCTTCGACCACACCGACTCGCCGCACGCCGCGAGCGCTCGCAGCCGCACGTAGCTCGTGTAATCCGGGGAGAAGTTGCTCGCCGCCACCGAGAAAGCTCCGGTGGAGTCAGGCGACACGGTCAAAATGCGATGCCAGCCGATCGCCTCGATCTCGAGCTCGTACCCCGTGACCCCCGCGAGCGATCCCGAGACGCTCGATTGGAAAACGACGTCCTCCCCAACGGTCCAACCAGGGCCCGTCAACTGTGGCGGGGGACCGCAGAACAAGTTCACCCCCAGCGGCCGGCCGAGCCCCGTCAGGTATTCTTTGGAACGATACGGCCCCTCCCCCGGACCTCGCTCGAGCACGTACTCGGAGAGGACATCGCCATCGAAGCCACGGAGGTAGTAGGTGAGCCGGTCGGCCTTCGTCAGGTCCTCCTTGGTGACGCGCAGTCCGGCCGCGTCATTCCACGCGCGGGACGTGAGAATGAACCCCTGAGCGCTGTCCGACCACCACACTTCTCTCAACTGATCCCGCCCGTCGAACACGTATCGCCTCGCGGGGGTCGATCCACGCGCAGGCTCTTCGAGCAAGTTGCCGTTCTCGTCGAACCGAAAACCGGAATCGTGAATCAGGTTGTCCACCGCCGCCGGAGAACTGGCCGGCACCGTGTAGGATCGCGACGCGATCTCGACGTCCGGATTGGCGGGCGACTCGAACGGCATGTGGCTGTTCAAGACGTTGCCGAACGGATCGTGACCGAGATCGAGCTCGTGCCCCTTCACCAGCGCACCGTGGAGCCTCATCCCGCCGTCGTAGAGATACCGATCGGATCCGACGCCGGCGATGTTTCCCGCGCCATCATACTG
>Ga0137407_10003147_pt1 | contig 10945 bp, 7 predicted proteins | sample CZOMad2_2_16fung_FD_108410 | JGI IMG/M metagenome (GOLD analysis project Ga0137407, IMG submission 108410) | Vadose zone soil fungal communities from Angelo Coast Range Reserve, California, USA - CZOMad2_2_16fungal (Illumina Assembly) | ecosystem: Environmental > Terrestrial > Soil > Vadose zone...
GCGACCTGCCGCCGAAGTGCCGCAAATGCGTTTTCTGGGAACTCGGCCCGGTCAGCCGGGCGCGAGCCGAGGAAAACGGGGACCCGGAACTCGAGAAAGAGTCCTGGGTCTCTTCCGTGCTGCTCGAATGGGGTAACTGCGGCAAAATCGCCTATGTCGACGGCGTGCCCGCCGGGTACATGATGTTCGCGCCGCCGCAGTACGTGCCCCGCTCGATCGCCTTTCCCACCAGCCCGGTGAGCGCCGACGCGGTGCTGTTCATGACCGCCCACCTGCTCAGCGAGTTCGCGGGCGGCGGCATCGGCCGGATGCTCGTCCAGGCCATGGCCAAGGACCTGACCCGCCGGGGCGTGCGGGCCATCGAGGCCTTCGGGGACCGGCGGTGGGAGTCGCCGGCCTGCATGCTCCCGGTGGATTACCTGCTCGCGGTCGGGTTCAAGACGGTCCGTCCGCACCACCACTACCCGCGGCTGCGGATGGAGCTCAGGACCGTGCTCACCTGGCGGGAGGACGTCGAGGTGGCGCTGGAGCGGCTGCTCGGGTCCATGACGCCGTCGACCCCCCAGGGTGCCCTGCGGCCCGTGTAGGACGGTCCGCGGCCCCTTGAGGGGTCGTTTAACCCGATCGGGTGGATCAGATGTAGTCGGCGAGCTCGCGGAGGATGGCCGACTTCGGCTTGGCCCCGACGATCTGCTTGACGACCTCGCCGCCGGAGAACACATTCATGGTCGGAATGGCCATGATGCCGTAACGCTGCGATACGCCGGGGTTCTCGTCGATGTTGAGCTTTACCACCGCGATCTTGTCCGCGTATTCGGTCGCGATCTCCTCGAGCACCGGGGCGACCATACGGCACGGACCGCACCATTCGGCCCAGTAATCCACGATGACCGGCTTGTCGTTCTTCAGGACTTCTGCCTCGAAGGTAGCGTCCGTCACGACCTTGGTCGCGCCCACTTGCGATCACATCCCCTTTACTTGCGATGAGAAACCGTGCTGTCAGTGTTCCTTGCTGGCCAGCCAGCGCTCGGCGTCCAGCGCCGCCGCGCAGCCGGTGCCGGCCGCGGTGACCGCCTGCCGGTACGTATGGTCGACGACGTCGCCGCAGGCGAAGACGCCCTCGATGGCGGTGCGGGTGGACGGCTGGTCCACCAGCAGGTAGCCCTCGTCGTCGGTGGCGAGCTGGCCGGTGAACAGGTCAGAGCGCGGGTCGTGGCCGATGGCCACGAACACCCCGGTCACCGGGAGTTCGGACTCGGTGCCGTCCTTGGTGCTCCTGATCCGCAGGCCGGTGACCTTCTCGTCGCCGAGCACCTCCGCGACCTCGCTGTTCCACAGGAACGTGATCTTGGGGTTGGCGAACGCCCGGTCCTGCATGATCTTCGATGCGCGGAGGGTGTCGCGCCGGTGGACCACCGTCACCGACTTGCCGAACCTGGTGAGGAACATGGCCTCTTCCATGGCCGAGTCGCCGCCGCCGATGACCGCGATGTCGTGGCCCCGGAAGAAGAACCCGTCGCAGGTGGCACACCAGGAGACGCCGTGACCGCCGAGCTTCTTCTCGCCCGGGACGCCGAGCTCCTTGTACCGGGAGCCGGTGGCGATGATGACCGTCTTGGCGTAGTAGGTCTCGCTGTCGGTCTTGACCACCTTGGGCTCCGCGGCCAGGTCAACCTCGGTGACGTCGTCCGCCAGCAGCTCCGCGCCGAACCGCTCCGCCTGCTTGCGCATCGAGTCCATCAGCTCGGGGCCCATGATGGCGTCCGCGAAACCGGGCAAGTTCTCCACGTCAGTGGTCTGCATGAGCGCGCCGCCCGCGGTGACCGAGCCCTCGAAGACCAAGGGCTTCAGCTCGGCGCGAGCCGCGTAAAGTGCCGCCGTGTAACCGGCCGGGCCGGACCCGATGACGATGACATTCCGGACTTCGGTCACCTGTGCCAACCGTTATCAACCCCTCATCTGACTGGCTCTCCAGTGAACCGATACTAGGGCTCGGATGTTCCCGCCGGGACCGTTGTCGTGGCGAGGACGTCACGGCTGGTCGCCGAGCAGTCAGGGCCCGCTACCCAGGCGGTGTCGTCCGGTCCGGTACGGGCCACGACGAGGGTGGCTGGCTTGCCCCCGAAGCGGCCGCTCTCCACCCGGACCAGGGGGGCGCCGCGGGTCAGGTTCTGCACGCACGCCCGCAGCTTGGCGGTCACCGGCGGCCCGGCCCCGGAAGCCCCGGGAGTCCCGGCCGGCTGGGCCGGGCCGAGCTCGTGCTCGACCTGCTGCTTCAAGGTGGCCTGGTCGGCCGAGAAGTTCACGGTGCCGGGCACCAGCGTGAACGTCAGCCGGTGCGCTTGCGGTACGCTCCCGGCGCCGGTGCGCACCGCCGGCGACTTCGGCCCGTTGGCGTGGCTGCTGGCGGCGCTGGGCTCGGCCGCATTCCCGGCCGCGCGCTCGGCGGAGGAGCCGGAGGAGGCGGTGACCGGGCCGCCAGCACCGGCGATGCGGCTCAGGCCGTAGCCCCCCGCGGCCAGCACCACGACCGCGACGGGGGCCAGCACGCGCAGCGATACCAGGCGGAAGCTGGGACGAGGCCTTTGCCTGCGACCCGTCGCAGGGGGGTCGGGGCGTTCAGCATGGCCTCGTTCGGCCTGATCGGTTTTGACCTGATCCGTGCCGACCTGACCTGGGCGGGCGGCCTCGGCGGCGAGCACGGTATCGAGCCGCTGAGCCAGGCTGGCCGGCAGGGCGGGCAGGGGGACGGACGCGAGCAGCGCTGACACCCCGGCGAGCTGGTGGCCCAGGGCCGTGCAGCGATCGCAGCCAGCCAGGTGCGCGGTGATCTTGGCGCCGCGCCGCCCGGCGATGAGCCCGGCCCGGAACTCAGCCAGGACCTCCGCGTCCAGGTGCGCCATCTGCCCCCTCATGAGTCTTTACCTCGCGCCGGTTGGACGCTCTCGGTCGCGGATCGGTTCCCTTGCAGATGCGCTACGTAGGGCAGCAGCCGGGCCCGGGCCCGGGCGCAGCGGCTTTTCACCGTGCCCGGTGAGGTGCCGAGGATGACGGCCGCGTCGGCCACCCCGAAGCCCAGCATGTCGACCACGACGAGGGCGGCCCGCTGCGGCGGCGGCAGCATCCGCAGTGCGGCGTTCACGTCGAGCCGGGTGTCCGTGCTGCGCGCGGGATCGCCGTCTTGCGTCCCCAGCGCCTCGAGCACCTGCTCGTCCCCGGTGGACACGGCGGGGCGGGCGGCCCGGCGGCGCAGCCGGTCCAGGGACGCGTTCACCACGATCCGGTGCAGCCACGTGGTGACCGCGGACTCGCCGCGGAAGTCACCGGCCCGGCGGAAGGCGGAGACCATCGCGTCCTGGAGCGCGTCGGCCGCCTCCTCGGGGTCGCAGACCGTGCGCAGCGCGACCGCCCACAGCCGGTCCCGGTGCCGGCGGAACAGCTCGCCGAAGGCCTCGGCGTCCCCGGCCACGTGACGGCGGAGCAGTTCGGCGTCAGATGGCTCCGGCCGGCCGGGACCCGGCGTGTCCGGCATGCCGCATCAGCCCGGCTGACCCGCGGTGTAGCCCCGCACGGCGACCTCGTTGATGAGCGTCTCGAAGTGGCCCGGCTGGCTGGCCAGCGGCGGCAGGTCGGTGATCCAGATCACCAGGTAGCGGCCGCTGGCCTTGCTTGTCACGTTGAAGGTAGTGCTGTTCACGGCGGCGGTGGAGCTCTGCACCGGAGTGAAACCAGGCAGCGGGTCCTCCTTGGTGCCGGCGCTGTTGTTGCCGAGCTCGAGCTGGACGTGGGTGCAGCAGCTGGTGCCGAGCTGGATCACGACCTGGCTCAGCCGCACCGGCCGGCCCATGTCGAGGATCAGCCCGGTGCCCTTCTTCAGGTTCCCGAACAGGTGGGTGTAGTAGAAGCTGGTGTGCCAGCCCGTGCTGGCGTTGCCGTCGATGACGTTCTGCGCGTCGCCGGGATCGTCATCGGTGGAATCACCGAGCGGGTTGTACACGGTCGCGCTGACCGGCTTGAGCGCGACGGCCGCGGCCGACGAGGACGACGGCGACGAGGAACTCGACTGGCTCGGCGTGGAGGCCGGGGAGTGGTGCAGGCTGCGGCTGACCGACCAGATGGCCACGCCGACCGCCGCCAGCACCAGCACGATCACGACGCTGACCATGGCCTTGGCCGCGGCGGAATGCTCGGACGGCCGCTTGCGCCCCCGGCCCGGGCGCCCACCGCCCGGAAGGGCGCCGCCCGGGCGCCCGCCGCCGGTCCGGGGCCGCGGGGCGGTCTCCGGTGCCTGGTACAGGTTGGCGGTGCCGTCCGGCGGGTAGCCGGAAGCCAGGGTCGGGCTGACGGGGATGGGGGCCGGAGCGACCAGCAGCGGCACCGGCGGGGCGGCTTCGGTCAGGGCGTCGGCGAATTCGGTCACGGTGCTGAGCGGGGGGCCGTGGCGGCTCGCCTGCTGGAACAGCGCCCGGCAGGTCACGTCGTCGATGCCGGCCGGGATGTCCGCCGACACCTGGCGCGGCGTGCACAGGGCGCCGCCGTTCTCCGGGGCGGGCGGGAGCAGGCCGGGCGCGGGACCGGCGGGGCCGTCGGATCCGGGCAGCGTGGGCCAGTAGCCGGTCAGGGCGGCGTAGAGCAGCCGGGCGAGGTCCCGCGTGTCGGTGAGCTGGGGATCCTCGGTGCCGTCGTCGGGTGCGGCTAGCCCCGATCCGGTTAGCCCCGATCCGGCCAGCCCCGATCCGGCTAGCCCGGGGCCGGCCAGGGCGGCGTCGATGCCGAGGCCGGCGATTTTCACGCCGCCGGCCGCGGTCCAGTGCAGGCTGGCGGGATCCAGCCGCCGGTGCGCCAGGCCGATGGCGTGCGCGGCCGCCATCGCCCGGGCCGCCTCCACGGCCAGCGAGGCCGCCCGGGGCGGGTCGAGCGGGCCTTCCGCGATCATGTCGAGCAGCGACGCGGAGGCCACCCACTCGAGCACCACGTAGGCCTGCTCTTCGCCGTCCTCAACGTCGAAGACCTGGGCGAACCGCGGGTCGCCGAGCCTGCTCGCGGCGCGGGCGGCGGTCACGGTCTCGGCGACCCGGGGGAAGCCGTTCGCGAACGTGAGCACGCTGACGAAACGGGCGAGCGCCTCGTCCGTCGCCTTCCAGTAGGTCCAGCCGGCACCCTCGTTCACCTGGTCGACCAGACGATAGCGTCCGGCCAGCCTGGTTCCTGGTTCCGACGTGTATGTGCTCATAGGTTGCCACCCATGCTAATGCCGCCCGCTCTGCCCGCCGAACCTCGCGGCCATCGTCTTTATCAGGAATCCAAACTCGGCTACCCGCAGTGACCTGGCACAGAGCGCGAAAAGCCCGATTGCGCCCCCGCCGCCCACGACGGTAACGATCAGGCCGTAGATTGCGCTCGGGTCGTGCGCGACGTGCCGGGCGCCGGCCATCACGGCGAGCGCGAAAACCAGCCCGGGGGCGGTGGCCAGGTGCATCCGGGTCAGGCTCCGGGCGATCGCCCAGCCGTCCAGGCTGCCGACCCGGCGCAGCAGCAGGGCCCAGCCGGCCACGGTCCCGATCAGGTTCGCGAAGCCGTACGCGATGGCCAGCCCGGCGACCTCGTGCGGGCCGGGCAGCATCGACCTGGCGATGAGCGCCCCCGCGATGCTGGCGATCATGGTGAGCAGGCCGACGAAGGCCGCGGTCCGGCTGTCCTGGAACGAGTAGAAGACCCGCAGCTGCAGCTGGGTGAGCATGTACGGCACCAGGCCGAGGGAGAAGATACCGAAGACCTCGCCGATGTACCGCGCGTCCGCCGGTGAGCTGCTGCCGTAGCCGAACAGGAACTCGGCCATCGGGCCGCCGAGCACGGCGAGGTAGATCGAGGTGGGGACGACGATGACCGAGGCCAGCCTGACCCCGATCGAGAAGTCGTCCCTGACCAGCGAGTACCGGCGCGCGCTGGCGTGCTCGCTCATCCGGGGCAGCAGCGCCGTGATCACCGAGATGCCGACGATCGCGTAGGGAAGCTGGAACAGCTGCCAGGCGATGGAGTAGGCGGAGTAGCCGTTCTGGCCCGCCGAGGCGGCATTCGCGAGGATCTGGACGATCAGGTTGCCAGCCCACTGGGTGATCACGTAGACCGACATCCAGCCGGCCATCCGGCCCATCTCGCTGACCTCGTCGCGGCGGAACCCGAGCGTGGGACGCCACCGGAAGCCCGCCGCCCGCAGCGACGGGAACAGCGCGACCGTCTGCGCCACGACGCCGAGCGTGGTGCCGATGCCGAGCAGTTGCACTCCGAAGGACGAGATGTTCGACGGCGTCTTGCCGGTGTGGACCACGACCGCGTAGAGGCCGACGATCACGATCACGACCACGTTGTTGACGACCGGGGTCCACATCGGCGCGGCGAACCGGCCGCGGGTGTTCAGGATCGCCCCGATCAGCGAGCTCATCCCGTAGAAGAAGATCTGCGGGATGAAGAAGTAGGCCCACACCACCATCAGGTTGTGCTCGGAGCCCTTGATGGTGGGTGCGTACAGGTGGACGAGCGGGCCGGCCAGGGCCGTTCCCACCACGGTGACGGCCAGCAGGGACACCGCGCCGAGGGTGAACATCCGCTGCGCGTAGGCCTCGCCGCGGTCCGGGTCGCGCCGGGCCGACCGGACCAGCAGCGGCACCACCACGCTGGTGAAGATGCCGCCGAGCATCAGGTAGTAGACGGTGTTCGGCAGCGTGTTGGCGTTGTTGTAGGCGTTACCGAGGAAGCTGGTGCCGATCGCGTATACCAGGACGAGGGTGCGCAGGAAGCCGGTGCCGCGGGAGACCAGGGTGCCGATGGCCATCCCGGCCCCCGACCGCACCAGGCTGGAGCGCTGAGTTCCGGCCGGGGCCCCTGGGGCCGCGGGAGCGCCCGCCCGGCGGGCGCCCGCCGGTCCGCGCGGACCCCGGGGACCTGGCGGCCCTGCGCCGGGGGGACCGGGCGGGCTCGGTGCTCCCGGCCGCGTCGGGGTGAAGGTGGGCTGCGGGTACTGCTGCGTCCGCTCCGGGTCCGTCAGGGCCCGGCCGGTGCTCCTGGGCACCCGGCGCCAGCCGGGCGGGGAGCCGGGCGCGCCGGGGGCGCCGGTGCGGTGCGGCACGGTCGGCGGGGCTGGCCACTTGAGCGCCAGCGGCAGCGTCGTCTCGGCCGGGCTCGGGCCGCCGCCCGGCATCGGGCCGTCCAGCGGCGGCAGCGGATCCGGGGCGGCGTGGCGGCCTCGCCGCGGCCGGCCGTGATCGTCGTAACCAGGGTCTTCGTGACCTGGTGGCAGGGATCCGGGGCCGGGATCCGGCCCGGGATCAGGCGTCGTCGACCCAGCGTCGTGCATCGGCCAGGTCATCCGGTGCCTCCGTCGGGTATCGCGTATCGCTGGTGCCAGTCACGACGCTACCTGGTGGATCCGCCTCTTCGCTGACAGGATTCGGGTCCCCGTGCAGCCGCCGCCGGACTCCGCGGAATACCGAGGTGAGCACCAGGACGCCGATCGCCGCCCCGATCAGGAACAAGATCGCCCGGCCGTACCTGGTCGACAGCACGATGACCTTCCCGTGCTTGACGAACCGCAGCGACGTCCCGTCCGCGCCGGCCAGGCTCACGCGGATGAACGTGGATCCCTGCGGGGCCGAGGAGACGGGCAGCTTGACCAGGCGCGTCTGCTGGGGCGGGATGACCAGGAGATCCTGGAAGTGGCCCACGGTCAGCTGGGACGTCCGGCCGAGCGTATTGTCCACGCTGACGATCACCTTGACCTGGATCGTCTGGTGCTGCAGGCCGTTCTGGATGGTGAACGGCACCAGCCCGGAGGAGCCGCCCATCGGCACCTGGGCGGACGTGATGATCTCGGCTTTCTTCTCAGCGCCCTCGACGTAGCTGGTCAGGTTGTCGATCAGGCTCTCGCCGGGGCTGGCCCCGTTGCCGCGCCAGGCCGCCGACTCGGTGGCGATCATGGCCTCTTCCAGGAACCGCACGTAGCCCGCACTGGGCTTGTACAGCATGGACTTGTATCCGGCCAGCTCGCTGCCCGCCATGCGGACCTGGTTCAGGTAGGCCGCGCTGAGCTCACCCGGGCTCTTCTTGGTGGACTTCAGCGGCTGCCGGGCCACGCCCCGCTGGGTGTCAGTCGCCGAGCTCAGGCTGGCCAGCGGGGCGGGCGCCAGCCACGGGGCGCTGGCGGTCTCGTCGAGCAGGCCGTCGGCGAGCGCCTGGGACGGGCTCCAGTCGTAGGGCGGCGCCACCACGATCGTGCGGGCGGATTCCGGGGCCTCGGCCGCGATCATGGCCGTCTCGGCCAGGAACCGCTGGCTGACGTCGAACTCGGTGCTCTTGGGCAGGCTGCCTGAGCTGGTGTTGCCGGCCCGCAGCACCCCGGTCAGGGTGCTGTCGGAGAGCAGCACGTTCATCGGCAGGCCCGCCACCCGCAGCGACGTCACCGCATCGTCGGGCTGGAAGCTCCCGGCGGCGGCCTGGTACGGCATCTCGCTGCTGGTCAGCACCGTCGTGTTGATGTGCTCGGCCGCGGCCAGGTTGGTGAGCACGGACAGGTCCGCGGTCCCGCCGGCCGGCCAGGCGATGCCACGTTTGAACGTCCCGGGCAGCACGCTGTCCCCGATCGTGTCGCCGAGCTGGTAGGCGGCGGCCAGGTCCTGGGTCAGGCCCTGGTGGACCAGGGCTGGCATGTCCACGTTGGCGTACGGGGTGAGCACGGCCGGCTGGGCCGCGGTGACCTTCCTGAGCGTGGTCAGCCAGCCCTGCGCGGCCTGGCTGGCCGGCTCCGGCTGGGCCCCGGTGCAGTTCGGCTGGCCGCCCACCTGGTAGCGGGAGGACATCGTGGCCACGTCGCTGAGCAGGGCCGGGTCGATCATCCAGGTCAGGTCGGCGTCGTCGTGGGCGGACCCGGCGGCGAGCAGGGCGGACAGCCGGCCGTCGGGACCAAGCTCGGCGGCCAGGCTGTTGTCGGTCAGGGCGGCGCAGGCCCGGTGGTGCGGCTGGTCGACGAGCGGCCAGATCCAGGAGATCTTCAGCCGGCTCTGCAGGTTCGCCGCCGCCCGCGAACCGGGCCAGTACGGGAGCAGCGTGTGGTCGGACGAGAGCACGCCGAGCGTGGCGGCCTGCAGCTGGGCCGTCAGCGGATAGACGCCGAACGTGCCGATCCCCGCGGTGCTGACCTGGAACGAGGTGCTCCAGGAGACGGTGCTCCCCGGGGCCATGCTGGCCGCGACCCCGAACGGGTCCCCGGCCCGGGTCAGGCCGGTGGCCTCGCCGTTCGACAGGTAGGACTTCAGGGCGTCGCGGGCGGTGAAATGGGTGGCCGAGGTGTACAGCTGCACCTCGAGCCCGGCCTGGGTCTGGCGGGTGTGGTTGGTGATGGTGCCGCGCAGGTTGACCGTGGCGCCCGCCCGGGCGACCGACGGGTCCATCGCGTTAATCTTGATCGAGAGACCGCCAGTCGCTGCCTCCTGGGCGTGCGCCACCGGGGCCGCGTGAGCCGCGGGTGCCGCGGCCAGCGCCGCGGCCACGAACGCGGCCGCTACGGACAGGGTCCGCCGCCTGAGGGTCGCTCCTAGCCAGCCGTGCACACCAGGAATGCTAATGCCGTTCGCAACGCGATCAGGTGGTCGATACTCTCGATGGCCGTGCCCATGAGCAACGAACAGCGGAAAGCGGCCGCGGCGCTGCTGCGCGAGCGAGTTCCCGCCGTGACCGGGATCGGCCGCCTGTTTGCGCGCCACGGCTACGAGCTCGCCCTGGTCGGCGGCCCGGTCAGGGACGTCTTCCTGGGGGAGCGTCCGGCTGACTTCGACCTCACCACCGACGCCCCGCCCGATCAGGTCCTGGCGATCACCCGCGACTGGGCGGACAAGACCTGGACGGTCGGGATCGCGTTCGGCACCGTCGGGCTGCGCAAGGGCGACGACCACTTCGAGATCACCACCTACCGCAGCGAGCAGTACGACCGGACCTCGCGCAGGCCCGACGTCCAGTACGGCACGTCGCTCGAGGAGGACCTGAGCCGGCGGGACTTCACCGTCAACGCGATGGCGGCCCGGCTGCCCGGATACGAGTTCACCGACCCGTTCGGCGGCTTCGACGCGCTGCGGGAGAAGGTGCTGCGCACCCCGGGACCGCCGGAGCAGTCGTTCGGCGACGATCCGCTGCGCATCCTGCGCGCCGCCCGGTTCGCGGCCAAGCTCGGCTTCACCGTCGCGCCCGAGGTCCGCGCGGCCATGACCGAGCAGGCTGACCGGCTGGGGATCGTGTCGGCCGAGCGGATCACCGCCGAGCTGACCAAGCTGATGCTGACGCCCGATCCCGCGCTCGGCGTCGATGTCCTGGTCCAGACCGGTGTCGCCGAGCAGGTGCTGCCCGAGGTGTCCAGGCTCCGGATGGAGGCCGACGAGCACCACCGGCACAAGGATGTCTACCAGCACAGCCTCACCGTGCTCAGGCAGGCCATCGCCCTCGAGCCGAAGTACGGGCTCGAGGGCGACCTGATCGTCCGGCTGGCCGCGCTGCTGCACGACATCGGCAAGCCGAAGACCAGGGAGCTGCTGCCCGATGGCCGGGTCGCGTTCCACCTGCACGAGGTGTACGGCGCGAAGATGGCCCGGCGCAGGCTGACCGAGCTGCGCTTCCCCAACGAGGTCATCAAGGACGTGTCCCGGCTGGTGGAGCTGCACCTGCGGTTCCACGGCTACGGCGATGGGTGGCGGGGAGGGCCGGAGGGGTCGGCCCCCCCGGAGGCAGCATGGACCGACTCGGCGGTCAGGCGGTACGTCCGCGACGCGGGGCCGCTGCTCACCCGGCTGCACGTGCTGACCAGGGCGGACTGCACCACCAGGAACAAGGCCAAGGCGGCGCGGCTGGCCCGCGCCTACGACCAGCTCGAGCAGCGCATCACCGAGCTCAGCGAGCAGGAGGA
>Ga0137407_10003149_pt1 | contig 10943 bp, 9 predicted proteins | sample CZOMad2_2_16fung_FD_108410 | JGI IMG/M metagenome (GOLD analysis project Ga0137407, IMG submission 108410) | Vadose zone soil fungal communities from Angelo Coast Range Reserve, California, USA - CZOMad2_2_16fungal (Illumina Assembly) | ecosystem: Environmental > Terrestrial > Soil > Vadose zone...
CCGTGCGGCGCAGATGCGGCTCGAAGCCACCACCTTGCGTCGCCGCGAAACGGGATTCGATGCGGCAAAGGTCAAGCTCGTCACTATCAAGACCGTCGTGAATGTCGTTTACAAGACGACCGACCAGAACATTTCCGACGCGCAGATCAAGAGCCAGTTCAAGGCGATGAATAAGGATTTTCGGGCGACGAATCCGGACAGAAGTCAGACGCCCACTCCTTGGAAGGGTTTGGTCAGCGATGTGCGGCTTCAGTTCAAACTTGTGAAGGTCACACGCACGAAGACGACGAAGAGTGGGTTCGGCGTGGACGATGCGGTGAAGAAAGCTTCCACGGGCGGCATTGCGCCGTTTAGTCCGAAAACGCATCTTAATCTTTGGGTCTGTCCTCTCACCGGGGGCCTTCTCGGTTATGCGCAATTTCCCGGCGGTCCGACGGCGACGGATGGGGTAGTCATAAATTACCGCGCCTTCGGAACCATGGGGGCAGCTGAGGCGCCTTTTGACAAAGGCCGCACCGCGACCCATGAGATCGGGCATTATTTTAATCTACGTCATATTTGGGGAGACACTCCCGATTGCAGTGGCTCCGACATGGTGGCGGATACGCCGAACTGCGCTGGTCCGAATTTCGGCACACCAACCTGGCCGGTCGTGACCTGCAACAACGGGCCGAACGGCGGCATGTTCATGAACTACATGGATTACACCGACGACAAGGCGATGTTCATGTTCACCGCGCAACAGGTAATTCGAATGCGGACTGCGCTCGATACACTTCGCAGTGGTCTGGTTTAGGACTTGGAGGGCGTGGTGGCAGGAAAACCCGCGGCGAACGATTGGCTGTTCGCCACCACGTGGGTCCACGTTTTCGAGGAAGATACAGCGAAGGGCGCTGTCTATCGCCCAGAGGACGATGATATTCCGCTCTCGCGTCGGCCTCGTCAGCGGATCAAACTTCAGGCCGACGGGTCCGCTTCTGTGCTCGTTCCGAGTGCGGACGATCGTTACATGGAAAAACCCGCCACGTGGAGTGAAGAGAAAGGTGCGGTGGTAATTCACGAACGCTCCGGAACGCCTGGCTTACGCATCGTGGATCGCTCGCCTTCCCGCTTGATCGTAGAATCCGAAAAGCGCTGACCGATCAATAATTGTGCCGAAGAAACAAGCCAATGGGGGGCAGGCGTTCGAGATAAGCGGGCGGGTCGCCCGGCAAGCCCTCGTCAGGCGATATCAACGTGAGCGGAATGCTCCGCTAACCCGACCGCTGCGCATTTACACACTCGATCCTTCGGTGTCAGATCGCCTCGGCGGCGTGGCGACAGTGCATGTGCCCTATGAAAAACTCGAGCCTGGACCGGTCGGTTCACTTTTCAAGGTAATCAGCGATGGCGCACCCAGGATCTTGCGGCACGAACCGTTGGACCTCGACGATCCGTATCTCCTACTTTCGGACGGCCTCACGCCTTCGCCCGCTAACGGGCAATTCCATCCGCAAATGGTATATGCCGTCTGCAGCTTAGCCTATGCGGCATTCCGGCGGGCCCTGGGTCGCGACATCTCATGGGTGACGAACGACGATTCCGCCGATGAACCACTTCGATTGGTCGTGCGGCCATTCGGTGCGCGGATAGCGAACGCTGGTTACAGCCGGGAAACGGGCGACCTCTCCTTCGGGTTTTTCAACGCAGGAAAAAAACGCGCCGGTTTCACTCTCCGCGAAGGCGTCATTTGCACGGCGCTGAGCCATGATATCGTTGCGCACGAAACCACGCATGCTCTCCTCGATGGCCTGCGTTCCCTTTTTCTGAATCCAACGAATGTCGATGTTCCCGCTTTTCATGAAGGGTTCTCCGATCTGGTCGCGATTTTTCTCCATTTCACCTATCCGGAAGTGGTCGAGCGCGCCCTTCGGGAATGGGAAGCGGAATCGTCGGGCATAACTGTCCTCACCGATCTCGCTCGCGAGTTTGGGTACGCGCGTTCGAAAAGCGGCCGCGCCAAGGCGCTGCGTTCCGGAGTTGATGTAGATGGGATCGCCGCGTTGGACTCCGATGTGCTGCCTGGAAAAGAGCAGGCGCTGAATCGTTACGATCCCAACTTGGAACCGCACGCGCTTGGCTCGGTTTTAGTCTCGGCCGTCTTCGAAGCCTTCGTGACGGTAGTGAAACGAAAGATTGATCGTTTCTTCCGCATTGCGGCTCTTGATCTGAAAATGCTTGGCAGGGTTCCGCTCAATGAGCCTCTCGTCAAAGCGATCGCCCAGGAGGCCGGCAAAGTTGCCAGCCAATTTCTCAATGTTTGCATCCGTGCAATCGACTACTGCCCGCCCGCCGACATGGAACTCGGCGAATATTTGCGCGCCTTGATCACGGCCGATAGCGATGTGGAACGGGAGGACAAATGGGGTTTTCGCGAAGCGCTGATGCGCTCGTTTCGCCGGCGCGATATATTTCCCGATCACGTTCCGTTCATGACGCAGGATGCCGTCCAATGGCAGCCGCCAAATACCATGCTGTGCATTCCCGAACTCGCGTTCGCAAAATTGCGCTTCGATGGTGAACCCGGTCGGCCGGCCAATGCGAAGGAGATGATTCGCCAGGCGGACGCGCTCGGGCGGTTTGTGACTGACCCGGCGCGCGTGATTCATTTCCATCTCATCCGGCCGGGCAGCGCCCTACCCAAAGGCATTGTGCAGGCGTCTCCGCCAATGGTCGAATCAGTGCGGGTCGCGCGTCGCGTTGCCCCTGATGGCCGGGTTATATTTGATCTCATCGCGGAAGTGACTCAGTCGTGCACCGTCAATGTCGCGGGAAACATGTTCGATATGGACGGCGGGTGTACCGTCGTGATCGATCCGCAGGGAGAAATCCGCTATGTGATTTCAAAACGGTTTACGAGCGATGCGCGGCGCGCCCGGCAGCATGTTGCCATTCGCGGACCGCTGAATGAATTTTGGACAAAGTCAGGCCGCCGCTATAAACAAAAGCCCGGCGTTCTGCAGCGGGTGCACGCGCCGTAGACACGCCGTTCCTTATTGCTTTGGCCCGACCGGTAATCCTCCTCGGCGCCTTCAACCGGCTACCCCTTCAAAACATTAGCTATGCGGAAGCGGTCAAGCTGCTATTGGGGAGCAAGAAAAATTTAATTCGCAGTCGAGTACGGTCTTAAACCTGCAACAATCGGAGCACGAGCTGTGGGTGATCGAGAAAGATTTCAAATCGCCCCGTTACAGTTTTTAATTCTCCGAAGCGATCAACCCCTTTTCCATGTACACCGATCTTATCGGTTCTGTTGAACTCACAGCCTCGGCCGCAATCGTGATTGCGGCTTTGTCGATAGGATTCGCTCCCAATTCCACCACGCGACTTCGCGTAATCGTTGGTCTCAGCCTTTGGTTCATCCTTGTGGCAGTGTTGTCGGCAACGCGGGCGTTGTACTACGAAGGGGGCACCGGCGCGCCTGGTCTCGGCGTTGCGGTAGTGCTGCCCATTATGGTCCTCTGCATTCTTGTGGCGCGTATTCCATCATTGCGCGAAGGATTGCAACATGTGCCGCTCTGGTTACTCGTGAGTGTGCATACGGTGCGACTGCTCGGCATAAGTTTCATAATCCTTTATGCAAGCGATCGTTTGCCCGCGCCGTTCGCTCCGGTTGCGGGATGGGGCGACATTTTCGTCGGCGCGACGGCTATTCCTGTGGCATGGGTCGCGTATCGGCGACCGACCGACGCACGGCTTGTTTTATGGATTTGGAATGTAATTGGAGCAGTAGATCTGATTGCTGCGGTCGGGCTCGGCGTTCTTTCATCGCCGGGTCCACAACGCCTTATTTTCGCCGAGCCAAGCGCCGCAATTATGACAACTTTGCCCTGGCTCTTGATTCCCGGCTTTCTGGTCCCGCTCCTATTCGCAGTTCACATCGGCATTTTCGTGCGACTGGCGAGGCCAACGTCACTTCATGTGTGACTTCCGTGGCGAGCGAAAAGTCTGCTCGGGCGCGTGTCTATTGCCTTACTCTAGTCAACTCGAGCTTCGGACCGCCGGGCTCCTGCAGGATCATGTGGTCGCCGGAGATTTTCAGCTGATAAACCGTCATTGCGAACGGCGTTTCAATCTTAATTCGGTCTTGGTTACCGAATTTGTATCTGCCACTCACGTCGCCGACAAGTACAGCGCCGTTTGCTTTAAATTCCCAAACCATTGCATTAGAACCTCCCGACATACTCCATTTTCCGACAACGCTGGATTTGCCGCAGCCGGCTACGATGCACAGCAATGCGCCCAGAGCGATTATCCTCAGGCTCGACTTGGATTGATAGCAGCGGACGCGCATGAAAGCTCCGCCTCAGATTTTGCTCAGAGTGTTTCCTGCGGGCGAGAAAAACCCGGAACTATTTTTTCTTCGGTTCCGTTGATTCCTTGGCTGCGCGCGTAGAATCCCCCGGCCGATACTCTTCCTGTTCGGCGGCGGCGAACGCCTTTTCCAAGCCGACCATGTCTTCGCCTGGGCGCAGCGTGTCGAAGGACTCCACTTCTTTGCGCAGTTCCTCTTCTGAATAATTGGCAGCCTTGATCGACAATCCGATGCGGCGCTCGATCTTATCCACTTTAATGACCCGCGCTTCGACTTCCTGCCCCACTTTGAGCACATCTTTCACCTTCGCCACGTGATCTTCGCTCAATTGCGAGATATGCACGAGCCCGTCGATATCGTCCTGTAGTTGCACGAACGCGCCGAAGCTGGCGAGCTTGGTCACCTTGCCTGTCACCAGGTCGCCGATCTTGTATTTCTCATCGATTGTTTTCCACGGATCATCAGCAAGCTGTTTGATTCCAAGGCTGATCCGCTGGTTTACTTTGTCGATGTCGATTACGACGGCCTCGACTTCGTCGCCTTTCTTAAACACCTCGCTCGGATGATTGATTTTGCGGGTCCAACTTAAATCGGAAACGTGAATCATGCCGTCGATGCCTTCTTCCAGCTCGACGAACGCGCCGTAGGCGGTCATGTTGCGAATCCTGCCTTTCACCTGGCTGCCGATGGTGAATTTCTTTTCGATTTCATCCCAGGGATTCGGCTCCAGTTGGCGCAGGCCCAATGAAATTTTTTGTTCCTCTTTATTTACGCCGAGCACCACGGCTTCCACTTCCTGGCCAACGCTGAGGATATCCGATGGGCGCATGATCCGTTTCGTCCAGGAGAGTTCGGAAACGTGTATGAGGCCTTCCACGCCTTCCTCGATCTCAACAAATGCGCCGTAAGGAACCAGGTTGGTAATTTTGCCTTTGACCCGCTGGCTGGCCGGGAAACGCTCTTCGATCTGATCCCACGGATTTTTCTGAGTTTGTTTTAGGCCCAGCGACACGCGCTCTTTTTCTTTGTTGATGTCGAGCACAACGACTTCCAACTGTTGCCCTACCCTCAATAGCTCGCTGGGATGTCCGAGTCGGCCCCAAGTCATATCCGTCACGTGCAGCAGCCCATCCATGCCATCCAGATCGATGAATGCCCCGAAGTCGGTAATGTTTTTCACAGTGCCAGTGACGCGGTCACCCACGTTCACGCCTTCCATGAATTTTTGCCGTTTTTCGCTGCGCTCCTGCTCGATTACCTCCCGCCGGCTGAGCACAACATTTTTGCGGTCATCATTGAGCTTAACGATTTTGAAATCGTAAGTGTTGCCAACGAACTGTTGTAAGTCTTTTGGCGGAACGACGTCGATCTGGGACGCCGGCAAAAACGCCTCAACCCCGATGTTGACCATGAGGCCACCTTTAACTACCGATTTCACTTTCCCTTTAATCAGGCCGTCGCCTTCGAAAACGCCGACTATCTTATTCCAGTTTTGACGGTAGGCGGCTTTCTCCTTTGAGAGAACAACCATGCCTTCTTCGTTTTCCAGTCGCTCCAGGAGAACGTCCACTTCGTCGCCCACTTCCAGCGAATCGACATCATCAAATTCGATCAATGGAATGACGCCCTCGGATTTGTATCCCACATCGACTAAGACTTCACGCGGTCGAATCTCCAAGATCCGGCCCTTGACGATGCTCCCCTCGCGGAAGTCCGGCATCGGCTTCGACATCACATCCTGCATTTGAATCATATATAAAAAAGCCTCCTTCAGGCGCTGTAGCGGCGGTCTGTGACCGCCGAAAATTTCCGCGCAGCTGGCGCCACGGAAACGGGGATTCATACTAGGCGTTTTTGAAACGTTGGTCAACTGACATGCGCAGGTCGCCGCGGCGTGTGATCCCGAGCGAAGCAAAGGTCCTCGCTTCGTTCGGCATGACCGCATTGAACGCTGGGCGTTCGGCGTTGAGTGTTCCGCGCTTCGCCTCTATGCTTTAGAGGAATATGTTCATGGTCCGACTGCCGATCTTGCTAGTGCTTCTGGCAGTTGCGTCGCTCGGCGCTGAATCTCCCGCAGAACAGAAAGTTCTCGACGCGATCAAATCACCAGAGCTCACGGTTGTTCATCTTTGGGCTCCATGGTGCTCAAATTGTCAGGCTGAGCTCAAGAGCGGCGGCTGGAGCAAAATCGTTAACGAAAATCCTAATGTGAAATTTTATTTCGTCTCCGTCTGGAACGATGGCCAGGACGGGCGCGCGATGCTGAAGAAATTCGGCATCGCCGATCAACCAAACGTGACAATCCTTGCAGATTCGGGCCCGCGTCGTGGCGAAAGCAAGATCAAACAATTCACTGGCTTGCCGCTCTCATGGATCCCGACGACTTGGATTTACAAAGGCGGCGATCTCCGCTACGCATTAAATTACGGCGAAGTCCGTTTTCCTGTGCTCCAACAATCTCTCGAAGACAGCCAGTCGGAATGGTCGCATAAAGGCGAACCGTCTATCGAACAAACTTTGCATGACTGAGACCTCTCCAGAGCAGGCCATCGCGTACAACAAACCGCCGGCAATTCTGTCGCTCATCGGCGACACGCCACTGGTGGAGGTTACGCAGTTTGACACCGGCCCGTGTCAGCTTTTTCTCAAGCTTGAAAATCAAAATCCCGGCGGCTCGATCAAGGACCGTATCGCGCTATCGATGATCGAGGCGGCCGAGGCCGATGGGAAATTGCAGCCCGGCGGCACGGTCGTTGAAGCCACGGCAGGGAACACCGGCTTGGGTCTCGCGCTTGTTGCCGGCGCCAAAGGCTATCGCGTCTTGCTGGTGATCCCCGATAAGATGTCGCAGGAAAAAATCTCGCATGTGAAAGCGCTGGGTGCCGAAGTGCGGATCACGCGGTCTGATGTGACGCGCGGCCATCCCGAATATTACCAGGACGTAGCCGCGCGACTCGCCGAACAAATCCCGGGCGCTTTTTATGTGAATCAGTTTGGCAATCCCGCGAATCCTCTCGCGCATGAGCGCACGACCGGACCAGAGATTTGGGAACAAATGCGGCACGATGTCGATGCCATCGTTGTCGGAGTCGGATCCGGCGGAACGCTCACCGGTCTTGGCCGTTTTTTCAATCGAGTCAAACCGCGACGCGGCATCGAAATGGTTCTCGCCGATCCTACCGGCTCCATCTTGTATGAGTACGTCAAAACGGGGAAGCTGGTCGAATCGGGAAGTTGGGCAGTAGAAGGGATCGGCGAAGATTTCGTCCCAGAAATCGCCGACATGTCGTTAGTCACAGATGCGTTTGAGATTGATGACGAAGAAAGTTTTGAGACTGTGCGCGAGCTTTTGCGCAAGGAAGGAATCTTCGGCGGCTCATCCACGGGCACGCTCGTCGCGGGCTCACTGCGTTATTGCCGGCAGCAAACCAAACCAAAACGTGTGGTCAGTCTCGTTCCTGACACCGGCAACAAATATCTCTCCAAAATGTATAGCGACTTCTGGATGGCTGAGCAGGGATTCATTCATCGACCGCCTCACGGCGACTTGAGCGATTTGATCTCGCACCGTTACGAAGCGGGCGAAGTGATTACGGTCGGGCTGGACGATTCGCTGCTCACCGCGTTCAAGCGAATGCGCGCTTCGGACGTCTCGCAGCTTCCGGTCGTCGATCAAAACGGTCGCGCCGTCGGGATCATTGACGAATCCGACCTGCTTGTGAAAGTGCATCGCGACGCGTCGCACTTCAACGATCCAGTAAAAAATGCGATGACCGACCGATTAGAAACGCTACCGCCGGGCGCCACAATTAAGGATTTGCTCGATGTATTTAACCGCGGCCGCATCGCCATCGTGATGGAGGACGACCGGTTCCTCGGGCTGGTCACGCGAACAGATTTGCTGTCTTATCTCCGGCTCCACATGCCGAAATCGGCTACGCCACCGGAACGAGAGTTCGTCTGATAGCTAATCTGGAATCCAGGAAAAACAGGTTAATAGAAACTTTCCTGATTTCCTGGTCTCCAGATTGATCTGCGTCCAAACTAAATCGAGATGAAGAAACAGCACGAATTTGCCACCCGCGCCATACATGCTGGCCAGGAACCCGATCCGTCTACCGGCGCGGTGATGACGCCGATTTACGCTACATCAACGTACGTTCAGGAGAGTCCGGGCAAACATAAGGGCTATGATTACGCCCGTTCCATCAATCCAACGCGCCTTGCGTACGAAAAATGCATCGCTGACCTCGAAAGCGGTACGCGCGGCTTTGCCTTTGCCTCCGGGCTTGCTGCCATGTCCACAGCGCTCGATCTGCTCGATAGCGGTTCGCATGTCGTCGTCAGTGATGATCTCTACGGCGGCACGTTCCGACTCTTCGAGAAAGTCCGGCGTCGCTCCGCAAACCTCGACTTTACTTACATCGATCTCACCGATGCCAGCCGGTTCGCAGGCGCAATCAAGCCAAACACCCGCATGGTTTGGATTGAAACTCCGAGCAATCCGCTGCTGAAAATCATTGATCTCGAACAAATCGCGAAGACTGCGCGCAAACGCAAAATCATTTCCGTTTCTGATAACACGTTTGCCACTCCTTGGATTCAGCGGCCAATCGAAACCGGCTTCGATCTGGTGATTCATTCCGCGACGAAATATTTGAACGGCCATTCCGACATGGTGGGCGGCATTATCGTGGTCGGCGAAAATAAGGAACTCGCCGATCAAGTTGCGTTCTTGCAAAACTCCGTCGGCGCAATCGCCGGGGCATTCGACAGCTTTCTCGTGATGCGGAGTTTAAAGACACTGCCGTTGCGCATGGAGCGCCATTGCGCCAACGCGCTCGAGATCGCACGCTGGTTGGAAGAACAGCCGGACGTGAAGTCGGTGAGTTATCCCGGTCTCAAATCCCACCCGCAACACGACCTGGCTCGCACACAAATGCGTGGCTTCGGCGGAATCGTAACGATCACCTTAAAGGCCGATCTGGCCGGGACGAAACGTTTTCTAGAAGACACGCACCTGTTCGCATTGGCAGAAAGCTTGGGTGGCGTTGAGAGCCTTATCAATCACCCCGCGCTGATGACTCACGCCTCTGTACCGAAGGAACAGCGTGAAGCGCTCGGGATTAGCAATTCATTAGTCCGACTGTCCGTCGGAATCGAAGACGTGCGCGATTTAATTGATGATTTGAGGCACGCTCTGGAAGCGACTTGATTTCCGACAATCGGTCGTGACGGATACCTTCCATCGAAATGGGCAATACATTCGGCCAGCTCTTTCGCGTCACTACTTTTGGTGAATCTCATGGCGGCGGCATTGGGGTGGTGATCGACGGCTGCCCGCCTCGGATCGATATTTCCGAAGCGGACATTCAACGAGAGCTGGATCGGCGGCGTCCAGGTCAAAGCAAAGTCACGACACAGCGGAAGGAGGAAGACCAGTGCGAGATTCTCTCCGGCGTTTTCGAACGGAAGACGCTCGGCACTCCTATCGCACTTGCAGTTCGGAATAAGGACGCTCGGCCTAAAGATTACAGCGACATCGCAGGCAAATTTCGGCCGTCACACGCCGACTACACTTATCAGGCCAAATACGGAATCCGAAACTGGCAGGGCGGCGGTCGCGCGTCTGCGCGCGAAACGATTGGACGCGTTGCGGCGGGCGCCGTTGCGAAAAAGATCTTACGAAGCTTGTATCCGAATTTCGAGATCGTCGCTTACGTCACGCAAATTCATGATATCGCCGCGAACATCGATCGTTCGACTGTGAAAATGAAAGACGTGGAAAAAAACATCGTCCGCTGCGCGGATGCCGCCGCTGCAAAAAGGATGATGTCGCTCATCGAGCAGGTTCGCGACAAAGGCGATTCAATTGGCGGTGTCCTTGAGTGCGTGATTCGCGGAATCCCACCAGGCCTCGGGGAACCTGTTTTTGACAAGCTCGAAGCAGACCTGGCGAAAGCGATGCTGAGCATACCGGCCACGAAAGGGTTTGAGATCGGCTCCGGCTTTGCAGCGACGCGGATGCGGGGCTCACAGCACAATGATCCATTTGAGATGCGCGCTGGAAAAATACGGACAACGACAAACAAGTCCGGAGGTGTCCAAGGCGGCATTAGCAACGGCGAAGACATTTATTTTCGCGTGGCATTCAAGCCGCCGGCCACGATCGCGCTTCGGCAGAAAACCGTTACGAGTTCCAAACAGCAAAGTGAGCTAGCGGCGCGTGGACGACATGATCCGTGTGTTCTTCCTCGAGCAGTGCCGATAGTCGAAGCGATGGCTGCGCTCGTTCTTTGCGACCATGCGCTACGGCATCAGGCGATCGGTGGTCGGTCGCGGTGACACCTGAATCTCACGCGACCGCTGGTTCGCCGTTTTGGGCAGGGAGTCTTCCTTTCTTTTGCAGTCGTGTTGGTTCTCTTCGAAGTCGTCCGTGGCTGGCGCCTGGGGTTGCCTCGCCAATTGATGCGGCTCGCCGCGCTTGTCGTTGCATATGCGGCCGCGTTTTTCGGCGGCAGATTACTCCTTCCGGTCACACGCCCATTTTTGAAAATGCCTGATTTTGTTCTAACGGCGCTTGGCGCAG
>Ga0137407_10003150_pt1 | contig 10941 bp, 8 predicted proteins | sample CZOMad2_2_16fung_FD_108410 | JGI IMG/M metagenome (GOLD analysis project Ga0137407, IMG submission 108410) | Vadose zone soil fungal communities from Angelo Coast Range Reserve, California, USA - CZOMad2_2_16fungal (Illumina Assembly) | ecosystem: Environmental > Terrestrial > Soil > Vadose zone...
GCGACTCCCGAGCGATGAGCTGAGTCGATGACATTGTCTTGAATCAGAAGATTGTCACGAATGAACAGCGCCGGCTGCGAATTGTTGGCGTGGATTCCGCCCACGCGCGCGGCGGCCATGATGACGGCTTCCGGGCGTTCAGCCGCAAAAAACTCGCGAACGGCGAGTTGGTTCGTCAGATCGAGTTCATGGTGCGTCCGAAGCACGAGGTTGGTGTGACCCTGTTGCCGAAGGGCCCTGACGACGGCCGAACCCACCAAGCCGCGGTGCCCGGCCACATAGATTCGCGAGGCTGTGGTTAGCTGCATCGGCGTTTACTCGTGGTGGCTGTAGACCTTGAAGCCTTCCTTGGCGACCAATGAATCGCGCTTGGCGAGATCCAAGTCTGATTCGACCATCTCTGCCACCAATTCGGAGAAGCTCACCTCGGCGCGCCAGCCTAGTTTCTGCCATGCCTTCGTGGCATCACCCAGCAGCGTCTCCACTTCCGTCGGCCGGAAGTAGCGAGGGTCGACTCGAACCAGCTTGCGGCCGGTAACGGTATCGATTCCCACTTCATCCACGCCATCGCCCTGCCATTCGATATTCATGTCGAGCAGTGAGCCTGCGGCGACGACGAAGTCGCGCACCGAATATTGCTTCCCGGTTGCAATGACGAAATCCTCAGGTACGTCCTGCTGCAGCATCAGCCATTGCGCGCGCACATAGTCGCGCGCGTGTCCCCAATCGCGCCGCGAATCCAGATTGCCGAGATGCAGGGTTTCCTGCAGACCCACCTTGATGCGCGTCAAGGCACGAGTGATCTTCCGGGACACGAAGGTCTCACCGCGCATCGGAGATTCGTGATTGAACAAGATGCCGTTGCAGGCGAAAAGTCCATACGCTTCGCGGTAGTTCACCGTGATCCAATAGGCGTAAACCTTGGCGGCGCCATACGGCGAGCGAGGATAGAAAGGCGTCGTTTCCCGCTGCGGGATTTCCTGAACCTTGCCGAACATTTCGGAAGTGGACGCCTGATAAAATCGCGTTTTGCTTTCGAGCCCCAGAATGCGGATGGCTTCCAGCACCCGGAGCGTCCCCACCGCGTCGGAGTTCGCCGTGTATTCGGGCGTCTCGAAGGAGACGGCGACATGGCTTTGAGCCGCCAGGTTGTAGATCTCGTCGGGCTGAACCTCCTGGATGATCCGAATGAGGTTGGTGGAATCCGTGAGATCCCCATAGTGCAGTTTGAGGCGCAAGTCCCTTTCGTGCGGATCCTGATAAAGATGGTCGATTCGATCGGTGTTGAACGACGAGGCGCGGCGTTTGACGCCGTGCACCGTGTATCCCTTTGCAATGAGGAATTCGGCAAGGTAGGCACCATCTTGCCCGGTGATGCCCGTGATTAGCGCAGTCTTTGACAATTCGCCGCTCCGACAATGAGCCCCGAAGATTCGGGTACGGTAATCCTGCCATCCTTGGGCAGATATCGTCTATCCAAATTGCTGCATACGACGCAAATCGTCGACCGCATCGAGTAGAAATTACAAATGTGACACATGGGCAATCGATGTATCCATCAGCTGAACCAATTCAGCCCTCGTGGGCCAACGCAGCGCGAACCGAGAGCAGCGTCTGCACTCGGGGAGGCCTGGAAAAGGCCCAGCGAAGAATGCGTGCACCGTGCGAGATTCCGTACCAAGGGACGGTCGAGGAGTCCGGGATCTGAGCCGCGCCTTCTTTCAGCTCTAATCGAGCCTCGCGGCTCGGCCAAATTCTGCTGCTCATGAACTCGAGCGCCTCTCGCGGGGTTCGCGACCATTCCACTCCTGGAAACGCCGCAATGCGGATATTGGACCAGGAGACATCCGTCAGCCGCTGGCGCCGCGCGAATTTGCCCAGCAACCACGGACACTCCATGCCCACACCGACAAAGAGATCCGGCGGGATCGTGGCCGGGTAATAACGCGCCGTCAGCATCAACGGCGCCAACGCCCACCACAGTGTGCGACCGTCCGGGCGCATCGCGAGCAGTTCCTCCCAGTCGCCGGGACCAAATCGAGCCGCCAACAGCGCAATGTCGTGCAACTGAATGAGCCTAAGTGCGCGCGCCCGCATGTTACCCGCTGCGTGAAGCAACAGATGCATCATGAGAGCCGCAGCCGAAGGATAGGCGTTGAGGCCGGCGTGCGCCACCGACGGGAACAGGAACTGCGTGATGTCTGCCTCAAAGACCGGCAGCTGTTCCGCAATCCTGGTATGCACTTCGATGTTGATCGGGTCGTCCACGTGCTCGCCCAACCTGCTGCCGGTCAAAACCTTTCTGACTTGCGGCCGAAACACCTGGTGGCGGTGGGTGGTAAATGCGGCCGAGTAGCCGCATCCTTCGAGCACTCGGGAAATTCTTGTCGCGTCGCGGTCTCGAACCAGCAGGTCGATATCGCCCATTGGACGCTCGCCGGCCGCGTAGATATTGCTCGCGTGCAGCGCTGCGCCTTTCAACGCCACCAGCGCTACTCGCTCGCCGCGCGCCCGCGAATCGATCGCATCCAACAAACGCGCGATCTGCGCATGTCGCCCGACGGATTGGTCCCGTTGCTCGCTGAGAAACCGTCGCCAGCTTGCGGGGCCTGTCCAGCATAACCGGCCGTACAGAAGCGAGGACACCCCATGCATCGCGGTTACCGCACGAGCGATATGCCACTCGAATTCCGTCCAGAGCGGAGGCTCGTCCGTCGGAACGGCGAGTGCATGCGCCAGTATCTCAGTGGTCTTGCGCAGTGCCGCTGCAATTTGGGCTAGCGGAGGTAACTGCATTCGGCCAAAATGGAGAACATGTTGCGATGTGTCCCGATGTTGCATGGCGGCGCCGGACCTACGACGGGGCCGCGAAAACCCTCACGAGGCTCATGGTATATGAGTGCCGGAATCAACGGTTAAAGTTTGAAATATGCATTAGATTCGCTTGCGGCCGGCGCCGACCAGCAAGGCCGTTACTATCAGCGGCACCATCGCCGCGGCTACACATAACATGGCACGCGCGGGGTAAATCGCGGCAATCCAGGCCCAGGGGAACAACCAAAACACGTTGATTGCGATGACCAGAACGGTGACCGGCAAATGCGCCTTCCATCGACTCGCGAGGATTTGGTAGGCGTGCAACCGATGTGCTTCAAACCAGCGATCGCCCCGCACAATCCGTCTCAGCAGCGTAACCGTTGCATCGACGAAGAAAACCCCACTCAAGATTGCCCACATTTCGATGGGCATGGCGCTGTGCCGGCTTGCGGCGAGACCCAACACTGCGACGGTAAATCCAAGAAATCCGCTGCCCACGTCGCCCATGAAAATCCGCGCAGGCGGCCAATTCCATATGAGAAAACCCAGCGTCGCGGCGGCCAAGACAAGCATCGCGGCCATCAAACCGCCGTCCCCCCCGTATCGCCAAGTAAGGAGTGCGCCGGCTCCCGCCACAAAGACGGCCTCGCTGCCCGCAATGCCGTCTATTCCGTCCATGAAGTTAAAGAGGTTGGTAAACCAGGTCAGTGCGACTATACCGAGCAGGTTGCCCGCCCAGACTCCATGCAGTGCCATATGTCGAAGCGTCTGTTCCGTGATACCTCCCACGACCATCACCGCCAAAGTAGCGGCTAGAATGTGGACGCAAATTCGAATGCTTGCAGGCACGGTCTTGCGATCGTCCAAATACCCCGTCAGTGCAACCGCGCCGCCGCCCGCGACGAGCACAAACGCGATGTTGAATTGCAGCAAGGTGGCGGACACCAGAAATACCAGGGCACCCAGGAATGCCGTCACGATCGCAAGACCACCGCCCCGGGGGGTCGGCGTATCGTGAGAACTCCGCACATTTGGAATGTCCAGGATCTCGTTACGCAACGCATGCCGCCGGGCGAAGCCAGTCGCAACCCAAGCAAAAAGGAAGGTTAAGATTGCGACGCAGACAATATCCAAGATACTACCCCAGAATCAAAATCGCTTCGAGTCGGCCCACCCCATCAGCCGACGCCGTCTTCAGATTTCGAGTCAATGTTCGCACGTCTTCTCAAAGCAACTATAGATCGTTCCGCCGCTTTCCCATCCCACAGCGCAGGCCGCCGGCCCGTGTGGAAGCGACCGTTCATCACATCACCGAGCGCACCGGTCAGCGCTTGCGATTGCACCAAACGGTTCGATCCTTCCTCGATCGTGATCGGACGTTCCGTGGTATCGCGCAGAGTGAGGCAAGGGATCCCAAGGTAAGTGGTTTCCTCCTGTACGCCGCCGGAATCCGTCACTACGACCGCGGCATTGGACACCAAATTCATGAATTCAACATACCCCAAAGGCTCGGTGAGCCGGATGCTCGCGCAATTCTCCAATTGCGCCATCAGCCCGAATTCCTTCAGGCGCTTGCGGGTGCGCGGGTGTACCGCGAACACCATGGGCAGAAATTGGGACGCGCTCGATAATTGCGCGATCAATGAGGCCAGCGAATCGGCGCCGTCGACGTTCGCGGGCCGATGCAGGGTGACCACCGCAAATCCGCGCGGTGAGAGCGACAGTCGTTCGACCATCCTCGCAGCGGCGATCGAGTCACGCAGCATCTCGTAGGAATCGATCATGAAATTACCCACGCGGTCGATCTTCTCGGCCGGCACGTTCTCGCGCAGCAGATTGGCGTCGGCATCGGCCGACGGCGTCCACAATACGTCGGCGATCGCATCGGTCGCCAACCGGTTGATTTCCTCCGGCATGCTTCGATCCCCGCTTCGCAACCCCGCTTCCAGGTGCACCACCGGGATGCGAAGTTTAGTCCCCACCAGCGCGCATGCGAGCGTCGAATTCACGTCGCCCGCCACGACGATCCAATCCGGGCGTTGAAGCTCCGCGATCTTTTCGTATTCGATCATCACGCGGCCCGTCTGCTCGGCATGGGAACCACTGCCCACCTCCAGATGGAAATCGGGCTCGGGCAGCTTCAAGTCGCGGAAGAACGACGCGGACATGTTGTAGTCGTAGTGCTGTCCCGTATGCACGATCTGCGCATGGCACCAACTCTCGGGCAACAAGGCATGATAGAGCGGCGCAATTTTCATGAAATTGGGGCGCGCCGCGGCGATGAGATGGATTTTGCGGGGATTCTGCATCCGCGCATTATCCAAGAATGCACGCCGTACTTCAGAAGATTTCGTCGAGGCCCTCACTCGAGTTCAAAGACGCTCATGCTTCCATCCTGGCGCGCAAGGCCGGTGAAATACGCATAAAGGCAGCGCCCCGGATTGATCCCTGTCGGGAAGCTGATGGATCCCAATTCGCAGAGCCGGAATGGCCATGGGTCCTTCGCCCAGCGCCCCGCAAGCGTGAATCCGGCTGGCGTGCCGATCATGAGATCCGAATACATGCCTTTGATTCCGGGCCCCGGCCGCCTATCCAGCCAGTCCCGCAGCTTATTGCCCGTGAGCAGTCCCGGTTCGACGGTGGTTGAAAATACCACCTGGCCCTGGACGCGGCAGGAGTAAATGGAACTGCCGCTGATGTCCATTAAGGGCTCGGAACGTGCGCCGATCCACGGCTCCGGCGATTCCGAATATCCCTCCGGCAATATCAGCCGCCTCACGGAATTGATCGCGAGGGGACTGTCCGTGGCGTAGATGATCTGGCCCTCCGAGAAAGCCACCCAGCAACACCTGAAATCCTCCTTGCCGACGAGTACGGGCAGGACTTCGGAAAAACCGCGGCGCGCCGCCCAGATTCCCACATTGTCGCCGGAATCCCCGGTCACTATCCATACGATTCCGCGGCTCTCATCCGGAATCATCCCGTGAACGTGCTCGATGGTCCCTCTGGGAAAGGTATGGGCGATGCGCCAGACGCCTTCTGGGCTGCGCAACCAGATGTTCACCGGCGCCTTGGACGCGTTGTACCAATATTCTCCGAAGCAGGCACCGTCTGTAAATCCCTCGATCCCGTGGATGCGGCCGATCCAAAGGGGTTTCATGGCGTTTTCTATGACGTGATCCAGACGCACCTTCCCGCTCGGCAGCTCCAGGCGCCACAACCGGTTTCGTTCAGCGAGGAGATACCCACCCTCATCGATGCGGCAGCCGAAGCGGATGCCAAGCCTCAATATGCGCTCGACCAATCGTGAGCGCCGCAAGACGCCGGAGGACAGCGCGTGCGGCACAGACCCTATGCGGCTCAAACGCGAGCAGTCGAGATTGGCAAGGTACAGGGCATATCCACGGGCGAGCAGGATTCCGTCAGGCACGAACGCCAGCGGCCGATACCCGCGCAAGGCTCTGAGAAGTTTCATCGCTCGATTCGCAACGCGGCCGCAGCCAGCCCCCAATACTCGTGCAGGGCCGTTTCAGTCTTGTACAGCCCGCGCGCGCCCGGAATTACACCGAATCGATCGGCAGCACGCTGCACGCGCAGCAGATGTCCGGTGGCCGCGGGTACCGGCCGCGCCCCCGCACGCAGCATCAACTGCATCGCCCGCGGCATGTGGTACGCAGAAGTGACCAGAATGAACGGTGCGTGCCCCAGCAATGCCGCAACGTCGCCTGCTTCCTGGGCAGTGTCGAGCGCGCGATCCATGATCACCAGCGCTGATGGCTGGATGCCCAATTCCGCGGCCATCTGCGCGTAACCTTTAGCGGGCCGCGCAAATCCCGGAGGTGCCCCGCCGGAGACCAGCAAACGCGCATTCGGGATCATGCGCGCCAGGCGCACCCCCTCGACGATGCGCGCGAGACCGTCCGCGTCCAGCGCGCTTGTGACCGGAAAGCCATCGCGCGGTTCATAGCCGCTGCCAAGGACCACGATGTCGTGCACACCGGCCGCTTGCTCGGCATCGAAGGGCGGATATTGGCTCTCCAATGGCGCAATCAGCGCGTTGCCAACCAGCGACGTCGATGCAAGGTAGGCAAGCGCGGCCCCCGCCGCGATGAGCCACTTCCCAAGGCGCCGCCTCTGCCGGCGCAACAGCAGCAATCCCGTGCAAGCCAGGATCATCGCCATCAGCAGCGGGTTGCTCAATATCGCCGCCAGCAATCGTAGCAACGTCATACGTGCATCAACGTCTTCAGCCGCTGGCCGCCGAGCCCCGCGACGATGCAGCGGCTTGGCACAGCGACCCCAAACTCCGGATGCCATGTCGAATCGGCCACTTGCACCGTGGCGGCGCCGTCGAACTGCATTTCCAGCAGCATTCCGCTCGCATCGCTGAGGTGCAATCCGGATTCCCCGCTGCGCCGCACCTGAATCTGCGGATGCAGGTGAAAGTAGCAATAGGCGCTGCGAAAATGCCCCTCGATGGTGTCTTCAATCGAAAGCTCATGCGCACCCAGCAGCCAACTTCGTCGATGTAAATTCCTGCCTGGTAAGCGCCGGTAACCATCGTGCTCGCCGGTGACGATCACTGTTGATCCTTCCTTGCGCGACTCCAGCAATCGTGCCCGTGCCCGGCGTGCTACGCGAAAGCCCGCCCATACTTCGCTCGAATTCTCGCCGTCGAGCACCAGCGTGCAGTGTGCCGCCGTACCGCGCTGCCGCTGGCGTTCCGCGCCGAGACCATATTCGGAAGTTCCTGAATTGACGAATACGCGACGGCCCTTGAAGCTCAACTCGAAGCTCAGAGTATCCGCGTGCGCATGAGCAGGCAGATGGTCCGGACCGATCGGCGCGACATCGCACACCAGAAAAAAGGGAGGCGAATCGACGCTGATGTAGCCGCTCGGAATCAAGCGGCGCACGTCCCCGCCCACCGCTGATTCGACGCCGACGTTGAGCCGTTCCGCGTAATTGCGCAATTGCACGGCCGTCGGCGAGCCGCCGAACGCGGCGTCATTGAAAAATGCGATGCCCCCGTCGGGGTGCGACATTGCCTCGAGCCACGCCATCATGTGTACCGCCGTATCGCCCCAGGCGGCGTCGACCGTACGCCCGTAAGCTTGCATCACGTTCATCGCATCAAGCAGGTCCTCCATAAACGCGGCGTGATACATGGTGCTGCGCTCGAAGTGTCCCCCATCCGCCAGGACTTGTTCCGCAAGCTCGGTTTGTGCCAGGGAAATGCCGTGCCGCAGCCAACCGTCCGCCTCCTCCCCTGCGAAAAAAAGGCCGGCGTGGATCAGTGCCTTTGCATTCGCGAATACATGATTACCCTGCAGGTGCGACTCGATGCGCCGGCTCAACCACCGTGCCTGCACCGCCAGGCTGTGCTGCGCCTTCGTCGTCAGGAAATTTCCCCCGAGCGACCACTTGATCCAATTTACCATGCGCCGCGACATGGGATAGGGGTCCCAGCCAGTCCCCACGCCGGGAGAGTTCTCGTCGATCCACCGCTCGATGAGCCGCTCGTGCCAGGAGCGGCGCGCACCGGCGTCCTCGGCGTTGAGATCGTCGAAGTAATGCAAATGGTAGGTCCACAACTGCGATCGGCCTTCGCCTTCCCAATGAGCCGGCTCCGAACAGGCACCCTCGATGTTCAGCAACACAAAGCGGTCCGGGCCGAGCATGGAGCGCCGCGCCCCTATCGGCGCAACCGGCCGATTGGCGGGCTCACGCAGCGGCGGAGCTGCGCGCTGATCGGGTTGCGGCCGCAACATCTTGAAGCGAACCCGCCCGAAGACTTGAACCGGCCGCAGATACCGCAGCGTGTGAAAATAATTGGATAGGCTGCTCAATGCCGTGTCGCTTCGCTCACTTCGATGGTGCTGCGGCTGATCTCGAGAATTTCCTCCAGCGGTATCGGCGATGCTTGCGCCGTCTTGATGGCGGCAACGAAGGCCGCCGCGCATGCATACTGGCCTTTATCCTGGCGCCACAACCGTTGCGACTTGAATCCGGGCCAGCCGAACGCCCGCAAGCGGCGAAAATTGTCCAGCTGCAAGACGCGGCCGCCCGCAAACGCCTCGACCCGCTCCTTGGGAAAGGAGGCATGGCCGCCCGTCACATAGTGAATCGTTCCCAGCGAACCATCCGCAAAGTTCAAGGTAATGCACACTGACGGATCATCGGGCCGGCCGCCGGTGCGTCGCGCGACACTGCCGACGATGGGAGATCCGGCAAAGAATCGCAGCAGATCGATGAAATGGCAGGCCTCCCCGATGATGCGTCCCCCGCCTGCGGCCTCCACGGTCCAATGTCCCGCCGGCACGGCGCCGGCGTTGACCGTCATGATGAAGCACTTCGGCTCGCGCACAGCGCCCAGCAGCGCCTTCATCCTCACCGCCAGCGGCGCGAATCGGCGATTGAACCCGATCATGAGCGTGCGGCCACGCTCCACCGCCGGGTCGCCAAGCATCGCCTCGATCGCGTCTATCTCGCCGCTGCTGAGAGCCAACGGCTTCTCGACGAATACATGCTTTCCCGCGGCAAGGGCTCGTTGAACGAATTGCGCATGGGTATCGTGGCGGGTGGCAATCACGATGCAATCGACTTGCGGCGCGGCAAACACCGACTCGACGTCGGTTGTCGCCACCTCAAAGCCGAATTGACGCCCGTAGCGCGCGGCATTGATGCCGTTGGCCGTCGCCACCGCGAACAGGCGCGTACCGGCCGCACGAAATGCCGGAATCAATAAGCGTCCCGCGTAATTGCCCGCACCGATGAACGCCACGGCGGGGGCCCCCGTGGGAGCGTTGGCGGTCCGCGCCTGAACCGGCCTGGTGCGCAACATCGCCGGCGCCCTCGCCTCATCCGGGTAGTCGAGCACGATCCCGAGCGAAGCTTGATTCCGATCGGCCAGCAGATCGTAGGCCGCTGCCGCCGCTGCGAAGGAAAATCGATGACTGATCAACGGGCGGACATCGAGCTGACCTGATTCCATCAGCTGCAACACGGCCTGGAAATTTCTTTGTTCGGTCCAGCGCACCAGCCCGAACGGGTAGTCGATCCCGCGGCCCTCATACACCTCGTCATAACGTCCGAGGCCGTAGGAGCACGACACCTGGAACGAAATCTCCTTCTTGTAGAAGTCCGCGCGATTGAGTTCGAGTCCGGTGACGCCGATCAGGACGATTCGACCGCGTTGGCGGCACATCCGTGCCGCCTGCTCCACCGGCGCGTTGCTGTCGGTGGCGGCTGCGATCAACACAGCATCGATCCCTTGCCCGGAGGAAAACCGCTCCGCGACTTTGAGTACATCCTCTCCCGCTTGCATGTCGACCACGTCGGCGCCGAATCGCCGTGCGAGCGCGCATTTGTCTGGATCAGGATCGACCCCCAGAACTTTGCAGCCGTTGGCGCGCAACAATTGCACCGTGATCAGGCCGATGAGCCCGAGACCGACCACGCAGATGCGTTCGCCGATCGACGGCGCGGCCAGCCGCAATCCCTGCAGGGCGATCGCCGCCAGCGGGGTGAACACGGCTTCATCGTCGCTCACCAACCCTGGTATGCGCGCGCAGAGGTTGCGTCCAACGGCGACGAACTCCGCATGAGCGCCGTTCGAAACGACCCGCTCGCCTACGGCAAACTCAGTCACCCCCGAACCGACCTCGGCAACGCGCCCGACATTGCAATAGCCGAGCGGGATGGGCTGATCCAGCTTGCTGCGCACCGCCTCGAGCGTCGCAGCCACGCCGTCGGTACGCATTTTGTCGAACACCTGACGCACCTTCTCCGGCTGCTGCTGTACCTTCGAGATCCAGCTGCCGCGTCCGAACTCGACCAGCATGCGCTCCGTTCCGGAGGAGATCAGCGAGCGCGAGCTTTGAATCAGGATTGCGCCGGACACGGGAACCGGGACCGGGATCTGTTCAAGAACGATTCGGCCGTTCGCCAGCGACTGTAGCAGTTGTTGCATCGATTATTCGCTTTGTAATCCGATAATAGCCGCCGATTTAAACATCGATGAAACGGCGACACCACAACTCAAAGCACATGAGCGCAAATATCGTGTAGCTGCCGTCGATTATTCCTCTCCGATCATCCTCGATCAATGCACGAACCGCGCGC
>Ga0137407_10003151_pt1 | contig 10939 bp, 10 predicted proteins | sample CZOMad2_2_16fung_FD_108410 | JGI IMG/M metagenome (GOLD analysis project Ga0137407, IMG submission 108410) | Vadose zone soil fungal communities from Angelo Coast Range Reserve, California, USA - CZOMad2_2_16fungal (Illumina Assembly) | ecosystem: Environmental > Terrestrial > Soil > Vadose...
ATGCTGGCCATGCTGGAACCGGTCATCATCGGTCTGTTGGGCATCATGATCGGAGGCATCGTCATCTCGCTCTACATGCCTCTGTTCTCGATGATCGCCAAACTGGCGGGCTAGCTAAAGATCAGTCAGGGCAGTCGTCGGTCGTCGGTCATCAGTCGTCAGAAAGGGCTGAAGACTGACGACCGAAGACTGACGACTCGTACTCAGGGATTCAGGTCTCGCATGCAATCCATTTTCGATGAACGGCTTTGGCTGGCCTGGCTGGTCAAGGTTCGAATCATTATTCTGACCCTCTTGTTTGGCATCGAGCTGGCGATTGCCCGGCTCACCCCGAATCCCTTTCCTCTGCGCCTGTTCATCACTGTGATTTCGCTGTGGTACGCGGTTTCGGTCTTCTACGTACTTCTGCTTTCTTTCTGGGAAGAATGCCGTATCCAGTCGCTCCTGCAAGTCATCACCGACCTGCTGATGGTCACGTTGCTGGTCTATGCCACCGGCGGTGTGGATAGCTCGCTGAACTTCTTCTATCCGCTGGTGATTATTGTCGCCTGCATTCTGTTGCCGCGGGTGTGGGCCTATTTGACCGGGGCGCTGGCGTTCATCCTCTATGTCGCTGTGCTGGAGCTGACGTACTTCGGATTCATTCCTTCTTATTCCACGACGCATCCTGGGCTGGGCGCGCTCCAGGCCATCATCTTCGTCAATCTGTTCGGCTACCTGGCGGTGGCCTACCTGGCGGGATTGCTGGCGGCGAAGTTGCGGCAGGTCGACGTAAAGCTGAAGGACACCCGGGGTGAGCTGGAAGATCTTCAGGCGCTCCACGAAAACATTATTCAATCCATCAGCGGCGGGCTGATCACCACCGGGCTCGACGGCTACATCACTCTGGCGAACACCGCCGCGCAAGAATTGTTCGAACGCTCGGAGCCAGACTTTCTGGGCAAACCGGTCAGCCAGCTTTTCCTTGACCCGCTGCCCACCGCGAATTCGGAACGCGCCCATGGCGAAGTGCGCTTTGTGCCCGCGAATGGTTTCTGCAAAACGTTCCGGGTAATGGCGACCACGCTCTCCGTCCCCGGCCGGAAAGCGATTGGCTACGTCTATACCTTCGATGATTTGACGGAGATCCGGCGGCTGGAGCGGGATCTGCGTATTCAGGACCGGCTGGCGGCTGTAGGACGACTGGCCGCAGCGATCGCACATGAGATCCGCAATCCTCTGACTTCGATCGCCGGCTCGGTGAGCATGCTCTCCGGAATTGCCGACCTGAGCGACGAGCATCGCCAGTTGCTCCAGATTGTGACCCGGGAATCGGAACGGCTGAACGGTATCATTACCGATTTTTTGGCTTACTCACGGGGCAAGCAATATCGTTTCGCCTCTGTCGACCTCTTGCCCCTGCTCGAAGACACCCTCACTTTGCTGGAACATCGGCTGGTGGCCGAGAACACGGGCATTCGCATCGAGCGGAAGTATAACTTCAAAGAAGCACTCACCATGGCCGACGGCGACAAGATCAAACAGGTATTCTGGAATTTTTGCGAGAACGCGGTCCGCGCCATGACTGCAGGGGGAGTGCTCAGCGTCTCGCTCGAGCAGGTGGGCGAGGACTGGCAAGTCAATTTCGCCGATACCGGCCCTGGCATGAGCCGGCAGCTGGTGGAGAAAATCTTCGAGCCCTTCCAGTCGCAGTTTGAAGGAGGCACCGGTCTGGGCTTGGCCATCGTGTATCAGATCGTGCAGGCCCATGAAGGCAAGGTTTGGGCGCGCTCCAAAGTCGGAGAGGGCAGTGTCTTCGTCCTGCGGCTGCGCCGGTTGGCTGCAGTGGAGAGTTTGCCGGCAAGGCGGCCAGCCGCGAAACCGGAGCTCGTTCCCCTCGCCGGGGAAGAGGTTGCGACCGGCAGAGGAGGTAGAGCGCATGGGTAACATTCTGGTTTGCGATGACGAGCGCTCCATCTGCGAGATGCTGGATATCGCCCTGCGCCGCGAGGGCCACAAGGTTGAGACCGTTAAGTCGGGAGAGGATGCGAAGAGGAAACTCGAAAGCGCCCTCTACGATGTGGTCGTCACCGATATCAAGATGCCCAACACCGATGGCATCGAAGTGTTGCGTTACGCGCACCAGGTCTCACCCGATTCCGCTGTCATTCTGATTACCGCGGTAGACGACTACGAGGCTGCGGTGGAGGCGGTAAAGGCGGGCGGGGCCACCGACTACATACGAAAGTCTCCGGGGCTGGTGGACGAAATCAAGCTCGCCATCAATCGCGCTCTCGAGAAGATGACTCTGAGCCGGCAGAATTTTGCCTTCAAACGCGATGCCGCCACCCGCAATTCGCTGGGCAACATCGTGGGTGCCAGTCCTGCGATGGAAAAGCTGAAACAGACCATTCGGACCGTGGCGTCCACCCAAAGCACGATTTTGATTTACGGCGAGAGCGGCACCGGCAAAGAGCTGGTGGCGCGGGCGGTGCACGTCTGCTCGCCCCGAGCCAGCGAGCCGTTTGTTTCGATTAACTGTGGGGCCTTTCCGGAGACCCTACTGGAAAGCGAATTGTTTGGATACGTAAAAGGCGCATTCACGGGCGCCAACCAGAACAAGCGCGGTTTGTTCGAGGTCGCGGACCAGGGCACCATTTTTCTGGACGAGATCAGCGAAATGACGCTGACCATGCAGGTGAAACTGCTGCGAGTGCTGCAGGAGCGCAGCATACGTCCAGTAGGCGGCACGACAGAGATTCCGATTGACGTGCGCGTCATTGCCGCCACCAACCGCGATCTCGACAAACAAGTAGCTGAGAATACATTTCGCGAAGACTTGTATTACCGCTTGAGCGTGATTCCAGTGGCAGTGCCACCGCTGCGGGAACGGCGCGAGGATGTTCCGCTCCTGGTCAACTGTTTCCTCAAGAAATACGCTCCTGCTGCGGGGAAAAACATCATTAGAGTGAACCTGCAGTCGCTGGGAGCTCTCTGCGGCTACGACTGGCCAGGTAACGTTCGCCAGTTGGAAAACACCATCGAGCGAGCGGTCGCGCTGGAAACAGGAGAAGAGCTGACGGTCGAACTCCCCGCCGAACGTTCGAAGGCAAGGGCCGCGGCCGCCGGCGTGGGTGGACCAGTGTCCGCAGGCTCCGGCTCGGTTCTACCCGAAGGCGTAGACATGGAAAAATACGTTGCCGACATCGAACGCTCGCTGCTGCTGGCGGCGCTGGCGCAATCGAATGGAGTGCAGACCCGGGCGGCAGAAGTGCTGAAGATTTCGTATCGCTCGTTCAGGCATTTGGCGAAGAAGTATGAACTCTAGCTCCTGGCTTCTAGCTTCTGGCTAGGAGCTAGAGGCTAGAAGCTACGAGCCGCCTTTCTTCAGCTGCTGCTTCCATCCCAGAATTCTGGCTTTGTTGGCCTCGGCTTCGGCCTCGGGAATCATGCCCTTTCTCTGGTATAGGACGGACAGGCTGGTATAGGCCAGAACGTCGTCGGGGTCGAGTTCGGCGATTCGCTTTGCTACTACAATGGCTTCATCCAGGCGATTGAGGTCCTGCAGGGTACGGGCCATGCCGTGCATGGCTTCGGTAAATGCAGGGTCGGCGGCTAGGGACTGCTGGTATTCAGCCAAAGCGCGCTCCTGTTCGCCCTCGGCAACCAGATCGAGGGCAGCGTAGTAGTGGTCTTCGGCTTTCTGGTGGGCGTCGTCGGTCATGAAGCGGAAATCTTAACAGGTCTGAGGGGGGCTTTAGTCTTTGGTCGCTCAGCGAATCCTTAGCGTCCTTTGCGGCTAAAGATCTTGACGGCAAAGTGCGCAAAGGATTCGCTGACGACTGAAGACCGACGACTGAAGACCACTACCGGCGCTATACTCAGAAACGGCCATGCGCAACATGCTTCGATTTCTATGGAACGCGACTCGCGGGCATCGGCTGACGCCGTGGCGCAGCCCCTATCTTCTATGGCGCGTGGAGACCTACTGCGGGGTCAAGATGCAGCAGATCGGATTCCTTGAGTTTTGGGAGTTTATGTGGCGGGAGCGCGGCAATCTTTGGCGCTTCCTGAAGTGGACGGGTGAAATAGAACGCTATGTCCATCCCGGACCGAAGCGCGTGTAGTGCTGGTGTGGCGCGGGCGCCCTCGCCCGCGGCTTTGGACTTCAGTCGGGTGCCCCGTCCAAGCTCCGCTTGGGCGGTCTTTGATGTTCCACTGTCAAAGACCTAATCCGGGGACCTAACGTCGATTCTTGGGGTTCTAACAAAAGGAAAAATCTCCGCCCAAGCAAAGAGCTTGGACGGGGCACCCTCGTGAGACTAGTTTCCGTTGCCGGCGGCGGCAGCTCCTCCCAGTGAGATTGTGACCTCACTGCCCTTGCCGCTCCCGACAATCTTGGCCGCCGAACCGCGATTGGCGGCGATCTCCAGGTAGCCCATACTGCCTAGTATCCCGAATACCGCGCCGGGCGCGCCTTCGGAATAGTTGGGCAGGATTTCCGTAATCTCTTGGTTGCCCACAACCATTTTGAACGGGGCTGGATCAGATCCGAAAAGCATAGGCACGTCCTGGGGCGTGATGTTAGTCACAAGATTGCCGAAACGATCCACTTTCAGAATCACCCCGCGCAGGGTATTGCCGTTCACGGATTTCGGCTTGGGCGGATTGAAGCGGACGAAATCGGTAATCTCTTCGCCGAATTTTTCCGAGTCAACCCCCTTGGCCAGCCAGGCTGCGACCGGTGCGAAAATATCGCGCGCATGGAATGTGTTGCTGATGGGTTGCAGGGAATAGTGCTCGGCGGTGACATGGCGAATGTGCAACCGTTCTTCCCGGGCGTAAACCATGGAGAGCACACCATTGTCGGGCGCAACAAAGTGATGCCGGTCGCTGCTGACCAAGATAGGTCGTCGCGCCGTTCCCACTCCCGGATCAACCACCACCAGATGCACCGTTCCGGAAGGGAAGTATGAATAGGATTGAGCAATCGTCAAGGCGCCATCTAGGACATCAAATGCCTGCACGGAGTGGCTGATGTCCACGATCTCAATCTCCGGAGAGATGGCGAGAATGACGCCTTTAATCGTCCCCACGAAATGATCGTTGAGACCAAAGTCGGTAGTCAGCGTGATGATCGGACGATGCGCCAATTTCCCCTCGCTTGCAGACAGAGTTATCCCAGAAATGCCGAAAGTAACGCGTCAAGAGGGAGGAGTCAAGGAACGGAGGTAACGAGGATCAGTCGTCGGTCGTCAGTTGCCAGTCTTCAGTCGTCAGCCAATCCCTTGCGGCTAGGGATTTTCTACCGCAACGGTCGCCAAGGATTGGCTGACGGCTGAAGACCAAAGGCTGACGACTGACTGCTACCGGATCTGAATATCTCCCGATCCGGTTTCCACTTCTACAGGCACGCCACCGCCACCGACCCGGCCGCGCACTTCCTTGCGTCCGATGGAGCCTTGGACGGTATGCGGTTGGTCGATCGAGATGGAGCCGGAGCTGGTATGGGCGTCCAGATCGAAGGCGGCATTTGACGGTAGCTTCAGGTTCACTTCCCCGGAGCCGGTATGCACCGTCCATGCGCCCGTGGGGCTGCCTTCGGCTTGAATGGTTCCGCTGCCGGCCTTGGCTTCGAGTGAGCCTTCCACTCCGTGCAGTTCCATGCCTCCGGAGCCGGTATCGACCCGAACCGAGCCCGGAGCAGTCTGTTGCAGAGTAATACGTCCGCTGCCGCTATTGGCCTCAAACGCGCCTGCGATATCGCTGGCGTCAATCGATCCGCTGCCAGTCTTGGCGTGTACGTTGCCTTTTACCCGATTGATATCGATATCGCCGGAGCCGGTCTCTGCGTGCACGCGGTCACTGATAGCGGAGATCTTGAGACCTCCGGAGCCGGAGCTGACCTCGAGTGGACCTCGAATGCCCTCTACCCTCTGGTCGCCCGAGCCGCTCTGCATACGCAAGTCGGTTTCCACCGGGACAACCACTTCGTAGCTGATGGAAATGTTGTGCCGTAATTCCGGGTCGTCGATGTGGCCGATACGGATGTCATTGCCGCTCTGCTGGATCGGCGGATTCGCCTCCAGCCGCTTGATCTTCTCCTCAACATTGGCTCCTAACCATTCCGATGCCCGAATGTGCCCCGTTACCTGGACCTGGCTCGAATTGCCGGTGCGAACTTCGACGTTGCCCGACCCGGTCGTCAACTCCAGATGCACCGGTCCGCTGACCTGCAAGGCGCGCTGGAACGAGCCTTCCGATGCCGCGGCGGCGGGCAGAGCCAGGAGACAGACCAAAACGGCGACCGTCAGGCTTGCGACCGCCCAGGCAGAGAGCATTAAGGGAATAACGTTTCGGCGTTTCATGGCTTCTCCTGAACGCTTATTCGAAATATGCATCCCAAGAGCAGGTTCCGGACCCGGGCCCCTTACTGCAGCACTACCTGATCGCCTTCTTTGAGCCCACTGAGGAGCTCGGTCTTGGCGCCGTTCGAGATTCCTATGTTAACCGCAATCTTCTTCTTGCCGTCTTTCGCGCTGGAATCGGGCACTTCGACCGACGCCTTCTTGTCCTTGTCGTAGATAATCGCGCCTTCGGGGATCTGGAGCACACTCTTGTGTTCTTCCAGAATGATTTCCGCGTTAGCGGTCATCTCGGCCTTCAATTCACCGCCTGGATTGTTGATGGACACGCGTACTTCAAAAGTGGTGACGTTGTCTTTTTCGACGCCCATGGGCGAGATCTTGGTGACCACGCCATTGAAAGTCTTGTCCTTGAAGGATTCCACCTTGATTCGCGCCGGCTGTCCCAGATAGACCTTGCCGATGTCGCTCTCGTCAACCTTGCCCTTCACGTAAACCTGGCTGGTATCTCCCAGGGTCATGACCAGGGTTGCGGCCGAGCCCAGCACCAGAATAGAGCTGACGGCATCGCCCATTTCCACGTCACGCGACAGGACGATTCCGTCGATCGGTGACTCAATATCGGTGTAACTCAGCTGCTCTTCGAGTTGTTTCAAGGTGGCACGGTCCCGTGCCAGCTGTCCCTGGGACTGGGCAATCTTTGCCTTGAGGACCGTGACCTGCGCTTTCGACACGTTCTGCTTATTCAACGCCATCTCGTAGTTCTTCTGTGCGTCTTCCAGGGCGGAGGTAGAGACCACACCCTCCTTCGCCATCCCAATGGCCCGCTCGTAGGAACGTTTGAGCAGGGGAACATCCGGCCCCTCGGCATCCACCTTCGCCCGCTCATAGTCGGCTTCGGAGCCCTTCAGGGTGGCTTCGGCGGCCTCGGCGGCGGCGCGGGACTGTTCGACCTGCGCCTCGATTTCTTCTTTGTCCAACTGGGCCAACAACTGGCCCTTCTTGACTTTATCGCCATAGTCCACCAGCAGTTTCTTGACGATTCCGCTGGCCTTCGACTTCACCTCAACCTTGGTGATAGGAGTAACTTTGCCGGTAGCGACCACGCTCTTGGCCAGATCGCCCTTTTCCACCTTCTGCAGCTTCGAAGGGTCAACCTTGGTGCCGCCGCGGGTGGCCGCGATCAATCCTCCGGCGATCAGGAGGACAAGCAGGAGTCCGATGCCGCCGTAGATTAGCCGTTTCTTTCGCTTCTTGCTGCTGCCGTTCCCGTTCACATCTGCCTCCTCAATAGATAGTGCCCGCGTCGATATGAGTTACGAAATGAGTTACGAACCGGCTGAGGACTTTGTTCCAGGGATTGTGGTGCCAGGAACATTCTGAGAGTTCACGCTAACAAAAACACCGTCTCACAGATTAGACCCCCCAAACCTTGAAATGGAAGCACCGAACTTCCACGATTTAGGCCGGGAGGCGGCGATGACCATGATTCGCGACGGAAGTCCTGACATTTCTCTTTGGAATGTTAGAATTAGCGTTCCATGATTGCCTACGTGCTGCTGCGGGTGTTTCTCATCCTGCTCCTGGTGGCGGCCAACGCGTTCTTCGCTGCCGCGGAGTTCTCCCTGGTCAGCGTGCGTGATACCCGTATCCAGCAACTGATCGCTAGCCGGCGCATCGGCGCCCGCATTGTGCAGAAGCTGCACCGCAACCTGGACGAAGTGGTCAACGGCGTTCAGCTGGGCGTCACCATCGTAAGCCTGACCCTGGGCTGGGTGGGTGAGCCGCTGTTGGCCCAGATGATGCTGGGTCCCGTGCAGGACGTTCCTCACGCGTCGGTTTATGCTCACGGCATAGCAATTTTCATCTCCTTCGTACTGATCACCTGCCTGCACGTTATCCTGGGCGAATTGGTTCCTAAGTCTCTGGCGCTGCAACGGTCGGAACAGGTGGCGTTGGCGGTTGCGGCGCCGATGGACGTCTTCCTGACCCTGACTCGCCCTTTGCTATTCGTCATGAGTCGGGCCGCCGGCTGGGTGCTGCGGGCGTTGGGCTCCCGCCGGATCAGAGAAGGTCCGGTACACTCGCCCGATGAACTCAAGCTCATCGTGACCGCCAGCCGGCAATTCGGTGAGATCCCGCCCTTCCAGGAAGAAATGATCCACCATGCGCTGGAGCTGGACAATATCACGGTGCGCGAAGTCATGGTGCCTCGACCGGCCATTTTCTCCCTTCCCGGCGATCTCACAATTTCCGATGCCCTCTCCCGGGTAGTCGAGGAACAACATTCAAGGGTGCCAGTCTATGATCCGCAGCGCGGTCCGGAGCACATCGTGGGTGTGCTCTATGCCAAAGACCTCATGCGCTGGACCCGCCTCCGGCTGACCGCCGCTCCCGATCAGCCGGTTGCGACCCGGGTCTCGTCCATGAAAATCAGCCAGATCATGCACGACGTGCTGGTCGTCCCTGAAACCAAAGTCCTCACCGAACTGCTGGAAGAATTCAAGGAACGCAAGCGGCACCTGGCTGTGGTGGTAGACGAGTTCGGATCGACCGCCGGGGTGATCACGGTCGAAGATGTTCTGGAGCAGATCGTAGGCGAAATCGAAGATGAGTTTGATATCGCCCCACCCCAGCAAGCCCTGGTCGAAGGGGAGATCGCGGTCGTGCTCGAAGGCTCGGTCAGCATTCGCGACCTGGAATCGCAATATCAGCTCTCCCTGCCGCGCGATTCCGGATTCGAAACGCTCGCCGGCTTCATCCTCGCCCGCTTGCAGAGAATCCCGCGTCAAAGTGAGACCTTCGAATATGAAGGCCACCGCTACACCGTTCTTGAGATCGAAGGCCATCGCATCGCCAAGGTCAAGATCGAAAAGCTGGAGCCCAAACCCGTCCCCCAGGTAGGAGACTGAGAACCGGGAACGAAGAACTGAGAACCGGGTTGAAAACCAGACACCGGAAGCCGAGAATGGCCCAGCCAAAAAATCGCCACCGCAAAGCCCACGAAGAACTGATTTGAGAATGCCGCGATACCTTGCCCTCCGCGTGTTGTACACCCTGCCGGTAATCTGGCTGGTGGTGTCGCTTGTCTTTCTTCTGATCCACCTCGTGCCCGGCGACCCCATTCTTCAAATGCTGGGGGAAGGCGCGCCGGTAACTGATGTGCAGGCTGCCCGCCATGCCTACGGCCTCGATCTTCCCCTGAACCAGCAATATCTGAACTACTGGAAAGGCGTGCTGCACGGTGATCTTGGCCCGTCGGTACGGTTTAACCAGAGTGTCACGCGCCTGATTGCGCAGCGCTATCCCTACACCCTGCAGTTGACTCTGGCAGCGCTGCTGGTGGCGATCCTGCTCTCGGTCCCGGCAGGGGTGCGTTCGGCGCAACGGCGCAACCGCTGGGACGATCGCTTGCTCAGTGTGGTCAGCCTGTTCGGCCTGTCCTTTCCCAACTTCGCTCTGGGTCCAATCCTGATTTTGCTTTTTGCCATCAAGGCGGGGTGGCTGCCAGTTTCGGGTTCGGGCAGTTTCGCGCACCTGGTCCTGCCCGCAATCACTATGGGTGGCGCGCTGGCGGCGATCCTCACCCGCATGGTGCGAACTTCCATGCTGGAAGAGTTGGGCCAGGACTACGTCCGCACCGCCCGCGCCAAGGGTCTATCCGAGCCCAGAGTGGTCTACGGCCACGCCCTGCGCAATGCCATGATTCCGGTGATTACAGTGCTGGGCCTGCAGTTTGGCGCGCTCCTGGCCGGCGCCATCGTAACCGAAACAATTTTCTCTTGGCCCGGAATCGGACGACTCACCATCCAGGCCATCTCCAACCGCGACTACTATCTGGTGCAAGGTTGCATCCTGGCGATTGGATTGACCTATGTGGCGGTGAATTTTCTGACGGATCTGCTTTACTCCGTGGCGAACCCGAGGATAAGACAATGAGTTCAGGGGCTGTGGTGGCCAACGAGCGTAGCGAAGAAAGGATGTTCACTATGAGATGGACGCTGATTACACTCCTGCTGACAGTTTCGATGTTCGCCGGCGGACAAAGCGCTTCTCCTGCCAGCACGCGCACCCAGGATGAGCGCGCGCCATCATCCAACAGCGCGATGCATTGTTGAAGGCATATGACGCAGGCGACGTGAAAACTCTGTCCGAGATCGAGGATGATAGCTTCACTCTGGCCGGAGACTTTGGGCAAATGACGAAACAGCAGCATCTAGATCAGGTTCGCCGGCGAGAGAAGCCGCAGGTTGTCTCGCGCACGATCGACAACCAATCCCGCTTTTACGGCAATGTGGCGCTGCTGACGGAAGTTGATCATGCAGTCGATGCTGAGGGGAAAGCCGACTTTCAAACAACCATCCTCTGGGTGCGGCACGGAAATACTTGGCGGGTGACGCATATGCATTACTCAAAGGTGAACGACAAGCCCTAAGACGCCGTGAGACTTAAGGCGATGATTGTTGCAACTTCGATTTCCAAACCGTGTCCGCCCTCTCCATGTCGCTGCCTCGCGCCGCACGCCACAACCCGCTGGCGGCCACCGGTGCGGTGTTGGTCATCATCTTCGTGATCTTCGCGGTGTTCGCTCCCTG
>Ga0137407_10003160_pt1 | contig 10926 bp, 6 predicted proteins | sample CZOMad2_2_16fung_FD_108410 | JGI IMG/M metagenome (GOLD analysis project Ga0137407, IMG submission 108410) | Vadose zone soil fungal communities from Angelo Coast Range Reserve, California, USA - CZOMad2_2_16fungal (Illumina Assembly) | ecosystem: Environmental > Terrestrial > Soil > Vadose zone...
AGCACGCCATCGCTGTAGGAGCTGCCCGGGTTCATGGCCAGGGACCGGCCGAGCTTGGCGACACCCTTGCTCTCGTGGATGTGGCCGTGCAGCGAGACCAGCGGCTGGTACTTGCTGATCGCGTCACGCACCGCGGTCGAGCCGACTGCCTTCATGACCGCCCCGCCATAGGTGGGCCGCAGGTTAGCGTCCAGCGCCGGCGCCTCGTCTAGCCCCGTGCCGTACGGCGGGGCGTGGAAATTGAAGATCGTCCGGCTGAGGTCGGGCACGCTGGCGACAGCGGCGTCGATCTTGCGGGTGAGCTCGGCCTCGGGAGCCTCGCGGTGGGTGTCCCACGGGGTCGGGTTGGTCCAGCCCATCGAGGCCATGTAGAACCCGCCGAGGTCGAGCACCTTGCCCTCGGCGAAGGTGACGGACGGGGATGCCTCGATGACCGGGTCGATGTCGAAGATGTCGTCGTTCCCGCCGTTGAGGATGCACGGGACATCACCGCGCTGACCCAGCTTGTCGTCGGCCATATTGAGCCACCGGTCCAGCGAGCGGAGCATCTCGCTCTCAAACCGCTGGTCCTTGGCCTCCTCCGACCCGGCGATGACGTTGTACTCATCGGGGGTGATGACCATCGGGTAGAAGCCCCGGTCCCGGATCCGCTGCTCGACCGCGATGAGGTCCTCTCGTGTCTCAACGCGGATCAGCTCACCGCGGATCTTGGTCTCCCAGTACCCGGGGAAAGCGATGATCGGCACCATCGCCTTGCCGGTCACGTCGCCGCCGAGCACGACCATGTCGGCCTTGTAGAAGGCGGCGGCGTTAAGGAACTTCTTCCAGCAGATCTCGGACCCGTGGACATCGGTGGCGAAGAAGATCTTCATCAGGTCACTGCTTTCTCAGGCGCGCGGGCGCGCGGCGCGCGGGGTGATCCGGGCACGCGGGCGGAACGGGGACGCGTTCAGTGCGCTACCTCTTCGGGCAGCTCGTACCACTTGACCCGGTCACCGACGCGTGCTCGCGTCTTCCACTTCAACGTCTTCGGCACGTCATTGGCGATCTCCAGCAGCCGCGCCGCCTGCGCCAGCGGGTCGAATCGCGCGCCCGGCGGCGGGAGCGCGGGGCTGTCGGCGAGCAGCTTGGGCAGCATCGAAAGGTTCCCGGTCGAGGTTCGCCACCAGCCCCAGTCCGCCGCGAGCACCTCGCCGAACCGGCTGGCGTCGATGACCGTCCCGTTGCCCCCGCCCGCACCGCCCCTATCGCCCGCACCGCGAGCACTGCCCGCGCCGCCAGCACTGCCCGCGCCGACCGGCACGCCAGACAGCAGATGCGTGATGTCGTGCAGGTCCTTGGCGTTCAGCTCCACGATCTGCAGCTTGGACAGCAGCAGGTCGGCTGGGTCGAGGGTGAGCGAGGAATTGCGGAACGAGGGCCGCAGGTCCAGCGTGTGGCACATGACAAGCCGGTCGACCATGACGTCAATGGGCCGCCCGGATGGGGCGGTAAAGTACATCTGCTGGTCCCCGTTGAGGTTGTTGAACCTGCGATCAGGGGTGCAGCCCGTGGCCTCCAGGTACGCCGCGACACCGCGGCGCCCTTTACTAGTGCAGGCCAGGTCCATGTCCTGGCCGGGCCGCAGGCGCGGCGGGAAGCCCGGGCACAGCACGCGCACTCCGAGGCCGCCAAGCAGCCGCAGCGGCAGCCCGTTCCCAGTCGCTCCCTGGACGAGCCCCACCGCCTCAGGAAGCGGATCGTCAACGGGCACGGTCATGGAAGGACTGCTCCTCGGCATCGCTGAATAGCAGGGGACGCGATGGTCTGATCATCGGGAAATCGCCCGCATCGTGTCTAGGCATTCGGTATGAAACTGGTCATTGGTTCCATCATGTGGGCGGCTGTCCCAAAATAGTCCTACCTTCCCATCAGCTCGCGGCGTGCCGGTAGAACGGGATCGGCTCGGGTGCCAGCGGGGTGTTGCCCGTAATGAGGTCGGCTGCCTTCTCGGCGGTCATCATGACCGGCGCGTATATGTTTCCGTTGGTCACGTACGGCATGACTGAGGCGTCGACCACGCGCAGGCCGTCGACCCCGTGGACCGCCATCGTCAGCGGGTCGGTCACCGACATCGGCCCGGTGCCCATCGCGCAGGTGCAGGACGGGTGCAAGGCGGTCTCCGCGTCGCGCGCCACCCAGTCGAGCACCTCTCGCTCAGTCGACACCGAAGGGCCGGGCGACAGCTCGCCCGCGTTGAACTCATCGAACGCCGGCTGGCTGAGGATCTTCCGCGCGATCGCGATCGCCTCGCCCCACTCCTGCTGGTCGGTCGGCGTGGACAGGTAGTTGAACCGCAGCGCCGGGTGCACCGAGGGGTCACGCGAGGTGATCTTCACGGTGCCCCGCGAGTCGGAGTACATCGGCCCGATGTGCACCTGGTAGCCGTGCCCCCCACCCACCTCCCCATCCCCCTTCGCTGGCGCGGAGCCGTCATAACGGATCGCGATCGGCAGGAAGTGGAACATCAGGTTGGGGTAGGCGACCTTGTCATTGGACCGGGCGAAGCCGCCCGCCTCGAAGTGGTTCGTCGCGCCCGGGCCGGAGCGCAGGAACAGCCACTTCGCGCCGACCATCGGCCGGTTGCGCCACTTCAGCGCGGGCGCGACCGAGACCGGGAGCTTGGAGCCGTACTGCACGTACACCTCCAGGTGATCCTGCAGGTTCTCCCCGACGCCAGGAAGGTCGGCCACCACGTCGATGCCCAGCGCCGCCAGTTCGGAGGCGTTCCCGACGCCGGACAGCTGCAGCAGCTGCGGCGAGCCGAACGCCCCCGCGCAGATGATCACCTCACCGGCGTGAGCGACCCGGGTGGCCCCGCCGTCCACCGTGAACTCCACCCCGTGAGCACGCGTGCCGCGAAACAGCACCCGGCTGACCTGGGTACGGGTCTCCACCTGCAAGTTCGGCCGGTCCATCACCGGGTGCAGGTAAGCCCGCGCAGCCGACAGCCGCCGGCCGCTGTGAATGTTGCGGTCGAAGGCGGCGAAGCCCTCCTGGCGGTAGCCGTTCACGTCATCAGTCAGGTGGTACCCGGCCTGCGCGACGGCCGAGAAGAACGCCTGGAACAGCGGGCTGGTGGCCGGGCCGCGCTCCAGGATCAGCGGCCCATCCTCGCCGCGGAACTTCTCCGACGGCGTGCCCGGCGCGGCCAGGCAGTTCTCCATGCGCTTGAAGTACGGCAGGCAATGCGCGTAATCCCAGGTCTCCATCCCCGGGTCGGCCGCCCACCGCTCGTAGTCCAGCGGGTTGCCGCGCTGGAAGATCATCCCGTTGATGCTGCTCGACCCGCCGAGCACCTTGCCGCGGGCGTGGTAGATACGCCGGCCCCCGAGGAACGGCTCGGGCTCGGACTCATACTTCCAGTCGTAGAACCGGCTCCCGATCGGGAAGGTGAGCGCGGCCGGCATGTGGACGAACGGGTCCCAGACGTAGTCGGGGCGGCCCGCCTCCAGCACGAGCACCCGCGTCGTGGGGTCGGCCGACAGCCGGTTCGCCAGCGCGCTGCCGGCCGACCCGCCGCCCACGATGATGTAGTCAAAGATCTTCGTCGTCATCTTGATGCCTAACTCTGCTTACCGCTGCCTGCCGGCCCCGCCTGGGAACGCCAAGGCTCGCTCGGATCACCAATCGGCCCGCGCGTGCGGTAATCGCTCACGCGGTGACCGATTCCAGATTCTCCCGGACCATGACCGTCATCTGGTGCCCGGGGCCAAGGAACTGCTCGCAGTCGGCCAGCGCCCGGCGCAGCACCCGGACCATGTCGTTCATCCGCCCCGACTCATAAAAGGCGGTGGCGAGGTTGCACCGGGTCGTCAGCGTGTCCATGTCGCCGGCGCCGAGCATCCGCTCGCTGTCGGCGACCGCCCGCTCGTAGGCGGGGATCGCCTCGTTGAACCGGCGCGCGACCTGATAGGCGTTGGCCAGGTTAGCCCGCGCTGTCATGGTGTCACGGTGGTCTGGTCCCAGCACCCGCTCCCGGTCGGCCAGGACCCGCTCGTACTGCGGGATGGCCTCCTTCAGCTTTCCGGCGTTGCGGAAGGCGAAGGCCAGGTTGCCCCGCGCCGTCATGGTGTCCGGGCTATCCGCGCCAGATACCCGCTCCCGGTCGGCCAGGACCCGCTCGTACTGCGAGATGGCGTCCTTCGCCTTCCCGGCCAGCCGGTACGAGTTGGCGAGCAGGCTCCGTGTGGCGATCGTGTCGGCATGGTCCGGCCCCGATGCCCGCTCGCGGTCGGCGAGCAGGCGCTGGTAGGTGTTGACCGCCTCGCGCGCCTGCCCGGCCGCCTGGTAGGCCGCGGCCAGGCTGGAGCGCGCGGCCAGCGTGTCGCGGTGGGTCGCGCCCAGCGCCCGCTCAGACTCAGCGAGGGTCCGCTCATAAACCCGGATCCCGTCGTTCCGCCGCCCGGCCGCCTGGTAGGCCGCGGCCAGGCTGGCCCGCACGGCCATGGTGTCGCGGTGCCCGCTGCCCCGCAGCCGCTCGCACTCCGCCAGCGTCTGCTCGTACATCGCGATCGCCTGCGCCGCAAGGCCAGCGGCCTCATAGGAGTGCGCGAGGTTCACCCGCGCGGTCAGCGTCTCCGGGTGGTCAGCCCCGAGGTTGCGCTCCCGGTCCGCCAGCGCCGTCTCGAAGACGGACATCGCGTCGGCCATCCGGCCGGCCGACTCGAACGCGGCCGCGAGCCGGTCGCGGGCCTGCACCGACTGCGCGTGCCCCGGTCCGAGCAGGTGCGCGCAGGTGGACGCGATGGACTGCCAGTAGTCGATGGCGGAGTTGGCCAGCAGGCTCTCCTCGATCGACAGGCCCGTCCGCAGCAGCAGTGGGTGCGCGTCCGGCTTCCACAGCAGGTCACCAGCGAACGTCCGCAGGCTTGCCGCGCAGTCCCGCAGCGCCTGCTCCAGTTGCGCGGCGAGCGTGCCCGCCCCGGAGCCGTTCGCTGGCTCCGGCCAGGCCTCAACCAGCGCCGCGGCCGCCGCGACCACGACCTGCTCGACGTCGCCCCGCGGCAGGTAGGCGCGCACCGCTGCCTGCACGGCGGTGTGCAGCCACACGGTTCGCACCCCGCTGGCCTTGTCCAGGCTGACCAAGCCGAGCCGGGCCAGGTTGGCGTAGGCGGAGCGGACCAGGTTCTGGTCAGCGGCACCGGCGTCGGACGGTTGGCCCGTGATGTAGGCGCAGGCGGCGGGTGAGGTCAGCACCGCCGCCGGGATCCCGCTGGTGGCGAGCATCGCCGCGAACGACAAGGCGGGCCACGCCAGCCCCGCGGGCGTGAGCTGGTGCGCTCGCTCCACCGCGATCGACCAGGTGGCCAGCATGGACGGCGGGCATCCGTCGATGAGCGACCCCGCCATGGACCGGTGCCGCTCGGAGTATCGCGCGCGGTACTCCCGGCTTGTGGTGTCGCTCTCCATGATCACCGCGGCCGCCTGGTCGAGGCTTATCGGCAGCCCGCTGACGTCCTCGGCCAGGTCCAGCGACTCGATCCGCTGGTCCGGGTACCCGGTGAGCCGGGAGTTGAGATAGCCCAGCCCCTCCCGCCTGCTGAAGCCGCTGACGCCCAGGATCTTGCGGTCCGGGCTGGCCAGCTCCATTTGCGGCAGCCGGGTGGTTACCACGACCTGGCCGGAGGAGCCGCGCGGCCACAGCCCGTCGAGATCGGCGGCCGACGTCACGTCATCGAAGATGAGCGCCCACCTGCGGCGAGTCCGGCTCAGCCAGTCCAGGAACCGCTTGGCGGCGACGTCGGCGACCTCACCCGGATGGTCGGCGTCGAGCTCGCCGGCCGCAATGGCGAACGACGCCACGATCGACTCGCGGCAGCCGGCTGGCACCCAGACCAGCAGGTCCACCGATCGGTTGTTCCATAGGGCGTGTGCGAAGCCGACCGCGAGCTGGGTCTTGCCAACGCCGGGCACACCGCCGTCCTCAGCGTTGGCGAGCACGATGGTCTCACCCGGCCGCAGCCCGTCGGCGAGGCCGAATCCTGTCTCGATGCGCGGGAAATAGCTGTCCGCGAGCGGGGGGACTACCCCCGATAGCACTGGAGCGGCGGCGCGCTGGGCACCCACGATCGCCAAACCTCTTCCGTACTGGCATCCTGGATTGGCGCGCCCACATCCTTGTGACTAGTGCGCCCACATGTGTAACGCAATTTCAGCGTTCTGTTCTGATGCAGGTGCATTGGGTGCGCTGGCATGTCAGCTATCGCACCTCCAACCGCTGTACCTGCTGTAACTGAAAATCCTAGTAGTCGCCGGGTCAGCTTGACCGCATGTCAGGGGAAAGAACTTCTATATGCACTTTTCAACATTTAGGCTCAGCCGCGCGGGCTTTAGCGGCGAAGCGCGGGCAGGTCCGCGACCACTGTCCTTGACCCTGGTGCCACCTCCGTGAATCCGCCATCCTGGACGAGGGGCAGGCCGCTGGCCGTCAGCTCCGCCCACCGATCCGGCGTGGCCGTGCGCACAGCAAGGTCAAAATCACTCCTCTCCCAGGCCCAACGGGCCGCTGGTGACAGCTTCCACCAAGCCAGCTGCGCAGCGTGGCCGGCCTGCGCCATGGCCTTCCCCGCGGTCATCGGGATCTCCGGGGTGATCCACAAGACGGGGATGCCGGGCGACGGCGGCAGCGGCGCTTCAGGATCGGTGAAGTCAGTGCCGGCGACCTGCAGCCTGGCCAGGTCGGGCGGCCAGTCGCCGGTCGGGACCGGCGGGAAGGCGCGGACCTCGGCGGTGCCGTGCGTCACCATGATGCCAGGCAACGCCGCGGCGCGCTCCCAGGCCGCGCCCCGTGCCCGGCGCACCACCTTGCGGATGCGGGCGTCCTCCCAGGCGCGGATCGCGGGCGCCCACTCGCCCTCGCCGGTGGACCGCGGGTCGCTCAGCAGCGTCAAGACGGCGCGCGCCGCGGCCTCCAGCGCGTCGGTCCGCCCCGGCGGGCTAGCCCGCTCCACCCGCACCACGAGCGGAAGCGCGTACTGGTCTCCGGCATCCCGCGCCGCATCCTGCATGGCGCCCTGCCCGGCAGCCGCCCCCGCAGCGCCACCGTTCGTGGCGGCAGTCTCCGTGGCGGCGCCATCCGTAGCGGTCCTGTCTGCGGGCGCCGCGTCACCGGCGGAGGTTCCTGCGGTGGTCACGACTCCCTAGGATGCCACCCGGCCGGGCGGGTGCCCGACCCGGGCATGGTCGCCGGATGACCCGCACCCGCGCGTCTCATGCCTATCCTCGACGCGGCCCTGAGGCTTGCTGCGTGACCTGGCACCTCGCGTGGCACGCCTGACCCAGACGCTGCGTCCCAGGCTCGCTACTCACTGGTAACTGGGGCTTCTTCGGCTGATATCAGCCGAAGAAGCCCCAGTTACTTGCGGGTAGTTCGCGCGGGCGGGTTACCGTCTCAGATGAGCTGCCCGGCTCTCACTCAGCGCGGTAAACGACGCTGACGCTGGCTCCGGCGGCGGGGCGTCGTGGCGGGCCGGGGAGGCGCGCCATGGCCGGCTTCGCGCCAGCCACCAGCCCCCGGCCCCGAGCAGGACCGCGCAGAGCGTCCAGCCCAGCGCGGAGGGGCCAAGTCCCGCGTACTTGAGTCCGGAGGCGAAGATCACGAACGTGATGACCGGGCGGATGTACTTGTCTGGCGCGCGGGAGGACAGGAACGACCCGACCAGCACCGCCGGGACACTGCCCAGCACGACGGCGGCAGTCAGCCCGAACTGGACGTGCCCGAAGAGCAGCGCCCCGAGCGCCGCGGCGGCGGTCAGCGGCACCGCCTGCGTCAGGTCCGTCCCGACAAGCTGGCTCGCGCCGATGAGCGGGTAGGCGAACAGCAGCAAGACGATCATCAGCGAGCCCGAGCCGACCGAGGTCATCCCGACGACCAGCCCGCCGGCTACGCCGATAGCCACAGTTGGCAGCGGGCGGACCCGCAACTGGCTGACGGTGGCCATGCGCTGCTGCCCGGACCGGCGGTCCAGCCAGTACCGCAGTAGCATCGCCGCGGTGCCGGCCAGCAGGGCGGCACCGAGCGCGGTCTCCACGTTCTGCTGCGCGGCGTCGCCAGTGCCGAGTTCGTGCAGCAGCCACGAGCCGGCGAAGGCCATCGGCACCGAGCCCACGCACAGCCAGCCGACGAGCCGGAAGTTAACGGTGCCCTTCCCCATGTGCACCACCGACCCGACCGGCCGCATGACCACGGCCGCCACGAGGTCGCTGGAGATGGCCGCCGATGGCTTCACGTGGAAGAGCAGGATCAGCATCGGCGTCATCAGCGCGCCGCCGCCCGCGCCGGTCAGCCCGACGAGCAGGCCGACAAGGGCGCTGCCCAGCACGACGTACGGGTTAAGCCCCACCATTGCTCCGTCCGGTCTGCCGTGCCCGAGCCGCCGCTGCGGCGCTAGCGCTTCCTACTTAGCCGGTAGTAAATATATCTCTTGTAACCCGAGTGTAAAAGTGTAAAGAGCGGGTGAGCGTCTCCGGCTGGCGTGTACCTCGGGAAGAACAGGGCGGTCTTCGCGAAGGCGGGGCGAGCTTGCGCGCGAGCACCCCGGGCGCGGTCCCGTCGAGCTGCGCGGGGCCTCGAGCGGCGCGGTCCCGTCGTGCTTGCGCAGGGCCTCGAGCGGCGCGGTCCCGTCGAGCTGCGCGGGGCCTCGAGCGGTAGGTTGCCGACTGCGCCAGCTCCCCTCGCTCATGGCAGCTACCGGTCAGTAACTGTGCCCCTCTCCGCGAAAATCGCCGAAAAGCCACAGTTACCGGCTAGTAGCCAGCGCAGGCCGGCAGGCCGGCAGGCGGGCGGGCGGGCGGGCAGGCAGAGTGAAGCGGGAGGGCCTGGTCGGCGAAGCGGGAGGGCATTGGCCGGCGAAGCCGGGAGTACGGACAGCCGCCACGTGCGCGTTGGGGGCCGGGGTTGGTGTGCGCCCCCAGAAAACTAAGCGGGGACGGGGACGGGAGTGGTTGGCTCTTGGTCGGGCGCCTGGTCCTGCGGCTGGCCGTGCACCCGGGAGCGCAGCCACGACCTTGGCTGAGCCGGGGGCTCCGGCTTGGCCGGGGGCGCGGCTGGCTGGGAGGCGGGGCCGGGAAGAAGCGCCTGCGACGTGGTGGCGGCGAACTCCTGGTAGTGGCGCGTTTGCTCGGCGCGCTTGCGGCGGCTCCAGCCGAGCAGCTTGCCCATGATCGCGGCGACCTCGCCGGCGGCGGATGCGCCGGCGTCGGGGGACTCGATGAGTAGGCGGACCCGGCGGCCGAGCACATCCTCCACGTGCAGTGCGCCCTCGTGGGTGACAGCGTAGGCAACTTCCGCGCGCAGGTACGGGTGGCCCTCGGCCAACGGGCGGCCCAGCGACTTGTCGGCGCGGACCAGCTCCAGCACCTCGCCCGCTAGCGCTCCATAGCGGCTGATCAGGTGTTCAGCCGTTTCTGCGGAAACGCCGAAGTCCGCGGCGAGGCGGCCTGCCGCCGCGCGTACCGCCGGCAGCCCGTCCGCGCCGAGCAGCGGCAGCTGGTCGGTGACCGACGGCGGGACAGCGCGCGGGAAGTCCGCGACGGCCGCGTCGATCACGTCCCGCGCCATCAACCGGTAGGTGGTCAGCTTCCCGCCGGCGACGGACACCAGCCCTGGCAGCGGAGTGACCACCACGTGCTCGCGCGACAGCTTGGTGGTGGGCTTGCCGGTCTCGTCGGAGTCTCCGGCGGACTCAGGCTCGGCGACGAGCGGGCGCAGGCCGGCGTACACGGCCAGGACGTCCGACCTGGTCAGCGGCTTGGCCAGCACCCGGTTGGCGTTGGCGAGTATGTAGTCCACGTCCTCGGCGGTCGCTACCGGCTCAGTCCGGTCACCGGAGAAGTCGGTATCGGTGGTCCCGACGATCCACCGCTCGCCCCACGGGATGAAGAACAGCACGCTCTTGCCCGTGCGCACGATCATGCCGGTGTCGGCGTCAATCGCCGAGCGCGGCGTCACGATGTGCACGCCCTTGGACATGCGCACGTGGTAGCCGGCCTTGACGCCGCTCGCCGCATGGACGAGGTCAGACCAGACACCGGCGCAGACGACGACCCGCGTGGCGTGCACGTCGAACTCGCGGCCGGTTTCCTCATCGCGCACCCTCGCGCCGGTGACCCGGGCGCCACGGGGATCGTCCCCGGCTGTGTCCTCGACACCGCGCAGCAGTCCCACCGCGCTCGCGCGGGTCACCACGATCGCGTCGTGCGCCGCCGCGGTCCGGGCCACCGTGAGCGTGTGCCGCGCGTCGTCGACCTGGGCGTCGTAGTAGACCATCGCGCCGGCCAGCCGGTCGGGCCGCAGCGCGGGCGCGCGGCGCAGCGCACCGCGCGTGGTGAGGTGCCGGTGATAAGGCACCGGCCGCTTGGTGCCCTCCATCGCGTCGTAGATCACCAGGCCGGCGCCGACATAAGGGCGCTCGACCACTTTCTTGTAGATCGGGTACAGGAACGGCACCGGCCGCACCAGGTGCGGCGCCAGCTTGCTGACCAGCAGGTCACGCTCGCGCAGGGCCTCCTTCACGAGCTTGAAGTCGCGCTGCTCCAGGTAGCGCAGCCCTCCGTGGACCAGCTTGCTGGACCGGCTCGATGTGCCTGAGGCCAGGTCGCGCGCCTCCACAAGGCCGACCCGCAGCCCCCGGGACGCGGCATCCAGGGCCGCGCCCGCGCCGGTGACGCCACCCCCGATGACAAGGACGTCCAGCGGCCCGGCGGCCAGCTTCCGCAGTGAATCAGAGCGCTTCGTCGCGTCCAGAACAGCGGGCATGGGCCTCAGATCTCCCTCCCGAGCCCCAACGGGGGCTTCTATTACTCCATGGTAAGTACCCGCCCCGCTTGCTCTGGCTACCAACACGCTAGCCATTAGCTTGCACCGCGTACCTGGTCGCCCGTCGG
>Ga0137407_10003163_pt1 | contig 10919 bp, 10 predicted proteins | sample CZOMad2_2_16fung_FD_108410 | JGI IMG/M metagenome (GOLD analysis project Ga0137407, IMG submission 108410) | Vadose zone soil fungal communities from Angelo Coast Range Reserve, California, USA - CZOMad2_2_16fungal (Illumina Assembly) | ecosystem: Environmental > Terrestrial > Soil > Vadose...
ACTACCTCAAGCTCAATGGAGCGCTGCCGGAAGTAATCGCCACTGCGCCGTTGCAAACCACTCTGGCCAGGCCACCTGCCATTAAAGCATCCGAACCAGCCGGCTCCCGTACCCCTAGCAACGCCCACGAAGGTGCACCAACCTGCAGTGAATGTGGGATGTTGATGGTGCCGAACGGTGCCTGCTACAAATGCGAAAACTGTGGCAGTACCAGCGGGTGCAGTTGAGAATGCCGGTGATACGGGTTTCAGGGTTTAAGGGTTTGTTTTACAAACCCCTAGATAAACAAGTTGTACTTACAAACCCTGACATGAAACGGGTTTCAGGGTTTGTACTTACAAACCCTGACGTAAAAATGGAGCGAGACACGCGATGAGCGCCTCCGCGCCCCGCACAGCCCTAACGCCAGACGCTTCCGCTTCCGCTTCGCAAACTCGGGCATTCCTTCACATCGTTCGCCACGGCACTGGGCCGGGCGCTGTTTACGTACTCACTTATCATCGTCTCGACGGCGGCGGTGCGAAGCCGAGGCCGCTCCTTGCAGAAGGAGCTCAGCCGCTGCTCGATCTTCTAGACCGCATTGGTGTGGATTTTCGCCGCAGCGAGGTCCGCGGCGCCCTGGAAGACATTCTTCGCCTGGGTTCAGCGAATATTCCCAACCTCTGGCTCAGCGAAGAAGAAATGCTCGAAAAAGGCCTAATCGAAAGCTGATCGGCAACATTTCGCAGAGACCACGATCGTTTCAAGATTCCGATCGACCCTGACGTACTTCCTGGGCAATATCCCTTTCGAGTAAAACGCTCGCCCGATCTGCACGCGCGTAGTTCTTGGCATTCGTTTCCGAACCAACCGTCTATCAGAAACACGCAATCCGCGTCGGTTCTGAATTGCCCATTAACCCCTTTAGAATAAGCTGTTACAAAAGTGTATGAAACAAGCGACTTTAACCATCTTTAGAATCAATACTTGTGAAAAAAGGTGGAGGCGTGGCGCCCAAAAAAAAGACCGGAGACAAATCGCCTCCGGCCTCTTGGTATGATGGCGCGACGCCAACAAAAAATCTACCGTGGTCTGGGACGTAGCGGCGGGCGACCCGCCAGCGCACGCGGCCTCATGCGAAGACGCGGCCCGATCGGCGGTGGAACGGTCTGCAGGGAACTTCCGCAACTAGGGCAAAACTCCAGCCCGGCATTCGGGCCTGAAAGATGCGCCCGTAACCAGTGTCCACGCGCGGAACATTCCTGATTGATGCACTGCACGGTCCAGCCCGGCAAGTATTGCATCGTGCTTCCCCCAGTGGCCGCAACAGGCGAAATTACATTCGCGCTGCGACCGAAGCAATAATTACGCAGGATTGTGAATCGGGAAGCCAGTAGTGTCAAGAACAAACCACACAAGATATAGGGGTCAGGTTGCAGGGGTGTGGATTTCCTGTGAACCATTGAACAACGCCGGTTTTTTCCGCCGGCGTGAAGTTGCGCTCCCCATTGCAACGTAAGATGATGGCTGCAACCTGAAAGCATTCAGTTCTACCCAGTTTGGGACGGAGAAAAGTCATGACCACGGGACGCGGAGGGTTTGATTTGGGCGGTTCGCTCAATACCATGCCCAGCTTCGGAAATCTGAGGAGCCGTTTTCTTACCATCGTCGTTGCTGTTCTGATTCTCATCCTGCTGTTCTCCAGCACCACTTCAATTCCTACTGGGAACGTAGGTGTGCTGACTCTGTTTGGCCGAGTCACCGGCGACGTTCTTGGCGAAGGCATTCACCTGATCAACCCGCTCAAATCCGTGCAGAAACTCTCCGTTCAGACCCAGTCGGTGAAAGAAAGCGCTAATGTCCCTTCCAATGAAGGGCTCATCCTGGCTCTCGACACTTCTTTGCTCTTTCGTCTCGATCGCAACAAAGCCGCCCAGGTCTACCAAACTGTTGGCGACAACTACGCCGAAAAAATTGTCGAACCCACTTTGCGCGCAGCCATTCGAGCATCCACGTCGTCCCATACCGCAAACGCGCTATATACCAACGCCCGCGAGCTTGTGCAGCAGCAGATACAGGACGAGTTGACGACGCAACTCTCGGCGCGCGGTGTAATCGTCGAAGCCGTGCTGCTTCGCGACGTGCAGCTTCCCGCGATGCTGAAGGGCTCGATCGAAGCCAAGCAGCAGGCTGAACAGGATGCGCTGCGCATGAGCTTCATCCTGCAAAAAGAAAAGCAGGAAGCTGAACGCAAGCGCATCGAAGCGCAAGGCATCGCGGACTTTCAGAAGATTGTCGCTCAGGGCATCAGCGCGCAATTGCTTGAATGGAAGGGAATCGAAGCCACCGAAAAACTTGCGCTAAGTACGAATACCAAGGTAATTGTGATCGGCAACCCGAAAAACGGTCTGCCCCTGGTGCTAGAGCCCAAATAGCCGCTTAATTCTTGAAAAGCAGCTGTTTACTGTTGAATTGTATATTCTCGCAGGAATTTACTTTCCCAATGTAGCGGCGGGTTTATCCCGCTTTCTTTCCGTTGTAGCGGCCGCCGTCTGCGGCGGGCGTCTTTTCCGCTTCGCCCGTTATTAGACTCGATCAAATCCTTGTAGGGGCGCAGCATTGCTGCACCTGAGCTTGCCCCGTCGTCCGCTTCAACTCGTCGCCGCATATTCAGACAGCGTCGTCGCTCTCTTCACCAGTAATTCCGTTCCCAGTGGCGCGCTCGTCAAAACATCCACAATCTTTTCTGACGCCGTTCCATCCCCGTACGGATTCGACATTCCGCGCAGCGACTCGCGAAACTCGCGGCTCCGCGCTCGCGCAATCGCAGTGAGGGTCGCTTCGCGATTCGCCGCCGCATCAATAACATTCTCCGCCCGCTCCCGTCCGCGCTGGCGCTCTCCTATATTTACCGTTGGCACTTCGAACGACGCCGTCTCCATAATCCCGCTGCTCGAATTTCCCAAAAACACTTGCGCATGTCGCAGCAGACTCCAAAAGGTAACGGCGTCGAGGTTCACAACAATTTCGCCGCTTCCGCGTTTCGCAAGAAATTCTTTCGTGCGAGCAATCAGCTCTCGGCTTCCGGCATCCGAATTCGGATAGCAGAAAATGAGCTGTCCGTCCGTCGCGCTCAACGCCGCAAACAATTCGTCCGTCTCTTCCAGAGTGTCAGCTGCCAGCGTAACCGGATGATAGGCAATGACGATCCTGGATTGTTCCAATGGCACACCCAACCGTGCTGCTACTTCTTCGCGGCTCAAAAGTTTTGATTTACGAAAGTGGTCCAGCGATGGCGCACCGGCTCGCGTCACACGCCACGCCTCCTCGCCCATCGCGATAATTCTTTCTCTCGCCGAAACGGTCGAAGTAAAATGCAAATGCGCCATTTTCGTCAGCGCATTTCGCACCGCATCATCAATCGCTCCTTCGCTGATTTCGCCGCCCTCAATGTGCGCAATCGGAATGCGCAGCGCCAGCGCCACCGCCGCGGGCGCAAGCATCTCGTAGCGGTCTGCGATCAGCAGCAAAATGTCCGGCCGCATTTCGCCTAGTACGTCTGCCAGGCTTAGCGTAGCCACGCCGATTGTTTTGGCCATCCCCACATCCGAGTCCGAACTCAGCAAACACTCTATTCGGGCCGCGATTGCAAATCGGTCTTTTTGAATTTCATGAATCGTCGCCCCAAATTCCAGCGAAAGATGCGCTCCCATCACAATTAATTTCAATTCCACGCGCACATCTTCCGCCAGCAAGCGCAGCGGCCAGTACAGATGGCTGTAATCCGCACGCGACGTCGTCACGACTGCGATTCGACGGCAAACCTCAGTCATCTCCGGCTCCTGCCGCAGCGGCCGCGTGTTTTTTCATCAGCGTTGGCCCCGGCTGATACTCCTGGACAACCTCTCGCAGTACATCCAGCAAAGCTCCAAGGTCACGCCGCTTGGTAATTTCTTCAAGCACTTGAAACTGCGCGTCCAGCGATTCCGCGTCAATCTTTTCCCCGCAGATGGCCCGAATCCCGGCGTCACTTTCGTTCCCAACGACTCTCCACGCGACAGCAAATCCTCGTGCAATTTGTCGCCTGGCCGCAGCGACGTGATTTTGACGCCGATCTTCGCATAAGCCTGTATAGAAGCAGCACGAATCATGCGCTCCGCAAGCGTCATGATCAAAACCGGTCTGCCCGTATCCGGCAGATACACTCCAGCCGCGTCCGCAAAATTCGCAAGCACGGCAATCGCTGCGCAAGTTTCGTCCATCGTCAACAAGTATCGTGTAGCTCCAGGATGCGTCACGGTCACCGGTCCGCCTAGCCGGATCTGCTCGCTAAAAAGTGGCAACACGCTCCCGCTCGACCCCGCCACGTTGCCCAGTCGCAGTGCAGTCATTCGCGAGCGCGATGAACTCCATCGCAGTATCGCCAGTTCCGCTAATCGCTTCGAAGCTCCAAGCATGCTGCGGGGGTTGGCAGCCTTGTCCGTCGAAATTAGCAATAGTCGCGCAGCTCCAAATCTCGCCGCACTCCGCGCCAACCTCCACGTCGCGAGTCCGTTATTCTCGATCGCTGCAAACGGATTTTCCTCCAGCAGCGGAACGTGCTTGAATGCCGCCGTGTGAAAAATAAAGTCGGGCTGTTCTTCAAGCAGCAAACTTTCCACCAGCCTGTCGTCGCGTACATCTCCCAGAACGAATTTCGCCACATCCGCTTGATCGCGGACGTTAAGTTCACGCCGCAATGCATAAAGCGCCTGCTCTGAGTGGTCCACCAGAATCAATCGCCGCGGCGAAGCCTTGCACATCCTCTGCGCCAGTGCTGATCGAATGCTGCCGCCCGCTCCCGTGATTAGGACGCAGCGTCCACCCACAGCAAAATTATTGAAATTGTCCGGGTAAAGCGGTTTGCGTTCAGGAAAGAGTGCGCCGAATTCTGTTTCGAAGGGCCGGTCCATGTCGCGTTGCCTCAACCAGTATAGGCGAGTACGCGCAGTTCTGCCGTATCAACGGTGTTTGCAAAGATTAAAGTTCTTCTGCGCTCAACGCGACGGTGGGCTTTTCTCGGCCTTGTCGGTTTTCTCAGACTTGTCGGACTCGTTTTCGCTGGCATCATCAAGCAAGGCCTGCAATTCGGCGACGCGCGCTTTCAACTCTTCGACGTCGTCTTTCTTCTTGCTGATATCGTGCGCCTCACTATCCAGGTACGCTTTTCCAGCCGTATCGCTCGCGAAATCTGTTTTTGAGTAGTAGCTGTCGCTGTCCAGCGCAGCCTTTCGCTGCATGATGTCCAATTCGCCGAGAGATTGCGCCAATCGTTGTTTTGCGCGTTCCAACGCCGCCGCATTATCGGCTTTCAGCAGTTTGGCTTGTTCGGCGTTCGCCGCGGGCGCCGCAGTGTCCTCGCTGTTTACGGGTGTAACTGGCGATGTACTGCCGGCCGCGGCATCTCCCGCAGTAGCCGCAGGCAAATCGTCGTTGGTGAGCGTCCGCACCGACTTGGCATTTTCCTTTTTCTTTTCGCGCGCCCGTCGAGCCGCTTCGGCCACCGATGGCGTGGAATCGTTCTGCGACTGCGCGCAGGTTGCGCTAGACAAGCCCGTCAGTAACATGCAGGCGGCTGTCAGAACAAAAGCCGGATAGTGGTTTTTCTGTCTCGACATAGAAATCTCCCTCATGAGGGCCTATATCTTGAACATACGCGATGGTCACACCCCGCGCAACGCTGCATCGATTACGCTGCCGCGAATGAATTACGCTTGAGCTGTTTGAGCGACGCCCGGCCGCTCCTGGTCCATTCAATTTGCGGAGCCGCTCGAGCCGGGTGGCGACAAGTCGCGGAAGGCGAAATGCGTGGTCAACCCCTTCACTGGCTGGCCGTTGGATTCCGCGTAAGGATAAATGAAGTAATTCAGTGCTTCGCCTTTCTGTTGCGGCGAAAGCCGGATATCTCGTCCGTAGGTAAACATCACGCGATCCGCGTCAACCGCCCCGAAAAAATAATCCCGCTTTGCAGGATTCTTCGAAGCCTCTGAGGCATCCACGGGCACCCACCCGATCCCCTGTAGGTAGAATTCCGCCCAGCAGTGATAACCCGGAATGTCGCCTCGGCTCTGGCCTTCGGGAAGCGGAAATCCAATCTCAAAACGCGCGGGAATACCCGATGACCTCATCATTCCGATCAACACTGAGTGAAAATCGGTACAGTTCCCACGCTTCGAATCGCAGGCCCACATTTCGTCGCCATGGCCCCAGCCTTCGCCCGATTTGTCGTAGCGCATCGTCGAGGCTACGTAGTCATATATTCGGCGCGCTTTTTCCATCGGTTCCTTGGCGCCAGCTGTTTGGGTTCGCGCCAATTCGGCAATCTTCGCGTTCAGCGGCACCAATTTGTCCGGCTCCAGGTACCGTTTCAGCATCGCGTCCTTCACCTGCGGCTCTTTTGCATTTGCTGTCTTCAGATCGCGTGCGTACTCGCGCCTGGTCACTTCGAACCGCAACGCGACGTCGAATCCCGTTGCGGCTTGCTCTGGCGTCGGATTAAAAACGGCGTAACTGTTTCCGTACTCTTGTTCCTTACTCACTTTGTGTGACACGGGGCTCTCAATCGAGAGCCTGCGAATCGATTGATGAACGTCTGTCTGCGGCAACGGAAGCCACAAACGGTTCTCACTGTTGACGTCCGCGCTTGCGGGGACGTGAACCTGATAGGTGAATTCAAACGTCCTTTGCCTCCCGCTTGCTGCTGTTTCCGCGAACATAGCTGCAGTACCCAGCGCCGCACCTACGGCCATCGCAAACAGGCCCGCGCTCAATATGCTCCTTCGCCATTGATCTTTCACAGCGTCCTCCTTCGGCAGCCTTGGATGCGGCGGTCGGCCGCCAAAGTATATCTTGTTGAGACCAGAGTAGAAATCTTCTGAGATGGTTTCCTGGGTTCTCGCTCCCGCCGCTATCTTGCTTCGCTGCTCAGTGATATCAAGTGCGTCGTTCGCAGTCTTGCCGTAAAGTATTTGTTGGGATCAAACGCGGAGAAGGGATTTAAACGGCTTGCATCGTAATAATCTCGGCGTACCGTCAACCTGGAGGCTTCTTAGCGCGACAGTTAGCTTGGCGAATCCTACCGCTCTCCGGGCCCTTCTTTTCGGCTTCGCTTTCTTGTTCTTGTCCGCCGGCATTGCGTGCGGCGCGCCGCAGTTTCAGAGCGCTTCCTTCTGGCAGATTCCCAATACGCAAGTGCAAAATTGCGCGAATGAGTCAATGACCGCATCGGCGCAGTCACTTCTCATTTCTGCTCGTCTTGCATACTATTCACCTTCTAGTCTCGCGTTCTGTTCGAACGAGCCCCGTTCTCCCTCGCGCGCCATGCAGTTGCCTGCTGATCTACCGCCGAAGCAGCCCAGCCCTGTGAACGTGCGCGGCCAGCCCAAACCGCCATCCTTCGAACATCCTTTCTGGGATCGCGAGAACGATCTCCTGTTCGCGGCCGTGGGCGCATCCCGCACTCTCGATTACTTCTCTACGCTGAACTTTCGCCGCCGCGGCCGCAATGAGGCGCTGCTCAGCAACGATATTGTTGACAACCACGCAGCGTTCGCCTCGATCGAAGCCGCCGCCACCGCTGCCTCCATTGGCGTCTCCTACCTATTTCATCGCTACCATCACCATCGTCTGGAACGCTGGACCTCCATCGTCCACGCCAGCCTTGCTACTTCCGGAGCCGCTCGAAATTATTGCCTGCAGACTGCGCATCCCTAGAACCAATCTCAATTTTTTCTTTTTCCTGCTTTCCTTATGCCACGAGAAGCCATCTAACCAGAGTGAGGAACAGCTTTTGGTCTTTCGTCGTGCCAGCACTCTCGAACAGTTGCACGTAAGACGGCATGTGCTGCATACTCGCCACGCTCGTGTGGCCAGTTGTCCGCCGAATTAAGAGAGGAAAAAGAATGTCGCGTCAACGCATCGCATATGCGTTGTTTCTAAGCGTTTTTTTGTCGCTTTTCGGCGTGCTGACCTCGCCGCTTTCCCTTTCGGCGCAGGAAACTCCTACCGTTCGAACGCCCCCGCCGCAACAGATCGAGCCTCCCGCAACTACTCCGGCCGCTTCCAACAGCAACGACGTAGAACGCTACACGCTCTCGCATGACCGTTACGAAAAAGCCGTTGCCTACTCTCGTGCCGGTTACACGCTTTATTTTCTTTCCGTTCTGATTGGCTTTGTAGTTCTTATATTGGCGCTGCGCTGGGGATTCGTTGCGCGCATCCGCGATTTTGCCCAGCGCACCACCGAGAATCGCTTCCTTCAGGGGCTCATTTTCATCCCGATATTGGCACTAGTTCTCGATTTCGCCGATCTTCCCGTCCATGTCGCGTGGCATGGATTATCGCTTTATTATCAACAGTCCGTGCAGCGTTGGGGCTCCTGGTTTCTAGATTGGTCCAAGGCCCAATTAATTGAGCTCGCATTTCTCGTTTTGATGGGGCTTATTCTTTTCTTTGTGATTCGAATCAGTCCCCGCCGCTGGTGGTTCTACTTCTGGCTCGCCGCTCTTCCCATTATTCTGGGAATTTTCATCCTCGAACCCATCGTCATCGATCCCTTGTTCCACAAGTTTACACCGCTCGCCGACCAGCACTCGCAGCTCACCAGCGACTTGCAGAAGCTAACGCAACGCGCTGGCTTGCAAATCCCCCGCGACCGAATGTTTCTCATGGATGCCAGCACCAAGAACAACGAGATCAACGCTTATGTCACCGGGTTCGGCGCAACAAAACGGGTGGTTATTTACGACAACACCATCCAGAAGATGACGTCGCAGGAAACGCTCTTCGTGTTTGGCCACGAATCAGGTCATTACGTTCTTAATCACCTTCGCGACGGCTTTTTCTTTTTCGCGGTGGTCTCGCTGATCGTTTTGTACGCAGCGTACCGCCTGCTTCACGCCATGCTGGCTCGGTGGGGACCCCGCTGGAAAGTTTATGGCACGCAGGACTGGGGCACCTTGGCTGTTTTGCTCCTTATTCTCGAAGGCGTCATGTTTCTCTCTTCTCCGCTCATCAATGGCTACAGTCGTATGCAGGAACACGCCGCAGACGTCTTTGGGCTGGAATTAATTCATGGAATCGTCCCCAACTCCTCGCAGGTTGCGGCCCATGCCTTTCAGGCTCTTGGCGAAATAGATCTTGCTGATCCCAACCCGCCCGCCTTCATCACTTTTTGGATGTATTCCCATCCACCGCTTGCCGACCGCCTGGTCTTTGCGCACAGCTACGATCCGTGGGGAAAACATCAGCGGCCGAAATATATAAAGGAGCAGAAGTAACGGCTAGAAGTTTACGCGTCATCCTCTCGCTCTTGCAGCCGTGGCACGAGTTCAAGCCAAGCGAGATTCCTCGCTTCGCTCGGAATGACAACGAGAACCGATAAACAACTACCGATTGTGCTTTAGGCGTGATGCGCTCGCGCTTTCTCCCCGCTATGGCGCCGCGCAAATGCCGCCACCTTACTGCGGTTGCCGCACAGCGCCATAGAACACCACCGCCTTCGGTGCGTCCTGGAATCGTCGTAGAACATCAACCGGCAGTTCGAATTGTCGCAGCGATGTAGTCCGCCCTTTGTTCCTTCCGCAACCAGCTCTGCTCCGCTCCTTGCAATCGCAGCCAACAGCCACTCCAATCCTTCATGGCGCGCTCGAAATCCCAGTTTCCAACCGCCTTCTTCCGGCTGCAACTCGTCATGTCCTTCCGTGACATTAAGAATATTGTTGATCGGAGCCACCCACTCCGCCTTTACATTTTGGTGCGTAACCATTGCGCCGAACGCTAACCGTAACGCGTCCCCTAACTTCTCGGCCTGCCCCATCAGGATTTCCGCCGCCCTTGTATCGCTTTGCGTGAGGTCTCTTAACTCCACACATCGCGCCTCCGAAATCACTTTTTTATCTGCCAAGAAATCAATCAATTCCAGCCAGGAAGTCCGATGAAGCAAAGGATCGCCTGAAGTGTATGGTAAATTTGCAAAATCGATGCATAACCGGTTTCCACTTATGGCATTCGATTCGGAACTTCCCATGTATCCTCCAACAGAAAGGCTATGCTAACCGGTTTAAATTATGTTGTTGGTTAGTCAAAGTCAAACATTCTTTCAGGTGGACTTGACACCTTTTCACTTTTTCGTAATCTCATGCTTACTACAAGAAAGGGCATTCGATGCGCTGGAAGCTTGCATTCTTAGTGGCTGTCGTTCCTATCGTTCTTCCAGCGGGCCCGAGGTTCGCCCGTGCTCACTTAGCAGGCCCGGCTACCATTCATTCAGACAACTCGCATCCTCAACCTGTCGTTATAGAACTGTTCACCTCGGAAGGCTGCTCCAGTTGCCCTCCGGCTGACGCTTTTCTGAAACAGCTCGACGACGCCGGGCACGTAAATGACGTCGAAATCATCGCCATCGAAGAACATGTGGACTACTGGGATCGTCTCGGTTGGCGTGACCCATTCTCCTCTGTCGATTGGACCGAACGGCAAGAGCAGTACGCGCGCGCTTTTCATCACGACGGCCCATTCACACCGCAGTTTGTCGTCAACGGACGAAGGGACTTCGTTAGCATGTCTTCACGCGAAGCGCTGCAAAGCATTGTCGAGGCGTCAACCGCCAGCGCCGCCGGGCTTCGTCTTTCGCCAATCGGCGACTCACGACGCTCCGCCGAATTTTCCATTACGATTGAAAACGCTCCACCGGAGACACATTCCGCGGTTCTCTTGCTCGCGGTCACCGAACGGGGCCTTTCCTCGAATGTTCTTCGCGGCGAAAACCAAGGCCGCAATCTTTCTCATGCGCCCGTTCTGCGTTCACTGATTCGTCTCCACATCCCGAAAGCGAATCCGTCGGGCGTCTCGGAAATGAAAGCCAAGATAGCGTTTGACCCATCATGGAAGCGCGAAAATCT
>Ga0137407_10003164_pt1 | contig 10918 bp, 10 predicted proteins | sample CZOMad2_2_16fung_FD_108410 | JGI IMG/M metagenome (GOLD analysis project Ga0137407, IMG submission 108410) | Vadose zone soil fungal communities from Angelo Coast Range Reserve, California, USA - CZOMad2_2_16fungal (Illumina Assembly) | ecosystem: Environmental > Terrestrial > Soil > Vadose...
CCCGCCTCCCAAGCCCACGCTTCGCTCTCCGCCTCAGGCGTGTGCAGCATAGCACGAAAAAATCATGACATGACCAAGAAATTACCAGGAAACCAGCATGACTTGTCTGCCAGGAAGGGCTACATTCGACACCACACAAGGTCTGCACCCGGCGCCCGCCACGATGGGTGATAGGACGAGGGAGATCACTGTCGGTGGGCTGTCGTCTCAAGCAGGACCGATCGATGAATCCGCTCATCAATCAGCCGGGAATCGAGGTATACCATGAAACTCCAGTTCCCGACCTCGTGTCGTGCGGCGGCACAGCAACAATTCAAGCGCGCAGCTGCAGTGCTGCATTCGTTCTACTACCGAAATTTCGCCGGAAAATCGAGGGGTCAAAACTTTCGAAAATGACCCTAATACTACAACGTGACTTTCTGCAGGGACTATTTGAGAAGGCGTGGCAGCACTCCCCTTCCCCCATTTGCAAAGGGGAGTGAGGGGGAATTTCTCAGGATGGCAGCGGCAAAATCCCCCCTGGCCCCCTTTTCGAAAGGGGGGGAATGTGGCTTTGCAGCTCTCGCAACAAGCGACGCGGTGGTTTGTGATGAAGTAACGTTGTAGCACTAAGCCGAGGTTGATCTGAAGCCACCAGGAGATCACGCGATGACCATGGGACACGTCACTGACATCCCTCCAACGCCAGTCGCATCTCTCCCCCAGAAATTCGCTGCGATGCTGCCAACACGGGAGCTCATGGGGGCGGTGCTTGGTCCACTGGTCGGCGTGGCCATCTGGTCTCTGCCGCTGGGACTGGAGCCGACGATTCAAAAAGCCCTGGCCATCATCGCCTTCATGGTCGTGTACTGGATCATGGAGCCCATTGATTATGGGATTACCGCCCTCATCGGGTGTTATTTGTTCTGGGCGCTGCAGGTCACCAAATTTTCCGTTGCCTTCAGCGGTTTCGTGAATTCCACTCCCTGGTTCACGTTCGGGGCGCTGTTGCTGGGCGAAGCCGTCTCGCGCACGAACTTGGCCAAACGCATCGGATTTTTCGTCATGGACAGAGTGGGCCACTCGTACGCCCGCCTGCTGCTCGGCATCATTACCCTAGTGTGGTTGTTACATTTTCTCATTCCCTCGTCCAACGCGCTGCTGACGACCCTTGCACCTCTAGTAATTGGCCTCATCGCGGCATTTGGGGTGGGGCCGCACAGCAACGTAGCTAAGGGGTTATTTGTCATTCTGACCTACACCTGCAGCCTGTTCAGCAAGATGCTCATGGCCAGTAATAGCAGCATCTTAGCGCGGGGAATCATCGAGGAGCAGACGGGCACCCAGCTCTTGTGGAGTCAATGGTTTATAGCGTTTTTGCCGGCTGCGCTAGTCACCATTGGCGCCGCCTGGCTCACCGTGCGCTGGCTCTACCCACCCGAGCGAGAGGCAATACCCGGGGGCAAGCAGTTTCTTCGAGATGCGTTGCACGAGATGGGACCGTGGTCGTGGGATGAAAAGAAGGTGCTGCTCTGGCTCCTTCTCGCCACCGCTCTATGGGCGACAGACTTTGCGCATCATATCAACCCTGCGGTCATCGCGATCGGCATTGGCCTGGTTTTGTCGTTGCCGAAGGTGGGAGTGCTCGATGCAAGGGCCATCAAAGCCGTGAACTTTCTGTCCCTCATCTTCATTGGGGGTGCCCTCAGTATGGGAGTGGTTCTGACAGAAACGAAAGCGCTGAATGTGTTGATGGATAGCCTGGTGAGGTGGATGACGCCCCTGCTGACCAGTGCATTTCACGCATCCGTCATCCTCTACTGGGCGAATTTCTTCTATCATTTCCTGTTTGGCAATGAATTGACGGTGGTCAGCACTTCCCTGCCGGTCTTGCTGAAAGTGGCCGATGTCCAGGGGTACAATCCGACGACCATGGGGCTGATTTGGGCGTTCGCAGCGGGGGGCAAGCTCTTTGTATACCAACACCCAGTGTTGGTGTTGGGGTATTCCTATGGTTATTTTCAGGGCAAGGATGTGCTCAAAGTCGGCGCGGTCCTGACCCTGGTCGAGGGCCTCATCCTGATGGGGCTGGTACCCCTGTACTGGCCGCTCATCGGCCTGCCCTGGAGGTAACCCCTGCCCTCGAGGGCGTATCCCCACTCGTTCAAGACATGGGTCGGGTCCATCCGGGGCCACGCCAAGCTGGACATCAAGTCCCAAGGGCCGCAATCATACGGCCGGTGCAAGCGCGCTTCAGAGAAGACGGCAGCGCGATGGAGGGGCTGTGAAATCACCACGTGCGCTCTACCTCAGGGGATTGTTGATTGCCAGTGTTGTGGTCGTCTTCATATTGCCTCCACCCACAGGTATCGCGGCCGAGACGATGCACGCTGGGGCTCTGACCTTGTTTGCCATTGCCTGCTGGGCGACCGGGGTCCTGCCAGAGCACGTGACGGCGCTGGCGTTCTTTTTCCTGGCGATGCTCTTCTCCGTTGCGTCCCCTAACGTCGTGTTCTCAGGCTTCCTGTCGACCGCGCTGTGGCTCGTCTTCAGCGGTCTAGTCATTGGCGTCGCGATCAAGCGTACGGGCCTTGGCGAGTGGTTGGCGCAGACGTTCATGGGACTGTTCGGGACCTCCTATGCCAGCCTCGTGAGTGGACTGGTGCTCATTGGGATGACGTTGACGTTCGTCATGCCATCAACCATCGGGCGTACGCTGTTGTTGATCCCTCTGGTCACAGCCCTCGCCGATCGTCTTGGCTTTGCCGAGGGCACCCCGGGTCGTACAGGCATGGTCATGGCTGCGGCTCTAGGCACGTACATGCCGGCCGCGGCGGTCCTGCCAGCCAATATCCCCAATGTGGCTCTCGCTGGCGTCTCGGAAACCCTTTATGGCCTCACCTTCCACTATGGCAGCTATCTGCTATGGCACATGCCGGTGACCGGCATACTCAAAGCCATTGCCATTGTCATGCTGATCTGTTGGTTGTTTCCCGCCACCATGCGACCGCGCGTGCGTGTGCTTGCCCTGCCGCCGATGACGCCGGACCAACAGGTGCTTGTCTGCGTGTTGCTGGCTGCCCTGGGGCTCTGGATGAGCGATGCGTTCCATCATATTTCGCCCGCCTGGGTCGGGCTGGGCATCGCACTGTTTTGCGTACTGCCCGGCGTGGAATTGGTTCCCCTGGCCGCGTTCAACGAGCACACCAGCCTGAGCTCGCTGCTATATATGGCTGGCATTCTCGGCATGAGTGCCATGGTCGCGCAGAGCGGGCTGGGTCAGCTCCTTGGCCGCACCTTGCTCGGCCTTCTGCCACTTGAGCCGGGTCAAGACCCTGCCAACTTTGCTGTGCTGGTCGGCATGTCCACCACGGTGAGCCTGATCACGACGACGGTCGGAGTGCCAGCTGTGCTCTCGCCTATGGCCCCCGAGCTCGCCACGGCGGCTGCCTGGCCACTGCTCACCGTCTTGATGACGCAGGTGATTGGCTATTCCACGGTCATCTTCCCGTACCAGGCGCCGCCATTAGTACTGGCGATGCAGCTCGGGGGGGTACATCCTGCCGCGGGCATACGCCTCACCCTGACGCTCGCAGCGGTCACGCTGATCGTCCTGACCCCACTCAACTATCTCTGGTGGAACCTTTTCGGATACTTCGGCTAATGGAGGTGAGCGTGGGGCACTTGCCCGATTCGTGTGACAGGGCGTCATGAGGGAATGGACTTCATTCGGGCGGCGGTTGCCGTGACCAATTGTGGTTAGTCAACGAGGCACCAATAGAGAGGGGACGGAAAATGGCCAAGATGAAAGCGCTCGTGAAAGAACAAGATACGGTTGCCATCCGGGAAGAACGACGTCCACAATTGCAAGCACCAGATGAGGTGATCATTCAGGTGGAGATCGCCGGTCTTTGCCGGACAGATGTGTACGTCGCCGAAGGCAGGATTGCCACGGCAGGGCGGCTCATCTTGGGGCACGAGTTTTCGGGCGTGATCAGTGAACGTGGCACACAGGTCAAGGCGCACAAAGAAGGGGATCGCGTCACGGTCAATCCACAGTTGGCCTGCGGGCAGTGCCCGAGCTGTTGGGCCGGGGAGAGCCTGTCCTGTCCTCACGGCGGCTTTCTGGGCGTGCACAGAAACGGCGCGTTTGCGGAATATATTGGCGTCCCGGCAGCCGCGGTCCACCAGCTGCCCGATACGGTCTCCTTCAGACAGGGGGCCTATACAGAACCGGTGGCCGCCTCGCTGGCCGTGCTGAAGGCCGGCATAACCGTGCAGGAGCGGGGGCTGATATATGGGGACAACCGCATCTCGCGCCTCACGCACGCGATCCTTGAGGCCTATGGTTTTACCGATGTCGCGATCTTCGATGCCGGCCAGGGCATGCTCCCAGCGGACACGTATGACTTCATCATCGAAACATTAGCCACCACAGCAACGCTGGAAGAGATCGTGCGGGCCATCCGTCCGCGCGGGAAAATCATTCTGAAGAGCCGTCAGCATCGGCCGGTGAGCCTCAATTTCACCGACCTCATCAAGAAAGAGCCAGTGTTACACGCTGTGAATTGCGGTCCCTTTGAGGAGGCTCTTGCCCTGATGGCGGACGGACGCCTGGCGCTGCAACCCTTGTGGGGGGAAGTCTACGCGCTGGAGGACTTTGCTGACGTGTTTGCTAAGTCGGAGGAGAATGAAGCCGTCAAGCTTTTTTTTGCTCCGAGCGGCCGTGAGCCCTGAGCATCGCGGCGATGAGCTCGTACCCGACGCTGCTGCACCGCCTTGGAGTCGGTGTGGACCTGAGCCTCGACCGCGGCCTCTTCCCCGACGCGCCGGTCACGCGCACCCACCTCGGCGGCCGCTTTCCATGCGGTCTCGAACCCATACCCCACGCCGGGCAGGTTCCGCGTGTTGGAGGGTGCTCGACCTGAATCCCGGACGGTTCACCCTACTCCAGGCCGACGTGGACGGCGCGGGGGTGGCCTGTGCCAAGCGGGTTTTCATTGCGCTGGAGCACTCCATCAGAGATGGCAAGCCCCGCTTGCTCAAGCGCTGTACCCTCCCCATCACGGCGCCGGGAGCGGTTAAACTGATGGCGACTGACCTGGGGCTGTGTGAGGTGACGCTCCAAGGGTTTCTCCTGCAGGAGCACGTTCTGGTTTAGACGCCTGAGAAGGCGAATGTTGGGAGGTTCACTTAGTGATCGCTGGTTCGGCTTGGATGGCCTCAGCGATGGTGATGAATCCTTGCTTGATGGCCATGCAAATCCGTAGAAGGTGTAGCTCATACATCATGTCATCCTTAGGAAATTCTCTACGGGCCAGCTGACGCAACTCCTGCAGTTTATCGGGAGGAATGTTTGCCTCTCGAGCGATTGTCTCATACGCGAAATACCGCACCAGACACCTCCTCTCACACTTCCGGCAGCGCCAAGATCTCTAGACTCGGTAGGCCTATGCTCATGTTGACGTCACTGATGCGAGCCCGCCGTCGCCGATTGACGAGATGCCTAAAGTTCCAGGAGACCAGGATATCTTGCCGTGTCAGGACGGCAGCGGCGACGTGCAAGGCATCATTGAACATGGGTGGAGTAAAGACATTGGCCTCGATATATTGCCGAGCCAATTGCTTAATGTCGTCGGTCAACGCATAGATGGTGAAGCCCGATAGCAAAGCCAAAAGCTGTGCCGGTCGCGTTGGATCAGGTGTTTGCGCTCACTCTTCGCGTGCCAGTTCTGAGGTTGCCGCCTCGAATGGATCCAGTTGCAGCCAAAATTCCTCTATTTGATGCTGCCGATCGGTCACCTGGTCATCGTCATAAGCACTGAACACGGAAGTCTCAAAATACATACGCAATGTCATGGGAATTCTACCATTTTGCCGAGGCCAAGCTCGAAGCCGATCTGAGGCAGTACCAAGCATATATCCCTGGACTTACGACCAGAGAAATACCAAGTGGAACGGTACCCCATGGTGGCTCCATTCTTCTGCTGCAAAGAGCCACGCTTCCACGAACGCTCCAGCGACGCGGCTAGCCCGTCGCCAAAATTGTTCAGCATCTCGAACAAAGAGGACATACCCCTTAGATGGTAGCCATTGCATGTCTCTCAAACACTCGTCCAACGCGTCCCAGTTCTTGCCGAAATACTCCGGGAATCTCAGCTCTTTGGCTACTGCGGAAAATAGATCCTCTTCCGTCGCGATCGATGACCCCTGAATGTCGAACACCAGAAGACCGCTACCATCCAGTTTGGCCCTTAAGGTGGCTTCTTCCCTGAGCGAGACGAAGTGGATGCAATGCCACGTGACTCGCAAGAGATTTTCTGTGACGAGCATCAATGCCTCCTGGGATCGACCTGGATGAACGAACGATAGTGGTCGTCCGTGTAGTAGGTCTCTCCGCTTTGGCCTCGCACGATCCGCCTTGCACCCCGGTCAGAGGCGCCAGGCGTGTCAACCGTGAACTCTCGATAGTACCCTTCGGGCTTCCTCGGGAGTAGACCTTGGCTATTTCTGAATATGGTGCCATCCTTGGCAGACGAAAACGGGCCTCCACGCCCAATGCGATCCAGGGTCCTGTTGACCTCCGTCAACCTATCCACATCTTTGAACGGGAACAGCCGCTGTCCGCCCTTTGCAGCCCTCACGCCCCGTCCCTGATCTCTGACGCCAGGGGCAACATCCCCGCCGATGCCTGCCCCAAGAGTATACGGGTTCTTTCCAGCTCCCTGCTGTTATGCGTTGCCAAGCGATCGAGGTGATTCGCTTCGGCTTCTATGCTGATGGTACGGAGAACAACTTTATTCTGACCGTTTACCAGATTCAGCGACGAAGGAGATGAGAACCGATGAGGCCTGTCCGTATCGCCTATGGCCCAGAGGGCGACATCCTGTACCTGACCTTCGGGTAGCCTACTGCAGCCAGCGGGTATCAGCTTCCTGACCAGATCCTGCTGCGGGTGGACCCATAGACGCTGAGGGCTGCCGGCCTGACCATCTTCAATTTCTCTGTTCACGCTTCTGCCACACATGAGATTCCCCTGCCGGGAATAGAAGAGGACCCGGCAGCTAAACCCTCTCTTCTACAGATCCTCAGCTCTCCTCCGGTTAGCCATTTTCTTCGTGTGATAGAGAGAGCAGAGGTTGAGTGCCGTCCTCCTCAGTCCTTCGCTGCAAGAAGCTGTTGCAGGGTAGCTGGCCATTGTGTTCCAAGCCCCGCTCTCCGCACCGCCTCTCACTTCTCTGCGCTGCTCGCCAAAGGGCACCGAGCATACCTACCGAGTATGGATAGGGGATTCCCAGCTTGTCTCTTTTGTAATCATGTATTCAAGCCTGACCCCATCTCCTCCTGAGGACCTCTGAGCCCGATTCGCGGTCGCGCGACCCTGATCCAGCCACGCCTGCCAGCGTGGCCTTGGCACGGGGGAGCCAGAAGGTCATCTCCATGGCCCGGTACAGGGCGATGGCGGTGGACAGTTCGGCGCGGGCCTGCTCCGGCTGGTCGGTCTTGGCGTAGAGGGTACCGCGACCCAAGTGGCAATGCGCCTGCAGCGGGCGCATGCCGAGCTCCTCAGCCAGGGCGAGGGCCTGTTGGTACGCGGTTTCGGCGAAGGCGTGCGCCTCCTCCAGGCGGCCCAATAGCATCTGCGCCTCCCCCATTATGTGATAACAGCGCGATTCGGACCGACCATCTTTCGCCACAATACTCTGTTCGATCGCCTGCGCGAGCAGCGCCATGGCGTCGGTGACGCGCCCGCCCAGGGTGTAGGCCGAGGCCAAGTCCTCAGCCGTCCCGCGGAAATTAGCCAGGTGGTCCGTGTCCTGACAGATGGCCATGGCCCGTTCGAGATAAGGAAGCGCTCTGGTCAGGTCGCCTTGGCGAAGGGCCACCACACCGATCCCCCGTGCGGCGGACAGCAGCCTGGCGGGGTCCGCGACGGCCTCGGCTATCCGGAGCCCCTCTTCCGCTAGGGAACGTCCCTTGGTGAACATGCCCAACTGGGCATAGCACCTGGAGAGCAGGAAGCGGGAGGTCACGGCGGGTAGGGTCACCTGACCGAGGCGCTCGTGACGCGACACCCCGTCAAAGGACGCCACGGCCTGCCCGAGGCAGGCGATCGCCCGACGATAGTCGGCCTGGCCATGGTAGGCTTGGCCGAGGTATTGATTCGCCAGCGCTTGCAGGGGTATATCTCCACCGGCGGTAGCGAGCGCCAGGGCGCGCCGGCCGACAGCGATGGCCTGGTCACCCATGCCCAGGATGTGGAAATGGTGCGTCAGCAAGATCAACACCTGTCCCAGCCGGCGAGGGTCTTCAGGGCCACCGCGAGGGACTCAGCCTCGTGCAGGTACGCCAGGACACGCTCCTTGTCGCCCAAGGGAAAGAGCGCCGTGCGCAGCGTCAGTCGGAGATCGATGGCCTGCTCAAGGGTAGGGCGGCTCTCGGGGAGATGCCCCAGGGCTTCTAGCGCCTGCTCGAAGGATGCCACCGCTTCCCGATAGGCCGAGCGCGCTAGGGCCCTCGCCCCAGCTTGTCGGCCGTAGCACACGGCTTTGTCCCACCGCTCGGCTCGGAAGGCATGGTGGGCGAGCTGGTCGACGTGCTCGGCCAGACGCTCAGGGTACAGCCGTTCGAAAGCATCCACGATCTGCGCATGGACGGCGCGCCGCCGCTCGTGCAGGAGACTGCCGTAGGTCACCTCCTGCGTGAGGGCATGCGTGAAGGTGTATACCATCTCGGGGACCAGGGCGGCCTCATAGAGCAATTCGGCGGCCTGCACGTGCCGCAGATTACCGGTGAGCGTGTCCGCGGGCATCGCAGTGATGGCCTGCAAGAGGGGGATCGAGACCTCCAAGCCGATGACCGCTGCCGCCTGTAAGAGTCGCTTCACTCCTGGCGGGAGCCGGTCGATACGGGCGGCGAGCACGCCCTGGATGGTATCCGGGATGCGGAGGATGGCGGGTGGGCTGCCGCGCTCCCCGGCCGCCCGCGCCAGCTCCTCCAGAAAGAACGCATTGCCCGCCGCTGTCCCGACGATCGCCTGCCGCAGGTGGTCGGGGAGGCGCTCGGCCTGCGGCACCGACTGCACAAGCGCCAGGCTGTCGCCCGCGGTTAGCCGCGGCAAGGCAAGCTGTGTCGCAGAGGATTGCGCCAGCCAGGCGGGGCGATAGCCGGGTCGGTAGGTCACCAGCAGGAGGATCGCCGCCCCGGCGATGCGCTCCACCAGCGACGTCAGCCACTCCTCCGAGGTGGGGTCGCTCCAGTGCAGGTTCTCCACCGCTAGAATGAGGGCTTGCCGCCGACTGCTGGCCAGGCAGAATTGCTGTAGGCTGGCAAAGGTCCGCGCCCTGATCGCCTCAGGACTGAGCGCGGCCAGTGGGTCGGCCTCGGCCGCCACGCCCAGGACCTGCAGGAGATACGGTGCCTCGTCTGTGGGTGCCATCCCCACCACTGCCAGGCATGTCTGGACTTTCGTGGTGATCGCCTCTGGGCCATCCGTCTCGGCGATGCCACAGAGCTGGCGCAGCAGGTCCTGGATCGGCAGGTACGGCGTGGCGCGGCCATAGGCCAGACAATGCCCTTCGGCGTAGGTCACCGACCGCTCGCCCAGGCTCTGGGCGAATTCATAGAGCAGCCGCGACTTGCCGATGCCGGGCTCGCCCGCGATGCCGAGCACCTGCCCCTGTCCCTGAGTAGCATGCATGAAGCGCTCGTGCAGCATCGCCACCTCCCGCTCGCGACCGACGAAGCGGCTCAAGGCGCGTCCCCCATGCCCCAGCACCCCCGACCGCCGCCGCACGATCCTGCGCACCTGGTACACCGGCCCCGGGGCCCCATCTCCCGCTACCCCAATGCTCCCCCCATCGTCCACCTGGACCTCCGCCTGCACCAACTGGTGGGTGGCGGCGCTGAGGAGAATGGCGCCGGGCGCCGCCGACTGCCGCCGCCGATTGGCCAGCTCGATGCTCTCGCCCACCGCGGTATATAGCCGGTGACGCTCCTCGCCCAGGCCGCCGACCACCGCCGATCCGGTGTGAACTCCGATACCGAGCGCTGGGGGCGGGCTCACGCCTGCGGGGAGCTCCTGCAGAGCCTGCTGGAGCGCCACCGCGGCCAGGACGGCCCGACGGGCGTGATCCTCATGCGCCAGCGGTGCCCCCAACAGCGCCAGGAACCCCGCGCCGGCGATGTGCGTCAGGGTCCCCCCATACGGCGGCAGCACCTGCTGCACGGTGGCTAGACACGCCTGCATTAGGCGGTGCATCGCCTCGGGGCCCAGCTGCGCTGCCAGGGCGGTCGCCTCCACCAGGCCCGCGCACAGCACGGTCACCGCCTTGTGCTCCGCGTCGACCTCGGGCGCCGTCGGGCGCTCGGGTGCCACCTGCGCCTGGTGATCGGGCCCCCACACCGGCCCACCTGCCACTGAGTTACCCGGCGGCTCGAGCGGATTGCCTAGGGCCGGGTTCGGTAGCTTGGGATTCTCGCGCAACTCATGGCAATGCCCCTCGAGATTTGCCACGAACCGAAAGCCACGCCTGTGGAGCGTCTGAATGACCTGTTGGGCCTTCCCCGTATCGCCCACCGCCTGGCGGGCTGCCCGGATACAGGAACTCAGTGTCGCTTCCGCGACGAACTGCTGGGGCCAGAGGTGCTCCAGCAACTCCCGCTTGGCGACGACGCACTCGCGATAAGCGATGAGGTAGGCCAGGACATCGAATACCTTAGGCCGGAGCTTGACCAGGGTCCCAGCCCGATGCAGCTCATAGCGTTCGGTGTCGAGGATATTGTCGCCAAACACATACCGCATTGCCCGCTCCTCCCCGCCTCCCAAGCCCACGCTTCGCTCTCCGCCTCAGGCGTGTGCAGCATAGCACGAAAAAATCATGACATGACCAAGAAATTACCAGGAAACCAGCATGACTTGTCTGCCAGGAAGGGCTAC
>Ga0137407_10003166_pt1 | contig 10915 bp, 7 predicted proteins | sample CZOMad2_2_16fung_FD_108410 | JGI IMG/M metagenome (GOLD analysis project Ga0137407, IMG submission 108410) | Vadose zone soil fungal communities from Angelo Coast Range Reserve, California, USA - CZOMad2_2_16fungal (Illumina Assembly) | ecosystem: Environmental > Terrestrial > Soil > Vadose zone...
GTTTCATGAGGACGGCCCCTCCATCTTATGCGCTTAAAGGTGGCAGTCTTCCTGCTGTCTCTCGTTATTGATTTGTCGGTCGCCTCTTTTCAATATAAGCTCCAGTATCTTTTCTTGAGAGCACCCCAGTGAACCATATTCGCTGGTATTACACGGATAACCAAAGATGCCTTCCGTCGTTTTCCGCTTTGCTCACAAACTACGGCAACACTTCGAAGCATTGCTTTTAGTAGCTGTCATTCCGCTTTATTTTTTCTACACGTCAGGTCTCTCAAATAATCCACCCGGTTTCTACCTTGATGAATCCGCCCTTGCCTACAATGCGTACCTGATCGCTCACTCCGGCGTGAGTGAGTCTGGCGCGAGCTGGCCGCTCTATTTTCAATTGTATACAGGCCGCTTCGTTCAGTATGCAAGCCCCACACATGTATATCTGCTCGCTATACCTTTTTCACTGTTTCCACCCAGCATTCTTCTGGCGCGCGGGTACGCCGCCACGATGGTTTTCATTGCGGCTTTGCTGCTGGGATTGCTAGCGACGCGCATTTCACGCCGGCTCGGTGTCGGCATCATCGTCGCGCTCACAGCCATGCTGACACCCTGGCTCTTTGAGACCAGCCGTTTGGTCCTGGAGACATTCTTTTATCCTCTTGCACTGGTGCTCTTCCTGCTGTCTTTGTATCGCGTACAAAATAAAGAGAGATGGACGCTGCTTGATAATGCGCTGCTTGCAATCACCCTTGCCCTCCTAACCTATTCGTACACAATCGGCAGGCTGCTCGCGCCGCTACTGGCTCTCGGCCTTCTTCTCTTTGCCGCCAACAAACAACGCCTGATAGGAGTTGTCAAAACGTGGGTTGCTTATGGGGTTACGCTAATTCCGTTGCTCGTTTTCAACCTGCGCCATCCGGGGCTCCTAACCAGGTTCTACTTAGTAACATACATAAAGCCGCAGAGCCCATGGAGCGAGATAATTTTCAAGTTTGCCAAACGTTATACTGAAGACCTGAGCCTAATGAGCCTGCTTCTCGTAGGCGATCCGAATCCGCGGCACCACGTTCCAAACTCGCTGGGCAGTATACTGGTAGGAACCTTTCTACTCGCAGCGATAGGCTTGATCGTGGTGATTGCCCGCCACTGGGGGGATCCCTGGTGGTCCTACATTTTGTACGGTCTCGCCGTCTCGATAGTGCCAGGCGCGCTTACCGTTGACCAGTTCCACACACTGCGGCTTATTGGTTATCCCGTTTTCCTTTTAGTCTTGATCATACCCGGCCTGACGTGGCTACTTGAGGCTGATAAAGAGCTGACGAAGAAACAACTTAAAACGCGTCGTGGCAAACATAGGCGAGATCAGCGCACCTCCTCCGGCGAAGGTTTGTCTCGTCAAACTCGACGCGCGATTCTAGCCATCTTGCTGTTTCTGACTGCCGCACAAGCTATATATTTCCAGCGAAAATTTCGGTTGGAGGGGCCAACGCGCTACTTTTTTGATACCGCATATAAGGAAGTTTACGACGCCGCTATGGCGCAAAGGGCGAGGCCCATTTACCTGGTTGACGGATACTGGGGGCCTGCTTACATCCACGCCTTCTGGTACGCCACGCTTCAGGGAAAAAGTACATCTGAATTCATTCATGTGGACTATGGAAAACGCCCACCGCCGGGAGCGCTTGTGATTAGCTCCGAAGATAAATGTACAAACTGCCAGATCATTTTCAGTCGCGAGATCTACATGCTCTATCGCGCCCTCTAACTGCGGTAGCGCCTTGAGCCGGATTGTGACGTCGAGAGGATATCTATAAGAAAGGCCGCTCTCTTTTCAGAGAACGGCCTTCATTTTGTGCGCTTCAAGGTGAAGGGACTACATTCCATCCCCTGAAGGGAAGATGGGCAGCGGCGCCAGTTGGCGCCGCTGCTGTTAAGGTTGCCGGTCTTCCCACATTGATAGACGTGAGATTGACCGACAACGTCGGGGTTAAATGGTTAAGGAGAAGGAGTAGGTAGAGGTCCTGGAGTACTCGAACCGGCGCACAAACCCACATGGAGATGCGCGTCGCCCGGGCAGTTGGCTACACCTCTCGTTACATGCACTGCGTAGTTGCCAGGCGCAGTCGCTGCAGCGGTCGCCGAGTTACCAGGATCGGCGACGCCAGCCGGCACCGTCCAGGTGTAGGTGATTGTTCCCGACCCCCCTGTCACAGCTGCCGTCAGGGTCAAGCTGTTGTCGGTTGAGCAGGTTTCATCGCCCGTGATCGAGACCGTCGGGTTCGCATCGAGCGTCAGCGTACCAGAGCCAGAGCCCGTGCAATGAGTCGTACTGGTGTCCGTCACAATCACACTGTAGTTACCGGCCACCGACGCGCTAAAGCTGGCTGTGTCACCAGGATTAGTTACGCCAGAAGGCACGGTCCACGCAAAGTGATACGTTCCATTGCCGCCTGACGGCGATGCTGTGATCGTTGCCGAAGATCCGTCGCACACCTCCGGAGAATTGACCGTAACCGTCGGGTTCGGATTGACCGTCAGCGTACCAGAGCCTGAGCCCGAGCAGCTGTTGTGGTTGGCGCCGGTGGCGGTGTCGGTGATGGTGACGCTGTAGAGGCCAGCGTTAAACGCGCTGAAGCTTGAAACGTCACCAGGATTAGGATGGGCTCCGTCAAAAGGCCCGCTCCACACGTAAGTGTACGAGCCGGCTGGAGATGGCGTAGCCGTCATCGTTGCTGGTAGAGCGCTTGCGCAGACTGTCGGAGAATTGACCGTAACAGTCGGGTTCGGAAGGACCGTCACCGTCGCAGTAGTAATACAGTCAGGGACGCCGCTTTGACTGACAGCGTGAACGGTCAGTTGGTTGGTGTGCGGTGAGCCCACCAGGGACAGCGTTTTCGTGCGGGTGTAGGGCCCCGCGGTGGTATTCGGCTGAATGACCACGGTCTGGGCGACGCCGCCCTCACTAGCGACGGTGACGTCCGGACCTCCGCTACTGGCAATGACGTCTATGTCGTCGGCCGCGCATCCCACCGGGTTGTTGGGGGAAGTGCATGGCGTCTCGTTGTCGTCGATGAGGCTGACTTCTATGGCCACTGGGCTGTTGGGGTTACCGGCTGTGTATGTGTAGGTGGTCGAACTCCCCTCGCATACCGTCGCAGGCGCGGCAACCTTGCTGCATGATAAACCGCATTGTTGGAACGAGCCTAAGGCGAAGTCTTTGAGCACGGCATCGACTGACGCCGAAGAGCGAGTCTCGAGCATGAACGTCGAAAAACATTCAGTACCCGGCACGTTCAGAGCGGTTAGGTCTATGCCGCCTTCGTAGAACGCTCCAGCGGGAGCCGTGCATCCCGGACCAGAGCCAAAGGTTCCGCCGCTAATGGGCGTGTTGTTGCATGGCGTCTTTGCTCCCTTCAATGTATACGGCCAGTCTAAAACCCTGGGTGCGGAGTTAACAATCGAAGCACCCGGATTCGCCGAGAGGGCAGTAATATCGCAAAGGCTGCCATTCGGGAAGGCTCCGGTGTCGCTGGCGGGATCAACAAAAGCGCCTAGGCCTTTGCTGGTGCAAGCGGCTGCGTTGGCATTTAGTGCCGTTCCTAACCATTCGAGCACCCTGATAGTGCTGGTACCGCCGCCACCGGTAAATGCACTCAGGACAAAGATGTCGCCATCCAGGTGAAAACCGCTAAACGCACCTGCAGCGATTGGGCTGACTGGGTTCTGGAAAAACCAGAAGCCTATATTGGCATCACCGTTGGTGGCGAAGCGGTCACCGCCAAAAACCAGGATCTGGTGACCAGCGGTACAGTTCCCGGTTACGCAATCTGTTGAGCTATTAGTAGGAACCACGTACCTGGCTGCGTAAGCATTGGTGATCTCATCCTTGTCTGGCACTGATCCGGTGGTGTGCATCCAGTCTGGTTGCACATCGTTGAAATCCTTGGATCCGCCCTGGGTAAAAATTTGATCGTTGGCCCCGGTATCATTTATGAACACAGCGACCTGTGCGTTTCCGCCACCGGCGACCTGTGTCAGTGGAGGTGCGCCGGCAGCCGGGTTAACGAAATTCCAGTCGTCGGGTAGCGGCCCTTCTCCACTGTTATCTACAGCGTTGCCGTCGCCAGCCTCGAAGACCGCAACTACGCCTGGTGGCGGTCCTGGCGGAGGGGGCACTGGAGTCGGACTTGGTACTGCTGCTGCAAAAACCCCGAACATGCCTCTAGCGGCATTCGAGAGGGGCGTGTGTGTGGTGGCTAAAGTTCCTATGAACAAAATTGCCAACACTGTCACGCCCAAAATACATTTCCAAAAATTAGGTTTTCTAGTCATGGGAGTATCTCCTTTGTGAGTGGTCATGAGCCTTCCGAAATGCAAGGTGGGAGGGTTGCTTCACGCACCGCAACACGAAAACCTCACCCTGTTGTCGAAGACATTTAGTGCCTTCTTCAAAACAAACTCAGCACGGGCTCATTCCATGCGAATGAGACCGGGGAAGGCCTGGGCTGTTAGAGAGCGACACAGGAATCACGTCGATTCCTGGAAATCAGCATAATTCGCCGTCCGCCCTGCCTGCCCGACGTGTGTTGGACCCGTAAACTGTATGGGTATTAATGGATTCGTCGAAGGGAGCATATGGGGGCGACTCCTCATACTTTAGGTGTTGAGCAGCCACCCCACTCCGAGATAAGATGCTGGTTACCAGCGATGCACCTTCTAGCGAGAGCGGGGAGGCTGCCTTGTGGGAACCCCGTTACCACCAGCCAGTGGTGACGGGGTTTTTGTTAAGTAACTGCTTTCAGCTATCTCGAGAAGAATTCGAGATCATGATCCTTTCGTTTCGGAAACTCGATGGTTCAGGAATGACGTATTCAGCGAACGTCTTTTTCGTGTTGGCTAATCAGCTTTGTCCGCACTTCTCAACGGGTGGCGTTGTTAACGAGAGCGAGGGGTTCCCGTTTGATAGGTCAGCAGGTTGAAAGCAAGTTAGGCCGAAATGTATACCCAGTGACACTTAGTGTCAATGTCAATTTTAAGGCGGTTAATAGGACCGCCGAAACCCTGACAGCAAACGCTGTCTCAGGCCGAAGATCTCCCCCCGCAAAATGTCCATGCCCTAACAATAACCCGACAGGAGACTATCAATATGCAAGTAGCGCGTGCTCTCGGGTTGGTCCCTTCTGCGCCATTGGGAGGCTGCCACCGACCAATACTTGCCCTTCAATCTTGCTGTTGGGCGAGATAATAGGTTCATTGCTCCACAGATTACAATGGAGTAGATTGCCTTTTTTCGTGGCAGTTCTCTGCTATGCCACGAGAACCAAGTGCAGGAGACAGGAGCAAGGTGCTGAATGAATCACTTGCCTCTGGCGCTGCCTTAGTGATGCAACCTCTATCCATTCAGATAGCAGTGTCTATCTAAATAGATAGATTGGACCTCCCAAACAGACTCGCAGTCGCTACTGCCATAGCGAAGATGCCGCAAAGATCTAAGTAACTAGCTTAGAACCATTAATGAAGCTCTGACACCCAGGAAACAACTGCAAACAGCGAGCCATATCTTCCACACCTCTGTAAAACTCAAAGGAACCTGTGCTTCTCAATCTTGATCGCAATACCATGGCTGCCGACCTCAATCACTCTCTCAGCGAAATCGAATCAGAGAAATTTGTAACGCTTGATCGCCACCGCTATGCCATGTCTGCCATCAGGCTGCGGCTCATCACGCAGAATCTCTCCGTAGATACAGGCGCTGGCTCCAGTTGTCGGACCATTCAAAAGGTGGACGATAACCTTCACTTCACCGCCTTTCGGCATTTGCCGCGGCATTCGCAAGTACAGGCCCGTGGAGCTCATGTTGTCGAGAACGCAATCGATGATGAATGGAAGAGCGCCGCAATCATTCCCTAGGATCCGCGCGGGAAAGTGTTCCTGTACTCGCGGCTTGGTGCGACGTTCTAAACCTGATGCTCTGCGAAGCACTCCGTCCGTTTTCGCAAATCGCTCAACGCTATGTTCGAGGCTGTCATTAACTTCCATCGCAGGAAGTTCTGGAGCGCTCATCGGGGGACCTGCTCTCTCGAATTTGAGCCGAGATAATATTTATCCTCCGAAAACATAACAACGTAGTTGCTTGCCTTTCTGTCTGGCAGGATTGCCCAGATTTATTGAGGTCTTTAGCGACAGGATACTGCCAATGCGGACAATCCACTTCGCCAGGGGCGACGCAGATTGAGCGCGAAGGTGGAAGTTCAAGAATTTCCGCAATCAGGCGGCGCGCGCGGGCAAAGAATTGGATCAATCTCGGATATTCGTTGGTGGATTGCCGGGTCGAGTGGCTTTTTGAGGCATTTTTGCGAGGTTGCGGCTGAAGGCATAGATCACAAGCTCCAGCCGATCGGAGACGCCCAACTTTGAGAAGATAGAGCTGAGGTGGTGAGTCACCGTGGTTTCACTGATAAATAGTCGTTTGCCAATCTCCTTGTTCTTAAGACCTTCTGCGATTAGCGCTATTACTTCACGCTCCCTTTCCGTAAGGCTGGCAATCCTGGCTTTGTCCGGATCAGTCTCCGGCGTCTGCGTCATCTCGTCGAGCACGCTGCCCATCATCAGGCGATCCAGCCAAACTTCTCCCTGGTGCACCTTGTTGATGGCCTTTATTAACACCTCGGCCGCGTGGTCCTTTAGGACGACGCCCATAGCGCCCGCAAGCATAGCTCGACGCTGGCTTTCGGAACCTCGCAAACCCGTGAGCACCAACACACGGGCGTTTTTGGCCACTTCCCGCAGCTCCGGAAGAATTGTTAAGCCATCTTCATCTCCCAGGAGAAGGTCGAGGATGATCAGGTTTGGTTGCTCGCTCGCTGCTATGGCAAGAGCTTCTGAGCGGTTGCCCGCAAGGCCAATTACTTTCATTGTGGGATTCTGATCGATAAGCATTCTCAGTCCCGCCCGTACCACGGCGTGATCATCGACAATCAGAATTCGAATTGGCTCTAGTGTAGCGTCACTCTTTATTCTAACGTCACTCATGATTAGTTATAGTGGAATCTGCACCCTTACCACGGTGTCAAAGTTGCCATCCGTGTAAACAACCGTTTGGCCTCCCAGGGCAGCGGCGCGATCAGCGATCGAGCGCGGCGTGAAAGAAGCATCACCCAGGCGTTTGAGGCGCTCGTTTCTAAGTTGCATTTCCAGATTACCATTTTTAATGGCGATCTCAACTTTCGCATAGCTGGAGGTACTGTGACGCCTGACATTACTCAGCCCCTCCTCAATCATCTGGAACAACTCCGCAGCCAGACGATCGTAGATAGGCAAATCGTCTCTGCCGTGAATTTCCACATTGAGACCGGTAGCCTCAGAAAACTTCGATGCGAAGCGTCGCACTGCCGGTAAGAATATATCTCGGGGAGATTCACCTCTTCTCAGTCCGCCGACGTAGCTACGCAAGTCGACAATTTCGCCATTAGTTAGCGCCAAAATCTCTTCGACATCACCGAGAACGTCTTCTCCGTTCTCGAGTTTCTGTTTGACGGCCGCCAGACCAAACTGTAATCCGATATAAGGCTGAATGACACTATCGTGAATGTCCTGGGCAATCTTCCTCCGCTCCTGTCCGGCAGCGTCCGAAGCGAGACTGTCGACCAGTCTGATGTTCTCCAAAACCCCAGTCACCTGTTCCATCACCTGCAAGACAAAGTCGATGTCTGCATAATCGAACCGATGCGTTCCGCCAACAATATAGAGCCGGCCCACGGGCTGGCTGCGATAGTAAACCGGAACGGAAAAACAGGATTTGCCGTCGAAGGCGTTGAGGGACGTAGAACTTCCGCTGTCGTCTTTTACCAGGTCTCTGGTTTTTGTGTCATACAGGAGCAGTTCACCCGGATTCCCCTGGCGGTAGATAATTGCATGGGAGGGTGAGGCACTGAGGAATACACGCGCCACCTCTTCGGTTATTTCCTGGGATGAGTTTCCGGGCTCCGTATTATTCCGATCGGTACGATGCAGGTTGAATGGCCCCTCGCTGCTGCTTCCGTACAATCTGATGGGTTGGCCCGCTTGGGATTTGGGAAGAATCGAGACGCAACTGTCGGCACCGTACGAGGAGCGCAGACTCTCGAGAACCGATTGAATCGTCCGATTAACTCCGAAGCGCGGGTTAGAGAGGAGAGAAACCTCCTTCAGCAGTTGGAGGCGCGCTACTAACCTGCTCTGGACGCCGCCCCAATAGGCAATCAGGTAACCCAAAACCAGGAGCTCGACTGGTCGAAGCAGAAGACGATTGAATTGAAAATCAGGTTGCGTGGCCGCAGCGACATACCCGACAACCGTGAAAAGACCTGCTGAAACAATAGTCACGCGCATTCCTGAGCGAAAACCCCAGCCGAATGAAGCAACCAGGATCGCAAAGAAGAAAAAGAAGAAAAAGATACTATTAGTCCCGCCGCTGAGGGCAATCAGTGGGAGATACCAGGCGACATCCATCCAGTGTAGGATCTTGATTGGCAAGATCCGACTATGACGAATAGCAAGAGCCCAAATCATAAGGCTGTAAATCCCATACCCAACCAGCGCCAGATAAGTAGGACCTACAAACCGATTTGGTTCAGGGGGATCGACAAAAGTGACCAGCAACGCCGCAAAGGCGAGGACTACCCGCATCAGCGAGATCATTCGCAAGTCAATCCAACGCTCCGACAACGGTAGTGTCGTTGAAAGATCTTTATTTGCGGAATCCTGAGTCAAGTACCTCCTCCTGGTAGTAGCGAGTCTGGATATCAATGCGGAGAACGCAGATGTTGATCTGATGACGCGAGAATGGCAGAGCAAATGAGGCGGTCAACTGGGATCCAAGCGCGATCAATCGCTCTCCTGGCCAAAGAGTTGTCGGCGGAATTAAGCTGCCTTCTCGCCCTTCATTTTGAGGACGGAAGGCTCAAACTCCAATGGCGCGGCTTATTGCCCTGGCCATTTCGCGCCTCATCCTAAAACTCTTCGTTGTCAAACACAATATGGATCGATGGGTGGTGGGTCAGTTTGGAGTCAGGGAAGCTTGCGCCCTTACAGAACCGAGCGCGGTAGCGCCGGATGCTAGAGTCAACTCAAGTGAAAAATGATAGACAATGCGAGGGCCCGCAGAAAAGTTCAGCCAATTTACTCTAGCATCCGCTTAACAACCGCGGGTGGTGTGCAACCTGCTTAGTACGGAGCTTGACTCCAGCATCCGGCGCTACCGCGCTCGGTTCTGTAAGGGCGCAAGCTTCGCTAAACCAAACTGACCAACACCGATCAATGATGCCCGGTCAGACGGCAGGAGCAGAAAGCAGGAAAACCCGTTCCTCCCCTGGGGCCTGTGCTCCGGCCGTCTGCTTCCTGATTCCTGGCACGCGATGCGCTAGTGAAATTCACCCGTAAGGTTCTAAACTGACCGGAAGGGTGAGAAAAGACAAGTTGCGATTATTGATTGTGGATGACGAGGAGGCGTCGCGCTACGGCATGCGACGGGCTCTGACGACGTTTGGCTATAGCGTTTCCGAAGCAGACTCCGCTGAGGCGGCGCGGATATTAATAAAGCAACAGGAACCGGACCTGATGCTGCTTGATGTGAATCTTCCGGGAATGAGCGGGCTGGACTTCCTGAAGGAGATGCAGGAGTCAAACGACGCCAAGGACTCGGCCGACTCAAACGGAAGCGGCCCACTCGTCATTATTATTACGGCACACGGCTCCGAACGGATGGCTGTCGAGGCGGTCAAGTCGGGAGCTTACGACTACCTTTCTAAACCCTTCGAGCTCGACGATCTGCGGCTGGTCGTTAAGAATGCGGCGGAGACAATCGCCCTCAGGCGCGAAAACGTTTCGCTGCGACGCATGATCGAAGCAGAAGCATCGCAGCGTGGCGCGCTTATCGGTAACTCCGAAGGTATGCAGCGGGTGCGCGCTATGATTGAGAAGGTGGCTGAGACGGATGCGACAGTTCTCGTGCGCGGCGAATCCGGCACCGGCAAGGAGTTGGTCGCGCGCGAAGTTCACGAAAGAAACAGCATCCGGAGCAACGGGCCGTTTGTGGCGGTTAATTGCGCGGCGCTTCCTTCCGAGCTAATTGAATCCGAGCTGTTTGGCCATGAAAAGGGCGCTTTTACTGGTGCTGCGGCGCGGCGACAAGGGAAATTCGAGCAGGCAAATGGCGGCACTTTGTTTCTCGATGAGATTGGCGACATGAGCTCAAACGTGCAGGCGAAACTCCTGCGCGCACTCGAAGAAAGACGAATCGAAAGGCTGGGCGGCAACGAGTCAATTCCGGTTGACGTGCGCATCGTGAGCGCCACGCATCGTCCACTTGAACAGGAGATCACTGCCGGAAATTTTCGCGCCGATCTTTTTTATCGCCTGCGAGTCGTTACCATCGATATCCCGGCCTTGCGCGAAAGACGCGAAGACATCCCGCAACTTGCTGAGACGTTCACACGTGCCGCTGCGGAACGTTATGGTCTGCCGCTGCGTCAGGTAGGACAAAGCGCACTGCGTCGGCTGGTTGACTACGACTGGCCGGGAAACGTTCGTGAACTGAAGAACACGATCGAGCGGGCGGCAATCATGGCTGAAGGCGAAGAGTTGCGTTCGCAGGATCTGCCTGACGAGATCACGCCTGGGCAGGAAAAAGAGATACGCGCGAATAAGGACGACGCTGAAGGCGGTCTGGCGGTTCCTTTCACGGCCGACTTTCGTGAGGATCGACGCGAGTTTGAGCGTCGCTACATCTCGCGCTGCCTCGAACACACGCAGGGAAACGTGACTAAGGCGGCTGAGATTTTGGGGATGCACCGCCAGTCGCTACAACACAAACTCCGCCAGCTCGGCCTCGGCCGCCGCTATGTCTCCGTCACCACCGATAACCAGGATAATTCGGACGAGTGAA
>Ga0137407_10003168_pt1 | contig 10913 bp, 8 predicted proteins | sample CZOMad2_2_16fung_FD_108410 | JGI IMG/M metagenome (GOLD analysis project Ga0137407, IMG submission 108410) | Vadose zone soil fungal communities from Angelo Coast Range Reserve, California, USA - CZOMad2_2_16fungal (Illumina Assembly) | ecosystem: Environmental > Terrestrial > Soil > Vadose zone...
AGGTGCTGCGCAGCGGGCGTGTTACCATGGGCGCCCGTTGCGCCGAGTTTGAAGCTATGTTCGCGGCCTACATGAGCGGTGGCGAAGCGATCTTCGTCAACTCAGGCTCGTCGGCCAACCTGCTGGCTTTCTTTGCATTAGCTAATCATGCTGCGCCGCGCCGTCCTGGCAAACGGCGCTTCTTCCCTGGCGCGGAGGTGATCGTCCCTGCCGTCACCTGGTCGACCACCATCTGGCCGATCGTTCAGTGCGGCGCAGTTCCGGTGCTGGTCGACAGCGATCCGCTCACACTGCAATTGGACATGAAGGCAATGCGCGCCGCCGTTACCGATAAAACCTTTGCCGTGTGCCCAGTGCACGTGCTGGGGAATACTGTGGCCATGGAACAGGTGCTCGCCTTTGCAGCCGACCATGGCTTGTGGGTGGTCGAGGATACTTGTGAAGCGCTGGGGTCTCGTTATCAAGGACAACCGGCAGGCACCTTTGGCGATATCGCTACATTCAGTTTCTTTTTTTCGCATCACATCACCACCATCGAAGGCGGCATGGTCACGACCCGCGATCCCGACCTGGCCGAGTTACTGCGTTGCCTCCGTGCGCATGGATGGACGCGGGATTTGAAACGGCGTCGCGAACTCGAAGCGGAAAACCCAGGCATTGATCCAAGCTTTCTGTTCGTGAATACGGGTTTTAACCTGCGGCCAACCGAGATCAACGCTGCTTTCGGGTTGATACAACTCCCCAAGTTGGATGGCTTCAACCGGAGGCGCAAAGAGATCGCTGCCGAGTGGATCCGCCGCATCCAGCCAATGATTGACGATTCGACGCTCCGTCCTTTCCTTATCACGCCGGGAGCAGATGCCGCGTGGTTCGGTTTTCCGGTGATCTGCCGTGACCGGAAGACACGCGATGATCTGAAACTGCACCTCAAACACTGCGACGTGGAATCCCGGCCAATCATCTGCGGCAACATGGCGCGCCAACCCGGGCTTTTGAATGTGCCTCACCGTGTTTGCGGAGATTTACCGGGAGCCGATCACATAATGGAACGGGGCCTGTTTTGGGGGGCCCACCCGATGATGACCGATGCCGAAGTGGACCATGTGGCGGAATCGGTGCTGGGATTGGCGGCGCGGTTATGAAAAAGGCGCTCATCACCGGCATTACAGGGCAGGACGGGTCATATCTTACAGAGCTTTTGCTGGCGAAGGGCTATGAGGTCCATGGTATCATTCGCCGATCTTCTTCCTTCAACACCGGGCGTATTATTCACTTGTTCAAGGACATTCATGAAGCCGACAATCGTCTCATATTGCATTATGGAGATCTCACGGACGGTAGCCGCCTTGAACAACTAATCGAGCGGATCGCTCCAGATGAGGTCTATAATCTGGCTGCGCAGAGTCATGTCCGCGTCTCGTTTGATGAGCCGATCTATACCGTTAATGTCGTCGCGTTAGGAATGCTCCGGCTGCTTGAGGCGATTCGCACGGTAGGCGGGTCCGCAAGCCCTATTCGCTTTTACCAAGCCTCCAGTTCGGAGATGTTCGGTTTGGTTCAGGAGATTCCGCAGAGGGAAACCACGCCATTTTATCCTCGGAGCCCATACGCTTGCGCCAAGGTATTCGCCTATTACCAAGTCGTGAACTACCGCGAGGCTTATAAGATGCACGCATCGAACGGCATTCTGTTTAATCACGAAAGTCCACGGCGCGGCGAGACGTTTGTTACCCGAAAGATCACTCGCGGGATTGCCAGGATTCTGGCCGGGAAAGATCGAAAGTTGTATCTCGGCAATCTTGACGCCAAACGCGATTGGGGATACGCTGGGGACTACGTTGAGGCCATGTGGCTGATGATGCAGCAGGACGAGCCTGACGATTACGTGATATCCACGGGATGCACTTATAGTGTGCGCGAGTTTCTGGAGGAATGCTCCCGCCTGATCGGAGTGGACTGGCACGATTTCGTGGAGATCGACACGCGTTATTTGCGCCCCACAGAGGTGGAACTCTTGATTGGCGATTCCGCTAAGGCCCGCCGGAAGTTAGGCTGGCATCCCTCCACCAGTTTTCCGGAATTAGTTCGAATGATGCTGAAGGCCGATCTGGAGGATCAGGGCATGGCAGCGAAGTATCCAGTATGACGGAATCGTATCGGACGACCTATGGCGCTCCGGATTTTCACCCTACAACGCGCGAGTTTTTCCGCGGCCAGTCCGTCGCCGTGACTGGGGGAACGGGTTTTATCGGCAGCCATTTGGTGGAACAGTTGCTCGCCCTGGAGGCGCACTGCATCGTACTGTCGCGGTCCGGGCAACCGGGTCATCTGGAAAGTGTCAAGCGGCGCATCGAACTGCGAACCTGCAACCTGGAATCGCTAGACCAGACGCGCGAGGCTATCCGCGGCGCCTCCTCGGTCTTGAATCTGGCAGCGTCGGTGGCGGGATTGAAGTATAACGCGGAGCATCCCGCGAGTATCTTCGAAGCCAATACGCGCATGTTCTTGAATGTAATCCGCGCCGCGCGTGAGGCTGAAGTCCGGCGTTTTCTGGTCACGAGTTCGGCCTGTGTTTATCCGCGTTTTTGCAGTATTCCCACTCCCGAGGAGGAGGGTACGGTTGGAGAGCCGGAGCCCACAAATTCCGGCTACGGTTGGGCAAAACGGATGCAGGAGTACCTGGGCGCTCAGTACGCCACGGAATTCGGGCTGTCCGTGGCCATCGCCCGGCCGTACAATGCCTACGGTCCGCGGGATAACTTCGCGCCTGCCACTTCACATGTGATCCCGGCACTAATTCGGAAAGCCTTCGAGACTTCCTCGGATCACTTTGAAGTATGGGGCGACGGGTCGCATTCGCGATCGTTTCTATATGCCGACGACTTTGCGCGAGGACTGATCGAGGTTGCCGCGCGTTATCCCGCGGCCGATCCTGTGAATCTGGGCGCCAACGACGAGATCTCGATCGGCGACATGGCCCGCGAAATTGCCGCGATCGTATCTCAACTCCGAGGTGTTAAGATCGAGCCGCGGTTTGAGCCAACTGGTCTAACGGGCCAGCCGAGGCGTAACTGCGACACCTCAAAGGCAATGAGAGAGTTAGGGTTTCAAAGCCAGGTATCGTTTCGTGACGGCCTGCAGCGCACGATCAGGTGGTATGCCGACCATGTACATAACGCTGTGTCTTCTCACCCGTAACGAGCGACAGTGTCTCGAGAAGATCTATCCATTGCTGCCCGCTCCCTCTAGAGAAGCAGGGTTCGACCGGATTGTCGCTATTGACGGCGGATCGACGGATGGGACTGTGGATTTCTATCGGGAGCGAAGCATCCCGGTCCTGGGGCAGAGCCGCAGGGGCCGGGGCGAGGCGTTCCTGATGGCCTTTCGCGAACTACAGTCCGATGCGTTCATTTTCTTTTCGCCGGACGGAAACGAGGACCCCTCCGACTTGCCCAAGTTTGGACGCTACCTGGAGTCCGGCGCCGACTTGGTGATAGCCTCGCGAATGATGAAGGGAGCAGTGAACGAGGAGGACCATCAAATCCTACGTACGCGTAAGTGGGCCAACAATGCCTTCAACCTTCTAGCAAATCTCATGTTCCGAAGAGAAGGGCCCTATATTACGGACTCAATCAACGGTTACCGGGCGATTAGCGCCCGTGCCGCCGGCATCCTTCAACTTGATTCCCATGACTATACAATTGAGTATCAGATGACGATGCGGGCATTGAAGCACAGGCTAAAGATCATTGAATTTCCTACTGTTGAGGGGCAGCGCGTCGCCGGAGCGACCGGAGCGCCGAGTGTCCTAACCGGTCTACGGTTTATTCGAAAGCTTTGGACCGAAGCGTGGATTAAGTAGCGGAAGGCACGGACGAAGCGGTTTACCGGCTCAACTTATAGCCCGTAACCCTCCGCGCGTATGATTACGATTCATGCGGCGGACGCTGTCCGGGAATCTCTTGCTGGCTCCTCACCCCAGTCGCTACATAACGCCGATTCCGGCCTCCTGCACTTCCAGCAAAACGATATCCGGCCGGTACTTTTCCATATCGGCTTGCGGGAAGGGGCCATCCTGAACATGCCTGACCAGTATCCATCCGAACGTATCCTCCATGTACGGAAGCAAGGCCACCGAATACGAGTCCCTGATGAACATGATCTTTGGCGCGTTTGAAATGCCAGTCGTGATCAGTTGCGGACTGTTTCCGTCGGTTTTGGAGGTCAAATATTCGATATGAATGGTGCCCCCATGCCGCGGTTTATATACGGCGGATTCCGGTCGTACGAACAAATTAATGCCGAGCATCAGAGAGAGGTCCTGCTGGAGGTGTATTCCACGGCCCGGTTCCATTTCGAAGGATTGCCTGGTCAGCCCAACGAGTTTCGGCCGCCTCCTGGCGATCTCTTCCATTATGGCGGTGTAAGCGATGAACCCCCCCTCATCGTTCCAGTGCGTATCGAAGGCGTGATGAACGGCCGTTTCGCGTTTGCGCTCGATCAATCGCTTCCGGACATCGATCACAGTCAGGCCCGGTCTGCCTGCGGCGCCTCTCACCACTTGATCCACCTGCGTCTCCGCCTTCTCGCGGCGCAACCAGTAAGGAAGGTGTTCGGGATAAATCGATTCCTTCAGCGGCGCGGGAAGGATCAGAAACTGAATCCCTCTTTCCGCTAGCCAATTCCGGCGTTGTTCCATGCGGTCGAGCCATTGCCGGAGTTGCGCGTCGGACAACCTGTTCTTGCCACGAAAGAACTCCCAGTTGACGTCGCTGACATAAAAAAGCCAGCCGCTGTTCCCGACCAATACCTTCGGAGAAGCGGAGACCCCTAGGCGGTAGCGCAGGTAGCTGTTCAGCACGATCAGTTCATTGCGCAGCCCAAAATGGTCGTTCGCGTATTGATCGATGGCATGCGGCCGGCCCGCCCATTCCGCCAGCGTCGAAGGCCATGTGGGGACGGCACTGAGTGCCCGTTTTTCGATCAACTCCACCCGGCTGAATCCGGCGAGGCCGGCTACCGATCCAGAGAGTAGAATCGCTCCGAATAGTGCGGCGAATACGGCATCACCCACCGAGTGGGCCTGCCGGCTCGTTTGAAGTGCGTTATCCGCCATGGTTCCTCTCCTCAGAATCGAAAATAAATAAACGGATTATGGCTGCCTTCCGCCAGGGTCATCAACGAAACGATAAAGATCGCCAGCAGCGCGGCTTCCGACGCGAACCGCCATGTCATGGAAATGCGCGGCGGCAGACTGCGGATCTTGTCATTTAGAGCGTGCGGCCAAGGATAAGCGAAGAGAATTCCGGCTGTCAACGCCAATGCGACGTCCGGTGGCACGTGGCGCAGAAGCATCTCGCCAGTTGCAGGGGCATGCCCTCCCACCATCGCTCTCAGGAATCCGGCAGCATGGCTGAGCGAGTCGGCGCGGAAGAGCACCCATCCGATCATCACCATCAGCACCGTGTAACCAGTGCGGAGCGCAGCCCAGACCCGGGATAACAACGAAAGCAAGCCAGCCCGCTCGCAAGCTAGCAGCGCGCCATGGAAGAGGCCCCACGCAATAAAAGTATAATTCGCACCATGCCACAAACCGCACAGCCCGAAGACGAGCAGCAGATTCACCGTCGTGCGGATTGTGCCCCGGCGGTTGGCGCCGAGTGGAAACCAGAGATAGTCGCGGAGCCACGCGGAAAGGGTGATGTGCCAACGTTGCCAGAAGTCCGTGACGGACCGCGCCGCATAGGGATAATTGAAGTTCCGCGGAAAGCGGAACCCCATCATGTGTCCCAGTCCGATCGCCATATTGGTGTATCCGGCAAAGTCGAAATAGATCTGGATCGTGTAGCTGAGAGCGCCAAGCCAGGCGAGGGAAGCGGAAAGCGCTTCCGGCACAGTCGAAAAAGCGGCGTTTGCCGGCGCGGCAACAGAGTTGGCGATCAGCAACTTCTGCGCCATCCCGACAATGAAGTACCCGGCGCCCGTACGGAATCCGGAAAGCGTGAGCGTACGCTTCCGCAACTCGTTCGTCGAATCGGCGAAACGCTCGATCGGCCCTGCCAGGATCTGCGGAAACATTGTCAGGTACGTCGCAAAGAGCAGCGGGTTCCGCTCGGCAGGAATGTCCTTCCGATGTACGTCTACAAGATAAGAGATTGCCTTGAAAGTGAAGAATGAGATCCCGATTGGGAGATGGATCTTTGGGGTAAGAGATGGAAGGCCCAGCATGGCAAGGAAAGGATCGCAGACGCGGAGCAAAAACTCCGCGTACTTGAAAACCACTAAGCCTGACACATTCAGGCCGACCCCGCACCAAAGCAAGACCGAACGGGTTCTGCCCTGCCGTTCGGCGATCCAACGCCCAAAGAGATAGTTAACGATCGTCGACAGCAGTAATACGTAGATGTATTGGAACTCGCCCCATGTATAAAAACAAATACTCGCCGCCAGCAAAACGATGTTGCGGGCGTAGGTGCGTCCGGCGGCCAGGTAAGCAAGCAAGAAAGCCGGCAGAAAATAATAGATGAATGTAACCGAAGTAAAGGGCATCTTATAAGTTAAGATCCGTCCTCAACCACCATCGCCCCAAATAGAATCCAGCGTCGGATCGAGCGGCGATCCTCGGGGTGGAAAAGCACCATCCGGGCGTATCCCTATTTAGCCGCTTCCAGGTATTCCCGAATCCGGGCAATCGAACTGAACTTACGAGGACCAAGATCGGAGTCGGGAATCTTCACTTTGAACTCTTGCTCGATCGCAGTCACCACTTCCACCAGGGCAAACGAGTCCAACAATCCCGAATCGAACAGAGACTCGCCGGCGTCAATATTGACGCTCTTGCCGTTGACCTTGGCGATGATTTCGCGAATTCTATCTTCAGTCTTCATCCTATCTCCTGATTTACGGTTTCGTAACCGTCCGATCCGATTCAGTCAGCCGTATCTGATCGATATGTGGAAACACATTCTCGCTTTCGATTCGGAGTGTGTGCTTCCCACGAACCAGGCTCACGATGGCGACGCTCTGCCATTTTTGATGTTCCGGAAGAAATCCTCCTGTCTCGCCTTGCGCGGCATGGTCTGTGATTAGCTGCTTATCAGCCAGCAGCCGCACCGGCCGGGGCGCCCCGGATGCATATCGCAGTTCCAAATCGTAATTCGCCGTTTTAGGTGTTTCAAAATCGTATTCTGCAAAAGCCGGCGCTTTCGGTGTAATAATGACGCCGATTCCCTGACCGTATCCGTGTTCTCCGTTGTCGCTGACCACGGTGCCTCGGTTGAACTGTTCTGCCTGAATGACTATAGGAGGGCTTTTGGACCCGCACGACAGCAGAGCCAAGGTGATGAAGCAGTGAAATATCCGAATAAACCTCGGGTATTTTCGCGAAGAGTGATGGTTTAATTGTACATTCATAGGGGTGGAGTGATTCAATCTACTTTTGAAAGAGCACTGGCAAACTCGGTGACAGCAGGATGCGGTCGATGTGCGGAAATACGGATTCGCTCTGGATGCGCAGGGTGTGTTCGCCCTGCGTCAGTTTCACAAGCGCCGCCGGCTCCCATCGCTGGTTCTCAGGATAGAATCCGCCCGTGACGCTTCCGGTAGCAGCCCGGTTTACTACAGCGCCGTCTATTAGGAGCATCACCGGTCTTGGTGCGGCGGACGCATACCGGAATTCGATCTGGTACTCGCCTGTTACTGGCGCCTTGAAGTCGTACTCCGCATACGCGGGAGCCTGGGGCGTCAATATAACTCCGATGTTCCGGCCGTATTGCTCCTTGTCAATCTTTACAACGCCGCGTTGAAAAGATTCGGCCTCGAGTATGACGTCGCTGGCTCGCGGGCCGCCATGCGAGACCAGGCGCTTCTTGGCATAGATCCAGATGCCCGTCCCCGCGGGTCCTTCCAGGTGCGACAGCACTTGAAACGGTATCCTGCCCTTATCAACATCTTCTTTCAGGGCTGGGTAATGATCGAAATATTCCACTCCCGGGTAAACTTTGTCGAAACCCTCGAACCATAAGATATAATCCGGCGCGCTTCCATCCACAGCCGAACTGCCGGGCCACCACGTATAGTGAACGGGTGTTTTATGGGCTTGCGAAAGCATTTGGAAGTAATCGTGGCTGAGTTGCAAACTCAAAGTGGTCGTTCGGGCCTCGGCAGTTTGGCCAGGCGCAAAGTGGGCTCGGACGTCTCGCGCGACGATCTCTTCGGTTTCGGCTAGGCGGAAATCACGCCGATCAAGCGGATGGTTGTCGTCAAACCACCCCGGGACGTTCAGCGGAAAGCCGGTGTCGATAATCCTCACATCGCCGATGCGAACGGCATTCACCGGAAGAATCCCGAAGGAGTTGTGGAGGGCAAGCACTACGGATGCCGCTACAAGGATGACCAACGCGTGCCGGAATAAACGGCGGCCCTCCAGAGGACGGCACGCCACCGCCGCCAGACCTGCCACCATGGGCAGCCCTGTCACGATGAAACGCGTCGCTTTATTCACCGTCATTGCCGTCAGCACCGCCGTGGTCAGCCCCAAAAGCAAAATCAGAGTCCAGGTTTCTCTGCTCCGTTCCGCTTCATCCGCTCTCCAAATGCGCATTACCAGGATAGGGAGTCCCATCATCGCCGCGCCGAATACAACGATCCACGCCCCCGTCGAAATATCCGCCTGTATCCATCGCGGGTAGTAGCACCCAATCGCATTACCGGCCATACGGGCGTGCTCCAGGACGTCCCTCCAGTTTTTCAAATACCAGGGAAGTGCGACCAGCAATGCTAACAACGCCGAGAACAGCACATTCGCCGTCAGACGCGCCAGCACAGCGGCGGATAGCGGGCGCCGGCGTGTGGCAGTCCAGATCGAATAAAGCGTCGGTAGTGCGACAAGCACCGGAAAAGTCGATTTGCACAGCACACCCAAACCGAGCACCACGCCCGCCATGGCGCTCCATGTCGCTCTCGGCCAAGGCCTGCGCGCGAGGATATCCAGATATACGACACAGAGAAGCACCAGCAGCAGTTCCACGTAAAAGCGGTGCGTCAGGCCCGTAATCATCGGCATGCTCAGCAGCAGTACGGCGGCCACTGCTGCGTGAAACGGCCGCAGGCAATGCCGGAAGAGCGAATAGGATGCCAGCCCCAGCACAAAAAACGTAAGTACAAGGGACAACATGCAAGGCAGCACTACGCCGCCTGTCAATAACATCACCAGAGACGCAGGTATGCACACCAGTGGCGGTTTGTAAACCAGCGCATTCTGATATCCCCTCCAAGCCCCCGCAAGTGTGCCACTCCGAAGACCATCCGCGATACTGATGACACCGCTCATGTAGTGTGCCTCGTCCGTGCTGGGAACCATTCGGGAAGCAACCACATAGTAAGTGTGGCAAATGCAAAGGAAGATTAAGATCACAAGTAGCGCGCGAAATGCCCAGCGGTCGCTGGTCGGCGCCCTTGGCTCCAGGGTGGCGGCGCGGGCGAACTCGTGGTTAAACACTGCGTTGACAACCTTGCCCATTGGGAACCGTGATTTTAGCACTAAATTGGTCACGAAATGCTTTTCTTCGGGCAGCGTTCCCCGACCTTCTGGGGCACCTCGGGCAGCCGGCGCATTCTGAAATTGCGCAACGTACTTATGTCGGGTGCGAGCCTCTCCGCAGTGATGCCCAAGCAGCTCGCAACGGTCCTGTGATCCGCCAGGATATCGAACGCTCCAAGTCTGCAATACGCGTACGCGCCTCAAGAAGCTGATTCAACAACTGTCCGGAAGCGACCTCACCATCGCGTTGTCGTCCGGCCGACGACGGGTCCTGCGATGCGACTTCATTGAGAGTCGGGTAGCAAAACTCAATCGTCAGCGCCCCGCCACCAATCAGAACGTCGAGTCCGGAGCCGATTGGGAGGATCCAATGCGGGTCGTTGTCCAAGAGGTAAAGTAGAGAGCCATAACCCCCTCCTCCAACGATCTGAATGCCGCTTATAACACCTTCCATCGCGCCTTCACCGCTCTTCCAGCCCCAAACACGATCGCCCGAACTGGACAGCAGTTCCACCCGGAGCAACCGCATGAACCCGGGTTGGTCGCCCAAATCGACGCGAATCTGAGTCGGAGCGCTGTCCATCGCGGGCAGTTTGATTTCGACTCTCTGAATTGCACCGGTAATTCGTATATCCTTACGCCTGCTCGCATCCTCGGAGAATCCATTACCTCGGGTGCACCACAATACCTGGAAGCCTCTGGTTACCACGCTGTGTCTTGGTAATCCGCCCTTGAGGGCAAAATACGCGCGGCCCGATAGTCCGGGGACCCGGAGCAGCCTCTCATAATCGGCGACCATGTCCGCGGGCACACGTGGTGTTCTGGTATTCAGCCGGTTCCGGACTGGCTGGAGAAGTGCCCGGTTCGAATCCACCTCCCGCAATCGCGCAAGGACCGCTTCGGGCACGGGATCTGCCAGGAAACCATTGACGCCGTCTTGCACCGCATCCGCGAAACTCCCCAGTCGCGTCGCAATTGGAGGAATCCCGAGATTCATGCACTCCTGCAACGTGTAACTAAATGTCTCGGGCACGGTTGACAGCAGCAACCCAACGTCGGGCTGTACGGATTGCACCAGTGCGGCTAATTGCTCCCGTTCGTAGCGTGACACGATCGTCACTTCCGGGAATGACGCGAACTCTTGCCCGTAGTCTCCGCAACCGAGCAGAAATAGGTCGGCGAACGACCTCAGCTCGGCGGTGATCGCCCTAAATAATTCCAGGCCCTTGTGAGGCGCCAGGCTGCCGAGAAGTACGACCCGCAGCCGCCCCCCTGTTCCGCGAGGGATCCCGGGACTCACCGGCTCAAGAGGCCTTACGCCGTGCGGGACGATTTTGAAGACGCCGGACAGTTCCGGAAGAAAATCCAGATA
>Ga0137407_10003169_pt1 | contig 10909 bp, 6 predicted proteins | sample CZOMad2_2_16fung_FD_108410 | JGI IMG/M metagenome (GOLD analysis project Ga0137407, IMG submission 108410) | Vadose zone soil fungal communities from Angelo Coast Range Reserve, California, USA - CZOMad2_2_16fungal (Illumina Assembly) | ecosystem: Environmental > Terrestrial > Soil > Vadose zone...
TCGGGATCGTCGACGAAGAGTCCGGCGAAATCCCTTTCCGCCTTTGCATAAACGGGATTTGTTTTTGAGTAACCAAGCGCACGTAACGCGATCAAAGAGTTCAGCATCGCCGGATACACCGCCGCGAGGCCGTCGCTCCCTTCGCCAATCCGCTCGACCATCCACCGCTCCGCTTTTTCAAGCGCGCGCCGGCGCATTGGCCGGAGCCCAAGTGGATGCAGAAATTTCAGAACATCTTCGACTCGCAGAAAGAAATTGCGCCAGGTCCAGAAGCGTTCGCTGCGGGGGAGCCGCAAATCGCTTTGCTCGGTACCGATGGGATAGAGCTCGTGCAATTGCTTTTCTCCAGGCAACACGCGAGTCGGCTTGAAATGGTTGATGATGGCCAGCGGCATAAGCATCGCCCGACTCCACGACGACATTTTGTAAATGTGAAACGGCGCCCAGCTCGGCAGGAGTACCATCTCCGCAGGGATCGTCGGCAAATACTTCCATGGAAATTGCCCCAGGAGCGCAAGATAAAGCTTGCTGAAGGTGTTCATCTGAGGAATACCGCCGAGGCGCATGATGTTGGCGCGCGCTTCGTGCATGAAAGGCGCGTCCGCCGAGCAGCCAGCGAGTTTCAACGCAAAATATGCTTTCACCGAAGCGTTAATCTCACTCGGGCCGCCGTGATAAATATTCCAGCCGCCATCCAAAAGCTGCCGTTTCAAAATGTGCTGGACGCAACGCCGCTGCAATTGCCCATCGACTTCGCCGCACCAGTGCATGAAAAGCACGTAATCGGAGCAGAGTGTGCTATCAACGATCAGCTCGCCGCACCAATGCCCGTCGTCTTTCTGTTGGCGAAGAAGATTCTCCTGGGCGCGGTTGATGGCTTGTGAAATCTCGGCGTCGCTGGCGGAATATGACTGCGCAAGGTCGGGCCGTGCGCTTGGTAAAGAAATTACGTCAGAGGACCGGTTCATGATTTCGATCTTGGACCTGTCGATCCATTAACGGCTCGAAGTTACGATGCCTGCGCTGAAGCCTCGGCATTCTTTCCCGTGAGATGTCCGTTTCCGGAACTCACGCCGTTATACGCGAGAACTTCGCTGCCACGGCCGGTCGGTTTCGGTTTCGGCCCAAAATTGAATTTGACCGTTTTCCAGGTATCGCCGCGCTGGGATTGCAGACCCAAAGTCGCCGTCGGCTCGTAACCGCAATGCACCATGCAGTTTTCGCAACGACTGTCGCGCGCCACGCCGTTGACGATGCCGTATCGGTTCCACTCCGTTTTGTCGAGCAGTTCCGCGTAAGTCGAGTAGTGCGCGTCGGTCATGAGATAGCAGGGACCCTTCCAGCCGCGAATGTTTCGGGTCGGAATTGCCCAGGCTGAACAGGTCAAATCGCGCTTGCCGCCGAGAAATTCAAAATAAACCGGCGTCCCAAAGAATGTGTACCGATTCATCCATTCCTCGATTTTTTGGAACTTCTGAATGGTCATTGCGCGCGTGAGAAAGAAATTCTCCGGACGCAAATTAAGCCGCTTGACCATGTCTTTCTTGGCGGCGTCATACTCGTATCCCGGAGTGATGGTGTGGCCATCTACGCCGAGATCGGAAAGGTAATCGAACATCTGCTCGATCTCCTGCATATCGGTTTCCTTGTAAACCGTCGTGTTAGTCGCGACCTGGTAGCCGAGCAGCTTGGCCATTTTGATCGCAAGGATGCACTCCTTAAAAACGCCTTCGCGCTCCACGATAAGATCGTGCGTGCGCTCGAGCCCGTCGAGGTGAACGTTCCAGTACATCCAGCCTGAGGGCCCGATCGTCGGCTTGGCCGCATCCTTTGGGCCTTTCCGAATATCCGCAGCATCTTTCTCGGTGATCAAACCCGCGCCGAGCAATGCCGCAATTTTTGCTTCGACAAACTCCGGCTGAACCGACAATTGCGAGGCAAGCCATTCGCGCATTTTCTTGCGCATGAACATGGCGTTTGTGCAGATGTAAACGATCCGCTTTTGCTCAAGCAATCCGTTCACCAGCGCTTCGATATGAGGGTAAATCAGCGGTTCGCCGCCGCAGATCGAGATCATTGGCGCATCGCACTCTTGCGCCGCCCCGAGGCAATCCTCCAGACTCATTATGTCCTTCAGGGATGTGGAGTATTCACGAATCCGTCCGCAACCGGTGCAGGTCAGGTTGCAAGTGTGCAACGGCTCGAGTTGAAGCACGGTGGCGAACTTCTTGGTGCCACGCAACTTATGCCCGATCATGTAGGCCGCGATTTTCGCAGTGAGCGGGAGGGGAAATCTCATAAAAGCGAGGATAGTAACAAGACCCGCTGGCGTGTCAACAGATCGCCTAGGAAAGAGCGGAGTCTCTTTGTTTAGGAGTTAACGGACTCTTGCCCGATATTGACAAAAATGCAATGGCTGAGCAAAGCACTCGACATTTTCGTGTCACATAGGTGACATAAAACTGTCCTCACAATCACGCGATTCCCTGCCAGCCACGCCGGATCAAACTGACAGCAATCGCGGCAAGAAGAAGCGCGACTATCTTGGACACTCCGCGCAACCCCTGTTGGCCTATCCAGCGGGTGAACTGGTCGGCATTCCAGAACGCGATCGCGACCAGCGCGAGATTAACCAAGAGGGACGTGAGGGTAAAGACGAGGCCAACGGTATCGACTAAGATTAGCAGCGCCGTGAGCAATGCCGGCCCGGCGATCAACGGCATGCCGAGTGGCACGATGCCGAATTCATCTCCGCTACCGCGATCCTGTGACCCCAAACTGAGCAATTCGCGGCCTGCCAGACCAAGCAGAATAAGGCCACCGGCGACTTGAAAATCCGCCACCGTGATCCCAAGCGCAGCGAAGATGATTTTCCCAAGAAAGATAAAACCGATCGCGATGCCGAGGGCCGTGAAAATTCCCAGGAGCGCCTGCCGCTTTCGCTGTTCACGCGAAGCGCTCGTGCCAAGACCTAAAAAAATCGCAACGAGCCCAATCGGGTCGATGGCGACAAAAACCGGAATAAAGGCGAGGAAGAATTTCTCGATCATTGTGGCACGAGCCATCCCGACTACCGGGTCTCGCCACAGATGAACACAGATGGAACACCGATTCATCAAAATTCCTTCGCCCATCTGTGAAAATCCGTGTAAATCTGTGGCCGATTCGTCTTCTCTAAATCCCGCGTTCCACACTCTATGAGATCAACGTTCCTTTTTCTGCCAGTAATCCTTGCGGCTTTGAATTCAAATCTTTCTGCTGCCGAACTAAAAACCGTCGATGATTTTCGCGACGCTGCAACGAAGGCAAACGCGGTCTTGACGATTCCCAGCTGGGAACAAACACCGGAAGCGGTCGAGGCTTCCATGAAAGATGCCATCGCCAAAGCGAACACCGCCCTCGACCAGATCGGCGCTCAGGACTTGGGCAAAGTTACGCTTAAAAGCACCGTCGTCGCGCTCGATGATCTTACCTACCAGGCTGGACTTGCAGCGAACAGAGCAACGCTCATCAAAGAGACGAACACGAATCCCGTGATGCGCAGCGCAGCCGAGAACGCGGTCAAGGCGTTTCAAGAATGGGCGGTTGGAATTGATTATCGCGAGGACGTTTACAAGGCCATCAAAGCTTTTGCCGATACGCATCCGAAGCTCTCGGGCGAAGACGCGAAACTGCTCAAGGAAACATTGCGTGATTACCGGCGCGCTGGCCTGGACCTGCCGTCCGATCAACGCAAGGAGGTCGAACAATTGCGCAAGGAATTGTCCAAATTGGGAACCGATTTCGACACGAATATCGTTAAGGCAAATGCGCCTGTGATTTTCACAAAGGCCGATCTCGAGGGCCTACCGGAGAGCTTCTTCGCCTCGCCCGGTATCAAGACCGGAGACGACGCTTACACGGTTATGGCAAACGTTACCTGGCAATACAATACTGTGGAGGAAAACGCGAAGAGTGAGGCCACGCGAAAGAAACTTTACGTCATTCGCGAAACCCTCGCGAAAGACACAAACGTTCCCGTTCTCAATCAAATGCTCGCGCTCCGGAACAAGATTGCGCTGCGTCTGGGTTACAAATCATGGGACGACTTCCAAACTGAAATCAAAATGGCCAAGACCGGCGCGAATGCGAAGAAGTATATCGGCGACCTCGTCACTGGTATTCAGCCAAAGTTCGACAGCGAAGTCGCTGAATTACAAAAACTGAAAGGCGCTGACACGAACGATCCGAACGCCAAAATCGACGTATGGGACTGGCGCTACTACAACAACCAGCGGAACAAACAAAAATACGCCGTCGATAAGGAAGCTCTGCGCGCCTATTTCCCGTTCCAAAAAGTGCTCGATGGGATGTTCAACATCTATCAGAGCATTTTCGGACTCAAGTTCGAAAAGATCGTCGTGCCTTACAAATGGATCGATGACCTCCAACTTTATCTCGTGACTGACTCTGCCACGGGCGAGCCGCTCGGGATGTTTTATCTCGATATGTTTCCGCGCGAAGGAAAATTCAATCACTTCGCGCAGTTCGATGTTATTAGCGGCAAATTGTTACCCGATGGAAAATACCAGCGGCCAACCGTCGCGTTGATTTGTAATTTTCCACCGGCGAACGCAGACAAGCCATCTTTGTTGACGCACACCGACGTGGAAACGTTGTTCCACGAATTTGGTCACGCTCTGCATTCGATTGTCACGCGCGCGAAGTATGGACGTTTTGCAGGAACCCATGTGCCAGGTGATTTCGTCGAAGCGCCCTCGCAAATGCTGCAAAACTGGGTTTGGGACAAAAAAGTGCTCGACACGTTTGCCGCCGATTACCGGGAGCCATCGAAAAAAATTCCAGCAGAGATAATTAAGAAAATGAATGACGCCAAGCTGGCCAACGCCGGTGTTTTTTACCGGCGCCAATTCGCGTTTGCGTCGCTCGATCTCGCTCTGCACGATCAGCACGCCGACGATGCGCCTTATGATTGCGTGGCAATATCGAATCCGATTCTGGAAAAAGTTTTTCTCCCAATCGATCCGAGCACGACATTCGTTTCGTACTTTGGCCATTTAAACGGTTACGATGCCGGTTACTACGGTTATGCCTGGGCCGACGCGATCGCCGCCGATATGGCGACCGTGTTTGAAAAGGCCAAGGATGGTTACCTCGACAAGCAAGCTGGTTTGAAATTGCGTCGCGAGATTTACGAACCGGGCGACTCGCGCGACGTCAACCTCTCGATCGAAAAGTTCCTTGGCCGAAAACAATCGGTCCAACCATTCTTGAAAAAGATCGGGATCAATGACAAGAACACGTCGGTGACGTCATCGTCGGCAACCAGGTGAGCCCGCGTGCCATTTTCCCTGTCCGAAGCCGCGGAGCAATCGAGAAAAATTCAACGCCTTGATCCGCTGTTAGTCGCGGCCCTGTCGCTCGCGTTCCTTTTTTGTCTCCAGGGCATCACGTGGGGACGAGTCGAATGCTGGAATCGCAGTCAAATCGCACTGCAAAGTTTGCGCGCACTGCGGCCGGGTAACTACTTAAAGCCGCCGTTTCACACCTACTTAAACCACGTTTTCGTGGTCTGGCCGATAACTGGAGCTCTGAAAATTGCCCAGGTGCCGACGGAAAGAATGAAAATCGCCAATTCGGCAAAGCTGATCGGATCGCGATTAGTGACTATTGCGCTTTATCTCGGCACAATTGCACTCGCTTATGGTTTTAGTCGTCGCTCGTACGGAAGATTTTCTGCCGTTATCATCGCGTTTGCTTTTGCCACAAGCGCCGGATTTATTACTCACGCGCATTTCCTCACCGCCGATATGCCGCTGTTATTTTGGATGCTGGCGGCGCTTTGGGCCTCGTACCGGCTCGCATCTGCTCCTACCACGAGGAATTACGCCGTCGCCGGCTTTTTGACCGGCATCGCAATCGCTACCAAATACAACGGCCTGGCAGTCGGAATCGCGCTTCTTGTCGCGCATTTCTTCGCGACGAAAGGCGCGAGCATTCGGAGCATAATTCTTAGTCGTCAACTCGGGATCGGATTAGGCATGGTTCCGCTCGGATTTCTCTTCGGATGCCCGACTCTGCTTTATGAACCGAAGAAATTCTGGGAGGACTTCATCTACAACTACAGCGTCACGCCCCGTTACTCAGGTCAACCGGACCGTGTCAATTATCTTGGTGCTCTTGGCCGAATTCCCGAAATTGTCGGACTTCCCGGCGCGATTTTGATCGCCGGCCTCGCGATTTTAAGCTGCATTCTGATCCTGAGGCGACGCGACCTCAGCGATGCCGCAACGCACGGATTCACCCTGAGCAGCGCCGTTTTTCTCCTCTATTTTTTGAAAGTGGGGACCTTCCCGCGAGCGGAAACGCGCTATGTTTTGCCCGCAATTCCGTTCCTGATTTTGATGATTGGTCCGGCGTTGCAGACGCTCGAACGGCGAAAATGGATTTTTGCGTTACTCCTGCCCCTTCTGATTTACAACTGCCTTTGCAGTTATCTCGTCGGCAAGCGTTTCAACGATGACCCGCGGCTGAAGGCACAGCTTTGGGTAATGAAAAACGTCCCGCGGGGCAGCGTCATCGAATCAAGCGGTACCTGTCCGCATTGGTCAAAACTGCCGAATTTCGATGCCCGCGAAATTAATCTTGGCCGACCCGATCGGCCCAGCCCGCCAGCGAGAGACATCACCGACCTGCGCTTGCCTAATATGCCGGGGCGCTTCGAGTTGTTCCGCGAGGTTTTTCCAGAATGGGTGCAACCCCTGGTTACCGAGAATGAAAAAAATCCCGACCAAGGACTGTTCACCGCCGCCGCCTTGGAGAAGCGCAATCCGAATTACATCAGCATTTATTCGGGGGATTATAAGGTGCCCGGCGACACTGTGCGCAGATATTATGGTGAACTTCTGACCGGGAAATTACCCTACGCCATCGTATTTGATGCCCGGACGCCACGTGCGCCGAAATGGATTTATCCGCGCACGATCGATTCCCTGCGCGGACGCATCACTATTTTGCAGCGGAAAAGTTGAGAACCCTGGTTGCCAATCGAGTCGCCCTCGCCGCCATCAACGTAGCGATGGTCGGATCGTTGGCGTCGTGTCAACGCACGGAATCGAATATCGATGCAGAACGCGCCTGCAGCTCGCGCTACATTAACATATGGAAACCGCACGCTTGTTCGTCGCAATTCTTCTCAGCGGTACGCTCTCGTCCCTCGCTACGGATGAACTGGCGGAGCGTTTGCAGCCGGCGCTCGAAGCGATCACTCCGGACGGCTTGCTCGCGCATATCAAGGTTCTCGCATCGGATCAATTCGAAGGGCGCGCGCCTGGCACGAAGGGGGAAGAACTTTCGGTCAAATATATCACTGATCAGTTCAAGCAAGTTGGCCTGAAGCCGGGAAATCCGGATGGAACTTACACGCAGGAAGTTCCGCTCGCTGGAATCAGAAGCGAGCCAAAAATGTCGTTTACCATCGGTGATAAGACAATCGACCTGAAATATCCGGAGGATTTCGTTGCCTCATCGGCCCGTCTCGAACCCGAAATTAAGATCGATAATTCAGACGTGGTCTTTGTCGGGTACGGCATCGTCGCGCCGGAATATGGGTGGGACGATTACAAAGATGTCGATGTCCGTGGCAAAACGATTCTGATGCTGATCAACGATCCGCCGATTCCCGATCCGAAAGATCCAGCAAAACTTGACGACAAAATGTTTAAGGGAAAAGCGATGACCTACTACGGACGCTGGAGTTACAAATATGAAATCGCTGCGAAAAAAGGCGCGGCAGCCGCCGTCATTATTCATGAAGCGGAACCGGCAGTCTACCCTTACTCCGTGGTAAGAACCAGTTGGGCGAAGGAGAATTATGAGATCGATGCACCGGATAAAAACATTGAGGCCGTCAAGGCCCGCTCCTGGATAACGCTCGATGCCGCGAAGAAATTGCTGGCCGATTGCGGTCAGGATTTCGATGCTCTAAAGAGATCGGCGCTGACAAAGGCGTTTCGGCCAATGCCGCTCGATGCGAAAGCCAACATAAACATCAAACAGCAGCTTCGCTCATTCAAATCGCACAACGTCATCGGCAAACTCGATGGAAGCGATCCGAAATTGCAGGACGAATACGTTATTTATACCGCGCACTGGGACCATCTCGGGCGTCATCCCGAATTACAGGGCGATCAGATTTTCAATGGCGCGATCGATAATGCGTCCGGCGTGGGATCACTTATCCAACTCGCGGCGGCGTTCACGAAATTAAATCCGCTGCCAGAACGTTCGGTGTTGTTTATGGCTACGACCGCCGAAGAAGCGGGATTGCTCGGCGCAAAATTCTATGCCGAGCATCCGCTTTATCCGCTCGAGAAAACGCTGGCCGACATCAACATCGACACCATAAACCCGTGGGGTAAAACGCGGGACATCCAGGACCTGAGCGACAATAACTCAACCCTCGATGATCTACTTGCAGCAGCAGCCGGACGCAACGGCCGGGTGATGACGCCGAACAGTCAGCCGGAGAAAGGCAGCTTTTATCGGGCCGATCACTTTGAATTTTCAAAGCTCGGAGTGCCTGCTCTCTACACCGGCGGCGGCAAAGATCTCATCGGCAAAGCAGCCGATTTGGGCCGGCAGAAGAAAGACGATTATACGGCGCATCATTATCATCAGGTGTCGGATGAAGTGAATCCTGAATGGGATCTTTCCGGCGCGGTTCAGGATATTCAACTTCTCTTCGAAGTCGGCTACGAAGTCGCAAACGGCAGCAAATTCCCGGAATGGAAACCGGGGACTGAATTCAAGGCAAAGCGGGACGCGACGCTGAGGAAATGATTGAATTAGACCGAGAAATTCGGTCTAATTCTCGTTAGGCGCTACATGGCACATTTTTACCGAAGCAAATACAGAGCAAACAAAAACAGACAAAACGAAAGACGCCATACTAATGAAAACACAAACCACATTCAGCAAGCTCCTGCCGACACTCGCACTCGCAGCGGTATTGTCGGTCTGTGCAGCCGCTTCCCCACGGGCACTCGCAGAAGACCCGCGCACGTGCGGAAGCTGCCAACTGCCTGTCGGCCTTGCCCGCGAGCAGAGCATCTCCGCCACCGTGTTCAATAGCTCCGAGGATCGGGCCATCATCATCAACGGCGGCAAGTTCCAGGACAGCCAAGGCACGATTCTGGCAGAGTTCGGCCGGACGACCGTCGCACCTCAGCACATGTTCTCCTTCACGCTCGACAGAGAGAGCCTGCCGCGTGGGGAGAGCCGACTCCAGGTCAGCGCCGCTGTCACGTTCCCCAGCATGCCCGACTTCAGGGACGCCCGCGTGTCAGTGGAAGTCATCGACAACGCCACCGGCAAAACCACCGTTCTCTTCGGTGATTAGCACATCGAGAATATCCCGCAAAGGCGCCTAACAATGCGCTGCAGCCAACCGCTGGCCGTCGCGAAGCGCGGATTTGATTTTATGAGAGAGTTGTCGATGGTTGGAACGCTCGCTGCCGCCAGCGGTGGCTGAGCTTGTGTCTCGTTAGCCGGCCTCGTGCGCATGACTCAGTCATTACCAGTCGCCGGCGGATTTAATGTAGAGACCAGCAGCAAAGAAGTAAGTTGCAACGCGGCGGATTAGATGGTTGAATCCCGGCTCGCGAATCTAAAAACCTGAATGGGCTCTCTCAAAAAAAGACGCAAAGCGAAAATTGCCAAGCACAAGCGCCGCAAGCGCATGAAGCAAAGTCGCCATAAGAAGCGTCTCCGCTACAAGACCTAGCGCGCACGACAACGGAAGGTTGCCGGGAAGAACGTCCAACGCTCAACGTCCAGCATCCAACGCCCAACTTGAACATCGGACGCGGAGCTCTCGGCGTTGGGTGTTGGGCGTTCAGCGTTGAGCGTTGGGCGCTGAATGCGCGAGAGGGTTTGCCGCGAGGGCGCGGCAAACAGCACGCGAGGCGCGTGCGCTCCCCAGCGTGGTTTGCGGAGAGCGAGGCCGAAAGTTAGACTTCGAAAGATGAGAGAGCACAAAAAGCGCGGCGTTTCCGCCCGCAGGGGAATTATTTTCGCACTTGCTTTTTTTGCCACGGCGAGCGCTGTGAGCGCCAAGGCCCCGCGGGCCAAGCCGCCCCAAATTAGATCGACGCCTGCCCCGATAAAGATCGAGCCTCAGGATGATTCATTCAGTCTCAAGCCGGCGCCGGACCTGGTTTTGCGTCCGGAGGGCGAACGCAAAGCGGGTGCGCTCGCGCATTTTGTCGAGGGAATGGTTTTCGAGGAAAACGGCGAGATGGATAAAGCGCTGGAGGCGTACCGCAAAGTGCTCAATGTCGATCCCGGCCAATCCGAGCTCGCGTCGCGCGTGGCCGCTTTGCTCATACAGCAGGAAGATTTTCCACAGGCAATTGACGTCCTGAAAGACGCAATCAAAGCAAACCCGAACGACGCCGAACCGTATCACCAACTGGCATACATTTACGCGAAGTATCTCAAGAAAACGGATCAGGCCGTCGGTTATGCCAACCGCGCCATCGCTCTCAATCCACGGGAGATAGAGGCTTATCAGCGCCTTTGCGAAATCGAACTCGCAGCCGGACAAGAACAAAAAGCGGTCGATGCGTTGGAGCGCGCGACAAAAGTTCGCACCGACGACGCGAGTTTCTGGACACGGCTTGGGAAGCTTTACGCCGCCGTTCTTTTTAAGCCCGACTCGCAGCCGAAGCCGCACGAATTGAAGCGAGTCAACGAGATTTTCAAAAAGGCGGTGGAGAACGCCAAAGATGATCCGGCGATTCTCAAAGATGTGGCCGATTACTATGCGTCATCCCAGCAGCTAAAGGAGGCGATTCCGCTCTATCTGCGCGTGATCGAGCTGCAGCCAGACGATGCCAACGCGCGGGAA
>Ga0137407_10003170_pt1 | contig 10908 bp, 11 predicted proteins | sample CZOMad2_2_16fung_FD_108410 | JGI IMG/M metagenome (GOLD analysis project Ga0137407, IMG submission 108410) | Vadose zone soil fungal communities from Angelo Coast Range Reserve, California, USA - CZOMad2_2_16fungal (Illumina Assembly) | ecosystem: Environmental > Terrestrial > Soil > Vadose...
GTCCGCAGGATAAAGAAAGATGCCGCCGCGGGTGAGAATGCGGTAGGCTTCTGCGACCAGAGACCCGATCCACCGCATGTTGAAGTCTTTGCCCAGCGGTCCGTCGGCTCCCGTAACGCATTCCTCGATATAAGCGCGCACCGGCGGCTCCCAGTGCCGACGATTCGACGCATTGATCGCGAATTCGGTCGCGTCTATTGGAATCTGCACCTTGGATCGCGTGAGCTTGAATTCATTCGCGACGCGGTCCAACGTGAAGATATCGACACCGCGCCCGACAGTGAGGACGAGAGAGGTTTGCGGGCCGTAGACGACGAAACCGGCCGCAAGCTGCGCGGTGCCGGATTGACCGAAGGCAGCGCTGACATCGGAAGGCGTGGGCACAATCGAAAAAATGGTGCCGACGGACATGTTTGCGTTGATATTCGACGAGCCGTCCAACGGATCGACCGCGACGCTAATAAGAGCAGTGGGATTCAAAATATCCGGCTTCGTCACTTCTTCCGAGGCAAGCGCAGCAATCGGCAGGGGGCGGAGAGCTTCACGGATGATTTGATCGGCGCGAAGATCGAGATCCTTCTGAACATCTCCGTCAGTGTTGCGTCCCTGTGCTTTTCCGGTGATACCCGCCAGCGCACCACGACACGTCAGGTTGGAGATACCGATCGAAGCCTGCGCAAGAGCGGCTACCGCTTCATTCACCGCTCGGCGAAGTGGGTCCGAGCCCGCCTCTAAATCTATGCGCTGGCGCAACGTAAGCTCGTGGTTCATTCGGTCGTCCCCCTCGGTCAACGATCGAACAGGCCGCCGATACGCGTTCTTTCCCGAGCGTTGGTTGATGTTGACTTGGTGCACATAATACGGATTTTTTTTCTTATATGAACTCGAATCTACGAGACATCACCCTCTTGCACTGACGTATCAGCGAGACAACGCGATGTTAGGACTCTTGCATTAAATGCGCGACCAAAAATGGTCGACTATTGGAAGGAGGATCAAGAATGTTCGTGTCCGCCCGTGGTCAGACGTGCCCAAGGTCGATCAAGCGCTCGCCCGTCGGAGCAACCCAGGCCATGAAGCGTGCCGACGACTCGATGCCCGACTGCGGCCGAAAAGCAGGGCCGCTTGTGGTCGTCGAGTCGAGGGCACGGCAACGAGCAGTGGCTACCGGATCGATCGAGCAGCGACATGGTCGTGAGACTGTAGCCGGGCTCTTCTACTCGGCGATCCGGCGCTGGCGCCCGGATGCATGCCCTGACACGTTTCGTCTATCCGGCGCGTCCATGCCGGAGCTGCGCTTTGCGGGTTTCCAGACCTCGAGGCGCTGCGTGGTGTCGTGGGCTGCGGTGGAGACCTGAATAATTGCCCTACTAATGTCTTCTTCAGTGGATGAAGCTTCGGAAAGAACTAGGCTGATGCAGCCTGTCAGTCCAAAACGTTTGGCCGCAAACGGGGAAGAGACGCCTATGCGTCCTTTGTCAACCTCGCCATATGCCACGCAATAGCCCGCGCGCTGGATCGCTTTAACATTCGCCAAGAACGCCTCGCGGCTGTCGCCGAAGTCGGCTCGCCTGATATTCTGCGACTCACGGTCGTACAGCTTCGTCAACCTCGGGCGATCCAGTACGGCAAGAACCGTCTTCGACGAGGAGCCGCGAAATAGCGGCATCGGCCGCCCGACCTGATAGCTCACCACCTCCTGCGGTCCTGGCGCCATCTCTTGGTGCACGCACATCACGCCATCGAAATACGACCGGCATAGCAAGACGGCACTTCCGCGAGGGGCAGTCGCGGCCAGGGCCGCGCAAACGGGGCGTGCGACCTGCAGCAACGGATCGCCGACTTGCAACAGTCGATACAGCTGAAGGATCCTCGGTCCGAGCGCATATCCGTCGTCGGACACTCGGTCGAGGAATCCCGCTCGGCTCAACGCACTTACCGTCCGATAGGCCGTGCTGCGGGGCAGCTCCAGCTTTGTCATTACCTCATCGATGGTCAGGAGCCATTGACGATCGGTGAATAGATCCAGAAGAGCAGAAAGGTGTTGGATTGATCCAGTTCCCGCCATCGCTTCGCCTCGTTGAGGGCGTAAGTATATAGGATTCATTACATAAAATCAAGTTGTAATTCCCAAATAGTGGGATTATAAGTGCTACTCCAATCATAATCACCAACCAAATCTGAACCTGGAGGTATCGTGTTCAAACTGGCCCGTCTCACCACCTTAGGTCTATTGCTCGGTCTGCTTCCGGTTCAAGCCGAGACTTTCAGCCTCGACACAACCCACGTTTCGGTCATGTACTCGCTGGATCATTTGGGCTTCTCGATCAGTCGAGGGGTCTTCCGAGAGGTTCAGGGGCAACTTTCGATCGACGAAAATCAACCCGAAAATGCTCGGCTCGAGGTTCGCGTCAATGCGGCGAGCATCGACGCATTCGATGCCGGCAGGTCGAACGCGGTTCGGGGCAGCAATTTCTTGGAAGCGGACCGCTTTCCGGAAATGAAGTTTGTTTCCACGAAGGTGGAACGAACCGGCGAATCGACCGCCAAAGTCACGGGCGATCTGACGTTGCACGGCGTAACCCAACCGGCCACGTTGAATGTGACGCTAACGAAGAAAGGCAAGCATCCGATCACGGGCGCGCAACGCATCGGTTTTGCTGCGAGCGGCGCTGTCAAGCGCAGCGACTTCAAGATTATGGGCTTCCTTCCAATGGTTGGTGACGACGTCACAATCACCATTGATGCCGAGTTCGGCGCGTCATGAACAAGACAATTGCGCGCTACAGCGGTCTGGCAATCCTGCTTCACTGGGGAAGTGCGGCGATCATTGTCGCCCTGTTCCTGATCGGCTGGCAGATGGTCAGGATGCCGCTCAGTCCGGGCAAAATGGAGGCTTATGCCCTCCACAAGTCTCTCGGCTTCCTGATATTGGTGGTTGCCGTCGCCCGCGTCGTCTGGCGCATGCTGCGGCCGCCGCCGCCCGAGCTGATGGGAACACCCGAGTGGCAGCGTCGCGCCGCCAACGCCACTCACGTCGTTCTCTACCTGCTGATGTTCGCTCTCCCGATGAGCGGATGGGCATATAACTCGAGTGTTGGATTTCCGCTCTCGTTCTTTGGCCTGATCGACGTGCCCCCGCTCTTCAGTGGCGGCCCGGATACGAAGGAACTATGGCGGACGGCCCATTGGCTACTGGGATGGGGAGTCGTCGGGCTTGTCTCTCTCCATGTCGGCGCGGCGTTCTACCACCAGGTGATCATACGCGATTCGATATTGCAGCGAATGCTGCCGAGAATCCCCGCCTTGCGGAGACACTGATGAGAGCGTCTTGTTTTCTTGTCTTCGCGGTCGTCGGAAATCTGCTCGGCGCCGCCAGTGCCGGAGAGGCCGCAACGCGATGGACACCGGTGCCGGCTGCAAGCCGGATCGGGTTCGAGGTAAGTCAGGCAGGGGCAGCGGTCAAGGGAGAGTTCCGACGGTTCGACTCCGAGATCGCGTTCGACCCCAACGACCTGTCCTCGTCGAAGGTGCGGGTTGAAGTGGATGTCGCCAGTATTTCGACCGGCGCGGAGGACAGGGACCGCGAGCTTCCCAAATCCGACTGGTTCGACATCGCGCGATTTCCGCGGGCCGTCTTTGAAGCCGCGACTTTTGAGCAGACCGAAAAGGGCTTCGTAGCCCGCGGCACGCTGTCGCTCCGCGACGTCAAGCAGCCGGTTTCCTTGCCCTTCACACTCGAGATTGCCGGCGAGACCGCGCGCATGGACGCGAAGCTGGATTTGGACCGCACCACTTTCGGCGTCGGCCAGGGGATGTGGGCCGCCTCCGACATGGTCGGGAAAAAAGTGACCCTGACCATTCACGTGGAAGCAAAGCGCAATTGATTCCATCGCGATCCGCGGACCCATGACGGGCGCGCGGCAGGCCGTAGCCCGCGCGGCCGCGTTCGCCAGCTGGTCGTCGCCCAGGACTCGGATGCCGCCACCCGTCGGGCAGAATTCCCTTCATGGACGGGCCGCTGGACACAAAGCGGCGACCGCTTCAGTTTTGGAAAATGAATGCGATGCCTCGAGAGCGATGGCATGCGATCGACCTTCATCGTATAGAGGTTAAGTTTTACTGGAGCGCCCTGGATGTATAGTGGACCGGTCATCGATGCTGAACTTTACACACCTTGGCTTGGCGCCGACGATTCCGCCGATCCCCGTGCCGACCGCGTCGAATGGAATGACGACATAAGACTGAAACGCCTTGCGGAGACATTCCACCACACCGACGGCGAGGTCGTCAAAACACCGTTCAAGTCGAAGGCCGACATCTTCAGGGAAATGGATGCGGCCAACGTCGAAGGTGCAATCCTTGCCGCCAAAGTTTACTACAGATCAACAGAGCGCTCAGTCGATGCCGTGCATGCGGAACTAGCGGCCCTCGCATCTGGGTCTGCTGGTCGCCTCAAGGTTATCGCCACGATCGTTCCACCCGAACTGGGCGCATCGACATATTGGGACGTCATGCAGAGCGGCCGCTTCCTGGAAAAAGCCCATCAGCGCTATGGGGTGATCGGCGTTCACATCACCCCGGCCCCGTGGGGCATGGCCCCCTCCCATAAGTGGTTCTATCCGCTCTATGCGAAATGCGTGGAGCTCGGATTGTCCCTGTTCGTCTATGTGGGGATGCCTGGTCCGTTGTGGCCAATGATACCTAACGATCCAACCGTCTTGGACGAAGTGGCTCTCGCTTTCCCCGACCTCAGGATAATTGCACACCACATTGGCGATCCCTGGAACGACGTTGTCGTCCGACTGGCTGCAAGGCATCGGAACTACTACATCTGCACCTCAGCGTGGCACCCCCGCTCATATCCCGAGCAGCTTGTGAGCTTCATGCGGGGCAAATGGCATGGCACCCACGGCAGTGAAAAGGTCGTTTTCGCTTCCGACTGGCCGCTACTCGACATGCAGAAAACAGTTAAAGCGGCGCGGGAACTGAGTCTGTCCCAGGAGCAATTGTCCGGCATTCTGTACGAGAACGCGAAGCGGCTATTTTGGTCATAGGCGGCGGTGGGCCAATCCTTCTGCAGGGGTTACGAGGTCTACAAGATCGTGCCCGATGTCGATCGCGTGTTTGCCTTCGAAGAAGAGCGCGGCGCTTTCGAGCACCTCAGGGCGGGGCGTCACTTCGGCAAGATCGCGGTCGAAATCGACAAGTGAGAGGAAGCCGACGGCCGTAGCTGTCGTGGGAGAGGGGCAATGCAATCCTGAAGGACTTCCCGATGTGGCGTCGATTTGCCGCCAACCACCTCGGCTGAGTGGCGGCGGGCATGGAGGACGGCCAAGAGCTTTGAGCGTTGTTTGGTCGACGTGATTGTGAGCCGGCACGACTACGGCGAAGGCCGCGATGGCCCGGTCTCGGGTGACGCATCGTCACGGTCAAGCCATCGAACGGCGGTCGTTGGCTCGAGGCTGTCCTCCAGCAGCCAAGGAACCGCTGGTGTATCGCGCCGCGATAGGCCGGGCTCCAAACTTCTCGGGCTCTGTCTGTCCAGTCGCCGCGCTGATATGGTGGATCCAGTGAGTCCCGACCCGGATGGATGAGGGATGGCTGCGATCAGAGTTCATTGACTGCCCGAAACCATGATCATCAGGTGCACGCGGGCCGCCGGCGCTCGCTCGTGGATACGTGCAGGCGTGCCGGCCGGAGCCAGTGCGGTTTCGAGCGAGGTGGATTGCGGTTGGCATAAAGAAAGCGTGCCAAGATAGGATTTTGAGCTTCAGTTCCGATTCAACCAGAGTCGATCATGCTCCAACCGTCCTTGCCAAGGAGAAGTATGCCCAAGAAATCGCTTTCCACCTTCGCCAGCTCTCGTCATGTGCTGCAACCTCGTCAGGTGCGAAGCCGCGAAGCGCTCATAAGGATCCTGCAGGCCGCCGAGCAGCTTCTGCGAGAGAAGGGTTTAGACGGTTTCTCCATGAACGAAGTTGCCAAGAAATCCGGTCTTCCGGTCGGCAATATCTATCGCCGCTTTAAGGGAAAGGCGGAACTGCTCCTCGCCATCAAAGAAGATGTCACGTCCAAGATCGAAAATGCGGTGGTGGAGCGGATATCAGACAAGAAATTCTCCGACATCTCATCCCTGATGCTCGGCTTCGTTGAAGCCCTTATCGACGCCTTCGCGCATGACGAGAGCGTGCATCTCATCCTGTTTGACCGGCGCGTTCGTGACGCCGAATTGGATCAAGTCGGCTTCACGGGACGCCAGCATATCTTTGCCTACTATCGGAATGCTTTATTGCCGCTGATGCCGGAGATAAATCGACGGAACGCCGAAACGCTTGTCCGTGTGTCGTTTCATATTGTCGCAGCGGCCGTCGTCGGCAAGGCTGATGGTTATGATCAAACCATCAGCCGGATGTCCTGGAAATCCCTCGGAACGGAGTTCGCGCAGGCTGCGTTGTGCTACCTCCACTCCAATATCGCAGTCCTGAAACGAAACTCGGCGAAGCCGCGCTCCGCGCCTCGCATCGTCCTCAAGCGATGACGACTTAGCGCGCCTCTCGTGGGGCCATACACGGCGTTCCGGCGGTGCCGCGGTTGCCAGTGGAGCAGACCTCGTACAACAGACGGCACCGCCTGCGCCATTGCTGCAACGTCCGGCCAAGCGCGCGCTCGGTCATCCCTCAGTCCGCTGAGAACGCCGATTGGCATCGCCCCAACTGGAGCGGGACGGAGCGCCGCTGCCAGCGACTGTCCGTTCCGCCTGCTATCCCGCATCGAGCCCATTGGCTCGAATGGCATGGAATCCTAGCCAATCCATCGCAGATGGCCATCCGCGGTCGCATGAATATAATGCAAATGCGAATTGCATTCCGGTTTGACATTGGCTAAGAGTCCCCCAAGGTCACGTAGGGAGGTAGAACATGTGGAGAGCATGGACGGTTGTGGTTGCAGTAGCGGGGTTGTGCGCGCTCCCTGCGAGCCACGCATCCCAGCAAAATGCGGCAATTCCGCACGCGCACGAGGAGGTCAATCTCGCGGGCGGAGCGGTCATGGTTTACGACCAGAACGTTCCGGTCACGCTTCGCGACGGCCATACGGTTTACGCCAATGTTTTCCGTCCGAGCCGGCCTGGCAAGTATCCCGTCATCCTGGCGCAGACGCCATACGGCAAAGACGCGACCTTCCAAGAGGCCTATTCGAAAGGATGGGCGCTTCTCGCCAAATCCCATCCCGACATCTGCAAGCAGTCGTCATGTCGGTTTCTCAGATGGGAGCTCGTCGATCCGGAACGCTGGATTGGCGAAGGTTACGCAGTCGTCGCCGTCGACGTGCGCGGGGCCGGCTACTCACCGGGGTATCTCGAGTTGGTCTCCTCTAGGGAGGCCTATGATCTCTATGATGCGATCGAGTGGGCGGCCGCGCAGAATTGGTCAAGCGGCCGGGTTGGGCTTCTGGGCATTTCGTACATGGCCATCAACCAGTGGCAGGTCGCGGCCCTTCGGCCGCCTCATCTTGCTGCGATTGCCCCTTGGGAGGGGGCTTCGGATCTCTATCGCGAGGCGTTCTTTCATGGCGGTATCGAAAGCAATCAGTTCCTGCAACTGTGGTTCAAGAGCCAGATACTTCCAAACCAGAATGGCAATGGAGCCACTGCCTACCGTGATCCGGGGACCCATGCCGCCCCAACCGGCGCGCCCGTCGACGAGGCCATGCTCAACGCGAACCGGCGCGACTTCATCCAGATGCTGCATGAGCATCCCCTGTTCGATGCCTTTCAACGGGAGATGAGCCCGGATCTCGGTCGCATTGTGGTCCCGCTGTTGTCCGCCGGAAACCTCGCAGCCCCTGGCCTTCACGGACGCGGCAACTACGAAGGCTTCGTTCAGGCGTCGTCGCCCAAGAAGTGGCTGTTTCTGCACGACGGGACGCACGACGACAGCTTCTACAGCAAGGAAGGCCTGGCGCTGCAGCGCAAGTTCTTCGACCATTTTCTCAAAGGTGCCGACAACGGTTGGGAAGCGACGGCGCCGGTCACCATGCTCGTCAGGGATCCGGCCGCAACGGCATCCAAGGAGCGGACCGCGAAGGCTTGGCCGCTCCCCGGCACGCAATTTACAGCCTACCATCTGAACGCGGCCTCGCATCAGTTGCGCGCGGAGCCTGCGCCAAGTGCATCGGCTGCATCCTTTGAAGCGGGAAAATCCTTCGCGGCATTCGAACTTGCGTTCGACAAGACCGCCGAGTTTACTGGGCCGCTTGCAGCCCATCTGTGGGTCTCGTCATCCACCTCGGACGCCGATTTGTTCGTCACCCTCCAGCTCTTCAACGACCGTGGCGAAGAGGTGACGTTCCTGGGAGCCTCCGATGTGGCTTCGCCGTTGGCGCAAGGTTGGTTGCGGGCTTCGCATCGAAAATTGGACGAGGCGCGATCGAAAATCTATCAGCCGTGGCATGTCCACGACGAGCTTCAAAAGCTGACGCCCGGCGAATTCTATCCGCTCGACGTCGAGATATGGCCGACATCCATCGTGGTGCATCCGGGATATAGGCTGGTCCTTCGCATCGAAGGAAGCGATTTCCAGCGGATGGTCCACGAAGGCGGATCCTCCGTCGCCAAAGGAGGCTCGGGCGTATTTCTCCACAACGACCCAATCGACAGGTCGATCCCCGAGTTTGGCGGCACCACCACCATCGCGACCGGAAAGGACCGGGACTCGTTCCTGGTGCTTCCGTTGCAGCCGGCGCGGTGAGAGGACTTCGATGTATGGACGGCCGCCAGCTATCCAGCTCACGTCGAGGCCTCGTGCCGATGCTTACCGTCGATGAAAACAGAATTTCCTCCAGGTTGGAATACGGCCGGATGCCGTGGCTCCGCGATTGGGCTAGTTTGCGAACAATCTTGCTTCAGATCGTGCAAGCGGTCGCGCATAGTTGGGTAAGGAACCATGACAAAATATTTGATTTCGAGACGAAAGGTCGTTGTCGGCGGTGTCGCGATGGCCGCCAGTGGGCGCTTTAGCCGCGGTGCTGCGGCGGAGACCGAGGCTGGATCCTACGCGGCCTTGCCCAGCGAGGGAGGACTTGCGCCTTGGGACTATTGGCGGTCGAACGCGGGCGCCGGTGCGCTTCGCATTGCTTCGGGCGCCATCTTGGCAGCCAGCCCCTACAATACGCAGCCTTGGCTGTTCCGGCTCAGTTCCAATCGCATCGAAGTCATCGCCGATGAAAAGCGCAATCTCGCCGGGCTGGATCCCTTCCGCCGCGAATTCTATATGGGCCTGGGCTGCGCCATCGAGAACGCTTGCGTCGCAGCGCCCTCCCAGGGATTGAACGTCAAGGTATCGCTCCTGCCGAAGGGGCCGACGGACGCGCTTGCCGCGACGCTGGCGTTCGAACCGACGACCGGCTCACCCCACCCCCATCAGGAAGCGATTGCGCTGCGGCATACCCACCGCGGGCCTTACCAGCGAGACCGGCAAGTTGAGACGAGCGCGCTCGATGCGTTCGACCGCCAGGCGACGGTGCCCGACGTCAAGCTCTTGCTAATCAACGCCCGTGACGATGCTGGCAAGACCTTCAGCGATTTGACGCTTGAGGGCACACGGCGGATTCTCGACGTCGAAACGCTGCGCGAGGGCCGTCACTCTGGAATCCGGGCGTCGGCGAGCGGCGCGAATATGGACGAGGCCGCGTTTCAGAAGGCCGACAAGGGCTGGCTTGAGCTGACGCAGGCGGTTACCTGCGCCACCGCGCCGATGTTCGGATTGATCATGGTTCGTGGGGTGCGGACCGATCATCGCCTGCACATCGAGGCCGGTCGCCTGTGGCAACGCGTGCACCTGGAAGGGATGCTGCATGGCTTGGCCTTGCAGCCAATGAACCATTCCATTGAAGTCATCGACTTCGAGATGCGAAGCGAGGGTAGTTCTTCGATGGCCGCGCGGATGAACCTTGGCGGAACCTGGAACGGCTGGCAGCCGATCTTCGGCTTCCGGGCTGGGTACGCGGACGGACCGGCGCCGGCAAGTGGGCGCCGACCGCTCAGCGCCGTGGTCATATCCTGACAGCAAAGCGGTGTTGCTCGACAGATGCCCGCGCGGACGGTAGAGCACCGATCCGGCGGGACAATAGGGGGCGCGCGACGGCCGCAAGGTCCTGTCCGCGCCGGCGAGAAGTCGTCCGAGGGGCAAACGACACCGAGTTTCCGCCGACCAAATGGCTCGGCGGAAGCGACATCAATGCGCGAAGCGTTTGCAGGCCGGCGTCGCCGCGCGGCGAGGGGCTTGCTGTCATGGTGAGGCCCGCTGTCGCTGAATTGACGGCGATCTCGGTCGCGCAGATCAGTGGCCGTGAACGTTCCGAATCAACGACGACGGGGCCCAAAGCTTGACGCCCGCCCTCTCGTATGGTGGCGGATATTTCATCCGCTCCGTTGCACCCAACTCCTCTGCCGCATGCCAGCCGATCGCGGGTCATCGAGAAACGCGCGCGACGCAACCGGCGAATGAGTCACCCGAACGCCACACAAGGTCCGCAATGGATATCTACAGATGACAGAAATCCGTGAGTTGAGTCACCGCTTCATCGATGCAAATGGCAGCCGCCTTCACGTCGTCGAGCAGGGGGTTGGCCCCCTTGTCCTCCTCGTTTCCGGCTGGCCTCAGACGTGGCGTGCGTGGCGAAAGATCATTCCGCGGCTTGGCGAGAACTTCCGCGTCCTGGCCGTTGACCCGCCGGGCATCGGCGACAGCGGCCCTTCGAAATCGGGATACGACACCGGAGCCGTTTCGCTGCATCTTGATGCGATCTTCGTTCACTACCGCGAGACCGAATGCCGGCTTGTCGGCCACGATGTCGGGGCGTGGATCAGCTATGCCTATGCGGCGCGGCGTCCCGACGTGGTGAAAA
>Ga0137407_10003171_pt1 | contig 10906 bp, 11 predicted proteins | sample CZOMad2_2_16fung_FD_108410 | JGI IMG/M metagenome (GOLD analysis project Ga0137407, IMG submission 108410) | Vadose zone soil fungal communities from Angelo Coast Range Reserve, California, USA - CZOMad2_2_16fungal (Illumina Assembly) | ecosystem: Environmental > Terrestrial > Soil > Vadose...
CTGGTCTCGGCGAGCGTCGCGTACGAGGGAGCCACCGAGGCCCGGCAGATGGACGGGCTGGACGCGATTGCCGCGCAGGAGCCGGCCAGCGCCGAGGCGGGCGAAGGGTGGACGGGTCCGATCCTGATGGCTCCCGCCGACAGCCCGGCCCCCGCCGACGGCGGCTGGGAACAGGCGGGCGGAGGGCAGACCGGGTGGGATGTGTCGGCCCCCACGCCGTCGGGTGGATGGGGTGCAGAGCCGGCGATGGATGCCTCCGACACTCCCGGCGAGGCATTGCCCCCCGATGCGATCCTGGGGACAGCGCCGATCCTGGGTCCGGCCGAGGAGAGCGGCGACGCGCCGCCTCCGCAGGAGGCAGCGCCGGCCTGGGAAGAGCCCGCGGCGGCGATCCCGCCCGCCGAGGAAACCGGTAAACCGCTCGAGGAGGCGCACGAAGCCGAGGCGCCCGATGCCTGGGGCTCGATGGACGACCCCCTGGCGTCGCAGGCGACGCTCAAGGACCCTCTCGGGGGACACGCCTCCACCGGAGATCCCCTCCAATCGCACGCCTCGCTCGAGGATCCTCTCGCGGCACAGGCGCCGTCCGACGAGGTGGCCGTCACACCCGAAGAGGCGCCGGCGCTTCACGACGGTTACGGGTCGACGAACGAGTTCGCAAATCCGCTGGCCGCGGCGGAGGGAAGCGCCATGCCGGCGGCGGAGGACCAGGACAGCGGGTGGCTCGGCGAGGCGCTCGAAGGATCGACGCCGCTTTCGCCCGCCGATCTAGGCACGCTGGCGTCGATCGGCGTCGACCCCGGCGACGGCGTCGGCGCCCTGCGGCTCCTGGCCGTGCTCATCCGGATCCTGAACCGCAACCAACTCATCGAGCCCGACGACCTCCGCGAGGAGATCCGCGAGAGCCGGGCACAAGGCGCCGCCGTGGCCGCGGTCCCGGAGCCGTACGGCATGGAATCCCAAGGAGCTACGTCCGAGAACGCGGGCGGGCCCGTGGAGACGGCGGAAACGTAGGAGCGCCGTCCACCCCGGTTCCTTGTCTCGTACCCGAGCCGGGAGATTACGTTTCCTTTGCGCGGGCCCCGCCCCCTCCCCTGGGCCCTCGAGGGCGTCATGGAATTCTCCTTGTCTGGAACGGTCCTGACCCGGGATCTGTTCTCGGCGGATGGTCGGCGCGTCGCCTCCCGCGGCGAAATCGTAGATCTGGGCAGACTCAAGGAAGTTGCAGCAAAGGCTCCGCGCGAGACGCGAGAGCGCCCGCTGTTCGAAACCACCTGCGCGTAAGCGGTGCTCGCGGCGTTCGACGCTCCAGCGCTCCAGTATCTCGTCGGCAGCGAAGGTCTGCGCGCGCTGGCAGCGGACGTGCTGACCGACGTCCGCTTCCCGCAGGAGATCTGGGACGAATTGGACGCGCTCAAGAAGGACGATGGCGCGCGCTACCAGCACGCGGTCTGGACCGCGGTGGTGGCCGCCCGCCTCTTCCGCACCGCGCTGGGCACCGCGCCGGGGCTGGCGCGCCTGGTGGGTGGAGCGCTCACACACGACATCGGCATGCGGCACTCGGCCCTGCGCTTGCGCTTCAAGCGCGATCACCTCACTCCCTCCGAGGCGCTGGCCCTCGAGGACCATCCCCTGCTGGGCGCGCTGCTCCTCGCCAGCGTGCTGGGGGACTCTCCCGCGGTCCACTTCGCGCTCCTCCACCATACCCGGGCCGGCTTCGGCTACCCGCGCGTGCAGGGAAAGCCGCCGCTGCGGGGGCTCGATATCGTCTCGGTTTCGAGCGGGTATGCGGCGCTGATCGCGCCCCGGACCTACCGGGCGCAGCCGTTCAACCCCCGCGGGGCCATCGATCAGCTTCTCGAGGACTCCGGCGCCGGTCACTTCGATCCGCGCGCGGTGCGGCTGCTGATCCACTGTCTGCGCGGAGGCTCTGGAGCAGCCAACCAGCTGGTCCTGCCGCGCAAGCCGACCGGATTCCGTCCGCCTGGGAACCATCACGGAGTCGCCCCGGAGAAGCGCCTGTCCGCCTGAGTGCGGCGCAGCCCGGCGTTCGTGTTAGGTAGATCGGGCGCGCCCACGGCGCGTTGTCATGGCGCAGGAACGCACCGACGAGGAGCTGCTGGCCGCTTACCAGCAGGGCGACCCGGGGTCCTTCGAGGATCTCCTGCGGCGCCACCGCGCCCCGTTGTTCACGTTCCTCTTGCGTATGCTGGGCGACCGCGAAAGAGCCGAGGACCTGGCGCAGGAGACCTTCCTGCGCATCGTCAAGGGAGCGCAGGCGTGGGAGCAGCGCGCCCGCTTCCAGACCTGGCTGTTCACCATCGCACGCAATCTCTGTGTCGATCAGGCGCGCCGCGACCGCTTCCGGCGCGCGGACAGCCTGGATGCGCAAGGGCCGGGCGACGAGCCCCCGATGGTCGACTCGGTGCCCGGGCGGGAGATCGATCCCGGCCGCGGCGCGGAGAGCGCCTTGCTGCGCCCCGTGCTGCAGAGGGCGCTGCTTTCGCTTCCGGCCGAGCAGCGCGAGGTGTTCGTCCTGCGCGAGCAGGCCGGCGTGCCTTTCCGGGAGATCGCCGAGATGGTCGGCGTGAACGAGAACACCGTGAAGAGCCGGATGCGCTATGCCTTGGAAGGGCTGCGCAAGGCGCTGGCGGCAGCAGGGGTGTCGGAAGAGACCGCGGCGGAGGAGCCTGCTCCGGACGTCCGATTGGGGAGGGCATGACCCACGCCGAGTCCCAGGACCTGCTTCTCGATCTCGCCTACGGCGAGCTGGACGCAGAGCGCGCCGCCGAGGTGGCGAGCCATGTCGAGGGCTGCGCCGAGTGCCGCAAGGAAAAGGAGGCGCTCGAGCAGATGCGCCGGATGGCGGCGCCCCTGCGCGATCTGGAGGAGCCGTCGCCGGGGTTCGACGACAGGATCCTGGCTGCCGCCCGGGCCCAGGCGCAGCTGGAGCATGACGGGAACCTGGGCCAGGTCATCGAGGTGACGGGCAGCGTGCGCCCCCTCGGTCTCGAGGCGGCGCGTATCGATGCCCACGGCCCCGTCCAGGCGCGTGCAAGCCGCCGCGATCGCCCGCGCTGGATTGTGCGGGCCGCCCTCGGCGGATCGGTCGCGGCGGCTGCGGCGCTGGCCCTGGTGGTGAGCAACACGCTGGAAACCCGGCGCAACGCAGAGAGGGCGAAGCTGCGCAGCGATGAGTATGCGATCCGGGTGCAGACCACAGCGGATTCGCTGGACACTGCCCTGCGGGACGCGGAGGCGAAGCGCGACAAGGACCGCGTGCAAGCGATGAAGCAGGAAACGGCGCCTGGCGCGCAGCCGCCCGTGGCCCTGGAGAAGGAGAAGGTCACACAGCTCCGTGTGCAGCCGCACAAGCCTGGCAACAAGGTCGGGGCTTCGGGTGTCCGGATCGAGGGCGGCGGTGGGGATGCCGCGGGGAAGAACGCGGTCAAGGACACGCCAGCCGAGCCACGCGAGAACGATGCTGCTCGCACCGCGGCGCGCGCCTCGACCCCGTCGCCAGCCGCCGGAGCCACCGCGCGCGCTCCAGGGGCCGTAGGCTCGAAGCGAGTGCAGGCGTCAGGCGATGTGGACGTTTCGGCCGACAGGTCGGAAGCCGTCCGGGAAGCGCCGCAAGGTGCCGGGGCAGCCGCCACGGGCCCTGCCGTCGCCGGCGCTCCGGCGGAGGTGGGCCAGCTGACGTCGGCGGCGCCTGCTCCTACCGCCTCCGCGCTGGAGGCAAACGCGCAGCAGGCGCGTCACGCCGGCAACTACGCGCTCGCGGCATCGCTGTACCGCAACGCGGCCGATCTGCGGCGGCGCGACAACGACGCCGGCGGCGCTGCCTGGAACCTGGCTCACGCGGTGGAATGCCTTTCCGCGGTCGGGCAGTTCGACGAGGCCCGCCGGGTGCGCGACGAGCTCGCGCGATTGTATCCATCGGAGGCGACCGCTCTTTCGGCGGCGCGACGCGCGCTCCGCGAGGTCGACCCCCCCGCCGGGGCGCCGGTGCAGAAGAGTCCGTAGGCTTCCGGAATCGGGCAATCGTCGGTCGCGCCTGCCGCTCGGGCGCGCGTAGCATCCGGTCACAGACGCGGAGGCTGCGTGCTCTCGGGCAAATCCCCTCTCCTGATCGCGCTCGCGCTGGGCCTGGCCGCCGGCGCCACGGCCTGGACGGCCATCCGCGCGCGCGAGCGCGGGCTCCGCGACCGCTGGCAGACCGCCAACATCCTCTGCGCGAAGGTGGACGTCCCCGAAGGCGCGGAGCTCACGCCGGAGATGATCGCCGTCCGGGAGATGCCTGCCCGATTCGTCACCGACTCCTTCATCAAGGCCGACGAGGAGGGGACGCTTCGCCAGGAAAGTCCGGTGGGGCAGCGGGTGCTCGCGCCGCTGAAGGCGGGCGATCCCATCCTGGCCAGCCACTTCCAGGCTTCGCGAGAGCTGGAGCTGTCCGCGCTGGTCCACCCGAAGGGCCGGGCCGTCACCATCGACGTGCAGGAACGGAACGCCGTGGGACTCTGGGTCCGTCCCAACGATCACGTGGACGTGATCGGCAGCTTCCGCGACCCGGAGAGCCAGCAGCTCCGCACCATGACGCTGCTGCAGAACGTGGTGGTGCTCGCGACCGGGCGCATCACCGCCAACGCCACCTCCGTTCCGGAAGAGGAGAAGAGGTTCTCCACCGTCACCTTGCTCGCGCTCCCGGAGGAGGCGGAGATGCTGACCCTGGCGCAGGACCTCGGGGCCCTCACGCTCTTGCTGCGCCATCCCGACGATCTCGATTCGCAGGAGAAGCGCAGCGTGGTCGATCAGAGGACGCTCTTCGCCGGCGACCGCGCGAACGAGCTGCAGCTGAAGCGGTATCGGACCATCCAGATCATCCGCGGCAACCGGACCGATCCCAATGCGGCGAGAGGTCCCTGATGGACGGAGCACTCGTCTTCCTGCTCGCCGCCGGCTCCGCGTTCTTCCTCTCGCTGCTGGCGCTCGAGGCCGTGCGCCGGGCGTTCGAGCAATACAAGCGCCGGTACCTGGCGCGCTCGGTCAACGATCTCAGCGGCATGTTTCTTTTTCTCGATCCCAAGCAGATCCTGCGTCTCAATCTCTGCGCTCTGCTGCTGTTAGCCGCCGCCGGGTACTGGGCGGGCGGCGTGCTCCTGGCGGCGCTGGCGGCGGTGGCCGGCTTCTTTTCTCCTTCGCTGCTGGTGCGGTTCTACCGGCGCCGCCGGCTCCTCCGCTTCAATGCGCAGCTCGCGGACGGGCTGCAGCAGATGGCCAACGCGCTGCGCGCCGGATTCACTCTGCAGCAGGCCATCGACCAGGTCGGCCGCGAGGGCAACGCACCCTTGCGGCAGGAGCTCGGGCTGTTGATCAAGGAGGTGAAGCTCGGGCTTCCCTTGGACGACGCGCTCGCGGCCATGGCGAAGCGGGTAGGCTCCGAGGAGCTGGATCTGATAGCGACCTCCACCGCCATCGCGCGCCAGCTGGGCGGAAACCTGGCGGAGCTGTTCGAGAGCATCGCGGCCACCATTCGCGAGCGCTTCCGGCTGGAGGGGAGGATTGCCGCTCTCACCAGCCAGGGAAAGCTACAGGGACTGATCGTCGCCGCCCTGCCGCTCTGCGTGGGGCTCTTTCTCGACGCGTACCGGCCGGACCTGATCGCCCCCATGTTCGAGACCGCCTACGGGTACGTCCTGGTCGGAGCGGTCGTGCTTCTCCAGGCCACCGGGTTCGTGCTGATCCGCCGCATCGTAGCCATCGACCCATGAGCCAGATCATCCCCGATGCTCTCCAGGCTCTGGCCGCGCTGCTCGCGGCGGCATCCGCGGCTGCCCTGGGGGCGGGAGCACTCGCGATCCGCCGGCCGGCGAACCGACCGGGCTGCTCGCTCGCAACCGCCGCCGCCGCGCTCGCCGCGGCCAACGAGCGCTGGGTGCCCGGCGTCGGGCTCGCGTAGATCGAGGGGTGGTTGCGCAAGGCGGGCTGCCCACGCGAGCTCGGAGCAGGCGAGATCGTCCTGTCCATGCAGGTGGGAGCGGCGCTGCTCCTGGCGGTCGGCCTCGGGCTCTCGGTCTGGCTGCGGCTCGGAGCTGGTGCCTGCCTGGTCTGCGCGCTGGCCGGGGCGGGGTATCCGCTTTTCTGGTTGCGCGACCGGGTGCGGGCACGCCACCGCGCCATCGCCCGGGCCCTGCCGTACGGTCTCGACCTGCTCACGTTGAGCGTCGAGGCGGGGCTCGACTTCCCGGCCGCGCTCGCGAAGGTCGTCGACAAGGGCCGCTCCGGGCCGCTGGCCGAGGAGCTCTCCGTCGTCCTCAAGGAGCTCAGGCTGGGGAAGACGCGCGAGGAGGCCCTCCGGAACCTGGCGCGGCGGGTCGATCTGCCCGCGCTCACTTCCTTCGTGCAGGCGCTGGTCCATGCCGACAGGATGGGGACCCCGCTGGGCAAGGTCCTGCGCATCCTTTCCACGCAGCTTCGCATCGAGCGCTCGCAGCGCGCCGAGAAGCTCGCCAACGAGGCCCCGGTCAAGCTCTTGCTGCCGCTGGTCCTGTTCATCTTTCCCACCTTGTTCCTCATGCTGTTCGGGCCGCTCAGACATCACGTCATGCTGGACGGGAGCTTCTGAGACGTGCCGTTTGCGCTCACCATCCGCGAGGGGAACGGGCGCGGGCAGCGCTTCCGATTCGCCGGCGACCGGGTGAGCATCGGCCGCGGCGCGGAGAATGACGTCGTGCTGAACGACGCAGGGGTGTCGCGCGCGCACGCTCGCATCGAGCGGCGCGGCGCCATCTGGGCGCTCCTCGACCGCGGGTCGGCGAACGGCACCCAGCTGAACGGCGCGCCACTGGCGGCCATGGCGCAACTCCGGGAGGGAGATCGCATCCGTTTGGGCACGGTCACCTTCGAGTTCCGCGATCTGGGCGAATGGGCCAGCCAGCCCGGATCGGGAGCCGGGCGATCGCGCCTGTGCGCGACCGCGTGGCGGGGCCGGCAGCGGCCGCCGGCGCGCGCGGGCTGGATCGCCGGCTGCGCGCTGGTGGCGGTCGCGGGCTCCGGGACCGCATCATGGCGCTTCCAGCCGCCCTCCGCCGGCGTCCCTCGAGAGGAGACGGCACCGAGGAAGGACCAGCCCTGGCCGATCCGCGAGATGCGCCTGCGGACGGCCGTGTCGGCCGCTGGCACTCTCGCCGCTGCCCGGGCCGCGTACGACCTCGGCAGGCGCAAGCTGGAGGAGCGCCGCATCGCTCCCCGGAACCTCTACGACGCGTGGAAGGCATTCAGGGAAGGCAGCGCCCACCTCGATGGGCTCGCGGATCCGGAGCCGCTCCACGCGGAGCTGGGGCGGCTGATCGACGAGTGCGAGCGCGATCTGGAGCGCCAGTGCGGCAGGCTCCTCTTCAGGGCCGCGCGGTTCGAGCGATATGGCCAGGAGGACAGGGCGCAGGAGGCCTGGCGGGAGGTGCTGCTCCACTTTCCTGGAGACGATGCGACGGGCTGCCGCAGGAAGGCGAGGGACCATCTCGCTTCGGCGCAGCCGGATGACGGGGTCGAGTGATACGGTGAAGCGGATGATCACACCCAGGGCAGAGCAGCGCCGCGGACCCGCCGGCGCGCAATGGCCGGAGCGGACGAGCCCGGGCGGGCCTTCGCCCGACTTGCTCGCCGCGGCGCGCGGGCTGCCCACCGGGTGGGGCGATGCGACCGCGCTCTACGACGGGACCGGGCTTCCGGCGTCGCCGCGCCTGGTCGTCACGGCGGGGCCGCGCAGGGGCTTCGAGCTCGCGCTGGTCAACCCGGTGACCACGGTCGGACGCGGCCGCAACAACACCGTGACCATTCCCGACGTGTCGCTCTCGCGGCGGCACTCGCGCCTGGAGCAGCACGGGGACGAGTGGGTGGTCCTCGATCAAGGATCGGGGAACGGGACCCGCGTCAACGGCAGGCTGGTGCGGCGGCATCGGTTGCGTCACGGCGACGAAATTGCAATGGGCGACACCGCCCTCCGGTTCGTTGAGCCGGGCGGCGTGCTCGTCTGGACCTCGCTGCCGAGCAGTCGGGGCGGCGCCGCCACCGGCCGGAGACCCCTGCTCCGTCATCGGACGCTCCTGCGCGTGGCGGTGTTCGTCGCCCTGGTCGCCATCCTCGGCGCCGCTCTGGTCCGGCAACGCCGGCTCTCCCTCCTGGCGGAGGCGCGTGAGCGAGGCGACGCTGACCGCGCGTTTGCGCGGGCGCGTTTTCAAGAAGGCACGGCCCTCCTGAAGCAACGGCTCTGGGCGGAGGCGCGCGACAAGCTGAGGATCGCCGCCGAGCTGGCTCCACGCGATGCGGAGGTCGCCCGCCAGCTGGACTCTGCGGAGACCGAGCTTCCACGCGCGCAGGCGCTCGCGGCGGCAAGAGCGGCAGTGGCTCGGGAGGACCCCGGTGCTGCGCGCGAGTCGCTGGCGCAGATTCCGGCCGATTCCGCGCTCGCCGAGGACGCGCGTATCCTGGAGCGTACGCTGCCGCCTCCGGCCGATGCGGCGGCACTTGCGGTCCAGACTCCAGAGATCCGGCGCGAGCGCACGGCGCACCCGCGGCGCGGGCGGAGCTCCCTGGAAGCGAGAGAGGCACGAGCCATTCTCGCCGCCTATCTCGGCGGCAACGTCGCGGCCGCTCTGGAGCGCGCGCACGCCGGGCGCACGCCCGCCGCGGACCGGCTTGCAGCATCCTTGGAGCGCTTCGTTGCGGCGTGGCAGGAAGGGGTCACGCAGCAGGACCCCGCGCACGCGCTGCGTTCGCTGGAAGCTGCCGCGGACGCCGATCGCGCGATCGCGCGCGGGCGGAAGGGACGCGTGGAACGGGAGGTCGGACGGGCGCTCGCGACCCGTCGTGCCACGATTGCACGGGGGCTTTCCGCGGACGATGACCTGCCTGCGGCCGCGGCTCATCTCCGGGCGGCGGCGCAGGCCGACCCGTCCAACCCTGAAGTCCAGGAACAGCTGCGTCAGGTGGCCGATCGGGCCCGGGAGATCTACCTGCGCGCGTACGCGTCCAGGGAAGACGACCCGGTGCAGGCGCGCCAGTCGTTCCGGCTGGTCGGGGAGATCCTGCCGCAGGCAGACGAGACGGCGGAGAAGGCGAGGCGGTGGGCTTCCAGCCTCGAGGGAAAGGTGGCGGAGTAGATGCCGGAGCGGCTGCCGCCCAAGCCGGCCACGACCGCCGGGCAATTCGATCTGTTCGGCAAGCGCGCCGGCGGACCGCGGGTCTACTCCGTCTCGGAGCTCACCCGCGAGATCAAGGCCATCGTCGAGGGGCGTTTTCCTTCCGTGCTGGTCAAGGGCGAGGTCTCCAATCTGCGAGCGCCTTCCAGCGGCCATCTCTACTTCACCCTCAAGGACGCGGATGCCTGCCTCGACGCGGTCCTCTTCCGCACCGAGGCGCGCAGGCTCCGCTTCTCCGTCCAGAACGGGCTGTCGCTCGTCGCGCGCGGCCGGCTCGCTCTCTACGAGCCGCAGGGCCGGTACCAGCTGGTCTGCGACACCGTGGAGCCGCTCGGCGCCGGCGCCCTGCAGGTCGCCTTCGAGCAGCTCAAGGAGCGGCTGCAGAAGGAAGGCCTGTTCGAGTCCACCCGCAAGCGCAAGCTGCCCTTCCTCCCGCGGCGCATCGCCGTGGTCACCAGCCCGAGCGGGGCAGCGGTGCACGATTTCCTCCGCGTCCTGCACCGGCGGTTCGCCAACCTTCCCGTCCTGATCGTGCCGGCGCGGGTGCAAGGCGAAGGGGCCGCGCAGGAGATCGCGCGCGGGATCGTTCGCGCCGCGAAGCAGCCGCGGGTGGACGTGGTGGTGGTCGCGCGCGGCGGAGGCAGCCTCGAGGACCTGTGGGCGTTCAACGAGGAAGTGGTCGCGCGCGCTCTCTGCGGCTGTCCGGTCCCCACCGTGAGCGCGGTCGGCCATGAGATCGACGTCACCATCGCCGACTACTGCGCCGACGTGCGCGCCCCCACCCCGACCGCGGCGGCCGAGCTGATCGCGCGCGTCAAGGACGAGCTGTCGGCTGAGCTCGCCCAGCGCAAGGCCCGCCTCGGCCGCGCCATCCGCGGGCAGCTCGAGCGCAAGCGCGGCCAGCTCGACAAGCTGCGCGGGCGGGTGGCCGATCCCCGCCGCCTGATTGGCGACCGCAAGCTTCGCCTCGACCGGGCCCGCCAGCGGCTCGAGGACCTGCTGCACGACCAACTCGCCGCGCGCCAGCAGATGCTGCGCGCGCTGCGGGAGCGGCTGCAGTCGCAGCATCCGCGCGAACGGCTGCACCGGCTCGAGCGCGAGGTGGTCCGGCTGGAGCAGAAGCTGAAGGCGCTCGCCGGCCGCGCGCTGCTGGCCCGGCGGCACCGGTACGAAGGACTGACCGCGCGGCTCGACGCGCTCTCTCCGCTCAAGGTGCTTGCCCGCGGGTACGCGGTCGCCTTCGACCAGCGGGGCCACGCGCTGCTGCAAGCGTCGCAGGTCCAGCCCGGCGAGCGGGTGCGCGTCCGGTTGCACGAAGGCGAGCTTTCGGCACAGGTCGTCGAGGAGAAGAACGAGTAGAAACCCCGGGCGCCGGGTGCTAGAGGACTTCGCGTGGCCGACGCAGCCGTTCCAGCCGTCTCGGAGAAGTACGAGGACATCGTTGCGCGCCTCGCAAAGGTGGTGGAGCGGCTCGAGGGTGGAGGTCTCTCGCTGGAGGAGTCGATCGCGGCGTTCGAGGAAGGCATCAAGCTTGCTCGCGCCGGAGCGGCCAGGCTGGAGGAGGCCGAGCGCAAGGTCGAGGTGCTGCTCGAGGGAGATCGCACGGCGCCCTTCTCCGGCCAGGAGAAATAGTCGCCGTTCGCCCTCGCGCGTCGGAGAATGAGGGATGGCAGGGCGTAAGAAGATCATCATCGTCGACGACGATC
>Ga0137407_10003173_pt1 | contig 10901 bp, 14 predicted proteins | sample CZOMad2_2_16fung_FD_108410 | JGI IMG/M metagenome (GOLD analysis project Ga0137407, IMG submission 108410) | Vadose zone soil fungal communities from Angelo Coast Range Reserve, California, USA - CZOMad2_2_16fungal (Illumina Assembly) | ecosystem: Environmental > Terrestrial > Soil > Vadose...
AGCCTCGGTGACGTTCGCGATCTCACCCCACATGGCGAGGCTGACCGCGTTGCGCACCTTGGGCCGGTTGAAGACGACAGTGGCAATACCGCCGTCCCGCTCCACCAGGATCTCGTCGCTCATCCCGCTCCTCCTTGTGTCCTTCCGAATGTACTCGATCCGCCGTACCCGAGAGCACGCCAGGACCGCCGGTGGCCGTATCGTAACCGATCTCACGAACCCGCACCCAAACTTCGAGACGGAGCGCCTCTCGTCGCCCTCCGCCCTACACCAAAAGCCCTTGGTGTCGTTCTGTATCTTCTGGGATACTCATCGCGACCATGATTGCCGACTCAGCCACGCTGCGACGGCTCTTCCGCGTTCCCGTCGTCCTCCTCGTCGGCGCCCTCATCCTCACCGCGGGGGCGCCGGCCGAGCCGGATTCGCCAACCTGGCATGTGTACTTCTCGCCGAATCACGGCGCCACCCAGGCGGTGGTGAATGCCCTCGATGCCGGGAGGACCACCATCCTCGTCCAGGCGTATTCCTTCACCTCGGCCCCCATCGCCAAGGCGCTGGCCGAGGCCCACGCCCGCGGCGTCGACGTGCAGGTCATCCTCGACCGGAGGGAGACGGGCACGAAGTATTCGTCGGCGGATTTTGTCGTCCATGCCGGAATTCCCACCCTCATCGATGGGGCCCACGCCATCGCCCACAACAAGGTGATGATCATCGACGACGAAACCGTCATCACCGGCTCCTTCAACTTCACCACGGCGGCGGAGCGGCAGAACGCCGAGAATCTCCTCGTGGTTCGCGACCGCGCGCTGGCCGCCCGGTACGTCGAGAACTGGCGCACGCACGCGGCGCATTCGTCGCGCTATGCGGGTCGGTAGGGGCTTGGGAAGATCCGAGGGAGTGGTGGCGGCGGGAGGACTCGAACCTCCGACACGGGGCTTATGAGACCCCTGCTCTGCCACCTGAGCTACGCCGCCGCACTTGGAAAGTCAGCCAGTTGCAGAGGGCGATTCTAGCACGCTTACCCTCCGGTGCCCGAAATGGTGCCCGTCAGCCGCCGCGCCACGTCCTGAAGATCAGCTGGGCTCACGATGTGATAGCGGTCGAAGACCGAGCGCGTCCGGTGCCCGGTCACCTGCATCGCGACACGCTCGGGCACGCCCGCGTTCACCATGTTCCGCACCGCGGTGCGCCGGAAATCATGGCGCAGCCGCCCCGGCACCTGCGCCGTGCGGCACGCGGTGAGCCAAGCCTTCCGGAAGTCTCTGCGACGGTCCCCGAGCACCGGCACCCGGCACCGCCCCACGTTCGCCTGCTTCGCCCCGCGGAGGTGCGGGAAGAGCCACGGGATGATGCGGCCGAGCCTCCGCTGGAGCGCCTCGCCGCGGGCCACCTGGGCCGCCAGGGCCGTCTTGAGCTCAGCCGGCAGGTACACGATGCGCCCCTCGTCGTTCTTCGTCGTGCCGGGCTCCAGGCGCAGCGTCCCGGCCTCGAGGTCGAGCTGGCGGCGCTCGAGCGGGAGCACTTCACTCTGCGTCCGCCATCCGAAGGCATACGCCACGCTCACCGCGACCTGGAGGTCCTCGGCGAGCTGGCGTCGGACCGCCACGAATTGCTCCCGCTCGAAGAACCCCTCGCGCGGCGGCGCCTCCTTCAGCTTCCGGATCACGGGCAGCCGGAGCAGCTTCCGGTGCTCGTAGGCCAGGCGCAGCATCTTCGTCAACACCCCGAGCTCGCGATTGACGGTCCCGTTCGCCGCCCCCTGCCGTTGACGCTGCGCCACGTAGGCCGTCGCCTCCGCCCCGCCGATGCCCGCCACGCGGATCCCGCGAAAGAACGCGGCCAGGTGCTTCAGCCGCTTCTCGGCCTCGACCAGGTCGCGGCTCCCCGTCGTGCGGTAGTGCTCGCGGAGATCCGCGGCGATCTCCTCGTAACGGATCCGGTCGACGCGCGGGAGCGCCGGCAGGCCCACCGCCACGCGCCCCTCGCGCGCCTTGAGGATCCGCCGGGCCTCCTGTTCCTTATCGGTGCCCGTGGACTCGCGCACGGGCCGGCCGCCCTCGTAGTACTTCACCCACCAGATTTGCTCCTCGACGATGGAGCCATCCGCTCGCTTCCGACGTTTCCGGTAGAGGCTGCCCATGATCAGCGTTTCCTCCTTGGAGTTGGGGTGCGCTCCGGTCGCCGGAGATCGGGCTCCAGCTCGGCCAGGAGCCGGCGGGTGACGTGCCCGCGGAGCGTCTGGGCCGCCCGGTCGGATTTCCCCGCGGTGGCCTCGGCGCTGCGGCGATCGCGCTCCTCGGTGAGCGAGCGCCGCCAGCGGCGCCGCGCCGCGACGGCGACCTGGAGCGGGTCTACCTTGAAGCGGCGCGCGGCCCGCTGCTCGAGGACCCCGGCCTGATCGAGCCGAAGTTGGGCAAGGTTCTCCGCGATGGCCGCTGGCGTCCCGCCGCGCGCGCCGCTCGGCGCGGGGCCGAGCACGTTCTTGAGCCGGGCCCACTCGGCATCCCACTGTCGGCGCTTCTCCGGGTCCTCGAGCGTCACCACCCTCGGGGCCTGCTTCACGGCGTGGCCGCAGAGGGTGGCCAGGATCATGGCGGCATCCGCCCGAATCTCGAGCGGAGGTGTCGCCGAGTCACGGGACAGCGTGGCCGCCGGGACTCCGAGCCGATGCAGGACGAGCGGGAGCCGGGCCGCCTCATCAACCGTCAGGGCCCGGCGCCCCGTCTCCATCTGGGCCACGCTCGAGGCCGTCCACGGCACGCCGACACTACGCGCGGCCCGCGCGAGGGCGTCCTGGCTGGCGCCCTGCGCTGTCCGGAGGCGCTGGAGGAGCTGGCCTAGCGCGTCGGAGAGCCCGTGGGGTTTCATCGCCCGAGCATAGCAGATTGCACAACACGAAAAAAGATACTTGCATATTCACGGGGTCGGCGATAGCGTGCAGGCGTGTCTACCAAAGTCTCCAGCCTCCGGCAGTGGCGACAGCAGCACGGCCTCCGCCTCGTGGACGTGGCCGACCTGAGCGGGCTCAGTATCTACAAGCTGAGCCGGCTCGAGACCGGATTCACGCGCTTCCACCCGCTCGACAAGGTGAAGATCGCCCGGGCTATGGGCGTCCGGGTCCGCGTTCTCTTCCCCGACGATGCCTAACGGCGCGCGGCTCCCGCTGTCCGATGCTCAGGCGCGGCTCGGGAAGCCCGGGCGGCCGCGCACGGCGAGGCCTCAGTCTCAGGTTCAGGCGCCGATCGGTGAGCAGGCTGTGCGGCTCCTGGGCCTGCGCGCCGCAGCCGCATATCTCGGCGTGGGCGAGCGCACAGCCCGCGAGCTCGACGCCGGCGGCGTCCTTCGCCGCGTCCGCATTCCCGCACCCGGCGCGGCCGAGGTGCGCCGGCTGCTCTACGACCGCCAGGACCTGGACGGGCTGATTGAATCCTGGAAGGACCCGGCGAGGTGAGCCGCGGCCAGGTCGAGGCGATGGTCGACCAGCTCGGCGGTGGGTGGGACGAGGGCCTCAGTGCTCTGTTAGATCAGGCGATCGAGCGCGAAGCTCGGTCCAGCGTGAACGTGCAGATCCACATGGAGCGCGAGCGACGGTGCCTTGGCCACGAGCCGCTCACCGTTCCGCTAGGTGTGTTCCTCGACGAGCGGCTGCCGGGAGAAGCCCGAGGAGAGCGCGCCATATGAGCGCCGACACGTCGGACCGCGAGCGCACGATCGAGGCGGTGCGACGCCGCGGCTGGGAGGTGGTCAAGCTCAGGGGTCGGAGCAAGCGACCCAGCGGCACGCACTGGGAGACCACGACAGACGCCGAGCAGGTCGGTGCCTGGCTCGACGGCGGGCACAACATCGGCCTGGTCTGTCACGAGCGCACCGGCATCGCCGTCCTCGATCCCGACAGGATCGAATGGGCGGATATGATCGACGTCCTCGGCCAGCCCTGTCTACCGTGGGTGCTGACGGGCTCGGGCAGGCTCCACTACTACATTGAGTGGGCCAAGAATTTGCCGGCCAAGCTCACGTGGGGCGACACCATCATCGGCGAGATCCAGCGCGGCCCCGGCTTGCAGCAGGTCGTGCTCCCGCCGTCTGTGCATCCAGATACCGGATGCCGCTACCGCTGGATTAGCGAGTCGCTCCTCCCCACAATCCTCTGCGGGCCCATTGATCCCGTGGCCGATCCCCTCCCCCGCCTGCCAGGGGAGTGGCGCGCGTACCTCACCGCCTTCACCTTTGAGCAACGTCATGGCCGTGGCGCCTGACGTCTTCGAGCGGTTCCGCGCGGCGGCCCTCGCGCAGCCCGGCGCCGTCGAGCGCGGCTCCGGGAATATCAAGTTTCAATGTCCGCAATGCCGCGCCGAGGGCCACGACAAGCACCAGGACAATGCCGGGCTGTTCCCCAACGGGAAATGGGGATGCGCGTACACCGAGGATCGGGCGCACTGGGACGCTATCGGCCATGTGCTCGGCGCCGGCCATGCCAGCAACGGCCATGCGACAGCGGCACCGCCCACCGGCGAGGCGTGGCCCGCCCCCGTGCCCGTGCCAGCGGCGCTCCTGCCGGTACCGGCGTTCGACCCAGATCTCCTGCCCACGGTTTTTCGCGCCTGGGTCACTGATATCGCCGAACGTGCCCAATGCCCGATCGACTTCGTCGCGGTCGCTGCTATCGTGGCCGTGGGCGGCGTGGTCGGGCGGCAATGCACCATCCGGCCCAAGCGGCACGACGCATGGACGGTGGTGCCGAACCAGTGGGGCGCGGCCATCGGGCGGCCCGGCGTCATGAAGACCGGTGCGCTCGAAGAAGCCCTCCGTCCGCTCCAGCGGCTCGTCGCCGAAGCGCACGAGGTCTACCGCCAGAAGCTCAAGGCGTACGCCTTCGATCAGACCAAGGCCAAAGCCAAGAAAGAACTGCTCCAGGGCGAGCTGAAGGCGATGATCAAGCGGGGCGTCGACGGCGAGGCGATGCGAGAAGCCTTCGGCGAGCTCGAGCCCGAGGAGCCCACCGAGCGGCGGTACATCGTCAACGACGCCACCGTGGAGAAGCTGGGCGAGTTGCTCAACGAGAACCCGTTCGGTCTCCTACTCTTCCGCGACGAGCTCGTGGGATGGCTCCGCACGATGGACCGTGAGGGGCACGAGAACGACCGCGCGTTCCACTGTGAGGCGTGGAATGGCACCGGCAGCTACACCTATGACCGCATCGGGCGCGGCACCGTCCGCATCGAGGCCGCGTGCATGTCGGTCCTGGGTGGCATGCAGCCTGGCCCCTTGCATAGCTACCTCCGCGAGGCCTTCGGCCACGGCCAGCAGGACGACGGCCTGATCCAACGGCTGCAGCTCATGGTGTACCCCGAGATTACCGCCGAGTGGCACCACGTCGACCGCTGGCCCAACACCGACGCCAAGACCATGGCCTTCGTGATCTACCGCTGCCTCGCGGACCTGGATGCGGCGACGCTCGGCGCCCATCGGGACCATGACGACGCGCTCCCCTTCCTACACTTCACCGAGGAAGCCCAGAACCGCTTCGATGACTGGCGCGCCGACCTTGAGGTACGCCTCCGTGACACGACCGAGCATCCGGTGCTGATCTCTCACTTCGCCAAGTACCGGAGCCTTATGCCGTCGCTCGCACTCATCTTCCATCTCATTGACTGCGTCGCCCACGGCCGGGGCGGACCCGTCTCGGATGAGGCCGCCACCCAGGCCATCGCCTGGTGCACCTTCCTAGAGGCCCATGCCCGGCGCGTCTACGAGAGCGTCACCGCTGGGCCCAAGGTGACCGCCGCCCGGCTCGCGGCCGAGATCCGGGCTGGCAAGCTCGACAGCCCCTTCACCGCCCGCACGGCCCGGCTCAAGGGCTGGGCCGGGTTGACCGAGACCGACGACGTCGATGCCGCTATCGCCGTGCTGGAGGAGTTGCACTGGCTCCGAGCCGTCGAGGTGACCCCTACCGCCAAGGGCGGACGACGGACTACCAACTACTTCGTGAACCCCGGCGTGATGGGAAACAACCGATGACGGGCAGTCGGCGGGTTACGGAGGTTTCGGAGGTGAGTTCCCCTGCATATATGTCCCCGCGCGCGGGCGCCACGTTGACAAAAAGCTCCTCCTCCTCCTCTAAAATTCCCCGTACTCCTACTGGGACTCACCTTCAAAACCTACGAAACCGGCCTGTCAGCAAGAGAGTGCTGACAAACGTGCTGACAACTTCCAAAGGGCACCCCCCCTACCCACCACCTGCCGGCACCAGAGGTTCTCGGAACGATCCTGGGGGGAGCGGGCAACGCGGGGGCGCCTAGTTCCCCGAATTTTCCCAAGCCTTAGGGCTCAGCCCATGGAGAGGCCACGGTGCCGCTGAAGGTCTTCACGGTCCGGCGTCAGGACATGCCCGGGCTGCTCGGCATCAGCCTGCGGCAGTTCACGGTGCTAGAGACCCAGGGAGTGCTCTCGCCGGTCATCCGAGGGCGGGGCGGGCGGCGCGGGCAGTACGACGTGCGCGAGACGGTCCGTGCCTACCTCCGCCACCGGGAGCAGGAGACCTCGAGGGACCGGCTCTTCCGGCTCCAGGCCGACCGGGTCGCGCTGGACCTCCGGACGCGAAGTGGGGAGCTCGTAGAAGCCACCGTGGTCGATTCCGAGTGGGCCGGGATCGCGGTGGTGGTCCGGCGCGCGGTCCTCGCCATCCCGGGCCGCCTGCTTCAGCGGGGCATCATCGCCGTCGACCAGCTTGGCGTCTGCACCGAGGAGGTGAGCGACGTCCTCCGCCACCTCGGCAGGGCGGGCGCTTGATGTCCACGCGGATCGCCCGGAGCCGCACCGGCTTCTACACGACGCTGGCCCCGCCCCCGGTGGAGTCGCTCTCGGACTGGGCGGACCGCCGGCGCGTGCTGGCCGCCGCCGGCTCTGCGGAGCCCGGGGCCTATCGCACGGCCAGGACCCCATACCTCAAGGAGATCCAGGACAGCATCAGCGACCCCACGGTCGAGCAGGTCGTCGTGATGAAAGGGGCCCAGGTCGGCATGACCGAGGTGCTTGTCAACGTGGTTCTCAGGGTCATTGACGTCGCCCCCGTGCCACTCCTCTACGTGATGCCGACCTTGGAGATGGCCTCCGCGCTCGTGCGGACCCGGATCAAGCCCGCGCTCGCGCTCGTGCCCGAGCTGGCGGCCAAGGTCCGCGGCCGCGCGCTGATGCATCTCGACGTCGACGGTGCGCCGATTGCGGTGGTCGGCGGGCGCTCGACGAGCGCGCTCTCGTCGCGCGCGGTGGGGACGCTCCTCGGCGACGAGCTCGACCGCCTCGAGCATGATCTGGATGCGGAAGGCGACCCGTGGACGCTGGCGGTGGCGCGGACGGCCACATTCCAGGCGCGGAAGATCGTGGCGGTCAGCACGCCCACCATCTCCGAGGGCTCCCGGATTGAATCGCTCTACCTGGTCTCGGACCAGCGCCGGCTGCACGTCGAGTGCCCGTCGTGCGGGGCGCGGATCGTGCCGACCCTCGCGCACCTGATCGACCGGGGCGACGCCGTCTGCTGGCGATGCCCCGCCTGCGCGCACCAGGTCGACGAGTCCGGTCGGATGGCGCTGGTGGCGACCGGCGAGTGGCGCCCGACCGCCGCGTCGGCGATCCGTGGCTACCACGTGTGGGCGTTCTACTCGCCGTGGGTGAGCATGCAGGAGATCCTCGCCAAGCAGAAGGCCTCGGCCCATTCCCCCGAGCTCGCGCAGACCTTCCACAACCTGGTGCTGGGGGAGCCGTGGGCCCCACCGGCCACGACCATCGAGACCAGTGACCTCATGCAGCAGCGCGAGGACTTCGGCGCCCTCGTGCCGGCCGCCGTCCGGTTCGTCACGCTCGGCGTGGACGTGCAGGACGACGGCCTCGTCGGGCTGGTCGTCGGCTGGGGCGGCGCCGAAGAGGCCTGGCTGCTCGGCGTCGTGCCCTTCACCGGCGAGCCGAGCATCGACGGGCCTTGGGAGGAGCTGAGCGATCTGCTCGCGATCCCGCTGCCGTCCTCGGCCGGCGGGGCGGTCACGGTCATGGCCTCGCTCGTGGACTCGGGCGGCCACTTCACCGACCGCGTGTATCACATGACCGCGCGCCTGCGGAAACGCGGGCACTGGATCTACGCCTGCAAGGGCTACGCCGGCACGCGGAAGATCATCGAGCGCTCGAAGACGGAGAAGGGGACCAACGTGCACTTCATGGTCGGCGTCGACGGCGCGAAGGCCGGGCTCTACGCGCGGCTGAAGCGGATCGACGGCGCCCCGCCGATCCACATCCCGACCTCCTTCGACGAGACCCTGGTCAAGCAGTTGACCGCCGAGCAGCTCGTCTTCGAGCGCAACAAATGGGGCCGGGTCCGGCAGATGTGGAAGCTCCCCCGTGGCCGCGCCAACGAGCTCCTCGACGCCCTCGTGTACGCCTACGCGGCGATGAAATGGCTCGCGCCGACGCCCGAGCATTTCACCTTGGCCTGCAGTCGCGGCGATGAGCTGCGACGACGCCACGGCTGAGCATGCAGTTCATTGGCCCCATCGCGGACTTCGTCAAGGCGGCCGTCGGGACGAGCCCCGTGCCCGTGGCGCCGGCCCCGTCGGCGCCGACGCTCGCCTCGTCCGCGAAGAAGGATCCCTGGTCCTCCGACGCTGAACGCTGGCGAGAGATCAACGAGGCCTCGCCCCGCCGCCCGCGAGACTGGATTCGTCGCCGGCGCGGATGGTTGACGCGAAACGCACACCCCCCACAAGGAGACAGACCATGACGCTGATCGCGAAGATGACGGACTGGGCAAAACAGCTTTCCGGATTCCGGACGGCCGTCCAGGAGGTGCACGGCGTGGACGCGGAGAAGCGCCGGGCGATCGCGGATGCCGAGACCGAGGCCGTCAGGTATGCCGAGCATCTCAAAAGCCTCAAGGCACCGGATATTGACGCGTGATAGGATCTCGCGCGGCGAAACGATCACGGGCACACTCTCGAGGGCAAAGGCAGGTGACACGATGAATGCCACTCTGGCTGTGTTGGCTGATTTCGCGAACCAGTCGGCGGACGGGAAGCTAAACATCCTGGGCGCCTTCGACACGATCTACGCGCCCAGTTTTCCCGCCGCGCACCCTGAGATGAAGGTCGTGGTGCGATTTGAATTGCACCCAGCCGAAGCCGACCAAGCCAAAGCTCTTGAGATTCAGTTTCGGGGCTCGGATGGTCAGAAGCTCCTCGGCCTCCAAGGGGTGCTGCAAGTCACGGTTCGGCCGGATAGCCCGGCGGGCGAGATGCTCTCCACACACACCATCCTCGGGATCAACGGGCTTCAGCTGCCCGCAGCGGGCCGATACGAATTCGTCGTGATGATCAATGGAGACATCAAGGCCCTCCTGCCGCTCAGGGCCATCGTGCGTCCGCAGGAGTGATATGGCCTCAGCGGCCGAGAAGCTCTTGGAGAGAATGCGCCAGTCAAAGCACGGGTGGGGGCAAGACGACCTTCAGGCACTATATAAGGGGTTCGGCTTTTCCTGGCGGGATAAGGGCAAGCACCGAGTTTATACTCATCCTAGGTATCCAGAGCTCATCACGACGGTGGCCCGACACAATAAGTTGCCAATCGGCTACATCCAGAAAGCGATTTCGTTGATCGATCGATTGGGTATCTTACAAGGACCGGCCGTCGAAGAAGGGGGGTAAACCACAATGTTCAGCGTCGGCGTTCGAGAAGGAGCGATTCCGAACAACCTCACCGTGGCCATCGTGCAAGACGAGGCGACGGACGGCAGCATCGTGTTTCGTGCGGAGATCCCGGAGCTCCCAGGCTGCATGAGCCATGGGGATACGCCCGAGGAAGCGGTCCAAAACCTCGAGGAAGCGTTCGTACTCTACATGGAAGTACTGGCCGCGCAGGGTCGGTCGCTCCCGGTTACCACCATTGGGTCGACGTCCGGCACGGCTCTCAAAACCCGTATCATCCTCGCTCCATCTCGCTTGGCCGTCGCCGACTCGGCGATCGTGACCATCAGGAAGGAGCCGATCCCCTCGTAGGCTCCGTCCTCACCGAAATAAACTGAGTTGCCGGATGGGCGCCAGATGGAAAGCAACAAGGGCTCCGGAGAATTCCTCCGAAGCCCTTGTTTTTGTTTGGTTGCGGGGGCCCGCTTTGGATTGTGGACGCGACCAACCCTTCCCTTTGAATTCCTTCTGAACTACTAGCGCCCTAGGCATCGGGATTCGAACCCGTGTTTCAGTCACGATCACGTTTTCGCCAGCAGTATCACATGGTTCTCGCCCGCATGCCCCGTCGGAACGCGACGCGACTAAAACATGCAGGGCAACGTTCCTCGAAACATTTCTCAGCCGGCCGCTGCTTCAAGTCCGGGGCCAGCAACGGCTGAACACTTCGGGGCGCCTTCGGCTGAAATCATCTCCGATCTTGGCCATCGCGCCTTGGAAGGAGGAGGCGCAGAGAGTCGCCCAGGAATGCACGCATAACGGTGGATGGTGGCGGGCTGAATTGGGGCTATGTGGAGTGCAAGGAGGGAAGAAGTGAGGCCGGCCGAAGCAGCGGTTCTTCTCTCCCGCACTCCGGGCACGGGCGCGTCGGGACGCGCTGGTCGCGTTCATCGAGCCAACTGGTCACTGTCTCGGCGCAGGTACTGCTCGTAGGCGCGCAGAATGTCTTCTGTGTACTTGAGCGCGGTCGGTCGGTCGAAGCGTGGATGCGCGGTACTTTTGACCAGTTCTCCGCGAGCATGGCGCTCATCCATGTGCGCGTCGTTGGCAGCACGCTTTACGTATTCGATTTTGTCCCGCAAAGCCAGCGTCCGAATGAGCGCAGCCCAGCCACCGAACTTCTTTTTGAGAACTTCCATGAGTTTGTACGCGTAGAAAAGCGCGTGATCCGGGTTG
>Ga0137407_10003174_pt1 | contig 10901 bp, 6 predicted proteins | sample CZOMad2_2_16fung_FD_108410 | JGI IMG/M metagenome (GOLD analysis project Ga0137407, IMG submission 108410) | Vadose zone soil fungal communities from Angelo Coast Range Reserve, California, USA - CZOMad2_2_16fungal (Illumina Assembly) | ecosystem: Environmental > Terrestrial > Soil > Vadose zone...
GCCGCAAAATGTCACCGCTCTGCTGCGCCGCGTTGACGGCGGCGTTATACTTCGCGACTGTGAAAATCCGCGACTCGGCATAGCCGTCGCTTCCGGCGGCGGCGTCGGTGAGTGAGAGGTACACGGCTTTGGTGTAGGGATGCACCTCGCAGTCCTCCGGCCGCGCACAGGGCGTGCCGCCAACGAGATTGCCAGCCGCGAAAGCGTCGCAGAGCATTGCGCCCTGGGAGGGATAAAAGCTCGCGAGCGTGGTGCCCAGGTAGCCAGCAGGGTACGCCGTAAAGGCTGCAGCCTCGTTCACGGTCGTGCAACCGAAAAACCCGCCGTCGATCGTTTGCCCAGCGACACCACTCCGGCGCGGCAGCCGGTTGAGTCCGTCGCGGTCGCCGTTGGTCCCGCTGACGTACGGGGGGGGCTGCAGCGTGACCTGCCTCGAGACGAGATCGGATGGGCGATTCGGATTGGTCGGTGTGCTGAGTAGGAGCGGAATCCATTGACCTGTGCCGTCCGCGTTGAAACGTGCGACGTGCAGCGTGCCCTCCTCGAACAGTTGGCTGTTGGACGTGTCCTTCCGGTCCTTCATGATGCCCTTCGACACGAACTTCCACCAGTGGCCGCCGCGGCGATCGTCACCCGCGTAACAGACGAGATGGTTGCCGGTCTCAGCGCGGATGGCGATGTTCTCGTGGCGGAAGCGGCCGAGCGAGGTGTGTTTCTTTGCCCGGGAACTGGGATGGCGCGGGTCGATCTCCACTAACCAACCGTACTTCTCGCCGACCTGGCCGAACTCGGCTCCGGTCGTGTCCGCGATGTAGTTGAGCTGCGTCCCGTCAGGCTTCACTTCTTCCTGGACGCCGATGTAGAACGAGTTGGCCAGGTTGATCTTGCCCGCGTTGGGGCCCGAGGTGAATCGTGCGACGCTGCCCTGAAAGTTCTCCTCGGCCGCAAGGACCGTGCCCCATGGCGTGACGCCGCCGGAACAGTTGAAACCGGTGCCGATGATCTTGTTGCCGAGGCCGTCGGAGCTGAGGTCGAACACCTGTTCGGCGGCCGGGCCGGTGCCAACCAAGTAATCGTCGTCACCTGTTTCATGTGGTGTCGGGCCCCAACCGAGCACGTCCTGGTACCCGTCGGTGCGGTCCTTGTTCACTGCGAGCCCCGACAGCAGGTGCACGCGGCGATTGCGCCAGTCGTCCGAGACGACGTCGAGCTTGCCTCGGAAGTCCCTACGCCTCACGCGGAGCACTGACAGGCCCACGTTGTAGCACTGCTCCCCGTAGAGCTGCCGTCTCTCTTCGGGCGTTAGGTCGAAAATGTTGGCTTTGCTCGGCAGCACCAGGCCGGTCGCGGCCTCGAACGTCCGGTTCTCCGGCCCGGGATCGGCGTTTCCGAAGCCGGTGTTCGTACCCGGACAGAGCTGGTGGAACGGGTACGACGTATACTCGTGGTTGATCACCAGCAAACCGTCATTCGACCCCCGGATCGGGACGTAGCCGGTGTGATCGTTATTGAACCCGAAGTAGTCGTCCGCGTTCGGATAGACGCGTTCCCCCCACTGCACGATGATGTAGCGCTCGTACTCGGGCGGCACGATCACATCGTCGACAACCTCGTAAGTCGGAAGCTCGGCCGTTGGACTCGCGAGTAGCTTTTCTCCCGTACCGTTCAGGCCGGTCGCGAGCCAGCTCGCGCTGATCGTGTAGATCGGCAGCGGGCTCGGAATGCGCACCGGCGTGAACCACAAGCCGAACGCGTGTGCCTCGCGCAGCGTGGCGAGGGAGCCCACGGCCACGATGGCGCCGGAGGCGCCGATGAACTTCAGGAATTCCCTTCGGGTCAGGTCACTCATAGCGAGAATCCTCCAGGCGGGTGAACGGTCATGTATTTTTGCGGCGGGCCGTCTGCGCTCGCATCGCAGCGGCCACTCACCGCAGCCGGGTCTGTTGCGTCCCAGGGATGAGACGATTATTTCAGGCAGTTGGCGTAGAAGGTGGTCGTGGCCGGCCAGTCCGAGAACAGGCCGATGATGCCGACATCCTGGGCGAGCACGTCAATGGTGCGCAGGATATCGCCATCGTTGGTGAGGGCGTCGAGCGTGGTCTGGTAGTAGAAGGTATCGCCGCCTTCCAACACGTTCTCCACGATGCGACCAGAGCGCTCCGTCGTCCAGGAGATGAGGTCCAAGCCCGCCTGCCTGGCGTGTTCCGCATACAGGGAAGGCTTAATGTGTTTGCCGTTCGCACTGGTCGTCAAAAGAACGGGCATGGGAGGCGCCACAATGTTGACCCCCTGGTTCCGGACTGCGACGAACGCCTCCAAGGTCGGCGGCTGCTCATTGATGACGTTTACCGGACCGGCAAGTGGGTCCTGCGGATTCTCGCTGATGAGGTACACGGCCTGCAGGCCGAACGTCGGAAACTCCTGAATCCACTGCAGCACGTCGGCGAGGCTGAATGACTGCGGAAAGACCTTGGACGGGTCAATGTTCGCGTCAAGATACTCCTGTATCATCTTGTGCCCGTAGCTCTGCTGGTCCAGGCCGGAGTCGCCGAACCCATTGTTTTCCTGCACAAGTGGGTTCCCCTGGCTATCGCTGTCAACACCTTTAAGCTCGGGCGTGAACTTCGCACCCATGCTGCCGATCAGTGCGATGCTCTCCCGATGGCTGAGCAGCGTGGCGCCGGTGGCATAGAGGTCCGTGCGGAAACTCGGCGTGCCGCCGAGGAACTCTTCCACGGTGAGGGCGTTCGGATTGGACGCATCCATCTTCCCCTTGAGGCTCTTGAACTCAGCTAAGGTGAGATCGGTGGTACAGCAGCGCGCTGTGGCAGCCGTCACTCGATTGCCGTTCGAGTCGAATGTGGCAGGAGTGAAAGGGACTCGGCATGCAGCGGCGAGGTCCGTGGCGAGGATATTCGTAGTGGTGTGCAAGTCGCATTGAGCGTGGCGGCAGACAAGCTCGCCGTCCTTGGTGAAGGTCACGTCACACTCGATGATGCCCGCCCCCATCCGATGAGCCGCTTCATAGGACTCCTTGGTATGCTCCGGGAACTGCAGGCCGGCCCCGCGATGCCCAATCGAGAAGTCGTGAGGCGTATACCTGTCGATGTTGGCCACGCAGGCCGCCAGCTTGTCCTTAAGCTCGCCTTCGTCCAGCTGGTCGACCAGGTAGAACGGGCGAGGACCGAGCTGCACGGTGCTTTGAGCCGCATGCACGGTCAGGCCGAGTCCGAACAGCGCCATCATGGTAGCCACGAGTGTCAGGGTGTTCTGCATCAGTCGCATGAGATGTCCTCCGTTCGCGAGGTTGGCATTCAGTGACAGATATCAGCTTCATTTTCAATCATCAGAGCTAAACAATCTGGGGTGTGGAAGGACACTAACTCCCGTTCAACACTCCATTTTGCTGGGTCGGCAAACCACGGTGTGGAGAAATGGCCTGCGGCGCTGCGCTTGCAATGCTCATGGTTTCGCACCAGCAGCCTTTGTCAATTCCTCACAGCCAGAGCAGGACTCGAGCGCTATGGGCCATTTCCACACGCTCAGGTACGCAGATGCTCATGTCACTTCGTTTTTCGAGATTGCTCAGAAGGGTTCTATCGCAGATGCTCTGTCAGAGGTTTTTGGGGCTCGTCAAGCATTGACCTTCCGCTACCCGATGGTCGAATTTTGCCTCAACGAGGCACATGTGCGACCGAACCGCATCGGAGGGGAAAAACCGCCTCCGAGGATACGGAGGTATCATTAACGTCGCGTTAAGGGGCCGTAAAAAGTGGGTGAGACGTTCGTAAATTCTTTCGTGACAGAATGGTGAGGGCTGATGTCGACTGTCGCCGGCCTACTTTGCAGACTTTTTGACATAGCTAATCACTGATAAAACCGCGCCTTGCGGGTCTTGGAACGTATAGAAGCGACCGACGTCGGGAATGTCCGTCAGTGGCACAATGGTTCTCGCGCCCAACTCTTGGGCTTTTTGGGCGATCGCATCGACGTCGTCACAGGTGACATAGACGCCCCAGGACGGAAACGCCCCGGCAGCGCGCGGCGGAATCATGGCGATCCCGCCGATTTCACGCCCGCCAATGGAAATGAGGTGGTACGGAGCGTCGCCAACGGGCGTCTCTGTTATGCTCCACCCCAGTAGTTCGGCATAAAACCTTTTGGCGGCGGCCACGTCTGTCGTCATCAATTCACACCAGCTAAAGGCACCGTGTTGCATAAAGGCATCGTTCATACGCCCCCCTTTACTTCTTTTTGATCTTCGACTGTTTTAACCATATTACCGGTGGATTGTGATCGGACGAGCTGGCGGCGGTGCTGATGTCCTCCTCGTAAAGGGTGCCGTAGTTGGCATTGAAGGCTGCGATATCAATGCCCTCGACGGCGTCGAGCAAGGCCTCGCTCACCAGGATGTGGTCGAGCACCTGTGAGTTGCCCTCGAAGATGAACGTATAGCGCTCTCGATCGGGCACGCGCTCGATCAGATTGGCGAGCCTGGTCGACCCGCTGTCCTTGAGGATCGTTAGCGGGTCAACACCTTCACTGGGCTCGGGGAATGGAAAGTCGTTGAGGTCGCCTGCGACGACCACGGCAGCTTTCGGTTCAGGGGCGAAGACGACCTGGTCGAGGTACTCGCGCAGGTAGATGGCCTGCAGCTTGCGTTGTTCCTCGCTGCTTCGCACCGGCGGCTGGGTGGCGCCGTAAAGTGGGTCGTCGCCGCCCTTGGAGTTCCAGTGGTTGCCGATGACAATGAACGTCCGCTTCTCGACCTCGAACTCGCCCACCAGCGGTTCACGGCTATCGGGGAACTGGCCCTGGCCATCGAAGACGTGGTCGGCGTCCGGCTTCGCCGGCGTGTCGGCATCACCCTGGGTCGTCAAGTAGTAGCTCTTGAGGGTGATTTCATGATCGGTGCGGTACATAAAGCCCACCTCGATGCTGCGATCATCGCTGGCCTCCCGGCTCACCGCTAGGTAGGGACAACCACGGGCTGCCAGCCTTGGCACCAACGCGGTGACCTCGGTGCCCGGTACGTGGCCGTCAGCGTTGCCGTTGATCACTAATGCCTTCTCTATCTCGACAAGGACGATGATGTCGGGGCAGCGCAGTTCATCAGCGATGGCGAGGGTCAATTTGGTCGCCTTGATCTCGATCTCTTGTGCAGTCAAGATCGGGCTGTCTGCTTTGTCGGGATCGTCCAGCGCGTCGAAGAAGTTCTCCACGTTGAACGAAGCAATGCTGACCTCACTGTGCTTGGTGGGGCGAACGGGATCGATCCCTACGCCCGGCTTGCCCTGACGGGAAGCTAGTAACGACTCGGGATCGACGGCGGGCTGTAGGCGATACTGACCGAACTGATAGTCGACCACACCGACTAGCTCGCTGAACGTGTCTCCGACAGCAACGGCGACCTGGAACGGCTCGGCGCCAGCCTCGACGATGCGAGTGTTGCTCCCGCCACCGACGCGGCTTTCATCGTCGACCAGCAAGCGCTCGGGATTGTAATCCACGTCATCGCCCGGCAGGTCGCGCACCAGGATGTTGCCGCCGGAGCGGAACCCACTGCTTGGCACCGCGTCGGGTCCTGCCACCACGTAAAATTCGGTTAGGCCGGGCGACGATGCCGGCACCCTAGCAGTCGGGCCGGCTACGACGGGATGGTCCAGCTCGACGTACATGCCTTCGAGTCGCTCCCAGTAGACGATGCCGTCCGGGTTGATCAACTCACCGGGGGCGTCGATCGCCACGGGGGTCGGCAGCGGCGCGCTGCCGGTCACGGTGATCCGTCGGCCGGGATCACCGATCTCGGTGAGCGTCAGATCATTCGGCCGATCGCTGCGCTGAAACTCGATCACGGTGCCGGACACCTGCACCAAGTCGCCCGTCGACACAGTCGGTATACTGCCGGTGAAGACGAAGAGGCCATCTGAGGTCGCACTGTCGCCGTCGCCAATGGGGTCTTGTATGAAAAAGCCGTTGGCCAGCGCTACGGTCACCACGCCTTCGGTCGTTACCAAAGCACCTTCCAGCGGCGAGGTCAGGGTGCTCAGGTCGGTGGTCTGGCCCTGGACTGTATAAACCGGCGCAGGAATGGCCACCAGGACCGCCACGGTACACGACGCGCTCTGACTGCTGTCGTTGCCAAAAGTCATGGTCACCTGATAGATCCCCGCCTCGACGGCGTCGCTGACCTGAAGGGTTGCCTCCGCCACACCGCCGTCGCCGGGGGCGGGGATGACACCATCCAGCGTGATGCCAACGGCTCCGCCGCTGGTGATAGCGCCACTGTTGATGGTGCTGTCGCTGTCGGTGGCGCTGATCTCGGCCATTGCCGGCGTGCCCGCTGTCGTGATGAGCTCGGTCTGGCAGGTCGTCACGATCGGCGCATTCGCAGAGAGCTGGAACGTCTGTCCGGCATTGACCGCCCCAGGAGAGACAGGGGAGGGGCCAGCCCAGGTGAAGTCCTGGTAGATGCTACCGCTACCATGGAGCTGGAGCGACTGACCAAGCGGCTCTGAGCCGGTCTCGGTGACGCCGATATCCGTGCTGGCGACCCCCTCAGCGGGGCCACCCACGGCAGTAAAGCTGCCTTCATAGCTGAGGAATTGCGCGAGTGTATCGCCATTGACCAGCGCGACGCCGTCGGGGGAACCGTTCTGGATGCCATTCACTGGGTAGGTGAAGAGCAGGGTGCCAAACCCGTTCTGCAGGTCAGGGATGACGCCGCTGAGGGCTCGTACGTTGTAGGATTGCCCATTGGCGCCGTTGTAGAGCACCAGAGTCCACCCCGAGAGGTCTGTTCCCGCCGGGCCAGCGATCTCGATGGCCTCATTGGCATCTGTGCTGTCATTGTCATAGTGGATCACGTTGATGAACACGTCCGCGGGGGACATGGTAAACGCGCGGGCGGATGTCACGGCGCCTAGGAGCACCATGAGTGCTGCCGCCAAGGCCAGCGTTAGCCCGAGGATCGGAGCATTGAGGCGAGGGGGGGTGGTGGCCATACGCGTCTTCTACCTCCGATTGTAACAGCGCCAATGTCGATGGAGGGTGTCACCCGACGGTGCGCCGTCAGGTGGCCCCTGCCGAGACGAAAACTGTGAGGTGTGATATACGGGGTGTGTGTTACGTCTGTGACAAGCGCAGGTGAAATTTTGGTGGCGTTGTCAGATTATTTTTCCCACTTGTACAGCTCCCGCGCGGTATAAACGCATCTCGTACAACCAGTTTCTCCCCGCGTGCAACTACAACCTAGAATTTGCCCGGAGATCTCAGACCTGGTAGGACATCAGAGTGTAGCTTTTCAAATTCAGTGGCGGGGATTTTTGCACATTATTTTGTGTAGGAGCGCGGTAGCGGCGACAGGCCTCACAAACTCGGCAAAGCGCCGGTGTTCTTTAGTGACCACAAAATCTGCGGGCACGTTATTCGTTGAAGTATCGCTTGAGCTGTGGGGTGTCCACACGTGTCGTGTCTTTCTCCCGCATGCTGGCAGGTGCGTTGGTTAGAGGCGCGTCGACTTGGTAAGAGCCGCGATGGGCCTCCAAGAGCGCTTCGACCGGGCGTGTGCGTTCGTGCAGCGTGTGGCGCAGGCGTGGGCCAGTGTACGAAGCGCGGGGTCAAGGCGCTTGACGACCCGATAGACACTTGAGTAGGGGGGGCTGGCCATCTATTGCGGAGTGCCACGTCACACACTTGTCTATGCACAAAGGCCACGGTGGGTGGGGGTTTGCACAGGGCGAGACCTTCGATTACTATGTCATTGCTCCAGCACCGTCCCTGTCGCGTATGCTATGATGGACCCGCTCAGGAGCATGCAGCCCGCGCGGAATCAGCAGCGGAACCTGGCCTAGAGGTGAGAATGTGACCGAGTCTGCCATTTCGACAAATGACGTTCCTCAGGAGGCTTCAGCTGCAGAGGGCGCGGTTTCCGTGGAGTCGATCCTCTCCACGGAGGAGTTGCGTCGTCGCCCATGGCGTCGGCCCGATTATAAGAAGGAGAACCGCGCGCTCGTGGCGCTTTCCGGCGCGCTGGCCGACTCGCCGCACACCATTCTTCAGACACTGGCCGAGACGATCCTGGACGTCACCCAGTCCGACTCATCTGGCGTCAGTCTGCTAACGACGGATGATGGGGGAAAAGGTTCTATTGGCCGGCCATCGCTGGCATATGGAAACCGCACATCGGCGGCGGGACCCCGCGCGATTTCGGTCCCTGTGGAGACGTGCTCGATCGTAATATTCCACTGTTGTTCCGGCACGTCGAGCGGCGTTACACCTATTTCCAACCAATCACGCCTCCGGTAGAAGAGTGCCTACTGGTTCCGTTTTACGTAGGCGGCAAAGCAGGCGGGACGATATGGGCGATTATGCACGATGATCATCGCAAGTTCGCCGCGGAAGATGAGCGGCTCATGAGTGCCCTAAGGCGATTTGCTTCCTTGGCATATCAAACTCTGGCGTCAATTGACGACCTCAAATTCCAAATGGTCGCGCGCGAAAAGGCGGAAACAGCGGGGCGTGAACTAGCCGATGGGCTGGAGATCCAAGTTCGCGCGAGGACTGCAGAGCTGGAACAGCAGAACAAGGAAGTTAAGAATTTGCGGGATCAGCTGCAGAAAGAGAACCTCGTCCTCCGTGAGGAGATCGACAAGACGTCTATGTTCGAGGAAATCGTCGGCGTCTCGGCGTCGCTACGCTCGATACTATCCGAAGTGTCCAAAGTCGCTCCGACACATGCAACCGTCCTTATCACCGGTGAGACTGGTACGGGCAAGGGGCTCGTCGCACGAGCGATCCACAAACGGTCGCCGCGATCCGCGCGTGCGTTCGTTAGCGTGAACTGGGCCGCTATTCCGCCGACGCTCATGGCTTCTGAGCTGTTCGGTCACGAAAAGGGGGCGTTTACCGGGGCCGTGGCACGGCGACAAGGCCGCTTCGAATTGGCGGACGGCGGGACGATTTTCCTCGACGAGGTCGGCGAACTGCCGGCTGAGATTCAAATGGCGCTGTTACGCGTCCTACAAGAGCGTGAGTTCGAGCGCGTCGGCGGCGGCCGGCCGATACGCGCGAACGTCCGGGTGATTGCAGCCACGAACCGAGATATGGAAACTGCCATCGCGGACAAGACGTTCCGATCTGATTTGTTTTACCGACTGAACGTGTTTCCGCTGCTAGTGCCTCCCCTGCGCAAACGTCGGGCGGACATCCCCCTTCTTGTCGAGTACTTTACTCACCGGTTCGCCAAGCGCGCCGGCAAGAGGATCAACAGGATCAGCAAGAAGACCTTGAGCCTACTCCGGTTGTATGACTGGCCGGGCAACGTTCGGGAGCTGCAGAATGTGGTCGAGCGGGCCGTCATCGTCTCCGACTCGGACGCGCTGTACATTGACGAGCAGTGGCTCTCCGGACCGCGGTCGAGACCTCGTGTCACTGCCACACCACCCCCACGCACACTGGCGACTCAAGAGAAAGACGCCATTGAAGCGGCGTTAATGGAAAGCAAGGGCCGAGTCGCCGGACCGTTTGGTGCGGCATCGCGGCTAGGCATCCCTTCCTCGACGCTGGAATCGAAAATTAAAGTGCTGAATATCGACAAGCGCCGCTTCAAGCCGCAATAATCACCGACTGGACCGTTAGTTCAACGTTCAGCCAAGCCTCAAGGCAATATTCTTGCGGCCCTTCGCAAGAAATTCACGAACATAGATCCTCCCCCGAATAAAATCGATAACTTAAGATTGGCACTCACATTGCTCTCCTATCCGTCGAGGGAGGAGTCCATTGACATACAGAATTCAACGCTCAATGAAAGTCGACGCGATTGTCTTCGCCCTAAGTGGAGAAATGGACAATGAACATACGGAGCGGCTGCAAGAATTGCTGGACATCGAGAAGCAGAGTCGCATCCTCCTCGATCTGAAGGGCGTCACTCTCGTTGGTCAGGCAGCGGTGCAGTTTCTCGCGCGGGTTGAAGCAGCGGGGGTTCGGATCGTGAACTGCCCCGATTACGTTCGCACCTGGATCGTCGCGGAGAACCGTGGGACGCAACCGCCTTAACGCTGAGGGCAAAACCAGATTGGGAACATTTGACACGAAGGGAGAACGTGCGGTAGTGCTACACAGGTAATGCTCGTGACCCGATTCTGTGCTACTGTCGGTAAAAACAGACCCGCAAGCAGGGAGGCCAACAGCAGCCATGGTCGTCAGAGACGCGTGCCCAGGGTGTGGATCGACACGGTTAAAGAAAAACGACCACATGCACAGCGGCAAACAGCATCATCGGTGCAAGGCGTGCGGACGCCAGTTTGTGGCCAGGGTCGCTGATATCGGCGCCATTAAGTATTTCATCTGCCATTACAATCTCACGAGAACGACAGCATTACCTGTGTAGCATTACCCAGAGAACCGCGGGCCAGCCATGGACAAGGCAGCCCTTATGTCCTCTGAGAAGGAGACCCCGATGGACCCCACCCACCAGACCAGTCAGGCCCCAGACCGGGGCAAAGACCAGTCGCGAAAGGAAGCGTGGAGTGCACGCGCACGACCGATGCCGCTCGTGCGCTCCTTTCTGAGTGCGTCACGGCATGTCTGCGCGTTCTTTCACAGTCATGATGAAGAATACCGTGTGCTGCTGCCGTTCATCCAAGAGGGGTTCGCGCGCGGCGAGAAGGCCTTCCATATCGTCGATCCCGCTCGACGTGACACACACCTCCAGCGGTTGGCAGCGGCCGGGATCGATACAGCCGCCGCCCAACAGCGCGGCCAGTTCGAGCTGTATAATTGGACAGAGGCTCATTTGCGTGATGGCTACTTCGATCAGGACCGGATGCGTGCGCTGATCGAGGAGGTCGTCACACGCGCGCGGCAGCATGGGTTCCCACGCACGCGGTTTGTCACCCATA
>Ga0137407_10003175_pt1 | contig 10899 bp, 11 predicted proteins | sample CZOMad2_2_16fung_FD_108410 | JGI IMG/M metagenome (GOLD analysis project Ga0137407, IMG submission 108410) | Vadose zone soil fungal communities from Angelo Coast Range Reserve, California, USA - CZOMad2_2_16fungal (Illumina Assembly) | ecosystem: Environmental > Terrestrial > Soil > Vadose...
AAGGTGGTTTCATCCGGAGCAATCATCCCCGCACGCGCGCCCCCTTCAATCGTCATGTTGCAGACGGTCATGCGGCCGTCCATGGACAATTCGCGGATGGCCTGGCCACCATATTCCGCAACGTGCCAGGTTCCGCCCCCGATACCGATCTTTCCGATGATGGCGAGAATGATGTCTTTTGCTGTAACGCCTTTCGGGCGTTTGCCATGCACCAGAATGTGCATCGTTTTGGATTTGCCTTGCACCAGGCATTGCGTGGCGAGCACGTGTTCGACTTCGCTGGTACCGATGCCAAACGCCAAAGTGCCGAATGCGCCGTGCGTCGAAGTGTGACTGTCGCCGCAGACGATCGTCTGCCCCGGCTGGGTGATGCCAAGCTCAGGACCGATGATATGCACGATGCCTTGATTTTTGCTGTTCATATCGAACAGGCGCACACCGGATTCCTGGCAATTTTTTTCCAGCGCGTCGAATTGCGCTTTGGCGTCCTGATCGATGATAGGTAGGAAGCGGTCCTTCGTGGGGACCGAGTGGTCCATCACCGCGAAAGTGAGATCTGGACGGCGAACCTTGCGGCCCTCGGCACGCAAGCCGGAGAAGGCCTGCGGCGAAGTTCCTTCATGAATCAAGTGCCGGTCAATGTAGAGCAGCGACGGCTTGCCCGGCTCTTCGTACACAACGTGGCTGTCCCAAATCTTCTCGTACAGAGTCTTGGCGGTCATGTTGATTCTCAAGCGGATTTTAGCACCGGACGAAGGTCAGGGCAAAAGTGGCGTCCGAGAAACGGGTCTCCGACGAAAAAAGCGAGTCGTTGGCAAGAAAGTTCGGCTCACCGGAGTTGCCACCGCACGTCTGAATCGGAAAGAAGAGGTACGGCGAAATGAATCGAATCGCGAAAATTGGAATTTCCATGGCAATCGCAATTTGTGCATTCGGCTGTGGCCAGACGCGAGGGCCGGCGATTACGCAGGACGAGTTGGTTCGCAGAACGCAGGAACTGATGGACTCCCTGGTACCCGGAAATCAGGAGCCATGGAAAAAGCATTTCGCAGAAGATGCCAGGTACTTCGATGAAAAGGGCAGAGCCATGGATAAAGCAGCGCTGGTAAAAGATGTTTCGCCAATGCCCGCCGGATATTCCGGGTCCATCAAATTGCTGAATCCCAAAAGCCACATTCTCGGCGACACCGCGATTTTGAGTTACGACCTGGACGAGACCGAAACCATTTTCGGCAATAGCATGAAAGCGCGCTACCACGGCACCGATACCTGGATGTTGCGCAACGGCGAATGGCAAATTGTCGCCGGTCAGATGCTGCGCTACTACGAAGATCCGGCTCCCGGTGAGTTGGATACAAAACGTATTCGCGATTATCTGGGCACCTACGAACTGGCGCCGGGAATCACGCGCGAAGTCACCTATGACGGAAAAAATGTTTGCGCGCAGCGAAGTGGACGCGACAAGGAACTGTTGATCCCGGAGGCGCCGGATATTTTCTTCCGCAAAGGCATGGAAGGCAGAATTTTGTTTCCGCACGCGGATGGACAGCCTGCAAACGTTCTTATTGAACGGCGAAATAACGAAGACTTGGTGTGGAAGCGCGCGAAGTAGAGAAGTTCTCCTGGGGGGGGGGCGGATCGATTTGCGGAAATACTTGAGTCTATATCGCGGTATAGGGTTCATAATTCGGGCATGCGCATCGGCGAACTAGCGAACAAAGCGGAAGTAAATATTCAGACCATACGCTTCTATGAGCGGCGACACATTCTGCGTCTTCCCGCTCGTACTCCAGGCGGTTACCGCAGCTACGAAACAAGAGACTTGGAGCACCTGCTTTTCATCAAGTGGTGCCAGAGGCTAGGCTTCACGCTGAAGGAAGTGAAGGAACTTCTACCATTGCATTCGGCGTTGACGGGGAGGTCGGTCTCGCGCAGTCAGCGAGAGTTACAAGGAATCGTCAAAATGGCCGAAGGGAAGCTAGAAGATATCGACGAGAAAATCGCCGCGCTACGACAAATGTCGAGGCAAGTTACCAGTGCGCTGCGCGAGCTCAAGAGAAGTCCTGCGCCGCTATGTCCTGCTGCTAAGCCGCAAAGCCCTTCCGCCGCAAAGCCAAAGCCTGGCGGCCCTCGCTGTTTAAATTCTTGATTGACTCTATACCAGAGTACCGACTCCACAGTGTAGGTACCTGACCAGATGTTCTGGGCCGGGACGACATTCGCGAAGGAGTCGCCGATGAAGACGAGCAATCACCGTGCCAAAGGATTCATTTCCTGGAAGTTGCTGGTTTTGTTGTTGCTGGTCTCGTTGCTCGTTGGTTTCGCTGTTTGGAGAGCGCTGCACGTCGCAGGCGCGATGTCCGTGGTGGCGGGAAGTGTGAATGATCTGCAACAGGCCAAGCCTGAGGAGAAAAGCAAAATCGTCATCCAAGTTGATGACGCAACACAGCAAGGTTCGATTCGCGGGAGACTGCTTCAGAAGAAAATGGCCGAAATTTATATCAAGACAAACACAGCGATCGTCGTGTTGTTGAATCCTGAAACCAAATTCATCATGGGCCAACGCGAAGACATACAGAAATCGGCGGTAATTTACGTAACCGGTACTCTTCGATCGAATCGCAGCACTGCAGGGACCACAGCAATCGACGCGCAACAGGTCGTGATCCTCACCGCCTACGTTAAGGTGCAGTAGCGGATGAGGACGGTATTCATCACCAGCGTCACAGGCTGGATCGCGTTCATCCTGATCGGCCTGGAAGTACTATTCCCGTATCTGCTGCGACGCAATCGAATGAGCATCTGGCTCGGGAGCGCGAAAATCGGAGCCGGCACGTCGTACCTCAGACGAATGTGGCCCCACTATTGGCTCGGTTATCTTTTGTTGCTACTCAGCCTGATTCACTCTGTGGTTCCGATGCAGGCGGGGGATTTACGTGGACTGAATATGACGGGCTTATGGCTGGCAACGGGAGGATTTCTTTTTCTGTTGCTCCAATCGGCGATTGGCTTGTGGCTCCAGGATTCAGCTTTATTGGGGCGCGCAGCGATGCGAAGCTGGCATTATTGGCTGATGTTCGGAATCGTGATTCTAGTGAGCGTGCATGTGTGGCTGAACGGATAGTGGTTTAGAATTGGAATATGAATCAAATCTACTATTCGTGGTTCGAAAGTCCCGTCGGCAAATTACTATTGGCCGGATCCAGAACTGGATTAAAGTTGGTAAGTTTTGGCTCAGGCAATCGGGCAAGAAGAGTGGAACCGGAATGGCAGGTAGATAACTCCGCATTTGTGGAAGTCTTCGACCAATTGCAATCTTATTTCGCGGGCGAGCGCCAAAACTTCGAGCTTGATCTGGTATTGCAAGGAACGGACTTTCAAAAAAAGGTCTGGACCGCGCTGCGAAAAATTCCCTACGGCGAAACCATCTCGTACAAAGAATTGGCTGAAATTGTGGGCAGCCCCAAAGCGGTGCGAGCCGTCGGAGCAGCAAACGGTGCGAATCCCATCCCAATTATTATTCCGTGCCATCGAGTTATTGGACACGACGGCAGTTTGACGGGATTTGGCGGCGGCCTACCGCTGAAGAAACAATTGCTTGAACTCGAAAGCCATCAGCTGAAACTTATTTAGGGGACTAGACGGCGATGTGGGTGCCGGCTATAGCTGGATCCGGGCACAAGTATAACGCGGGCGCGGCATGATAAGGGCTGAGACATTGTTTTTGTTCCTCTGGCGAGCGGTTACTTCAGTTTCGATAAGTTGATGGCACGGCGATGCGGATTGCGCGGAGCCGGGTTTCCGGAAACGAAGAGCAGCGCAAGGCCTGCCACTCCAAGAGGCAGCACAGCAACCAGCGCGATGAGAATCGATGTCATGTTACGTTCTGGACCTTTCTAGATGCCGTTGACTGTCGCAAACTACTTTTCGTCTGTCCACCGCGCAATGCAGTGAATCGTGTATGTTGCCTGGACGCTTAAGAATTCAATGGCAATTATTGTTTTGGCGGAAGGTGCGTATTGGACCCGCAACAGCGAATTCCGGAACTGACATATCAACGTGTACCGGCCGCGGCGGCCTTCGCTGCATTCGCCAGCCGGGCAATCTCTTGAATCCCTTGCAATATTCCGCTCACGCTTTTGCGGACTTCGGGGTCGCCAGGTCCAACCGCCGGCGAAACGCGTATGTGGCCAGCCGGATCGATCGTGACCAGCGGTCCGTCGACGCCTCCGAGGATGACCTTCACAGCATTGCCATGATCATCGGGAATGTGCAGCAGAATAGCAGAGCGGTTGATAACTTCCAGGGACGTACGCATTGCAAAACTCCTTTAAGATGATTCGGTCTGCTCCTGATACGCAGTAGTGCAGGGCGGTGGCAGAACGTTTCATGGGAAATGGACAAATTGCCGGATTCCGTTCCGGCCACCAGTCATCAGTGCTATTTCATTCTTCGGAGAATGCCCCGCAATGGCTAAAAACGTGAAATGGGGAGTCTTGGGCGTGGCGTCCATAGCCACCCGCAAAGTCGTTCCCGGAATGCAGAAAGGCGCGTGGAGCGAGATTGCTGCGATTGCATCTCGCGATTTAGCGAAAGCGCAGGCTGCGGCGCGGGAGCTAGGCATCCCGAAGGCGTATGGCTCCTATGAGGACCTGCTTGCGGACTCCGAAATCGAAGCCATCTACAACCCGCTTCCCAATCATCTTCACGTGCCCTGGTCCATCAAAGCATGCGAAGCCGGCAAGCACGTCCTGTGCGAGAAGCCGATCGGACTGAATGCGGCGGAAGTCGCCGAACTGATATCTGCCCGTGATCGCAACAACATAAAAATCGGCGAAGCCTTTATGGTCAAAACTCATCCGCAGTGGCTTCGCGTCAGGGAACTGATCCGCAAAGGTAGAATTGGTCAGCTCAAGTCGATCATAACGGTATTCAACTATTTCAATCGCGATCCCGGGAACGTCCGCCACAAACCTGAGTGGGGCGGTGGAGGGCTGCTGGATATCGGGAGTTATGCAATCACGCTGTCGCGCTGGCTTTTCGATGAAGATCCCAAGCGTGTTGTCGGAGCGCTCGAACTCGATCCCAACTTTGGCACCGACCGTCTTGCCTCCGGAGTAATGGAATTCTCCTCCGGCCATTCGGTTTTTTGCTGCGGAACACAAACTAATTATTTTCAACGCATGGAAATTCTTGGAACTACCGGGCGACTTGCGGTCGAAATTCCATTTAACGCGCCAAATGACCGCCCAACACACATTACGATTGCTGATGGAATGGCGATCTATGGCGGCAAGGTTGAGCTAGAAGAGATTCCTGTCTGCGATCAGTACACCATTCAGGGTGACGCTTTCTCACGCGCCATCCGCGAGAATGGAGAAGTTCCGGTTCCACTCGAAGACGCTCTGGCCAATATGCGAGTTATTGATGCAATTTTTCGCTCTGCCAAGACGAACAAATGGGAAACGCCTTAGCGGAGTAGTCGCCTCAGTCGAAACCTTCGCAGGTCCAGACACAGCTGCTAAGAATCTGGCAACGAGTCCTTGATGTTGCGACGACGCTGCCGATAGAACAACGCCAACGCAATGCAGTTTGCCCCCAGCAGAACTGTGATGGTTTTCGCGGCGTAGCGGACCGGATTGACCACGTCAACGACCGGAAAAACTGAAAGTCCGACGAAGAGCAGCGTCAATAGCAACCCCGAAGCAGCGGCGAATTTCAACACGAGTCCAGAACGCAGTCTGGATTCCTTTTTTGCGAAGATCGGAATAGCGAACAGCGCGACATAGGCCAGACCGTAAAATGTAAAGCTCCAGATTTGCAGCATCGAGAATGCTTCAAGCTCCCGTACGCCGATCAGTGCCGCAAGGCCCGTCAACAATGTGATCCCTCCCTGGAACAGAACGGAATTTACCGGCGTGCGATATTTCGGGTGCAGCCGGGTAAACCAGGCTGGAAGCAGATGATCCCATCCGACGACCATTGGCAACCTGGTATTCGCGGCGAAATTCAATGCGAAGGACGCGAGATAGTTGGTAAGCAGGAGCAGAACCGCTAGCGGCACGATGAATCGGGCCGCGGCCATTCCCGCAAAACCAAGTTGCAGCGCTTGCGGAATCGGGCCAATCATGTCCACGGATTCAGGCGTGACAAAGGCGAGAATGGCGCTCGTTCCTAAAATATAAAGGATGACCACAACCGGAACGGCGATCAGAATTGCGCGCGGAAAATCGCGCAGCGGATTTCGCGATTCTCCGGAAAAAATTGCCGCGTACTCCAATCCAACTAGCGCGCCGAAGGTCATCTTGCTGAAGACGCTGAGGCTAAACAAACTCAGCGTAGGCGTAGTGAACGCCAAAGGATGATAGTGCGGAAGAATTCCTTGCGCGTGGCGGAAGAAGGGAAGTGCAAGCAGAACGGCGATGGTCAGAATCGTCAGGATGCTTCCCAGGTTGGTGAGCCATTTTCCGATTCGTAGACCCAGGTGGGTTACCAGCATGAGCGTAGCTATAATCGCTATATTCACGCCGAACAATGCCAGCCGGTTGGTTCCGATCCATGCAAATCGCGGCCCAAGAACGTAAGTCAGATAATTCGTGGTTACTAGGCCGACCGCGGCGGAGTAGATAACCACGTAAATCCACAGATTCCACCCCACAAGAAATCCGGCGAGATCGCCAAAGGCAACGCGTGCCCATTCATACAGACCTCCCTCGAGCGGGAGTTTGCGATTGAGGTGATTCACCACCAGCGCCTGCGGAGCAAAAAAGAACACCACGGCAAGCAGCCAGAACAGGACACTGGCCTTTCCTGCTTTTACGGCAGTGCCAAAAAAATCGGGAATAACGACCAGCAGAATGCAAGCCAGCACCAGGTCAAAGAAGCCCAGTTGCTTGCGCAGCGCATCGCTCGGCGGCTTTGCTAGGATTACTGCTGCGGTGGACAAGAGCGAGACACTCCCTCGCGACATCGGGCATGAGATCCGCAATGAGGAAACGACGATTCGCGATGTGGAGTTGTAATACGAAACAGGATGCCAGGGAAGCTCAAAATCGGCGAAGCGCGCCACGCTTTGCAGCGGACGCTTTCTGGTGCGGTGTTGCAAACCTTTACAACAGCGCTCGATGGTCTAGCAGCAGCCACCGGCAATCGAAGGCACCAGTAATACTTTGTCGCCTTCTTTCACCGCGCACTCTTCGCCGCCCAGAAAACGAATGTCTTCATCGTTCAAATAGATATTTAAGAATTGACGAATCTGGCCCTGGTCGTCGCGGACGTGCCTGGATAACCCGGGATATTGTGAGGTGAGAATGTTCAGGGCCTCCGCAACGGTCGCGGCGGTACAGTCCAACTTTGGCGTTCCATCGGTGAACCGACGGAACGCTGTGGGGATTTCGATGGTCACTGCCATGTCTTCTCCTGTGATTCGGATGTCCTTAGTGCGATTCTAAATCCAGTCGTAATTTCTTCGAGCTGTGCCGTCATCCCTGCGCCACTGCCGGTGTGACTAACTGCGCATCGAGATATGCCTCAAAGGCTTCCAATTTCGGTGCAATCGCTTCGGTGGCTGGATATTCGCCAACAATCGCATCGGTCGTCTTCAGTCCGTTGCCGGTAATGCACATGACAGTGGTTTCGTCAGAACGGATTCGTCCTTCTCGCAACAGTTTTTGTGTGACGCCAACCGTTACTCCGCCCGCCGTTTCCGCAAAAATTCCTTCGGTCTCCGCCAGCAACTGGATGGACTGTACAATTTCGCGGTCGGAAATATCTTCCGCCCAGCCGCCAGATTCGCGGATTAGCTTGATGGCAAACGGTCCGTCTGCCGGATTGCCAATGGCCAGGGATCGCGCAATGGTGTCTGGCTTCTGTGGCTCGAATCGCGCCAGCCCGCGCTTCACCGCGCTGGAAATCGGAGAGCATCCTGTTGCCTGCGCTCCAAAAAACTTTACTGGCTTCTCCTCGACCCAGCCCAACGTCACCAGTTCGCGAAACGCTTTCGCAATTTTGGTAATCAGCGAGCCACCCGCCATCGGCACCACCACATTGTCCGGAAGTCTCCAACCCAGTTGTTCGGCGATTTCAAAGCCGTGTGTTTTCGATCCTTCCGAGTAATACGGACGAAGATTTACGTTCACCAGCCCCCACTGATAGCGGTCGCCAATTTGCGCGCATAGCCGGTTCACATGATCGTAGTTGCCGTTGATACGAACGATGCGCGCTCCGTAAACAGCGGTATTCAAAATTTTCGCTGGTTCGAGATCGGCAGGAATAAACACGCACGCATCAAAACCCTGTTGCGCGGACTGCGCCGCCACTGCATTCGCTAAATTTCCCGTGGACGAGCATCCGACGGTTTGAAATCCAAATCGGCGCGCCGCGGCAAGCGCGGTTGCTACTACCCGATCCTTGAACGAGAGCGAAGGAAAGCACACGGCGTCATTCTTAAAATACAAATTTCGCAAGGCCCACTTTTTTCCCAGGTGCCGCGAAGCGACCAGTGGCGTGCCGCCGACACTATTTGGAAATTCGAAGCCTTCCGGCAGGGGTAGGAACTCCGCATAGCGCCACATATTAAAGTCGCGGCGAGAAACGTTGTCTTTGAGGGCCACGGATTTCAGCGCTTCGTAATCGTAGGAAACCTCCAGCGGGGAAAAACAGTCTTCGCAAAAGGAACGAGGCGCATTGCCCCAGGTCTTTCCGCATTCGCGACAACGTAGTTGATAGATCTCCGGCATCAGCTTTCCAATCACGGTCCGGTCAAACGCCGATGTGGCACAACGTCGGACCATTGCAAGATGGCCGCTATTCGGGCGAATACGTGAATCCGTTTAGGGCTGACAAGGAGGGAAATAAAAGACCCTCCGTGCCAAAGAGTGCAGGAGGGGTCTCAAAATATCTAAGAATCTCTACATGCTCTTTAGCAGTTTTTTACGTGGAGCAAGTTGCCCTAAATCGCCACGTTTCGCCGCAGCAAGCGGCTTTTATATTAATGACAGGGAAAGTGCCGATTGTCAATACTCTTTATAAATGCAGAATTCACTGACAACAATTTCATCGCGCGCCGCGTCAAATGGAGTGAGTAATTCATTTAACCAGACTCTAAAGCCGCCCCGGCCATTAGGCCAGTGTGTTTTGCAGCGCAGGACTTGCACTGGACAACTTCGGTAAGTTTGCAGTGTTATACTGAAAAGCGCGAGGTGCGATTCGCGAGCGAGCGGTCGGGCGGGTGGAGAGAGAATACAGGAGCAGCACAGATGGGTGAACCTATAAGCAAAATGTTTAGCTGGGCGCGTCGGGAAAAGCTGATTGCCGGATTGTTTGTGGCGCTCACGCTGGTGCTAGGAATTCTTATTGGTACCGTTGTTTCCGGCCGTACCTCGGCTATGAAGACTGTCGCTTTTGCAGGCAAGGGAGCGACACCGCTGGCTATGCCGGACGCCATTCCGTCCTCGAATACATTCGCATCCATTGTAAATCGCGTGGAACCCGCGGTCGTGAACATCTCCACGACGCAGGTGATGGAGAAGCGGCGGTCTTCTACGAAACGCCGTCCGCAACAGCCGAGCGATCAGCAGCCCGACAATCCCAATGATCCGATGCAGGACTTTTTCGATCGCTTTTTTGATGGCCGCCAGGACGCCCCCGCGGCTGCGGAGCGCAGCCTCGGTTCCGGTGTGATCGTCGATCGTAAGGGCTTTATTCTTACCAACAACCACGTCGTGGACCAGGCCACCAAGATTCAAGTGCAATTGAACGGCGAAACCGCTAAATACAACGCGAAAGTCGTTGGCGTGGATGAAGAAACGGACTTGGCAGTGATCAAGATCGAACCGCCCAAGGAATTGCCGGTGGCAAAACTGGGGAATTCCGATGGCGTGCAGGTTGGCGATTGGGTGCTGGCGATTGGCAGCCCTTTTGGCTTGAACGCAACCGTGACCGCAGGAATCGTCAGCGCGAAAGATCGCGGTGGAGTAGGCCGGCAATTTCAGAAGTTCCTGCAGACCGATGCCGCCATCAACCCGGGCAACTCCGGCGGGCCGTTGGTGGACCTGGCCGGCGAAGTGATTGGCATCAACACCGCGATCATCACTGGCAGCCGCGGCTATGAAGGTGTCGGATTTGCTCTGCCATCGAGCGTGGCAATCAACGTTTATAACCAGTTGATTCAACAGGGACGCGTTACGCGTGGCTCGATCGGCGTCAGTTTCCAGGAAGATCTGGGAACCAATGCGATTACCTTGAAAGAACTTGGTGCGGCCAATGGCGTTGTGATCATGGGCGTCGAGCCAGGCAGCCCGGCGGAAAAAGCCGGCCTGAAGGGCGGCGACGTCATCACCAACGTAAACGGCAGGCCTATCAAGACAGGAAACGACCTGGTCAATCCGATTGCGCAAGCTCCCATCGGAACGAAAGTGAAGATCGGGTACGTGCGCGACAGGCAGTCCAAGGAAACCATCGCAGTGGTCGAAGACCGTACACGCGTGTTCCCCAACTCTGCTGCACGGCAGATCGATTCACAAAATGGCAACGGCGCTGCCGAGTACGGCCTGCGTGTCGAAAACCTGACTCCGGACCGCGCGGCCCGCGTCGGCATGGAAGGTCAGAAAGGCGTGCTTGTCGTGGACGTCGATCCGGCCAGCTTTGGTGACGATCTGGGCTTCGCTCGCGGCGACGTCATTGCGGAAGTCAATCGACAAGCAGTCAGTTCCGTGGCAGATTACAAGACCGTGATGAGCAAGCTCAAACCAGGGGCGAACGTTGTTTTCAAGGTTCTTCGCCGCCAGGATAACGATCGCGTACTGACTGTATTTCTGCCCGGAGTCGTTCCGGCGGAGAACGCTCAGTAATCAATTAGCGAAATAGAGGCACGTCGAAGCTTATGAAAATCGCTCGCAT
>Ga0137407_10003177_pt1 | contig 10894 bp, 9 predicted proteins | sample CZOMad2_2_16fung_FD_108410 | JGI IMG/M metagenome (GOLD analysis project Ga0137407, IMG submission 108410) | Vadose zone soil fungal communities from Angelo Coast Range Reserve, California, USA - CZOMad2_2_16fungal (Illumina Assembly) | ecosystem: Environmental > Terrestrial > Soil > Vadose zone...
AACGTGAGTGGGCGGCAAAGATTCCGCGGCCTCCGTTCAAGTCACTGATCGACCACATTGACCACATCGCCAAAGTGGCTGGTGTGGATCACGTTGGACTAGGTTCGGACTTCGATGGGGTGAGCGGTGCTACTCCGCAAGGGATCGACTCGGCGGCCGATCTGCCCAAGGTCACGCAGGCTCTGCTCGATCGCGGCTATAGCGCCGACGATATCCGTAAGATCCTTGGCGGGAACTCGCTGCGGGTGTTCCGCGAGGCCGAAAGGGTCAGCCGCGAATTGCAATCCGCCGCCAGCACGCACTAGGACGCCAGCGGGCGGGTGCTCCTTGTGTACAATTATTGTTTGCCAAAAACAAACCAAGGAATGTCTATGCGAACACTGCTCTGCCCTCTTGTCCTGATTGTTTCGACTTCCGTGCTCGGCTCTGGTCAAGCCGCGCCCTCGGCGAAACCGCCGGTCAGGACACCGGTTGCGGCGCCCGCCGCCGGACCCACCGCTATCATCCACACCACTGCCGGCGATATGCGCTGCCAGCTTTTTGAAAAGGAAGCTCCGATCGGCGTTGCCAATTTTATCGGGCTAGCGAACGGCACCAAAGATTGGACGAATCCCGTCTCGCATGCGAAGAAACACGGCGTGCCCTTGTACGACGGCACTATCTTTCATCGCGTGATCCCGAATTTCATGATTCAAGGCGGAGATCCAGCCGGCAATGGGATGGGAGATCCCGGGTACAAATTCAAGAATGAAACCTCACCCAGCCTGAAGTTCGACCGTCCCGGACGCCTTGCCTACGCGAACTCCGGTCCGGATACGAATGGCTCACAGTTTTTCATCACCGAGGATGTTGCCCACAGCGCACACTTGACCGGCGGGTACACCATCTTCGGCCAGTGCGATCCGGCAGCGGTCGAGTTGGTCAAACAGATCGCCCGCATGGCAACCGATGGTGAACGCCCACTTCGTCCCGTCAAGATCAAGCACATCGAAATCCAGCGAGGCGCGGCGGTGGCGAAGCCAGCGGCTCCACGGCCCGCGGCTAGAGCCAAAGCGACGCCCGCTCCCGCGAAAAGGCAACCGCAGCCCCAGAATTAGATCAGAAATCGGAAACGTGAGGAAAATTCATGGCACGAACGCCCGGCACCTACGCCGTTTTCAATACCAGTGAAGGCAACATCGTTTGCCGTCTTTTTGAGAAGGATGCCCCAAAGACTGTCACCAACTTTGTCGAACTCGCCGAGGGCAAGCGCGAGTGGACCCATCCTAATACCCGCAAGAAAAGCAAAGACCTGCTCTACAACGGCACGATCTTCCACCGGGTCATTCCAGATTTCATGATCCAGGGCGGAGATCCGCAGGGCACTGGCATGGGCGGCCCGGGGTATCAGTTTGAGGACGAAACGAAGGGCTCACCGCATCGCTTCGACAAGGCCGGCAAACTCGCAATGGCGAACGCCGGTCCCAACACCAACGGGTCGCAATTCTTCATCACTGTGGCGAACACCGATTGGCTTACCGGAAAACACACTATCTTCGGTGAGGTGATCGAAGGGCAGGATGTTGTGGAGAAGATCTCGAAGGTGGCGCGCAACCGGCAGGATCGTCCGAACAAGGATGTTGTAGTGACATCGCTGACGATCGATCGCAGCTAAGAGTATCTTCGGATTCTTTAGAATTGATCACTTCGCGTAACTGAACACGGAGGTTGACAATCATGGCAGCGTTCAACGGAGTTCCCGTTCCGGCGAATGGGCAGCCGATCGGATACAGCAACGGTAAATACCGTGTTCCCGATCGTCCCATCATCCCGTTCATTGAAGGGGACGGTACCGGCCGCGATATCTGGAGAGCGTCGGTCCGCGTCTTCGACGCCGCCGTGGAAAAGGCCTATGGCGGGAAGCGTGCCGTCGCCTGGTACGAGGTCTTTGCCGGCGAGAAGGCGAAGGCTCGGTTTCAGAACTGGCTGCCTGATGACACAGTTAACGCGATCCGCGAGTTTCGGGTTGCGATCAAGGGCCCACTGACTACACCCGTGGGCGGAGGTATCCGATCACTGAACGTTGCGTTGCGGCAGATTCTCGATCTCTATTCGTGTGTGCGTCCGGTGAAGTACTACCGCGGTGTGCCTTCGCCTGTGAAACATCCCGAGCGCATGGATGTGGTCATTTTTCGCGAGAACACCGAGGATGTCTATGCCGGTATCGAATGGGAACAGGGCACTCCTGACGCCACACGCTTGATCGAGTTCCTGAACAAAGACATGTTGAAGGGCGGCAAGAAGCAGGTGCGGCTGGACTCCGGAGTCGGCATCAAGCCCATATCTATAACCGGTACCAAACGTTTGGTGCGGATGGCCATCCAGCATGCCCTCGACAACGGCCGTAAGACGGTCACGATCGTCCACAAGGGCAACATCCAGAAATTTACCGAGGGCGCATTTCGCAAGTGGGGCTACGAGTTGGCTACTGAGGAATTCCGCGAGCGGATTGTCACCGAGCGCGAAAGCTGGATTCTCGATAACAAGAACAAAAATCCCAGCGTCACCGTGGAGGAGAACGCAAGTCTGATCGAGCCGGGTCTCGAATTCGCTACCGATGATTTTCGTCAGACACTCTACAAAGAGGTGAAGGACTGCCTGGATTCGATCTATGCCTCCCACGGCCACGGTGCCTGGAAGAAGAAGTTGATGATCAACGACCGCATCGCGGACTCCATCTTCCAGCAGGTTGTCACCCGCGCCGATGAGTACAGTGTCCTGGCCACGCCCAACCTCAACGGCGACTACATCTCCGACGCCTGCGCCGCGCAGGTGGGTGGGCTGGGGATCGCGCCCGGCGCCAACATCGGCGACGGTTACGCCATTTTCGAAGCCACTCACGGCACCGCTCCCAAGTATGCCGACAAGGATGTCATCAATCCGGGCTCGGTCATGCTTTCCGGCATGATGATGTTCCGCTTCCTGGGATGGAGCGAAGCGGCCGACCTGATCGAGCAAAGTCTGGAGCACACCATCGAGCAGAAGAAAGTGACTTATGACTTCGAGCGCTTGATGGAAGGGGCCCGGAAGGTCAAGACCAGTGAATTCGCCAGCTACATCATCGAGAACATGGGCGCAGCAGTAGCCACCGCGGCAAAGTGAATGCAGGGGTATCCCCCTGTCCTCCGTGCTCCCCGTGGTAAAGAATTTCGTCGTTAAACGAAAGGACCCTCATGCGCAGGAAAGTAACGGTTGTCGGTTCTGGAAACGTGGGCGCGACTGCTGCCCACTGGATCGCATCGAAGGAACTCGCCGATGTCGTGCTCATTGACATCATCGACGGCGTGCCTCAAGGCAAGGGGTTGGACTTGCTGGAAGCCATGCCCATTGAGAAACGGGATTCGTACATCATCGGTACGCAGGATTACGCCGACACGGCGAACTCCGACATCGTCGTGATTACCGCTGGCATCCCGCGCAAGCCCGGCATGAGCCGCGATGATCTGCTCAAGACCAACTACGGCATCATGAATGACGTCGTCGGCAAGGCGGTGAAACACTCGCCCAATTGCATCCTGATTGTCGTGTCGAACCCGCTCGACGCTATGGCGCAGACGGCCTACAAAATGAGCGGCTTCCCGCGCGAGCGCGTGATCGGAATGGCGGGCATCCTGGACTCCGCGCGTTTCCGGGCTTTCATCGCCATGGAACTCAACGTGAGCGTCGAGAATGTGACTGCCTTCGTTCTGGGCGGTCACGGTGACACTATGGTCCCACTTCCCCGCTATTCAACCGTTGCTGGAATTCCGATTACCGAACTGATGGACTCAGCGACGGTTGACCGTCTCGTTCAGCGCACGCGCGATGGCGGCGCCGAGATCGTGAAATATCTTAAGACGGGATCGGCGTATTACGCCCCGTCCGCGGCTGTGGCCGAGATGGTCGAGACGATTCTGAAAGACAAAAAGAAGATTCTGCCGTGCGCCGCCTACCTCAACGGAGAGTATGGTATCCGCGGCCTCTATGTCGGCGTGCCGGTGAAGCTCGGGTCCAAGGGGATCGAGCAGATCATTGAGATCAAGCTGACGGCTGACGAGAAATCAGCTCTGGACAAGAGCGCAGCGGCGGTGAAAGAGCTGGTGGGCGTGATCAACGTCTAGTCTCGTTCCCTGTCCAAAATTGTCATCCTGAGCGAAGCGAAGGACCTCCTTGCTGGTGCTGCTGAGGAAAGCAGATCATTCGATTCCCTCAGGATGACAACTCTTTTTTGCGGGTTTGCAGCCTCGGTTACTTTCAGACGTGTCCTCCTGGTTACGCCTTTCGTTTCGCTTCAACCCTATAATCCTGTTCATTCCTCTTTTCTAACCGCATGAGCCAAGGCACTTCAGAGCACTCGGCTGCCCGCTGGATTCACAATCCTGCGCTTGACCTCATTGTCGGATGTGGAGCGTGGTCGCTGCCCTTGATTTTGCTGGGCTATTCCTCGCTCTCCAACTCACCGGCCTGGGCTATCGCCTTCTACGGACTCGCGCTGTTTTTGAATTATCCGCACTATATGTCCACGCTGTATCGCGCGTATCACAATGAGTCCGATTTCCGGAAGTACCGGATTTTCACGGTCCACATCACTGGACTGGTGTTGCTCACCGCGGCGCTCTCACATTTTCGGTTTTCGATTCTGCCCTGGATATTCACGCTGTACCTGACCATGAGTCCATGGCATTACTCCGGACAGAATTACGGGCTGTTCATGATGTTCGCGCGCCGCGCGGGCGCTCAGATTGAAGAAAATACGCGGCAGGCGATTTACTCTGCCTTTGTTCTGTCGTACGCAATACTGTTCCTGAATCTGCACACCGGACCTTCGGATCGGCTTTTCCTTTCAATCGGTATCCCAGAAAAGACCGCGCTGGCCGTCAGACTCGTCCTCGGAATCGCATTCGTCGGCTTCTCCACCTTCGGACTTCGCGGGCTTGTTCGCCAGATCGGCTGGAAGGCGATGACGCCGCCCCTGGTGTTGTTTTCCACGCAGGTCCTGTGGTTCTTTGTTCCCGGATTGCTGGCAATGCTGAAGGGCATTAGCCTGCCACAGAGCCGCTACAGCACGGGCGTGCTGCCACTCATGCACTCGGCCCAATATCTCTGGATCACCAGTTATTACGCCCGGCGGGAATCGATTGCCGAAGGCAGATCGTGGCGCCCGTTTGCTTACTTCGCAATTCAGGTCGTGGGAGGCGTGGCATTGTTCGTGCCCGGCCCATGGCTGGCCAGTTATGTTTTTCATTACGACTTCACCGCGAGCTTTCTGATCTTCACCGCTTTGGTGAACCTCCATCACTTCATTCTCGATGGAGCCATCTGGAAGCTTCGTGATGGACGCATTGCATCCCTGTTGTTGAATACCCAGGAGCGCGTCGTTTCAGTCATGGGAACGGCGGCAAATACAGCGGGACCCGCCTGGGCATGGATGCAAAGTCCGGCCGTTGTGCCGCGCGCCTTTCGAATCGCGACTGCCCTCTCGTTGCTCGCACTGGCGAGTCTTGACCAGACGCGCTATGCCTTGGTGGTTCACCAAGACAATTTGGATTCAATGCAGAAGGCAGCCGCCCTCAACCCATTTGATGCCTCACTAGAAATGCGAATCGCGAAGCGGCATGGCGAGGCGGGCGATGCCTATGCCGCAACTTCAGCCTTTCAACGGGCGATCGCGACGAACGCCTCGGACCCGGCTCCGCGGATGGCCTTTCTGAAATACCTGACCGCGAGCCAGCGCTACGCGGAAGCTGACGCTGTCGCGACGGCAGCCTTGGAAAAGTGGCCGACCGATCCCGACCTTCTGGTGAACCACGGGATTCTGGCCGCTTATTTTGGCCGATCGGCAGATGCGGTGGCGAGTTGGGAAAAGGCTCTCACCGTTGATCCAACGCAAACTTATGCGCATCTCTACCTGGCCGGGCAATTGGATGGGGACCAGAAGTTTGATGCCGCCATTCCGCACTACATGATGTTTCTTGAGGAATTAAAAAAGAGCGGCGGCAAACCCGATCCCAACGTGGTGCTGCCCGTGTTGATGAAATTGGCGGAGTGTAATCTGCGCACCAATCATCCGGAGAGGGCGCTGAAGCTATATGATCTGGCCCGCACAGTTGCCTCCCAGAGTAACGCGCCCAGAATCGAAAGCGTTGCTTCATTGAACCAGGCGATCCTCGAATCGAAGTCCGGGCGCGCGAGGGACGCCCTATACCTCTATCAGAATGCGCTGAAACTGGACCGGTCCGCGAACGATCCTGCTGCCGAAGGTGTGGATTGGCAGGCGTATGGTGTCTTTCTGAACGAGCGGGGCTATCCGAAGAAACTCGCCTACGCTTGCCTGGTACGAGCGGAGGCAATCCTTCGTGACGTAAAAACCGCACCCGTCCCCTCGCCAACACAGCTCCGTGCAAAACTGGAAGCCTCGCTCGGCAAGCATGCCGGCGCGATCCGCAAAAACCCAGCGCCCCTGCTGGAGCAAGCCCTGCAGCTCCAGAGCAAGTAGCCCGCTTCCGGTGGGCCGCACCTGGTTCCCTCCCCCGCCTCTAGCTCTTCCGCCTCGGCGCAATGCTGGATATAGTGTTGGAGAAGCAATTCCTTGCAATGGACTTCGATCAGCTCGAAATCTTTCTGGAAGTAGCGCGGCTCTCCAGCTTCTCGCGCGCGGCGGAGAAACGCTTCCGCACTCAGCCTGCGATCTCGTCCCAGATTCGCGCGCTCGAAGAAGAAGTCGGCGCCCGGCTGCTGGATCGCTCCGGAGGCCGGGTCTCGCTGACTGTTGCCGGCAAGCTGTTTTTCAAGTATGCCGAGGAGACTCTGGAGCAGCGCAAAACCATATTTACTGCCATTGCGGAAACCGAGCACGTACCCCGCGGAGCGATTGTGGTGGGGGCAAATGAGGGGACCTGTCTCCATATCCTGCCCGAGGTGTTTGCCCAGTTCAAACGGAATTATCCAAGCGTCGCGGTCAATATCAAGCGCTCGGACTATGCCAAGATCCTGGAGGCCGTCAGCGACAATTCCGTGGATTTTGGAGTGGTTTCTCTGCCTGTAAACGATAATCGTTTGCAGTGTGTGCCGATCCATAGGGACGAACTGGTTGTCATCACTCCACCCAAACATCCCCTCGCCGCGAAACAGAGTGTCACGGTGGCCGAGGTTGCAGCCTATCCTCTTGTGCTTCCGAAAGCCGGACACACACGGGACGCGCTCGAAGCGCTGTTCTACGAACGGCACTTGAAGCCGCACTACGCAATGGAACTGGATTCGAGCGAACTCCTGAAGCGCTTTGTGGCGGCAGATGTCGGTGTAGGCTTCATAGCGCGTTCCAACATTCAGGAAGACATTCGCGCAAATGCTCTCGCTGCGCTCACGCTATCCGATGCCCAGATCCGGCGCGACATCGCGCTTGTGTTCCGCAAAGACAAGTCGCTCAGCCGGGCGGCCAAGACCTTCATTGATATCGCAGAAAAGCAGAAGAATTTTTCGACCGCCGCCCCTGCCAAACGTGCACGATGAAGATGAAAAAGACCGCCCTGGTTCTTCTACTGTCATGTTTGCTCGGGTTTGCTACGGCGGCAGCTCAGAGATCCGCTGGCAGCACCAAAACGTCGCCGATCGCCTCGTACAGGCTGATCGGACTCAAAGTAACCGGCACCCAGCGGTATACAGAGAAGGAGATCCTGCCGGCGAGCGGCCTCGCACTCGGCCAGAACGTTGCCGAAGCAGACTTCAAGGAAGCGGCTCGCCGTCTGGGCGACACGGGCCTGTTTACGGATGTTGTGTACTCATTCTCATTTTCGCCAGCTGGTACCAAACTTGAGTTTCAGCTTACCGACACCGAAGCGAGCAAACTGGTTCCCGCGCACTTTGAAAACTTCGTCTGGTTTACGGATGCACAACTACTCACTGAGATCCAGCGGCGCGTCCCATTATTCAAGTTGCTGATGCCCGTCGCAGGAACGATGTCGGACCACGTCGAGGAGGCTCTACAGGCCGTTCTGGACGAAAGAAAGATTCCGGCGCGAGTCGACTACCTCCGCGAGGCGCCCCAAGAGGGCGGATCACTGATCGGAATTTCGTACAGGGTAGAGGTGCTAGAGATTCGAATTCGCAACGTTGAGTTCCCCGGCGCCACCCCTGACCAGTTGCCACAATTGCAGGCCGCGGCTCGCAAGCTCATGGGTGCTCCTTATATGCGTTCGAGCCTGGCTCAAGTAGCGAGGATCGAGTTTATGCCAGTGTGTCTGCAACGCGGATACCTGAAGGCGTCGTTCGCAGATTCCCAAGCGCGCGTCGTGACACAATCTGCTGCCGAGGTGGAGGTGGATGCGATCCTGCCGTTGACACCAGGAAAGATCTATTCCACTTCGGGCGTCGATTGGAAGGGCAACACCGTGTTCCCGGCTGACAACTTGGGACGCCAGATCCATCTTCCTACCGGCCAGCCTGCTGACGCCGTGCATCTGGTCAGCGATCTTGAGAAAGTGGCGAAGCTGTACCACACGAAGGGCTACATGGCTGCACGTATCACACCGAAACCGCTCCTGGATGATGACCACAGCACTGTCCACTACGACCTGAACGTGCTTGAGGGCGATCAATTCAAGATGGGTGAGTTCGAAATCATCGGACTGGACTCGCAAGCCAAAGCTCACCTCCAGGCAGCCTGGAAGTTGAGTGAAGGTCAACCTTACGACAGCGAGTATTACAAGAAGTTTCTGGAGGAGACATCCCGTTTCGTGCCTGCCGCCGTACCCTGGGACATCAAAGTTCATGAAGCCGTTAACGAGAAAGATAAGACAGTGGACGTCACGATACGGTTTATTGCCAGGTAATAAGAGTTCTGAGTGGAACCCGATTGCCGGAGTCACCGCAGCGGGTCGCGGGGTTTGACATTAGCCCGCCCGGTCTGGAAGTATCTCAAGAAATCCTGCGAAGGTGATCGGTCCGGAATTTTCCCGCCGAGGGCCTTTTTCAGTTTTCGAACCCAGGTATTTCACGATGGTTGGTATTCGCACTCGCGACTTGCGGAAGGTTTATACATCCTCGCCCCCGTTCGGCGCGGGCGGGGGGTTTGGTGTCCCAGCGGGGCGCGGAAAGACCAACAAGCAGCCCAAGCCCGAGATCGTCGCCCTTGATGGTCTGACGCTAGAGATTTCGCCGGGTGAAGTTTTCGGACTGCTGGGACCCAATGGCGCCGGCAAATCCACCACCGTTGGGATTCTCACGACACGGGTGCGGCCCACGGCCGGACAAGCCTGGATCGGGGAACACGAGGTCTGGAAAGAGCAGGTCGCAGTGAAACGCCTGATCGGCGTGGTGGCGCAGCGACCGAACCTCGATTTTTCTCTAACCGCGCGCGAGATTCTGCTCTTTCACGGTTGGTATTTTGGCCTGGACTCCGAACAGCGCGCTAGGCGCGCGGACGAACTGCTGGAGAAATTCAAGCTTCGCGATCGCGCCGATCAGATGGTTCGCGGATTCTCGGGGGGTATGATGCAGCGTCTCTCGATTGCGCGAGCCATGATGCACGATCCCCAAGTGCTCTTTCTCGACGAACCGAGCGCCGGCTTGGATCCGCAGACTAGATTGCTTCTATGGGAGATCATCCGCGAGTACAACCAAAGCGGAAAGACGATTCTACTGACCACGCACAACATGGAAGAGGCCGATGCCTTGTGCGACCGCCTCGTGATTATTGATCACGGACGCAGTATTGCTCTGGGCACACCTGGCGAGCTGAAGAGTTCGGTGCCTGGGGGATTTCTTTTACGGTTGCGATTCGGCCAACCCTCCCCCAACCTGCTGGAGCAGCTTCGCTCTCTGGCCGGCGTGAGGGAGGTGCGTGTGAACGATCAGAGCGGCGCAGATCTCTACGCCGACCGCGGCGGTTCACTGATTCGAGAGATTGCCACGCTGGCCTCAACCGCAAATGTAGACCTGCAAGATGTACATATTTCGGAACCCAGTCTGGAGAATCTCTTTCTACATCACACCGGAAGGAGTCTGCGAGAATGAACTGGAAGTGCTTCTTTGCCATGCTTGCGCGCGATGCTCATGTCGCCCGGCGCAACTTCTTGGTGCTAGTCTTGCAGACTTTCCTGCAGCCGCTAATGTTCGTCTTCATTTTCGGGCGAGTGATGGTGCGCAGCGGGTATATGCCGGAAGCGTATAAAAGCCTGCTGCTGCCAGGCATCATGGCAATAAGCATGGTTTTTACCGGAGTTTGGGCAGTCGCCATGCCGCTAATCGCGGAATTTCAGTTCACGCGAGAAATCGAAGACCGCCTGCTGGCCCCGATAGAGATTTCATGGATTGCGGTTGAGAAGGTACTGGCCGGCACGCTGCAGGCATTGCTTGCTGGACTCGTCGTGATTCCGATGGCATGGCTGATTCTGCGTCCGGGCGTGGTGTTTAGCCTGCACACCCCTTTCAGGTTTGCCTTCGTTACCGTGCTGGTGGCCCTGTTTGCGGCTTGCGGTGGTCTTGCGCTGGGTTGCAGCGTCAATCAGAGCCACATCGGATTGATGTTCAGTATGGTATTGACGCCGATGATCTTCTTCGGATGTACGTACTACCCGTGGAGTGCGCTCAACAATTTTCCCATTCTGCAAAAGGTGGTCTTGATCAATCCGCTGGTGTACGCGAGTGAAGGGCTGCGCGCAAGCCTGGTGCCGCAGTTTCCTCACCTGTCATTGCTGGCGGTATTGGTTGCATTGACGCTGTTCGACGTGCTGCTACTGGCGATGGGGCTGCGGCAATTTCGGAAGAAAGCGGTGAGTTGAGCGGCGAGCGCGGTCGTTCCTCCATTCAAAACAAAACCGGCGGCCGCAGCCGCCGGTCTGTCATGCCTAATGGGGGCGATCAATTCTGCTTCGTGTCA
>Ga0137407_10003179_pt1 | contig 10886 bp, 14 predicted proteins | sample CZOMad2_2_16fung_FD_108410 | JGI IMG/M metagenome (GOLD analysis project Ga0137407, IMG submission 108410) | Vadose zone soil fungal communities from Angelo Coast Range Reserve, California, USA - CZOMad2_2_16fungal (Illumina Assembly) | ecosystem: Environmental > Terrestrial > Soil > Vadose...
AAGCTATGCAAGCGCTGTATCTGAGAGTTGTACATCATGCGTCGCCTCGCTGCACGCGTGCTAATTTCGCAGGGCGACCGAGCGGCTATTGATGCCGCAACCCCCATGATCAGCCATAATACCTGTGTGTACCGAAAACTCAAACCCGGACGTAATGGTGATGAAGCCCGCCGAGAATCGGCTGTGAACGAATGATTCCAGTCAGCTGAAGCGGGCGAGAGACCGGCGCATCTTTGTTGAGTGATCTATGCGTTCTGACGCCGTTGTAGTAGTCGGCATAGGATTTTAGAATTCGACGCAAATGCGCCTCGCCCAAAACGATGACGTGATCCAAACACTCACGCCGGATCGATCCGATCAGCCGTTCGGCAAAGCCATTCTGCCAAGGTGAGGCTGGTGCAGTGGGCTTGTCCCGGATGCCCATGGCACACAGTCGGCGCGTGACGACAATGCCATAGATTCGATCCCGATCTCGGATCATATACCGCGGAGCCATGTCCCAAGGAAAAGCCTCGGTTATCTGACGTGCAACCCGCTCCGCCGTCGGGTTGCTTGTGACGTTAATCCAGACGAGATCTCCGCGATCAAGCCGTACAATCACGAAGCCGTAGAGCATTCTGAAGTTAATTGTCGGGGCAACGAACAAATCCACAGCGGCAATGTCCGGCGCGTGGTTTCGCAGAAAGGCGCGCCACCCCTGGCTTGGGGGACCGCGCCGCTTGACCATGTACTTGGCGACGCTTGATTGAGCCAATTCAAACCCGAGCTTGAGCAGTTCGCCGTGGATGCGCGGCGCACCCCAAAGCAAATTCTCCCTGCTCATCTGCCGGATCAGCGCGCGCAATTCCGCCTCGATCGGCGGCCGCCCTCCCCGTCGACGCGATTGCCAACGCCAATAGCGGCGAAAGCCGGCCCGATGCCAACGTACCAGCGTTTCGGGTCGAATAATCATGACAGCCGGAAGGATCGACGGGAACCAGCGATAGAGCTGAACGAAGAACCAGCGATCGTTGGACGTGAGACGAGTCCGGCCCTTCAGCTTACGCCGCAAGACCACCAGCTGATGTCGGAGCGCGGCATTCTCAGCCTCAAGCCGGATCTTCGACTTGAATGGTGAGGCCAAGACCGCCACGACGAAACACACGAGCCCGATCATTCCGCCAGCTTAGGTGATTCCGGGGCGTCATCAACACGGATAAAGTTCTCGGTACACACAGGTGTTGGCGGATACCGCCAAATGCTTCTGCGGTGCCATGCAAGAGTCCCGATACCGGTGAGGATGGGTGGTGTTGGAGGAATGAGGTCAGTTACCGCAATGATAGCTGATAGACAATTTTTCATGATAGATTGCAGTGGTGCCTGACCCCATTTCATTAAACGTGTATTTCTGAACGTAGCCGGTACCGCAGCCTCATCATACGTTGAGAACATGGCTCTCGACGGAACACCGAACCCTCGATAGATCGTTTTCAATTCAGCAGGCGCTGGTCAAGCGTGCCGCCAAGGAGGACAAGAAGAGGGTCGAGAAGCCCGCGCCTGCTCGCGCTCGGAAACGTGCATGACCTCATTCATCACAAGCTCGAACGTCAAGCGAGTCGGCCTAGGGTGTGTACTCATAAAACGCGAATGTCAGTTCTGGCGGCCCAGCGGATCCTAAAATCAGTTATAGCATTACCGCTGACCCATAGCGGTCCTCAGCCACAACGCCAGCATCACGGTGCGCGCTTGTATCTCTGCGTCCTATTCACTTCCACCTCGGAATATATTCCTCTTGACTTCCATAGCGTATCACCGGCGCTACGGGCGGGCCGTAAGGATCGACCCGGTCGTCCTCAGGGCGATAACGATATCGTGGAGCAATATTATAATCCCAGTAAGGAGTTGTCCTAAACACGGGAACCCTGATGAGCCTCTCCCGTGGTTCACGAACGACTTGGGCCTGCGCATGCGCTGCGGCACTAAACGTCCCCAGGTTACCCAGGACCAGGGCCGTTCCGAGAGCTATGGTCATTATCCTCATGCCTTGGCCTCCTGGCCACAGAGGCAAACTAACGAACACCGCTCATGATCGTTCCAGACTGCGCGGGGCGAATCCACGACCAAAAGGCGAGAACGTCGTCGATCTGATGGACGCACTCAAGCGCAGAGATCGCGCAGCCCCCGATCGAGTTGGCGATCCATCTTATGAGCGTTGGTGCAGCCTTTATTCGGCTGATGATCGAGATAGACGAAACAGCCGCCCCCACTAATGGGCCTGACGGCCTCACCTCTCGTCGTTCGGATGCACCCAAACGCGCAACGCCGCCCTAGCGGAATATGATCGCTGGACGGCGTTGGATTAGGTACCGAGCCCTCAAATCCCCCGGCGTCGTTTTGTCTGCACAGGCCGTGCCAAGGTTCAATGGAGTCGGACCGTAGCATTACGGGATTATTTTTACGGCGTGGTCGCGCTTCAATGCGGGCATGCCATGGACAATCCCGAACCTTGTGCTCCACGACAAGCCCGTGTCGCTGGCCAACATGCGAACTCACGGCCGAAAACATGTGTTTGTCGTTTGCGGCAATCCGGACTGTCATCACAACGCTGAGGTGGATGTCAGCGGGCTCCCCGACAACGTGACCTTTGGCGACCTACAGCCACGGATGCTCTGCACAGTGTGCGATCATCGCGGTGCCGACGTTGGCCCGTCATGGCTGCACCATGGCTGATTGGACGCGTAAATTCGACGAACCGATTCCCGTGCCGAAAGGCCGCCGGCTTATCACCCTGAGGGACGCAGGCGACTACATCGCCAAGCTCCCGAAGGCTAAACACCTGACGGCGGAGTGGCAAGCAGCGATGTTCGCGTTGATGCTCGTCGTTGATCTCAACGGCCCAACCATGATGGCGCGCATCGGCATCATGAGAGCATTGAACCGGAACACTAAAAGGGTGCTCAATCCACTCGACGCCTGAAATACGCCTGAAACAAATCCAACGGCCGTCGTTGTGCTGAGTCTTCGGCGCTCGCCAGGGCACAATTGGAGCAAGCCCGGATCATGACAGTTCCAGTCAGCCTGAATCTCACGAGAACGATCTCAAGCGGACTAAGACAATGCGGACAGTTGTCCTCTCGGGTTTCATTGACGCTCACTGGCACCACCACCTGCCGCACTGCACCAATCAACCCGGGGTCGTATCTTTGGTTCCTATTTTTCGACCGCGTATATCAATTCCTTTTTCGGGTTCAAAGAAAAACCCGCCGGCGTGAACCGGCGGGCTCGAACTTTCTCGAGGCTCTAATCGCCTATGCCGGCATCCGCAGATTGATAAGGTCCAACGCGACGGAGTAGGAAATGAGCGCGACGTCCCCATAGGAAGCGTGCTTCACCTTGTCATAGACGGCCGCCACGGCCGCTTTCAGCATAAGGTCATCTTCGTCCCGTGGCGTGACTTTCGCTACAGCCATTTGGCGGGTCCGAAAATCCCTCTCTGCTGCAAGTTGCGCATCCCAACTGTCGCCAACGATCGCGTCTTGCCTTTCGCGCCAGCGCCGCGTCCAACGCTTGAGAGGCCGCTTCGCCTTCGAGCCGTCCAGCGCCTCCCTGGGCGCGGCTGCGCGGGCTACGGGCGGAATTGCCGCCAGCGCCAGGACGGTACCACCGGCGGCCGCGCCAGCGGCCTGGGATAGGAAACGGCGCCGCGTCGTACCGACGGGCGTGTTTGTGGGTGGCGTGCTAAGCACGCGTTTAGCCTGGGTCATTGGAGGGCTCCTTTGTGGCTCGGGTTAGAGCCGGGGCGGAAGTTGCGACCTTCCCCTCGGCTCGCTTTAAAGAAATGACGTTGCCGGTTCACCCCGAGCGGCAGGTCATCTATCACTTGCGCCGGCCGAGGGTTTCGCGCGCATTCAAGGGCGGTATGAGAAATAGCGTTCATGGCACACGACTCCGCGTTTGACAGCAAAATGCTGGACGAAGTTCTGACCGAGCAGCGCACCGCGGACAGTCTGCTTACCCGAGCCTTTCTTTTTAGGCGCTCGGCCGCCTTGTCCTGGCAGGTGAGTTCACAGGCAAATAAAGCAATCGATGACGCGATAGACAGCGGAATGCCCATGAGGAAGGTTGCTGAACTAGCTTCCAGCCTAAATGGTGATTGGCGACTCATAACGATCGCTGTGTACCAAGACGCCGTAGCGCTAGAACTCGCGCTCAAGAGCATCGTCGCGAAACAATCGTCCTATGACGCTGCCGAAAAACTTGGCCATAAACTCCACGCGTTGATTGTCGCCGTCGCGAATGATTTTCCTTTAACGGATCAAGCGGCGGCTTCTGCATCGGCTTTCTCGCAACACGTCGTCATCGATCAATTTGTGTTGGGCTCCTTGGCATATTGATGTCCCCGCGAAGGCCGCTTTGCTCTAATGAGAAGTCCGCTTTGCCCACTGGCATAGTCGTCGCTGACGGCTTTAATTTTTGAAGACTTCGGGGGGGGGGACACCCCTACCACGTCCGACACCGGACTTGCTCCAGTCCTGAAGCGGGACAACTGGAAAAACTGTCCGGAGACCGGACCGTTCAAACGGGTCCCTCGGCGCGCTGGTGATCCTTGCTCAGGAAGGAACGGGTTCCTCAATTTTCCGTCCGGGGAAAATGGAGGCGGTTAGAGAGAGCGCGCGGGCCTGCCGGAGCGGCACCGCGCGCGATGAGGTATGGGTGCCATCTGCGTGGTGCCGGCAAGATTTGGCGGAGGTTTGGTAGCCGTCCAAGCGCGAAAGCCGTTCAAGCTGCTAGGGTCGACCGTGTGCGCTGGGCGGCGAAGCGTATGCGCACTTGCTGACGTCAAGCCTGTTCAATTTTAGTCGTCTCGGCGTCGGCGCTTGCGATACGCTCCAGCCGGCTGGCAAAATCGCGAAGCGTGTCGGCGGTTACTGGGACCCTGACCGGTTTCCCGTACGATGCATCGGCCAACCGACGAAGCTCCCCCGCGAGCATTCGAAGGCTATCCTTGCTGTCCATGTTGACGCTCCCGTATTTTATTGACGGGTAATATTAGACTCATTCCGGGGGCCAAAAAGTAATAATATTGCTCTGGATGGTAAAGAATTGTGGCTAATCATCTCAAACCTTGCCTCACGACCAATCGTTCTCAACCAAGATATGGTCGACGATAAAGAGGAGCGCGATCACCGAACCACCACATCAGCCGCCGGATTTCGTCGTCACTCAGGTCGAGCGTTCGCGCGGCCTTCACCACGCGCTTCGCTGCCGTGGTCGAGCCCTTCGCGGCGCGCGCCCGGTGTCTGGTGAAGCCGTGAGCCAGCGCCCGCCGCCGTGGAGAGTCCCCGAAGGCGCTTTTTCACCGGGGCCACATTAGGGGCCACATGAGGTTAGTTGTTTGCGCGCGGCCAATCCACCGACAATTTCCAATCCGATTGAAAGCCTGCTGAATTCCATAAATCTTGGTCAAACACAGTCATCAAATCGTCGAACGTCTCGCGCGATCCGATCTCGTATCTGGGAAACAGAATGCGGTGCTCGGATATGATCGGCGAGCCGGGTGGGGCCGGCCCGGGGTAAGGGATGAGGTACAGAGGATCGGCCTGCAGAAGCTCGACTTCTAATGCAAACGATTGCGACGGTCGGGATAGTTGCGACCGGATCACGTCGGCAAAATGAATTACCGAAGCCATATTCCACATCAGCTCGGAGAGGCTGACGTATTGGAAACTTGGCCGCTGCTTTCGCTTTTGTTCGACGTAAGGTCTGAATACCAAACGGTCAATCTGTCCATCTGCGGTTACGCGGTCGAGACCCGATAGATTGTCGCCTTCGAACGTCCGCTCGGTTGCGCGCAATCGCGGCTTCCATGGTCGCACATTCCCCAAATCGATGTTTTGAAGAAGGCCTTGTCTGCCGCCGCCAGTAAAGGTCCGCGAATCCAGCAACTTTACCCATGCTTGGCGCGAAAGATTTCCCACGGGCAAAGGTCCAAACGGCCTGGCGGTAATGCGCAATGCCCAGGCTCCTGCCCAATGGGTCGAACCACCCTGCCCCTCCCGATACTCACCCATAACGCCTCTGACCGGATGAGTTCGCTGTGATCCTGCGGGTATCCAATCGAAGAACCGGTTTGAACTCTCCACGAAAGCTCGGTCGACTTCTTCAGCCCCTTTGGCCATACGTTTTGTCTGATCTTGAATCTCCGCCATGCTCATCTGCTCGGCCCGATCATTCCGCCGTACATAACAATGACGGTCAGTGCCGTGCCGATGGGGCGCTAAATAAGACGGAAGCACTCTCATCACGATAACACCGCTGCTTCCGTCTGGCTCCGTGACCACACCTTCACACTCAAAACTGGGGAGCCGCGGTTCTGCGCGCTGACTTATCGACTGATGCAGGTTGTTGGCCGCTTCCTTGCAGCGAGGCAACGGCCACATGGGCAAAATCGCACGTTTGGTTTGCTTATCCTCGTCGATCCCCAAAATCAGCGTTCCGCCGTCGGTATTGGCGAACGCGATGATTTCCCGGGCGAGATGATCCTTTGCTTCGTCTCCAATTCGACCACCTGACATCCACGCATCGGCGCCGTCTTTCGAAGGCAATGACCGCTTAAATTCAACATCTAGTCCTTCCGACACTTCCGTATCGAAAATAGCCTGCACGTCCGCGGCGGTGGCGTCCGATAGTCTGTTGGGAAACATGTCCAGATCTTAGAGCACTGGATCGATGACGGCTAGGGCAACAGTTGTCGTAGCTTAAATCCGCAACTCGGTCACACTGACGCTGTGCCGGTTGTACGAACGTGTCATCCTGACGGAGAGAACCGTTTTTGTGGCGCCAAGACTTTGAGTGTATGCGTCGCGCGGGTCAGAGCAACATACCAATCCTTGCGACTCATGTTCGGCGAATGGACCACGACAACATTTGCGAACTCTAGCCCTTTCACCAGTAACGCGCTCCCAACGCTGCGATAGGCGATATGACGCCCGATGTGGCGAATCTTATTCTGTACCTGCCACAGTGCATCGATCAGATCCGCGTTTTCGCCGGAAATCGCGATCTTCAAGGCCGATCGCATTGCGGAAAACATTTCGCGTCGGAAGGCATATGTCATTGTCTGTTGGTTGAATGCTTTCAATAAGCGCAAGGCAGGAATCGAAACCAGCACCATTTTGCAGGGTTAGGCCGAGATCGACGAGATTGCCGAACTGCGCCGTACCGAGCTTTCCGCCCGCCTTTCGAGAAGCTACTGCTTTGACGAAATCCGCGCGGCCAATCCCTGACATGCATCGCTCGAGGAAATCTAGCGTAGCCATGAAGCGCTTCATTCCACTATTGGTCATCAGCTCCTTTGCTGTCGCAAAGGCGGTTTTACATTCAATCGGTTCAATGTTTGAAAATCCTTGCTTCGCCAGCTTCTTCGCGATCATCGCGCGTCGGTTCAAATTGGTCGAATCGCCGATGACAACGAGATCACCATCGAGGACCATGGTTGCTTGACACGTGGCGACGATCTTGCTTAGTCGCGGCCCATCCTGATCCGGGAGCCACTCCCACGCCACACAGGCTGGCGCCTGACCGAAGTCAATCGGCCGTCCCGTTTCCAAGGCGATACGGACATCTTCCAGCCAATTCGCCATTTCTGTGTTTCCGTATTTGTGCCAGCGATGCGGCTTCGTGAGCGTCCTGATGCGTGGAAATTGCGGGAAAACTTCCCTGTCCCACCACTGGAGGCTGACCATTGAAGTCAAAAATTGCCTGCAGCGGGTCTCCAAATACGCACACCGGCAGGATGGCCGCGATTGCGGCAACGACCTCATGTTGAAGCCCGTTGCAGTCCTGGTACTCGTCGACAAACACACCGCAATATGACGCGTGCAGGACGGAGCTTACCGCACCGCTGGCCAAAAGCTTCAGCCCTGCCGTGTAGACCGCCGTCCAATCATGCTGGTCCTTTGGCTCGCTGATCGTCAGTCCCGACCGCGCGGGGTATGACGCAGAGTAACGAAGACACCAACCAGCAATTGTGTCGGTCGCGTATCGCTTGCTGGGCACGCCGCGGTGCTTCAGACGCTTTCGTAGAGCATCCACGCCTGCGTGGGTGTGAGTGAGGATCAGACGCCGGCCTTCGCCGTGCCCCGTCGCCTTGACGATCTGTTCGGTTTTACCGCAGCCGGCGGCGGCCACCACACTACCGACCCGCAAGGAGCAGACCAGTCGTGCCAGGTCTTCGTCTTCGTCGCCGTTATTAGCCATCGATCCATGCGCGGAGGCGCCTCAAATAGAGGGCGAGAGGCTTCCGTTCAATTTCGTCTAAACACGGATAAATCAGCGTCGCGATGTGCTCTCCACGCTCGATCGTTTTGAACCATGGGTGCTTCTTCATCTTTGCCGTTGCACCGAGGATCGCACGCAGGATGTCAGAATCAAGGGAAGCAGGCAGCGTCAGATCGGCCAATTTGGCAACTTGCGCCGCGACGCATGTTGCATTGATCCGCGTCAGGACGCCGTCGGCCGTATGGGATTCCGCATCGTAGGCGACGAGCACCCGTACGACGTGCCAAGGTACATCGAGGAAAATGCGCTCTTCGGTCGAGCAGTTATCTGGCCATTCAAGAACGGTCCCACCGGCGGCGTTGACCTTCGCCACCGATTCAGGGGACGGCGGTTCGTCCGAGTCCAGGAGAGCGACGCACTCATAGCCGAGATCAAGCAAATGTTGCGTCAGGGTGACCGCGTTGGGTACGCCGCCGCCGTCGACCGTCACCACGCCTCGTAGGGCGAAGGAATCGCTGCCGCTCTGACTCCAGCAAACGTCCAATCCACGCAGCAAGCCGCATTCCGTCTTCCCTTCTCCCACCACTATGCGACGCGCCAGGAACGCTGCGGGTACGCTCCTGAGGTGGCGTTGCGCCGCGTCGGGTGTTTCGGCCGTGAGTTCGACGGACCGCACTTGGGTCTCGCCGTCGTTGCATCGAACGGCGTGAATATTCTCGGCGCGAAGCTCACGAATAACGACCTCGGAATGGGTAGTCAGGAAAATTTGCTGCCTGATATTTGCGGCACCCACGATTCGGTCCTCATCACCGACTGGCGGCTCCAACAGATATTTCAGCAGTCGCGCGATGCGGTGGGGTTCGAGGCCGTGCTCAATCTCATCGACTAGGGCTATATGCGAGCCGTGCGCATCATGTTGTAAGGCCGAAACAATCAGCCGGGACGAGCCCGTACCCAGAGTCCGTAGCGGTAAGCCATCGTCGTGCAGCGACACACCACCGGATGTGACCGCCCATCCCTTAATGTCCAGCTCGGCGGTGAAGGCCTGCCGCACCCGAACTGAGAAGTGCCTCCCAAGCTTTTCGGCCCGTGCAGTCGGAACAACAAAGACGTCCTTATTGCTGGCGCGGAAGGCGTCACTGCGCGGCGCGGCTGGCTGCCGCGAGTTGCTCGCTCATCTTACCGCCCTCGCCAATGCTGTTTAGTATCGATTGTCGCCCCCAACCCAAATGGCGTTCCGCGTAAGGTCCAAGCCGCGTCGTCGCCAATTCGCGGGCGTCCTTGAAACGTAGCGACGGTGGGTCGGGCTCTTCGCTCAGGCGGTCATTGAAGATCGACCACCTTCCTTCGAGTGTAGTTGGGTCAATTTCGACGCGAATGGAAAGGGCGTCGATCAATTTGTCGGCTGGCTCGTCCAGTACCGTATGCGAAACATTGTCCCAGCCTCGCAGATAAAGGCCGTAACGATTGTCAGCACAGAATTCGCCCGGCATTCCGACGACAGTGACCGTTATCTTCGCGGAAGCTGTGAAGTCCAGATTATAGAAATCGGTATCGTCACCGAGGTAATTTGCCCTCGGATTCAGCGCGAGGTCGATCGCATCTAGGATGGTGGTCTTGGTGGAATCGCCCGGGCCGATCAGGCAATTCATCCCCGGAGACGGCGCCGAGCGTCCGGATTCCTCTGAAATTGCTTATCCCAACATTGACGATCCGCACAACAGCTCCTTACGCCTCTAGGTGAGGATGTCCCGTCGGATCTGAAACTCTGTTAGAAGCCGCCGCCGGCATCAAATAGGCACGCAGAGAACAGTATAACGCTTCTTGGTGATCCTCGGAAGGAGAGTGGCGTGCAAATGATGGTTTGTCGACCCGTAGTTGCGGGGCTGATTTCCCGTGAAACATCCCGCAGAGGTCGGGCAGGTGTCAGGGGCGGCGGAGCGCGGTTAAAACCCGCCACAGCGGCCCACAGATGCTTCAATCGCCATGGGATGAGGCCAAGGCATTGCAGCGACCGTTGCCTGATGATGCGTTGCGGATTGTCGCGCGCGGGGCCGATAAGGAAGATAGGGCAGCGGCGGCGTGAGCCAAATGCGTACGCCGACGAAGTCGCGATTTGTGAAGGCCTTCACACTGAAACCTCCGAATGGTGAGATAAACTTCCTCATCAATAGAGGAAACCCTTTTTTCCTTGGCGACGCACAGTTTGTGAGTGTGTGTGTGTGTGGACCAGCACCGAATTTCGGAGCAGGCTGACGTTCATGACCCGCCTCGTCTTTACCATCGCCGTGTCGCTTACCGGGCTTGCCGCACTCGCCGGGTTCTCACCGCTGCACCTGATCGCAGACTCGATGGCCCAAAGCGCGTCCGACGTCGCCAAGCCAGTATCGCTGCCGGAGATGGCACTCGGTCCCGCCAACGCCTCGGTAACGATCACCGAGTACGCATCGATGACTTGTTCACACTGCGCGGCATTCAACGAAAATGTGTTTCCGAAGATCAAATCGGAATATATTGACACCGGCAAGGTGCGTTACGTGTTCCGGGAATTCCCGCTCGACAGCAAGGCCGCAGTGGCGTCGATGCTGGCGCGCTGCATCGCCAAGGACGATGCCGGAAAATATTTC
>Ga0137407_10003181_pt1 | contig 10882 bp, 7 predicted proteins | sample CZOMad2_2_16fung_FD_108410 | JGI IMG/M metagenome (GOLD analysis project Ga0137407, IMG submission 108410) | Vadose zone soil fungal communities from Angelo Coast Range Reserve, California, USA - CZOMad2_2_16fungal (Illumina Assembly) | ecosystem: Environmental > Terrestrial > Soil > Vadose zone...
CAGCGGAATGTGAAACAGCAGGTTGAGTGCGATGGCCGAGCCGATTACTTCGGCGAGGTCACAAGCGGCGATGGCGATTTCCGCGCCGATCCAGAAAATAAACGATATGGGACGGCTAAAGTGGTCGCGACAGGCGGTGGCCAGATCGCGTCCCGTGACCACGCCCAGCTTGATGGCGAGAGTCTGCAGCAGGATGGCCATCAGGTTGGAAAGCATGATGACCGAGAGCAGTGAGTAATTGTATTTCGAGCCGCCAGCCAGGTCCGTCGCCCAGTTGCCCGGGTCCATGTAACCGACGGCCACCAGGTACCCGGGTCCTGCGAAGGCCAGAAGTTTGCGCAGAAAGCCGGCCGACTGCGGGATGGGCAGGCTGCGGTAAATCTCCGGCAAGCTGGGTCGAGCGATGGCATTTCGCCAGCCCGGGTGAGAGCTGGTTTCCGTCGCGGGGATGACTGGCACCTCTGGCGGCGACAACATTAGCGCAAGTATACACGAGGATGTAAACTATGGTTAATTACTTTTGTGGGATGGCCCGATTTCGGCTGCGGCGGTCGGCGGCCGTCACCCAGACCCGCTCGGCGGCGGACCCGCCCAGCGCGACAGTTCCGGCGTCAGTGTCCAGGGTCAGGGTGTGGTCACAGTTTCGCCCGGAAACGTGAAGTTGCGCCCCGGGGCGAATGCCGCGCTGTTCCAGAAATTCCAGGAGATGGCGATCGCGCTCGTAGATGCCGCTGACCCGGTAGCTGGCTCCCGCCTGGGCGTGGGCCAGCAGCAGCAGGCCGCGCCGGCGCCGGCTGGTAGGGCTCTCCAGTTCGCTGAGATTGCCATGAGGACAGGCTCCGCCGCGACCTAGCTTGGCCAGCAGTTTGGCCTCAAAATCGGGGGAGACGGCGTGCTCCAGCCGCTCTGCCTCGTCGTGCACCTTGTACCATTCCATGCCAAACATTTCCGCCAGCATGCGTTCGATGAGGTGATGGCGCAGGGTGAGCTTGCGGGCGATCTTGCGCCCGGCAGCGCTGAGGCTGACCTCTCCCGCACTCTGCACCCGGACCAGGCCATCTTTTTTCAGACGCCGCAGGGCCATGGTCACTGCGGGCGGCGAAACCGATAGCCAGTGTGCCAGCGTGGCTGAGATGACGGTCTCGCCCTCGCTCTCGGCCTCGAGAATGGCCTTGAGATAGTCTTCTTTTGAGACGGTAATCATCCGCAGACATTATACGGCCAAGGTTAATCGTAGTTAATCTAAATTCACGACGGAGACACAGAGACACGGAGGAAAGCTACGCTAGGCCGAATTGGCCTGATCTGGCGTCTCCCTCGACTCGGCACAAAAGGCTTGGTCTTGTATTTCTTCCGAGCCTCCGTGTCCCTATGCTGGTTGGCCGTTTGACATCATCCTCACGTCCCCCTAACCTTGTCAGTCTCCGGCTATGAAAGTTCTCGTCATCGGGAGTGGTGGGCGCGAGCATGCCCTGGTGTGGAAACTGCGCCAGTCTCCGCGGGTTTCGCAGGTTTATTGCGTACCCGGCAACGGTGGAATTGGTGAGGAGGCCGAGTGCCTGCCCGCCGACGTGAAAAACATCGCTGCCTTGGTGGCGGTGGCCGAGCAAGTGCGCCCAGACCTGACCGTGGTGGGGCCGGAGTTGCCGCTCGCCCTGGGGGTGGTGGACGAGTTTACACAGCGGGGCTGGCGGGTCTTCGGACCGAGCCAGGCGGCGGCGCAGCTGGAATCGAGCAAGAGTTTTGCCAAGGAATTTCTACAGCGCCATCACATTCCCACCGCGCATTTTGCCATCTGCGACTCCATCGACGAGGTTTTGGCGGCATTGCCGCACTTCCATGCGCCCGTGGTGGTAAAAGCGGACGGGTTGGCCGCGGGCAAGGGCGTCGTAATTTGCCGGACCAAGGAAGAAGCAGCTTCTGTGGCGGCCGAAATGTTCAGCGGTAGGACGCTGGGTGAAGCCGGACGGCGCGTAGTGGTCGAAGAATACTTGCAAGGTGAGGAACTCTCGTTTCTGGTTCTGAGCGACGGCGAGAGGGTGGCGCCGCTGGTTGCGGCCCAGGACCACAAACGCATCGGCGATGGCGACACCGGCCCTAACACCGGCGGCATGGGGGCTTATTCCACTGCCAGCATCGTCGACCAGCAGATGACTCAGTGGCTGTTGCAGCACGTGGCGCGGCCGGTGGTGGCCGGCATGAAGGCGGAAGGCGCAGTCTACAAGGGTATCCTTTACTGCGGTTTGATGATGACGGCGCGTGGGCCCATGGTGCTGGAATTCAACTGCCGCTTCGGCGATCCCGAAACCCAGCCCATCCTCATGCGCCTCGAAAGCGATCTACTGGAAGCGCTCGAGGCCTCGATTGACGGCCGCGTCAGCGAGGGAGACTTTCGCTGGTCCCGGGATGCCTCGGTCTGCGTAGTCATTTCCTCCGGCGGTTATCCTGGCACATACGAAGTCGGCAAGAAAATCATAGGGCTCGAAGAGGCCGGCAAAGTGGAAGAGGTAAAGGTCTTTCATGCCGGTACGACCCGGCACGACGGCGCGTTCTTCACCGCGGGTGGGAGGGTGTTGGGAGTGACATCGCGGGCTGCGGATTTAAAGACTGCAGTCGACCGGGCGTATGCAGCAGCGTCGAAGATAAGCTTTGCCGGTGCGCACTACCGCAAGGACATTGCGGCCAGGGCGCTTAACAAATAGTCTCTCGTTTCTGGTTTCTAGTTTCCAATACACAAAGGACATTCATGAGCACAAAGCCTCGGGTTTCAATTGTGATGGGGAGTGATTCCGACCTTGAGATCATGCGCGAGTCGGCCAAGGCGCTGGAGGAGTTCGGGATCGAGTATGAGATGGATGTGACTTCAGCGCACCGGTCTCCCGAGCGCACCGCCGAATATGCGCGCAAAGCCGCGGGGCGGGGAGTTCGCGTAATCATCGCTGGCGCCGGCGGCGCGGCGCACCTGGCGGGCGTGATCGCGGCCCACACTACACTGCCCGTGATTGGCGTACCTATTCCATCGACTTCTCTGCAAGGCATGGATTCATTGCTGGCCACGGTGCAGATGCCCGCGGGGATTCCTGTGGCAACCGTCGCCATCGGCAAGCCCGGCGCGACCAATGCGGGCATTCTTGCGGCGCAGATTCTGGCGCTCTCCAGCGAACCGCTGGGAAAGAAGCTCGCCGCTCACAAAGAGAAACTGGCGAATAGTGTGGAAGAGAAATCGAAGAGGCTGAATAGGTCAATGTAGGCTCCTCGCGCGTGGAGCAGCAGTCGGGACGCTCGCGCCTACATTTGAGTTCTAGAGATTGAGGTTCTTCAGGTACTGCCGCAGGGGTCCGCCCAGGTCCGGCCGTTTCAGCGCAAATTCCACCGTGGCCTTCAGAAACCCCAGCTTGTCACCCGTGTCGTGGCGTTTGCCGTCGAAAACATAGCCGTAGATCTTTTCTTTCTTCAGCAACTGCTTCAGGCCATCGGTGAGTTGCAGTTCCCCTCCGGCGCCGGCTTTGATGTCCGACAGAGTTTCAAAAACACTCGGAGTCAGAATGTAGCGTCCGATGACGGCGAGGTTAGAGGGTGCCTCTTCCGCGCGCGGCTTTTCCACTAGGCTCATCACTTCGTACAACTTTCCGTTCGATCCCGGCACGGGCTTGCCTTCGAGCACACCATACGCGGAAATGCCGGGCCCCTCGACCACCTGGGTAGCGAGCACCGAGCACTGGGTCTGATTGAAGATATCCATGAGTTGTTTGAGGCAGGGCACTCCGGCGTCGATCACGTCGTCGGCCAGCAACACGGCGAAGGGTTCGTCGCCGACCAACTCGCGTGCCGTCAGCACGGCGTGGCCGAGGCCGAGCGCCTCCTTCTGCCGCACGTAGGCGATATGAATCATGTCAGAGATCTGGCGGACGATTTTAAGCAAGTCCGTCTTTTTACGCTCCTCCAGCATCTTCTCCAGTTCATAGCTGACGTCGAAGTGATCTTCGATGGCTTGCTTGCCGCGTCCGGTGACAATGATGATCTGATCGCAGCCTGCCGCGACCGCCTCCTCAACCCCGTATTGAATGATCGGTTTGTCCACCAGAGGCAACATCTCCTTGGGCATGGCCTTGGTGGCCGGCAGGAATCTGGTGCCCAGGCCGGCTGCGGGAAAAACCGCTTTACGAACTTTCTTGCTCATGACTGACTTCCTTTTGGCCGCGATCGAACTTGGTGGACGAGCCGCAGCCTGACGATTCTAAACCCCGTGAATGCCGGGATGCGCCGGGTGAATCCTACAAAGTCGGACTATCGCTCCCCAGCATGCTTTTGCGAATGATCTTCATGGGGACCGATCCTTGTTTCATGAAGCGGTCGTGGAACTCTTGCAGAGTGAACTTGCTGCCCTGCTGCTGGCGGTAGTCCTCCCGCAGCTTCAGGATCTGCAGCTTGCCCAGCGTGTAGTAAAGATAGGTTGGGTCAGAAGCGCCGCGCTTGGCTTCAACCTCGGCGACGGGCGGCACCTGATACCCCTCTTTCACAAAGAATTTCTGTGCTTGTTCTTCCGTCATTTTGCCGGTGTGCATTTCGATGCCGGCGATGAAGCGCGCGTTGCGCAGCAATGCGTCCAGCAATTGCCCCAGTCTCAGGTTGGGATCGTGATTGCCGTAACCTTCATCGAGCATCATCTGCTCGGTGTAATGCGCCCAGCCTTCGGCGTTGCTGTTGTTGTAAAGCAATTTGCGCGTCTTGGTCGGGGCTGCCTGCAGCCAAAGAAACTGAGTGTAGTGTCCGGGATAAACTTCGTGAATAGCGGTGCTGGTGATGGTGCCGCGGTTAAATCCCTGCATCCACTGTTCGACTTTTTCTGGTTTCCAGTCAGGAGCAGGCAGAGTCACGTTGAACATGGCCTCAGTGGCCTTGGTCTCGTAGGCGCCCGGCGTGTCCATAGAAGCGGTGGTGAGGGCGCGCTCAAACGGCGGCGTCTCCTCGACGAGGGGTGGGATCGTCGACGGGATGGTGATGATCCTCTTCTGCTCGATGAATTGCCGGAGGCCGCCCAGGGTATCGCGAAAGGTCTGTAACAGTTGATCGGCGGGCGGGTGGTCCTTGCGGAGATCGGCCAGCACGGCTTCCGTGCTGCGATGTGGGTCGATCTGGGCGGCGACCTCTTTAAGTTTTTGCTGGTTCCGCCGCATATCCCCATAGCCGATATCGAGCAGGCGATCCAGAGGAATGTCCACCATCTCGTCGTATAGCAGCTTCTTGCTGAACGTTTCGGCTCCCAGGCGATAATCGCCGTTAGAGGCTGGCAGCAATTCCTTTTGCAGGAAATCCTGGTACTTGCGCAGAGCTTCGACAGCCGCATCGTTGCTTGCCTTGAAGTCGGCCAGCAACTTGGCGTCGTGCACTGCGCGAAAGGCTTCCGGAACATCATTCTGGAAAAACTTGATGTTGTCCGGCATCTGCTGCAGGGCTACTTGCGTGTACACCTTGGGCGGATTGCTGATGTTCTGCCGCGCCTCTTGGAGAATGCGGGGAATTTCGCGCTCCCGAGAGATTACCGAGCGGAGGCGATCCGCGGGTGGGGCGAAGTTCCGGCGCATGATCAGGAAGACGCCATAGGTCGGTCCCGAAATATATACATCGGGATCTTTCTTCCACATCTGGATGCTTTGCAGCTCAAGCAAGCGGCCCTGAATGGAAGAGATCAAAATTCCCAGATCGCCGGACGATTCCTCCGATAGTTGACTACCCAGGACCGAACTGAACTTCTTCTGGAATTCCACCAGCCGGGCGGTCTCCGCATCGATTCCCGAGAGCGAAAAATCTTCCAGCTTTGCATCGTACTGATGAAAGCCGGCCTGCGTGCCAGCCGTGGGGTGGAATTGAAAATAGAAATCGAAATACTCATCCACCAGATGGTTGAAGCCGTTCTGGGCGGGGGAAGACGCCGCCACAGCCGCTTCGCTGGCCGCGATCGAAGAAGGCAAAATCAACTGAATCACAAGACACAGGGCGAGTGTTAGGAGTCGTTTATTCATTCTTTGTGGAAAGCAGCTTAAATCTTCTACATTACGACGGCACGGACGGCAAGGCTTGCGCTGCGGGCGACAATTCTTCCAGCAGGCCGCGCAGTTGGGCTAGGACTTCCGTCGGAGACACAACCTTGGAAACATATTTCAGGGTACCGTCGGGAGCGAACTGCGCGCCACGCTGCGATGAAACGAATTTTGCCAGCTTGCCGGGATCGATTTCCGCATTTTCGCGAAATTTGATGCTTACCAGGTCGCGCTTGCGCTCGATAACCGTGGCGCCCACGCGCATGGCGAGCAACTTCAGCGCAGCGTAGTCCAAAAGATTCCGTACCGGAGCCGGAGGCTCTCCGTAGCGGTCTACCAGTTCGGAGCGAACATCGTTTAACCGCGATTCGTTTTCCACTCCAGCTACCCGCTTGTACATTCGCAAACGCTGGTTCTCTTCCGGAATGTATTCCACTGGGATGCGGATATTGAGTCCCAGGTTGAGCTGGGTCTCAGCTTCGTCTGCTGCCGCTTCGCCTTTCATCTCGCGAACCGCGCGGTCGAGCATCTGGGTGTACAACTCGAAGCCAACCGCTTCAATGTGCCCGCTCTGCTGGCCCCCGAGCAAGTTGCCAGCGCCCCGGAGTTCCAGATCGAGAGCGGCAATCTTGAAGCCAGCACCGAGGTCGGAGAATTCCTTCAGCGCAGCCAGGCGCCGGCGCGCGATGGGAGTCAGCTCTACTTCTGCCGGGAGCAAGAGATATGCATAGGCCCTGCGATTCGACCGGCCAACGCGGCCGCGCAGTTGGTAAAGCTCAGAGAGCCCCAGACGATCGGCGCGATTGATGAGAATGGTGTTGCACAACGGGATATCAAGGCCGTTCTCAATAATGGTCGTGGAGACCAGGATGTCGGCTTCGTGATGCATGAACTTGAGCATCACCTTCTCCAACTCGCCCTCCGACATTTGCCCGTGACCGATGATGACCCGTCCCCGCGGCACCAGCGTCTGTAACTTAGCGGCAATTTCCCAAATGCTGTCTACGCGGTTGTGCACGAAAAAGACCTGGCCGCCACGTTCGAGTTCTTGCTCGATAGCGGACTGGATCAGTTTTTCGTCCCAGCTGGCGACTACGGTTTGTATTGCGATGCGGTCCTTGGGCGGGGTCTCGATTACGCTCATGTCGCGCAGTCCAACCAGAGACATATGCAAGGTGCGCGGAATCGGAGTGGCGGACATGGTGAGTACATCCACCTGCTTGCGCATCTGCTTCAGCCGCTCCTTGTGACGCACCCCGAAGCGCTGTTCTTCGTCCACCACCAGCAATCCCAGATCGGCGAACTTTACATCTTTTGAGATCAGGCGATGGGTGCCGATCAGGACGTCGACTTTGCCCGCTTCCACCTTCTGCAAAATTTCTTTTTGCTGCTTGGGCGAGCGGAAGCGGCTGATCATCTCGATGGTGACGGGAAAGGGCGCAAAGCGCTGCTTGAAAGTCTCGTAGTGCTGGAAGGCGAGGACGGTCGTGGGCGCTAGCACCGCCACCTGTTTGTTGTCGCTGATGGCCTTGAAGGCGGCGCGCATGGCGATTTCGGTCTTGCCGTAGCCCACGTCGCCGCAGAGCAGGCGGTCCATGGGCTGCGTGGATTCCATGTCGCGCTTGACGTCGGCGATTGCGGTTTCCTGATCTTCGGTCTCGCTGAATTCGAAGGTGTCTTCGAACTCCCGCATCCACTCATTGTCAGCGGAGAAAGAGTGGCCTTGGGCGGTTTTGCGCTCGGCGTAGAGCTTGAGCAACTCGTCGGTCATGTCCTTCATGGCCTTGCGTACACGAGCTTTGGTCTTGGCCCAGGCCGCCGTGCCCAGATGGTTGAGGACGGGCTTGGCCCCTTCCGAAGACCGGTATTTCTGCACCAGATCGAGACGTGTCAGGGGCACATACAGGCGTGCGCCCTCAGCGTATTCGAGCAACATGAACTCCGCATTACCGTTACCCTGGTTGATTTCCTTCAATCCCTGGTACTGCCCAATGCCATGCTCGACGTGGACCACGTAGTCCCCCACCTGCAAGTCGCGGAAGTCGGAGAGAAACGCCGAAGTCTTCGACTTGTGACGCTGGGGACGAGTGACGACAGCATCCGACTCATCGAACAAATCGCGCGCCCCCAGTATCGAGAGGTTCGCGTCCGGGAACGTGACGCCATCGGGGACATAGGCCTTGGCCAGGGTGGCGGTGAGCAGTTCGCCGGAGAAATAGGAAGTTTCGTCAGCGTAGCTCTCCCCGCTGCGTGTCCGGCTGCCCAGGCGGAAGGAGACGGCGTACTCGCTGAAAATGTCCGCCAGGCGTTCGACCTCGCCAGTGTTGGGGACAGCGATCAGGACTCGCCTGCTTTCCGCAATCTGCTTTTTCACCTCCTCCAGCATGGCTGGAACGGAGCCGTGGAAGCGTGGGGTAGGCTGAGTGTGAAATGAAATCGTCGCCGAGTGATCGCTGCGCTCGATTCCCAGATGCTCGACGTCAGCTCCGGGCAGGCTGAAGAGCTTCTGCCACCAGTCCTCGGGCGAAAGATATAGGTCCGTGGGCCGCACCAGATTGCCGACGCCACTACTCTCATGGGCCTGCTCGATGCGCGACCAGACGTGATCAAACTCGCTCCTGAGAACTTCCAGTTCGTCAGTAAGCACCAGGGCACGAGGCAACAGATCGAACACTGTGTGTTCGGCGCCGGCCACGGGCGCATAAAATTCCCACCCGGGAAACACTGTGACTCCACCCGCGCGCACCGCTTGCTCGATAATCTCTTCATTTCCGGTGATGCGCTTCCCCGAGAGCCGGGCATGCACTGCGCCCAAGAGCTCATGGCTGACCGGAGTCTCGGTCAGGGGCATCAGCAGGGTTTCGTCCACGGGGTTCGAAGAGCGCTGGGTGGCGGGATCGAACTTTCGGATGGACTCGACTTCGTCTCCGAAACACTCGATGCGCACCGGACGCTCGGCTTCCGGCGAGTAGACATCGAGAATGCCGCCGCGCAGGGCGTATTCTCCCGGCATTTCGACAACGTCGGTGGAGTGGTAGCCAACCGTGTTGAGGTGGGGCAACAGCGCGTCCACGTTGAGCGCTTCGCCGCGCCGCACAGGGCGGGCCAAATCGGCATAGTACTCGGCCGAACGCAGGCGTAGAGCGGTGGCGGGCACTGGCGAAACCACGAAAGATGCCGCGCCCGTCGCAATCTTCCACAGCGTGACGGCCCGTTCCTCCTGGATTTCCGGGTGTGGGGACAAATTCTGGAAAGGGAGCACGTCGTGGTTGGGAAGCGAGACCACAGACTCGGGATCAGCGGCTCCGGTAAGCTCGCAGAAAGCCTGCAACACGGGAGCCAGGTCCTCCGCGGCGCGATCGTCCGCAACCACTAGAATCAACGGGCGCCCGGAGGCTTTCTGCAGCAAGACTGAGAGCAAAGCCTTTGCCGTGGGAAGCAGACCAGAGACACGAATCCGCCCCGTGCCCTCTTTCAGATGGGAGGCCGCACGCGAAAAGGCCGGCAACTTTTCTACGTCCGTGAAGAGATCACGAACGAAGGGGAGAACCATGCAAGTTGATTTTAGCAGGGCCAGAGGGAAAGGCGTTCAATCAATGCAGGCGCGAGCGCCCTACATTAAAGCGCACCGGCCCCTATGTGGTTCGTAACAGGGGCCGGGTCAGGCAGGTGGGGCCGCCACCGCCGTTGACGCACAGTTCGGAACCAGGGAAGTTACGTACATCGAATCCTGCCTGACGCAGTTTGTGGTTGGTCTTCTGATTTTCTTCCAGGGCGAGTAGACGCTTGTCGCCCAGCGAGAGCACGTTGCAGGCAAGCGTGTCGCGTTCGGAATATTCGATCTCAACGAAGCGGTAGCCTCGGGATTGCAATAGCTCGACCGTTTCGACGGCCAGGCAGGGCAAATCCACCAGGGCGGTCTGCTCATCAAGCAGGCTCATCAGCGACATGAGATGCAGGCACGCGGAAGGCCCCCGGCCGTGCGGCAGTGGCGCCGAGATCACCTCCACATCATGGGGCTGAAGCAGGGCCCGCATCCGCGCGATACCGGCGGCATTGGTGCGATATCCCTGTCCGATCAGCAGCGTGCCGGAATCCAGCCAGACCATATCACCGGCTTCAGTTTTTCCCGGAGGCTGAATTTGACCTAACGCCGGAATGCCCAAGGTGCGGCAGAATTCGAGGTGGTGTTGCGTCTCTTGCCTGCGGTTCGGTTTGCCAGGGTGCAAGCCGATCAGGCCGTAGTCGGAGGCCAAAGAAGGATCATGTGTGTAGACGGCATCGAGAGAAAGATCCGGAGCAGCGGGGAGTTGGAACACTGCTGCCCCTGCGGATTCGAGTTGGTGGCGAAGGTTGTCATGCTGGGCTTGCGCGATTGCGAAAGCCGGCGGATGGAAGAAGCCCAATTCGTGCCAGCGAGCTGCGGCTGCCGGCTGGTTCCATCCCGCCGCGCGCGGCGAGCACACCAGCACCCGCTGTAAGCGTCCGACCATCGAATGACCGTTAAAGTCGTGGCTATTGACCGCCGCGCTCTGTAGTTCGCGTGCGCTGTTCAAATGATTGCGACCGCCATCCCGCTCTGCAATCTAAACAGGTCCAATGACAAAAGCAATCTGGGAAGGCGCGGTACTCGCGGAATCAGACCAGTGCGTGGAGGTGGAAGGAAACCAGTACTTCCCGCCCGACGCCATCAAGACAGACCACTTCAAACCCAGTGCCACTCACACCGTGTGTCCATGGAAGGGCACAGCCAGCTACTATGATCTCGAGGTCGCCGGCAAACGTAACCACGATGCTGCCTGGTTCTATCCCGAACCCAAGCCGGCAGCGAAGCAGATCAA
>Ga0137407_10003182_pt1 | contig 10882 bp, 10 predicted proteins | sample CZOMad2_2_16fung_FD_108410 | JGI IMG/M metagenome (GOLD analysis project Ga0137407, IMG submission 108410) | Vadose zone soil fungal communities from Angelo Coast Range Reserve, California, USA - CZOMad2_2_16fungal (Illumina Assembly) | ecosystem: Environmental > Terrestrial > Soil > Vadose...
CTTTCGCTGACTCTGGCGCTTACGTCGATCGCAGTGATTCCAATCGGTGGCTGGATCACGATTGGACAAACCAGTACGCCGTTGCAAATCACGGACGTCAATATCGCTCTCCTGATTATTTTGGGAATTACTTCCATGGGCGTATATGGCGTGGCCCTGGCGGGATGGTCTTCCAACAACAAGTACTCCTTGCTAGGCAGTCTGCGGGCCAGCGCGCAAATGGTCAGTTATGAGATTGCCTTGGGATTGGCGTTGATAGGCGTGCTCATTTTATCCGGCAGTTTCAGTTTGCGGGACATCGTGGACTCGCAGGCAGGTACCTGGTGGGGATGGCTACCCAAATGGAATTTCTTTAAAGGCCAGTTCGTGGCTTTTTTTATTTACCTCATGGCCGCATTTGCCGAGACCAACCGGGTTCCTTTTGACCTGCCGGAAGCCGAGACTGAACTGGTGGCCGGCTATCACACGGAATACAGCTCGATGAAGTTTGCCATGTTCTTTATGGCGGAATACGCCAACATGATCACGGTGGCGTGCTTGGCCTCAATATTGTTCCTGGGCGGATGGCATGGCCCACTTTTCGGCCCCAACTTGTTGCGCGACGTTCTTCCGGTTTTCTGGTTTGTGCTTCGAGTTTTCTGCTTTCTGTTTCTTTACATTTGGATTCGCGGCACGCTGCCACGTTTCCGTTACGACCAACTGATGGCTTTTGGCTGGAAATTTCTGTTGCCGATCGCTATTGCCAACCTGGTAATTACGGCGTTCGTAGTAGCGGTACGATCCTAGCCTGAGGTCCGGACATCCCAGGATCGGGACAAGCTGAATCATGCTGCATTTTGTTTTATTTTTCATATTCGCCGCAATCTGCCTAGGCGGGGCAATCAACCTCCTGGCGCAGAAGCACCCCATCAGCAGCGCGCTCTCGCTGATCGTGGTGATGGGTTCGCTCGCGGTGGAATACCTACTGTTAGGGGCCGAGTTTGTCGCCATCGTGCAAGTAATTATTTATGCCGGCGCCATCATGGTGCTGTTCGTATTTGTAATCATGCTTTTAAATGCGGGGATCGAAGAACACACCCGAGGCAGCCGCGTCGCTTTGATATTGGGATTTCCCGGGATGCTGGCCCTCGGCCTACTGATCTCCTGGGTCCTGGTGCGAAATCCGGAACACACGGTGCCAGTGGGCGCCGAATACGGGCCCGCCAATGCCATCGGGCGTCTGTTATTTCACGAGTTTATTTTGCCGTTTGAGGTTACATCAGTGCTGATTCTGATCGCCATCATGGGCGCCGTGGTGCTGGCATCGCCCATGCATCCCCGCTTCCCGGAACCCGAGCCCGAACAGCCTGAATTGGTTGCGGCGGGTGAGAGCAGGAGTGACTCCTGATGGTCCCTCTTTCCTATTACCTGCTTCTAAGCGCGGTCTTATTTGCTTGCGGAGTAGCGGGATTCCTGATCAAGCGCAACATCATCACCATCTTCATGTCAATTGAGCTGATGTTAAACGCTGTGAACCTCTCATTCGTAGCGTTCGCCGCACACTGGCACCGTCTTAGCGGGCAAGTATTCGTGTTTTTTGTGATGGTTGTGGCTGCAGCCGAGGCTGCCGTCGGCTTGGCCATAATTATTTCTGTGTTTCGCACTCGTGACACCTTGAACGTGGACAGCGTCAATCTGCTGAAACTATGAACGTCAACCTTCACCTGTGGATGATCCCGCTGCTGCCGCTGGCCGGCGCGGCTATCAATGGTTTATTGGGAAGACATTTTCCCAAGCGCCTGGTGACCGTGGTTGGCGTGGCGTTTGTGACTGCTTCCCTGGGGATTACCTGGTGGGTAGCAGCGCAGTTGTGGGGCATGCCACTAGACGCGATACCGCACACGGAGCGGTTGGCACCATGGATCGTTGCGGGCAATTTCAGCGCTGACTTCGCCTTCTATCTCGACCAGTTGGCCATGGTGATGCTGCTGGTCGTGACCAATGTGGGATTCCTCATCCACGTTTACTCTGTCGGCTACATGGCGGAAGAAGGCGGCTACTATCGATATTTCGCCTACCTGAATCTGTTCATGTTTTTCATGCTCACTCTGGTGTTAGCCAACAATTATTTGCTGATGTTCATCGGTTGGGAGGGCGTCGGGCTGGCATCGTACCTTTTGATAGGATTTTTCTTTACACGGGATTCGGCGGCATCAGCCGGCAAGAAAGCATTCATTGTTAATCGCGTCGGCGATTTCGGATTTTTGATCGCACTGTTTTTGCTGATCCAACATTTTGGCTCACTGAACTTCGACAAAGTCTTCCCCGCAGTTTCGCAAATGAATCCAGAAACCGCGGGCGCAGGCCTGCTCACCGCAGTCGGACTCCTATTGCTATTCGGAGCGTGTGGAAAGTCAGCCCAGGTTCCACTCTATGTTTGGTTGCCGGACGCAATGGAGGGTCCGACACCGGTCTCATCGTTAATACACGCTGCGACGATGGTAACTGCCGGCGTGTACATGATTGCGCGCTCCAATGTGATTTTTAATCGCGCTCCCAAGGCATTGATGGTGGTCGCCATCATCGGTTGCATCACGGCGCTGTTCGCGGCGGTAATAGGAATGGTGCAAACCGACATCAAGAAGGTCCTGGCATATTCCACTATCTCGCAACTGGGATACATGTTTCTCGCCTGCGGTGTTGCCGCATATTCGGCCGGAATCTTCCACCTGATGACCCACGCCTTCTTCAAAGGTCTGCTATTCCTGGCGGCAGGTTCGGTTATCCACGCCCTGGGCGGCGAACAAGACATGCGCCGGATGGGCGGGCTGCGCCGCGAAATTCCCTGGACATTTTGGACGATGACCGCCGGTACCGTCGCTATCGCCGGCATTCCACCAATGAGTGGATTCTTCAGCAAAGACCAAATTCTGTGGAAGGCGTGGTCAAGCCCGTACGGAAGCTGGGCATATTGGCTGGTCGCAATTTTCACCGCGCTACTAACCTCCTTCTACATGTTCCGACTATGGTTCATGACGTTTTTAGGCGAGTATCGCGGAAATGCGACCCACGGACATGAGCCTGCGGGACAGGAACAACACGCCCATGAGGGCCATATTCATGAAAGCCCGGCAGCGATGCTGGTCCCGATGGCCATCCTCGCCATACTGGCGGTGGCTGGGGGATACGTCGGCGTGCCGAACGCATTGGGAGGCAGCAACCATTTCGACAAATTCCTGGCGCCGGCATTCAAAGTCAGCGCTGAGGCGATGCCCGCCGGAACAAGTCAGGGAGAACCACCGTCGGAGGCTGCGGCGGAACGTAGTCAGGAAGGAAACATTGAATTGGTTATGACGGGAGTTTCCGTCGGTGCGGCGCTGCTGGGATTCTTCTTCGCATGGCTGTTGTATCAGCGTCGTCGTGATCTGCCCGATCGCATCGCGGCAGGACTGAACGGTTTTTACGACGCGGTTCGAGACAAGTTTTATGTGGATGAATTTTATCAGGCCGTCATTGTTGCTCCCTTGATTAACGGGGCATCTCGGGTGCTGTGGCGAGGCGTGGACATGGCAGGCATTGATGCTACCGCTAATGACAGCGCCGCGAGTGCGCGTGACGTCTCCGATACGGTGCGGCACATGCAATCGGGAAATATTCGGTCCTACGCGGGATGGGTGGCTCTGGGAGCTGCGGCGATCGTGGGTTACATGACCTGGATGGGACTCAGATGAGCGGCAAGAATTGGAACGATCTCATTCTAACCTTGATCACATTCTTTCCGGGGGCCGGGGCGCTCCTGCTGCTATTTTTTCCTCGACGCGGTCGCGATATACGCTGGTTTGCGCTTGCTATCTCACTGATCACATTTGTGATGTCGCTGCACCTCCCAACTTACTTCCAGCGCAGCCAATCAGGGTTTCAGTTCGAGATTGATAAACCTTGGATAAGTACACCGAACATTCATTATCACCTCGGTATAGATGGCATCTCTCTTTGGCTGGTGCTGCTGACCACATTCCTCACGCCCCTCTGCGTATTGATTTCCTGGAAGTCAATCAATGAGCGGGTGAAAGAATTTTTCATACTCCTACTCCTGCTCGAGAGCGCGGTCATCGGAGTGTTCGTAACCCTCGATTTGTTTTTCTTTTATTTTTTCTGGGAGTTCACGCTTATCCCCATGGCGCTCTTGATAGGCATGTACGGGCACGAGCGGCGGGTCTATGCGGCTGTGAAATTTTTTCTGTTCACGATGATCGGATCCGCTTTCATGTTGGCGTCCATTATCTGGCTCTATGCAAAGACCGGCAGCTTCGACTACGTGACCATTCAATCGGCCATCCGCAATGGCGCAGGATCTACGCTGAGCACAGTGGCACTTGGCTGGTTATTTCTGGGATTTTTCATTGCGTTCGCGGTTAAGGTTCCGATCTTTCCGCTGCACACGTGGTTGCCGGATGCCCACTTCGAAGCCCCGACCGCGGGCTCGGTGCTGCTGGCGGGGGTACTGCTTAAGATGGGCACCTACGGCCTGCTGCGTTTCGATGTTGGCCTCTTCCCGGAACAATCACGACAAAACGCCTCGTGGGTAAGTATTCTGGCCATCATTGGAATTATTTATGGCGCTCTGGTAGCCATGGTGCAGCCGAATCTGAAGAAATTGGTTGCGTACTCCTCGGTTAGTCACCTTGGATTTGTGGTGCTGGGAATTTTTAGTTTTACCCAGGCGGGCGTGGATGGAGCGGTTTACCAGATGCTGAACCACGGCGTCTCGACTGGCGCTCTTTTCATGCTGGTCGGAATTCTTTACGAGCGCAGGCATACCTTCAACATTGCCGAGTTCGGCGGTCTGGCTACACCCATGCCAATCTACGCAGTGTTTTTTATGTTCATCATGCTGTCATCAGCGGGATTGCCCCTGCTCAATGGATTCGTGGGTGAGTTCCTGATCCTCAATGGCGCCTTTCAGTCGAAGGCGTGGTACGGGATTCTGGCGGCCACCGGAGTGATTTGGAGCGCCGCCTATTTGCTCTGGATGTATCAGCGCGTATTTTTCGGCAACGTGAAACTTTCCGTAAACCGAACCGTTGCTGACATCAACACCCGAGAACGCGTGGCGCTATGGCCGACCGTGGTTGCTGCGCTCACCATGGGTGTGGCTCCCTACCTGTGGCTCAACATCATTGACCCGGCAGTTCGCAACGTTCTGTCGCCGCTGGCGCAAACCAGTGCGCGGTTGGTGGGCCGATGATCTCCACGCAGGATTACATTCGGATACTGCCGGAAATCGTGCTCGCAGTATTCGGCATGATTGTGATGATTGTCGAGCCCATCATTGAACCGCGGGGAAAACATAAATCCATTGGCGTGATTGCGTTAATCGGCGCCGCAGCGGCGATCGCGGCCAGTATCTACCAGATGCGCTACCCGGGGACGGCTTTCTGGAACGCGGTCCAGGTGGATAGCTTCAGCATATTTTTCCACATCATTGTAACCGTAGTCGTATTCCTGGTAATCATGGCATCCATTTCCTACTTGCACGTTCAGGACATCAGGATCGGGGAATATTTCGGCCTGGTGTTGTTTGGCGCCGTGGGCATGTGCCTGATGTCATCGGCAGTGGAATTAGTACTGATATTTATCGCACTGGAAATTTCTTCCATCTCAACCTACGTGTTAGCGGGATTGCGGAGGAAGGACGCCGGCAGCACCGAGTCTTCGCTGAAATATTTCCTGTTGGGATCATTCGCCACCGCCTTTTTTCTGTATGGAATAGCGATGATGTTTGGCGCCACCGGTTCTACGAACATTCCGGAAATTGGCAGAGCGTTAGGCGCGGCTCATCCTCCGGTTATCGCATACGTGGCTTTCAGTCTTATGTTCGTAGGTCTAGGGTTTAAAGTCGCGTCGGTTCCCTTCCATGTGTGGACCCCAGACGTGTACGAAGGCGCGCCCTCCCCGGTTGTGGCCTTTATGTCTACCGCGCCAAAGATGGCGGTGTTCGCAGTTCTGTTGCGGGTGCTGTTTGTCACTGAAAGCCCGGGCTTGATGGTAGGCACAAAACCGGTGTGGTTCTGGTGGATTTGGCTGTCTGCCGCACTCTCCATGACGCTGGGAAATCTTGCGGCCTTGGTGCAAACCAACGTCAAGCGCCTGCTGGCTTATTCGGCCATCGCTCATGCCGGCTACCTGCTAATGGCTTTTGCTGGCGCTCCCGCTGCCGGCATTTCTGCTGCAATGTTTTACGCTGCGGCCTATACAGCGACGAATGTTGGGGCCTTCATTGTGGTCAGCCACTTCGCGAATGCCGGTGAACGTTACGTGATACTGGAGGATTACACCGGTTTAGGAAGGCGGTCTCCCGCACTGGCAGCCACGCTAACCGTGTTCTTGATTTCTCTGATTGGGATACCCGTGACCGCCGGATTTTTTGCAAAGTTTTACGTGTTCAGCGCAGCCTTGAAGGCCAACCTGGTCGGTCTCACTTTAATTGCCGTGGTGAACAGCGCTATCGGCGCGTACTACTACCTTCGAATCATCGTTGTGATGTACATGCGTGACGCTAAACAAGACGTGCCGGTGCTGCCTATCTCCGCAGGTGTGAGGGCTGCATTAGTTTTAACTGTGGCTGCGACAATTTATTTGGGAATTTTGCCTGGCCGCGTGCTCGATTACGCCTTGCGCGGCGCACAAGATTTATTGCGCTGACCTCATTCGATCGCAACTGCCACGTCCTTCCATTCGAACAACCAGGAAGCTGCCAGCCACGCAATGATTGCCTCGGCGAATCCCAGCAGTACAACCGACCATCCGATGATCGGCTCCTGGTTGATGGAAAATGTCAGGAACGCCTGCACAAGCGAATACACCGGGACCGTGTATCCCCAGGACGGGCCGAGAAGTTGCGCCAAAGCAAATGGTATGGCAACCAGAACTGCAGTAGCGGCCGTGGCCAGGAGCGGATTCAGCAACACGGAAAAGAAAACTGCGATAGCGGCACCTAGCAGACATGCGGCCAGCAGCGCCATCATGAAAAACCAGAGACGACCCGGCTGAAAACCAATTTGGCCCAGTACCCAGGTACCCGTCATGCCCATAGCGAAACAGTACAGGGTGGCAGCGAACGCGATGCCGCTGAGCAGTCCGGCAATGTACTGGCGACGCGTGATTGCCTTGGACAGGAACGCTAAAATGCGGCGTGATTTCCGCTCATTGTGGATGGCAGAGGCCCCGAAGAAAACACTGAACGCAATTCCGTACACGGCCAGTTGTTTGAACAATAAAATGACATCGTCGCGCGAATTTTGAAGATTTAGAAATGCACCGATGGCGGCCAAGCCCAGAACACAGAGCAGCAGTAGAAGAATTGGCCAGCGCTGCTCGCGTACGAAATTCGCAGCGATGAGGTAAACCGGTCTCACGAACCACTACCCTGGGTGGCGTCAGCGGTCACTTCAAGGAAAATTTCCTCTAACGTACGTTTCACCGGATTCACGCTCACCACCTCGCCTCCCAGAGACCATATTCGCTCCAATACCGCGCGTTGGTCTGCGGCGGTGATGCTGAAATTAACTACTCCATTGTTGGCGACCGCGCCAGGAAACATGTTAGAGGCAACGCCCCGGGCTACTATCTGGACATTCTGACGTGACTCCAACAGCTCCGAAGTATGCCCGATTCGTGCAATTCGCCCGTGATGCAGGACAGCGATACGATCGCAAACCAGTTCAACTTCCGACAACATATGTGAGCTCAAAAATACCGTGGTACCGCTCGCCTTCAGGTGCAGCAACAGTTCACGGACTGCGACCCGTGCGATAGGATCCAGCGCCGAGGTAGGCTCGTCGAGGATAAGCAGTTCTGGCGCGTTCACCAAGGCTTGCGCCAAACCAACCCGTTGCAGCATGCCACGAGAATATTTTCCAACGTTGCGATCACTTTCAGCGGATAGATTCACCGACTCCAGCACCTCGCGGGTGCGTTGCTGGAGCTGCGGCCCAGCCATGTTATTCAGCCCACCGTAGAAACGAATGAGGCGAGCGGCAGGGCGATGGTAGAGGGCAACATTTTCCGCCAAAAAACCAATACGGAGCCGGGTCTTCGCGTCCCCAAAGGGACGACTCAACATCCGGCCTCGGCCGCTTGTAGCGCGCATAAATCCCATCGCCAGGTGAATGGCGGTGGTTTTTCCGGCGCCGTTCGGCCCCAGAAATCCAAAGATTTCGCCGGCTTCAACCTGCAGGGAGAAGCTATCCAGTGCGCGAACTACACGGCCTGAGAAAAGACTGCGATATTCCTTGGTTACTTCTTCGAACTCAAGCACCGGAGGCATGACATCCCATTCTAGAGCACATGCCGGACAACTGCCCGTGACTGGAGTCCTGCCTCGAACCAAAATGCTTCAATTGCGCTGCGCCGCCTCCTCGTCGTCTTCATCTTCCGACGGTTGCCGCTCTCTTTGGGCAGGGGCGGTTCAATAGGCTTCCGCGGAAACATCTGGTCCCTCATGGCCGTGTTGTAGACGAATGTAGCAACGATCACTGCGGCCTGTCGTAAATCATCAATTTGCAAGCGGTCATAAACATCCATGTTGGAATGGTGCGTGCGAGTTTCATATTCGATAGGGTCTTGAATGAACTGGAACCCTGGAATACCAACAGCATCGAAAGACAGATGATCGGTTTCCGCCCGTATTGCGCATAGTCAGGGTATTCATGCCGAGATCACGAAATGGCGTCATCCAAGACTCAAAGATGGGCTGCACGGCGGCGTTCTCTTGCAGGTACACACCACGAATCTTGCCGGTTCCATTGTCCACATTGAAGTAGGCGGAAACTTTGGCTTGCTCGGGCTTCACCGTAACCGGTCCGGCTTCTCGACGGATGAGGCTGGGCAAGTCATGCCAGTCCGGGGTGCTGAATGGTGGGCGGGTCCCGAAATGTTGCTGCACGTAGGATTGCGATCCCAGCAGACCTTCTTCTTCGCCGCTCCACAGACCGATGCGTATGGTCCGTCGCGGAGTAATTCCCAGGGCCTTCAAAATGCGCACGGCTTCCATCATTACCACTGAGCCGGCGCCGTTATCGGTTGCGCCAGTACCTCCATGCCAGGAATCGAGATGTGCCCCCAGCATCACAATCTCGTCTTTTTTGTCGCCTCCGGGGATCTCGGCAATAGTGTTGTACTGAGTTGTGCCGTCATAGAATTTATTGGCAATGTTGAGTTCCAACTGCACCGCTTTTTTGTTTTTCAGTAGACGGGCAATGCGATCCCAATGTTCCACCGCCATACTGACTGCGGGAACGGTTGCGGTTTCTCCCGGCTTGAACGGTCCCCCACCTTGCACAAAAACTGTGCCTCCACCTTCCGAGCCCCGGCTATGGTCCACCACCGCCATTACTTTTTCCTGGGCAAAGAACTGATTTAGCTCCTTCTGGAAGTGCAACCGCTTGAGATAGCGGCTCCAACGGAATTCCGCTTTCTCGCTGGGAATTTCATACTCACCAATTTCCTCAAGCTTTTTGTCGGTGTAACGTTCGTATGGCGACTCGACAATCGGCTTCACCTCGGGTTCATCGCCGAAGATAGCAATCAGACCGGCCAGTTTGCCTTTGTACTTCGGGAAATCTTTTATCGTTTTGATCTTTACCCGAACACAATTGCCGCGGATTGGGCCGTTTGTGCCGGGTGTCCAAGCCTTGGCATACGCAATCAGAGGCGCGACATCGGGGGCTAACATGCGCACATTCACATATTCCTGTGCCCAGCCGCGGCCGAAGGGTCCCCAAGGCTCGAGATGCGCATTGGACAAGCCGAACGAGGCAAGCTGATCACGCGTCCATTCATTGGCCCGCATCATGTTAGGGGAACCGGTCAGGCGGGGACCAATGCCATCCATCAGACCGCTGGCCAAGTCAGTAATTTTAGAATTGCGAAATCCCTCATATCGGATACGCGTGATCATTCCGAGGTCAGGTGACCCTTCGCCCTGCGATCGGTTCTGGAGATTCTGTCCGCCGCATACCGTGATGAACAGCAGAAACATGCTTGCTATGCTGATGGCGCTTTTCACGTTTTGCTCCCGTCAGAAAACTCGGCATCATAACACCCGCTCGGAACTTGCCAGAGCCATCTGCGACTCATTGCCTGCTTGGCGACGCTCGCTCAGAATCGTAGCCGCTACAAAAGTATGCAATGACGCACCCTCTTCCCAAGAGGCAGGTGGCTGGAATACCATACCCAGCTCACCTTTTCGGAGAAAACATTTATGATCCGCTCGCTTTGCAGGTTATTAATCCTGAGTTTGGCAGGGGTTTGCCACGTGATAGTGGGGCCCGCTGTCCTCACCGCCCAACAACATAATGAAAAACCGGCAGAAACCTCGGCCGAAAACCGTGCGGCCACTCAGAAACCTGCCGCGACTAAACTGGGCGATGAAAAGGAAAGCGAAAAAGAAGAGAAGGGCATGCATTATCGGCTGGTCGGACCCTTCCGGGGGGGCCGCTCCCTGACGGCGTCTGGAATTCCCGGTGAAGCGAACGTGTACTACTTCGGGTCCACCGGCGGAGGCGTCTGGAAATCCAGCGACGGCGCATCCACCTGGAAACCAATATTCGACAAAGAAGGTACTTCCTCTATTGGAAGTCTTGCCGTTTCCCAATCGGATCCCAACATTATTTACGTCGGCACCGGTGAAGCCTGCATTCGTGGAAATATTTCGCACGGAGACGGGGTGTACAAGTCGCTAGATGCAGGCAAAACGTGGACCAACGTTGGATTGCGCGACACGCGGGCCATCGGAAAAGTGATTGTTAATCCCAAGAATCCGAACGTTGCGTTCGTTGCGGCGCTGGGTCATCCCTATGGTCCAAACGTGGACCGCGGCATTTTCCGCACGACCGATGGA
>Ga0137407_10003183_pt1 | contig 10880 bp, 4 predicted proteins | sample CZOMad2_2_16fung_FD_108410 | JGI IMG/M metagenome (GOLD analysis project Ga0137407, IMG submission 108410) | Vadose zone soil fungal communities from Angelo Coast Range Reserve, California, USA - CZOMad2_2_16fungal (Illumina Assembly) | ecosystem: Environmental > Terrestrial > Soil > Vadose zone...
CAGGTTGGCGTCGAGCAGCGCATGCATATCGAGAGGATCATGAAAGGAGCCAGCCTGGTCGCCCGCGCCCGGCAGAACTTTGTATCCAGAGCGCGCCGAGCCGCGATAGAAGTAGTCAGGAGAAAGGTCGCCATACTTGACCAGAAATTCGAGCATCCTTTCTTTGTCTCCTTTGGTAAGCTCCTGGTCCAGTACATGGCGATCGATGGCCTTGGCCAACAGCTCAGCCACGTGACCGCGAGTGTCGTTGATCACTCGACGCTGTTCGACGGCCCAGCCCTGGTTGAGGCCCGCGCTTTGCAGGAGGGAGCTACGAGAGCTGTTGACCTCCACCTCCAACGGCACGCCGAATTCGCGGCAATAACCCAGTATGGTCAAGTGTTGTGAAGGCAGACGTGCGGGTCCGGCGTTGAAGTAGTTACCGTCTTCAAAGGTACAGGTTTGGGTGGTTCCGTTGGTCATGACGATGCGGGAACCGTTGCGGATGGTCCAGTTACGGCCACCGCAGCGGCTGCGGGCTTCAAGCACGGTGCAGTGATATCCGGCTTTGCGCAGCTCCCACGCAGCCACCAAACCGGCGACGCCTGCTCCCAGGATCACCACGCTTTTACCGCTTCCCGAACCCTCTGCCAGCCGCACGGTGCTGGCCTGTGCCGCAGGTACGGGCAAGAGTCCAAGGGACTGCATCATCGTGTAAGCGGCTCCCAAGCCACCTACTTGGCCGATGCGGGTGATGAAGTTGCGCCGTGTGGTTTCCACTCACAGTCCTCCGCAACCCATTTGGGGAACAGAAACTGACTGTGCGACTCTTCCACTGTCGCACACGATGGGTCACGGGAAGTCTACGGGAACTTCTCGCGCGGCATCCAATTCAAATTATCTATTAAGCAAATTACCGAAGCCGCATGATCGCGGCGGCGCTAGAGCGCTATCACGCTCGAACCGACCCGAGCAGGGAGATGACCACCGATCCGAAAGCCGCGGTAGAAGAGATGTCCAAGGAGGCGTTCGAATTCTACAGGTGCCACATCGCGGAAAATCTCGATTTGCTGGAATATTTCGAACAGGCAACACCGGCGAACCTGTCGGAGCACGCTCGCATCGGGTAGCGTCCAGCGAGGGGGAAGTGGATTTTGAAAAAAGCTGTATATAGTTCTCGAATCACGGCAAACGGAAGTTGTCCTAAGCATGATGCCTCTCGAGCCAGACCATTTCGAGGAAGTTAAACCTCAAGGCGCGCAGAATTCGGAGACATTGTCTCAGGTGCGTTCACGCCGGTGCTTGCCATGCACACCAAGAGCTTCGATCTCATTGATGCGCTCTCGGTTGGGGTGGACAGAATTCAAAGGAACTTCGAGCCGCTGCAGCGCCAGGTTGCATTGTGGAGGAAGACACAGATCACCGACGATTCGGCGAAGCTGATCTTCTACTCCGCGCTCATTGACGGCAATCTGGAAGCACCCAGAACTCTGCTCCCCGAAGTCCATCGGTTGTATTTCGAACCGCAGTACCCGGAGTTCGCGGCCAGGACGATGTGGAACCTATCGAACGCATTTACCAGCGCGTTCAAGAAGCTCGACCCGGTGCCGCAGTTCAAAGCGACCGCCAAAGCAGGATGAAATCTTACCGCTGTGGTGGACAAATCCCTCAGCACCACCTCCTGGGGCCGCCGCGACACAAAACGCTGGTTCTCCGGCAGCTTCAGGCAACGGGCCACAAGGGAACAGTCAACCCACAACCACCATCGAGGAGGCATCTCAACTCATGCCGATAATAGAAGTTCTCAATCTCTATTTCCTGGGTTTTGTCCGGATGGTTAGAACCTTGGTAATGAAATTTCGTGTTGCGCAAAAGTGTATAGAAGTGAACAGTTTAGTCTCCATCCGTCGTGTATCCTTGGCGGTGCATCGGACTTCACCCACTAGGAATGTTCAAGTAGTTGTCCTGTCCGTTACGAAGCTAGGAGCTACTCCAACTCCATTCACAACGAGAGCGCGGAATGGCAGAAAGATCGTCGGCAGCAACTACAGACAAGAACGCTTCGGGTTCTGAGAACTCTGAATTCGCAGTGCCTAAGATCTCGTTGCCGAAAGGCGGAGGTGCCATCCGCGGGGTTGGTGAGAAATTCTCTGCCAATCCAGTAACCGGGACAGGGACGATGACGATCCCCATCGCCACGAGTCCAGGCCGTTCTGGCTTCGGCCCGCAGCTTTCTCTCTCCTACGATTCCGGTGCCGGTAACGGGCCGTTCGGCTTGGGGCTGGAGCCTGTCGCTGCCATCGATCACCAGAAAAACGGACAAGGGCCTCCCGCAATATCGCGATGGCGAAGAATCTGACGTCTTCGTGCTCTCGGGCGCAGAAGATCTGGTGCCGGTCCTCGACAATACCGGGAACCGCACCCCGTTACCACTGCGCACCGTTCAGGGCATCGCCTACGAGGTTGACTTGTACCGTCCGCGCATCGAAGGTCTCTTCGCCCGCATCGAGCGCTGGACGCGGGTTAGCGACCGGGACACCCACTGGCGTTCGATATCGAGAGACAACATCACCACGCTCTATGGGAAGCGCGATGACGCCCGAATAGCCGATCCGGGAGACGCAACTCACATCTTTAGCTGGCTGATCTGCGAGAGCTACGACGATAAGGGCAACGCGATTTTCTATCGCTACAAGCCGGAGGACGATGCCAATGTAGACGCCTCGGCTCCGTTTGAACAGAGCCGTCTCGGCCCGACGCAGTCCCCACAACGGTACCTGAAACGAATTCAGTACGGCAATCCAACGCCTCACCAGTTAGAGGAGGATTTCGCTCTCCGCACAGATTGGCTATTCGAGGTCGTGCTCGATTACGGCGAACACGACAGCGTAGCGCCGTCCACGAAGGAACTGCAGCAGTGGCTGCTCCGCCAGGATCCGTTTTTCCAATTTCGAGCCACGTTCGATATTCGCAACTATCGCCTGTGCCGCCGAATCTTGATGTTCCATCACTTTCTGAGCGAGTTGGGCGGTACAAGCGACTACCTCGTGAAGTCCACGGATTTCGAATACCGGGAAGGTTCGGTCGCGTCGTTCATCGCGTCCATCACGCAGGCAGGCTACGTTCAGCAACCGGACAAAAGCTATCTCAGGAAGGCCTTGCCAAAACTTGCTTTCCAGTACACGGACGTCAATGTAGATGAAACCGTCCATGAGATTGGCGAGGACAGCATTCGCAATTTGCCCTATGGCGTCGATGGCGCGCGCTACCAATGGGTCGATCTGGAAAGTGAAGGACTGATCGGGGTTTTGACCGAGCAGGCCGATGCCTGGTATTACAAACGCAATCTCGGTAACGCGACGTTCGGCGCGGCGGAGCTTGTCGCGCCGAGGTCCGTTCCTTCGTCGCTAGCAGGCGGCCAGCAACTACTCGACCTTGCTGGCGAGGGCCATCTGGAACTGGTCCAGTTCGACGGGCCGATGGCAGGCTTCAATGAGCGCCGCGGATGGAGGTTGGAAACCGTTTACCAGATTCCAGTCCATTCCGAACATCACCACGAAAAATCCGAATCTGCGGTTCGTGGATGTCACGGGTGATGGGCATGCGGACATTTTGATCTCCGAGGACGTGGTTTTCACATGGTACGAATCACGTTCGAAAGATGGATTTGGGACGGCGCAGCGGGTGCCGCAGTCATGGGATGAGGAGAAGGGTCCCAAGCTCGTCTTTTCCGACCCGGCGCAGACGATTTTTCTGGCCGACATGTGCGGCGACGGATTGTCCGACATCGTGCGTATTCGCTACGACGAAGTCTGCTATTGGCCGAACCTGGGTTACGGGAAGTTTGGCGCCAAGATCGCGATGGGGAATCCGCCCCTGCTAGATCCGCCCGATCTGTTCGACCCTAAGCGCATCCATCTTGCCGACATCGATGGGTCCGGCACGACCGACCTCGTCTATGTGGGTCTCGACGGCATCTCGCTGTACTTCAACCAGTCGGGAAACTCTTGGAGTGCTCCGCGCCTGCTCTCCCATTTTCCTCGTTTGGACAGCCTCAAGTCGATAGCGGTGACTGACCTTCTCGGCAACGGCACCGCCTGTCTGGTTTGGTCATCTCCGATCGCCGGCGATGTGCGGCGGCCGATGCGCTACATCGACCTCATGGGCGGGCAAAAGCCGCATCTCCTCGTGTTCGCCACGAACAATATGGGGGCGGAAACGAAGGTGTCATACACCGCCTCGACGAAATTCTATCTGAATGATCGGTTGCAAGGTCGGCCGTGGGTGACGAAGCTGCCCTTTCCGGTCCACGTCATCGAGCGCATCGAGACTATAGATCTCGTTTCCAACACCAGGCTCGTCAGCACGCGTCGCTATCGTCACGGCTACTTCGACGGCGTCGAGCGGGAGTTTCGCGGGTTTGCGTACGAAGAGCAGCGTGACGTCGAGTCGGTTACGAGCGAATTCGACTTGCCACCTATTGTGACCAAGACATGGTTCCATACTGGCGCCTTACTGGAAGCAGGCGATCTGGAGGCCTACTTCAAGGATCCTGCGAACGGCGAATACTTTGCCGGCGACGCGCAAGCTGTCTTCTTGCCGGACACCGAACTACTCCCCGATCTATCCTTCAACGAACTACGCGAAGCGGCCCGGGCCTTGAAAGGCAGCGTGCTGTGTCAGGAAATCTATGCGGACGATGGCACACCTAAGGCAGCACTCCCCTACAGCGTTTCAGAGCGCAGCTACAAACTGACCATGCGCCAGTCGCAGGGGGCCAACCGGCACGCGGTCTTCAGCCATTCCAGTGAAAATATTGACTATCATTACGAACGCAATCCGGCGGATCCGCGAATCAGCCATGCCCTAACCCTCGCCGTCGATGACTTTGGCAATATTCTGAAATCGGTCGCGATTGGGTACCCCCGGCGGGTGCCCCAGTTCGACGAGCAGAAGAATACGTTGGCCACGCTCACCGAGAGCCAATACACGAATCCTGTACAGGCCGCCGATGCGTACCGCACGCCGCTACCCGTTGAAGTCAAAACGTTCGAGTTGACGGCAGCCGGGCTTAAGGCGGCCAAGCCGCTCGAATTCTCAGTCGTCGAAGCGCTGGCGTCGTCAGCACTCGAGATTGCTTACGAGGTCCAGCCTGTTCCGGGCCAGATACAAAAGCGCCTCATTGAACAGGTTCGGACTCTGTATCGGAAAGACGATCTGTCGGCCTTGTTAGCCGTAGGGAAGCTCGAGTCCATGGCCAATCCCGGCGAAAGCTACAAGCTGAGCGCTAAGATCGCGGCCGCCACCACCTGGAAGCAGGAGGCGATCGATAAGCTGATCGCGCCGGATGCCAACGACGCCAAAGACCACTTCAACCTGAACCGGGCCGACGCCTTCCGCAACGAGGTGAATCTCGTCAAGCTTCGCAAAGCGATCGGGGTAGCCGACAAGATCGCAGTCGACATCAACCGCCTTTTCGACTGGGCCAAACCGGGCTCGAAATTCTGGGCCTGTCATTTGATCGCCGAAGACATTCGCAAAGCCGCGCGGGCCCGCTTCGAAGAAGACGACTGGGAGCAGGTGGTCAAGCCCCTGAATGACGAACTCCGTGAGAATCAAAAGCGGGCGCTCGTCAGCTATTGCCTCGTGCAACCCGATCTCATCGATTGGGGCGTGGCCGATGCCGATAGTCTGTTCGAGTTCTTCCTGATCGACGTACAGATGGACGCCTGCATGGAGACGTCGCGAATCAAACAAGCGATCTCCAGCGTGCAGCTATTCATCCAGCGCTGCCTCCTGGGACTGGAGGAAGACCGCGGCGTCAGCAACAAGGCTATCGACCGTCCTCGCTGGGAATGGATGCAGCGGTATCGGTTGTGGGAAGCCAACCGGAAGATCTTTCTTTATCCGGAGAACTGGATCAGGTCTGAGCTGCGGGACGACAAGAGCGACTTCTACAGAGAACTCGAGGCAGAACTACTGCAGAAAGACGTCAGCACCGAGGTGGTGGAAGACGCGCTCAAGAACTATCTGTTCAAAGTCGGCGACGTAGCCAACATCCAAGTCGCGGCAATATTTCGTGATGACAAAGCGCACCAGCTTCATATCTTCGCGCGAACGCATAACGCCCCGTACCTTTATTACTATCGCTGGTTCGATATAGCGAAACATAACTGGTATCCTTGGGGCAGAGTGCAGGTCGACATACCGAGTCATGACGATGAAAAAGACTCTCAGGTGACGATCAATGGAACGTACCTGGTACCCGCGGTCTGGAACGGCCGAATCCTGGTGTTCATTCCACACTTCGTGAGCAAGTCGGTTACCGCGCCAGGGTCTGGCCAGCAAACTCCCGCCGATATGGGCAACACCGTGAGTACGGACCAGTCAAGACCATCCCAGTTCTGGGAGATCCGTATCGGCTGGAGTGAATATCGGAACGGCAAATGGACGCCCAAGCAGCTGTCCTCGGATGCGGTGTACTCGATCACCGGGGGCACTATAATTTCCCAGGGCATCCAATTTTATAACTTCGTTCCCCGGATTATCGAGGGTGCCGACACGAGAGTTGTTATCGAAATTTCGACGAATAGCGGAGGCGAGCCGTTCGGTCAGTTCATCTTCGCGGGTAACCAGATTTTCAGGGATACAGCGCTGCCCGGGAATCTGTTCTTTGGGGTTTCAGTGTTTCAGGTTATCTCCAAGAAGGTCCATTCCTATCAGGCCCTGAACGCGACGGCGCCCGCATTGATCGCCACCGAGCCGTTCTTCGCGTTAAGCGACACCAATGTTGAGGCGCACATCGACGGCGTGGTGAGCAACGTATCTCATCCATTTGTGCACGAACTCCTGAGCAGCGTCACGACCGGCGGTACTGACGAACTGTACACCTACCTTCGGGAGAAGGTTGTCGATACGAACAGCGCGTTCGGCGGATTCCTGAACGACGAGGCGAAACCGAGCTACAACGAGCTGAAGGCCCCCTATGCGCTTTATGACTGGGAAGTGGCGTTCCACGCGCCAATGCAGGTCGCCGACCGATTAGTGAAGGCACAACACTACGAGGCGGCACTGAAGATGTGTCATTACGTGTTGAACCCGTTCGCATCCGGTAATCCGTCCGACGCAAAACGCTTCTGGAAGTTCTGGCCTTTCGGGCACCTTAGCCCGGAATCGACAATCCTGGGTGTCTTCCTCAGCCTCGCGCCCGGCCAGCCCAATTCGTTGATCGCGGAATGGCGCGATAGCCCGTTCCAGCCCCACCTGGTGGCTCGCGGACGTCCGACTGCCTACATGAAATGGGTTGCCATCACCTATATCCGAATCCTCATCGCATGGGGTGATTACCTGTTTCAGCAGGACACGATCGAGACGATCAATCAGGCGACGCAACTGTATATTCTGGCCGCTCACGTATACGGACCGGCGGGCCAGGAGATCCCCAAACGCGGCACAGTGAAATCGGAAACCTACTACTCGCTGCTCGACAAATGGGACGCGTTCGGCAATGCGATGGTCGAACTCGAGTTGGCCTTCCCCTTCAGCAATCAAACGACTCTGGAGTCCGGCGCGAGCAATGGTGTTGTGGGAATGCCCAATGTCTTCGGGTTTGCGACATCGCTCTACTTTTGCATTCCGAATAACCCCGAACAGACGGCGCTGCGCGACACCATTGATGACCGGTTGTTCAAGATCCGGCACTGCGAGAACATCGCGGGCATATTCCGTAAGCTGCCCCTGTTCGAGCCTCCGATCGATCCTGCGCTCCTCGTGCAGGCCGCGGCCCAGGGCCTGAGCCTGTCTGGCGTGCTCAACGATCTGAACAGCCCGATCCCAAATTACCGGTTCTATTACCTTCTTCAGAAGGCCCTAGAGATGTGTGGCGAACTCAAGTCGCTTGGCAGCGCGTTTCTTTCGGCCCGGGAGAAGGCTGACGGAGAGGCATTGGCACGGCTTCGCGCAACCCACGACACCAGTATCAATAACCTGGTGATGGAAATCAGAAAGTTGCAGATGGATGAGTCGCAGAAGGCTGTTGAAGCATTGCAGCAGAGCCGGCTGGCGCCCGTGTCGCGGATGGAATATTATCTGCAACTGATCGGCGAAGAGGCGAGCAAGGTTCCGGGTGCCACGGACGACTTCAGCGATCTTCCCAATCAGATCGAGAAGCCCATTGACGACAGTAGTCTCAAGTTGATTGCTTACGAAAAGGAGGAACTGGACAAAGCGGATACGGCGGCGGATTTAAATGTGATTGCCGCTATTCCCAAGATCCTCGAGGGCGTTCTCCACGCAATTCCGACTCTCGAAACGTCTGTTGAACCGATCGGGATCGGGATTGCCGCCACGTTTGGCGGCCGAGATCTGGGAAGTATCGCCCGAGTCGCCTCCGACGTACTTCAGTTGGCTTCGGCCCAGATGCAGCACGAGTCGAGCCGCGCTGCGCGGAAAGCGGGTTACCTTCGCCAGCTCCAGGACCGCGTCCAGCAGGCCAACAATGCTGGCTTCGAGATTAAGAATATCGACAGGCAGGTACTGACCCAACAGATCCGCGTCGCCATAGCCAACCAGGAAATCATTAATCAGCAGCAGCAGATCGACAATGCGCTGGAAATCGAGGATTTCCTGCGTAACAAGTACACCAGCCAGCAACTGTATGCGTGGATGACCGACGAGGTCCGGAGCCTTTATTATCAGGCCTACACGCTGGCGTATGATTTGGCAAAGCGCGCTGAAAAGGTCTTCCGCTTCGAACGTGGCCTCGCGACCTCCAACTTCATTCAGTTCGGCTACTGGGACCCCGCGTATGACGGACTTCTTTCCGGGGTACGGTTGTTCAACGGGCTGAAGCAACTGGAGGCCGCCTTCCAGGAGAAGTGTGGTTACGATTTCGAAATTGTTAAGAACATCTCTTTGCAGCAACTCAATCCCCTGGAATTGATCAACCTGAGAGAAAGCGGCCAATGCGAATTCGTGATTCCGGAAGTGCTGTTCGACATGGGTTTTCCGGGCCAATACATGCGTCGGATCAAATCGATAGCGTTGACCTTTGCCTGCCACGTCGGCCCGCCGACGAGTCTCAATTGCGTCCTGCGGCTGCAGGAGCATAAGTTTAGAATCGACCCGAAGGTCTCCGGGAACCCCGACTACCCGGAACACACTGACGAGAACGATGAGAGATTCAGCACCGTCAACGTCCCAACTACTTCCATTGCCGTCAGCACTGGACAGAACGACAGCGGCGTCTTCGAACTCAACTTCCGCGACGAGCGGTATATCCCGTTCGAAGGCGCCGGCGTCATCAGTAAGTGGAAGATTCAGTTGCCCAACGATTTCCGTGAATTCGACTACAGTTCGATTACGGACGTCGTGATGCACATGCGCTATACGGCGCTTGACGGTGGCGATAAGTTGCGGGCTCCGGCTGAGGCTTCGGTGAAACACTTCGTCAGCAACGCTGTCGACTTGAGCCAGGGCGAAGGTCTTTTCGCGCTCTTCGACCTACGTCATGACTTTCCGAATGAGTGGTATAAGTCCACTCAGCCGTTGGCCGGCGCCACGGAGCGTGTCATCGCGCTGGGAAACGTCTTTGAGCGGCTGCCGGTTTTCACCAAAAGCAGAAAGATCCAAGCGGCTGACGTATATCTGTTCACAACGGCCGCGCCTTCAGGTGGCTTTTCACTTTTGCAAGGCGCTGACGAATTCCCCATCGCCGGCCCCCAGGCGGTCGGCACGTTGACATCGTTTGTCGCAAAGGATATCGGTTGCCCGATGAGCGGCTGGCAAATCAAGATCAAGGATGTTAAGGTCAATATCGACGTGCTGTGGTTGGTCGTCAGGTACACACTGAGTTGACGTAGAACAGCAAAAGTGCAGATTCCGACCGAAGGCGAAGAGGATTCCGGTGGTGACCCCGAATAGTGTTTCGGGGTGAACACCCTTGAGATCCACGTGGGCGCGTTCAACCTGTGCCTGATCCTGAGGAAGATGCTGGGCGCGGGTACACCGCGGGAGTTGAGAAATCGCGCGGGACGAGCATTTTCGCAACTCTTGCAGTCTCTGCGCCCCCGGACGGCTGATTCGCCCGTCCGGCGACTTACTGCCGCTGCTCGTGAGCAGTTCGGATCATCTTTCCGTTGCCCCACGACTCGCCACCGCCCACGAAATTTCACCGGTTCTGCCACGGGCTGCTAAGGATCTCAAGATTCCGGACGAGATTGGTCCGACGCGGTCGTACAGAAACCGCACAAAGAGTTTCGCTTTCAGCTGCAAGATGCTATCAACAAAATAGATACATTTATTGACGTCGGTTAAATGTTTTGCCCAGATATTGGCATAACATATTTATTTTCAGTAGCTTATGGTGGAGGCGGTGGGAGTTGAACTTCTCATGCCTCTTTAGAATCTGTAACTTACTCATTCTACAAACGCACTAAACTCAGCAAACGCACAGAATGCCGTATCGGTCGTACAGTTATCGTACAGTATGTCAAACTTGGCCATCACCGAGCAGATTGTGGTCTCGGTGCCCGCCGACACCGAAACCTATGTGATATTGCAGAAGTCGGCAAAGGAAAAATGTTCAAAGTCTGCAGTCACCCCTGCCTAGCCTGCGCGAGCAATTCCGGCAGATTGGCATTTAGCGCCATTAGGGGAAACGATTCGGATCCCTCCGACAATCACTGTGCCTTGAATTCCAAGTGTCTTTCAAGAATAAAGAGTGTCTGCCCAACTCTATAGTATCCCTTGACATTCAACCATCTAGGTAGCCGTTTGGGGCAGGGGCGACGCATTTAAATACCGAGTAATTTGAGCAAGTAAGAATGATCCCAGCCGGCCTTAAGACGTTTGCCTTTGATGCCCCGCTGGGAAGATTTGTCCTGTTTGAGGAGGTTGAGTGC